>Ga0208478_1000540_pt1 | contig 12976 bp, 10 predicted proteins | sample NGESurdeep072012_5_FD_184462 | JGI IMG/M metagenome (GOLD analysis project Ga0208478, IMG submission 184462) | Arctic peat soil microbial communities from Barrow, Alaska - NGEE Surface sample 415-2 deep-072012 (SPAdes) | ecosystem: Environmental > Terrestrial > Soil > Wetlands > Peat ... | reverse complement strand
TCGCAGAACCAGGAGGGCTCCTTGAAGGTGCACGATAGTCGCGCCACCCAGTCGATGAGGGTGACCACCGACGGGAAGAATCTGGTGTCGCACGCCGGCACCGCGTTGTTGTCCGAATTGGCCGATCGCAGTGGCCTGACCGAGGCGATGTCGGTCGCCATGGCGGGCTGCGGGATCAACTGGCACACCCACGATCCGGGCATCGTCCTCACCCACCTGGCCGTGGCTATCGCCGACGGTGCGGACTGTCTGGCTGACATGGCGTCCCTGCGTGAACAGTCCGAACTGTTCGGTCCGGTGGCGTCGATCGCCACCGCCTGGCGGGCAGTGGAGGCAACGACGGCCACGGAGCTCCGGGCCATTCCCGAGGCGATCGCCGCCGCCCGGGCTGTGGTGTGGGCGGCTGCTCCTCCCGGGGACTCGCTGGTGTTCGACTTCGACGCCACGTTGGTCAACTCGTATTCGGAGAAGCAGGACGCCACCCCCACCTACAAGAAGGGCTTCGGGTTCTTCCCTCTCGGCGTGTGGTGCGACACGACGAACGAACCACTGGCCGCCATGCTGCGACCAGGACGTGCCGGCGCCAACGACGCCGACGACCACATCACACTCCTCGACCAAGCGCTGTCGGGGCTGCCCGAGGAGTACCAGACTGGCCACTTCGCCGACGACGACCCGGCCCTCGTCGCCCACCCGATCCTGGTGCGGGCCGACTCGGCCGGTGCCACCCACGGGTTCGTGGAGGCCATCGTGGCTGCCAACTGCGACTTCTCCATCGGATTCCCCATCGATCAGGGAGTACGTGACGCCCTGGTCCTCGTCCAGGAAGAGGACTGGCTCCAGGCCCGAGAGCCCGACGGCTCGGTCCGCGACGGTGCCTGGGTCGTTGAACTCACCGAGCTCATGCCGCTTTCCGCCTGGCCGGAGGAGACCCGGCTGCTCATGCGACGAGAGCGTCCCCACCCCGGGGCCCAGCTGACGCTCTTCGACAGTGCAGAGGGCTTCCGCCACACCTGCTTCATCACCAACACCGAAGGGGGTGACATCGCCGCCCTCGAGCTCCGTCACCGGGGACACGCCCGGGTGGAGGACCGGATCAGGAACTGGAAGGACTGCGGTCTTGGCAACCTGCCCTTCGACTCCTTCGTCCGCAACGAGGCCTGGGTAGCCACCAGCCTGATCGCCGGAGCACTGCTGGCCTGGAGCCAGATGATCTGCTTCGAAGGCGCACTGGCCAAGGCCGAGCCGAAGACCATGCGCTATCGGGTGCTCCACGTGGCCGCCCTACTCGTGCACAAGTCCAGGGGACTCATCTTGCGCCTCGACAAGACCTGGCCGTGGGCGGACGACCTCGCCAGCGCCTTCGTCAAACTCCGGGCGGCCATCCCCTGACGACCTGGGTTCCGACGCCCGACCCGAAAGCAGAACTGCAGGGCGTGACATCCGAACTCGAATGACAACACCGCGGCGCTTCACGCCCACGATGCGGCCGAAGGATCGAGGTTGATAACGACCGCCAGCTCGTCGACGACTCGGCTGTCAGCAGGGAGCCGGACGAATGATCGAGGCTAGCGGGTACGACTGGTATGGGCTGGAAGATTGCTTCCGACCATCTGGCGATTCGCTTCGACCTCAGCCCATGAAGCCGAGCCACCCCAGGACCCTCAATTCTCTGCAGCGCCGCGCCGCCGAAGCATACTCAGACCACTGAGAAACGAGGACCGGACGGGCAACTACTGCTGACCGTCAAGTTCTCATCCGACTCGCCTCTCGGAAAGTGTCGACGCTGCGGTCGCCGTGATCCCGTCGTCGGATGTGGCGTGAACGGACCCGAGATGCTCACGAATCTGAACCACCATCGTGTCGATCCCGTCCCAATCGACCTCGGAAGTCCACTCTCCGCACGTGCAGTCGGAACGGACATGATGGTCGCCCACGTCCATGCGGATCTCATGGCGTTTCGGGGGACTCACCGACGCCTTCAACTCAGGCGCAGTCCCACCCGCTGCCGTCTCTTCCCGAGGGCGGCTTGGCAGTCCGTTGACCACACGGAACTGCACCGCCAGTTCTGGATCGATGACTTCGAGTGCGTCAGCCGTCTCCTCCAAGATGAGGAACCGTTCACCCATGGCGCTCACAGCTGCCTCCTTGGCACGCTTCAAACCTGACCAGACACCGAGCATACGAGCCCGATTGGCCATCGACAACGGCGTCCCGTTCCTACCGGTCAAACCGGGGCGAACAGATCTCCCAACGCCTCGATCCGCTCGAGCACGAGATCAGACGTGAAGCGAAGGTCCGCCGGATCCCCCATAGTGGCGCAGGTGTCGATTTCGTCCCATGAGATCGGTGTGGAGACCGTGGGCTCGTCCCTGCCCCGCAACGAGTACGCGGCCACCGTGGTCTTGGCCGGGTGGTTCTGACTCCAGTCGATGAGGACCTTGCCCGCGCGCAGACTCTTCCGCATATTCGAGACCACCAGGTCGGGATGATCCTGTTCCAGCTGAACGGCGATCCCATGTGCCCGATCACGGATCTTCTCCCAAGTCGGTCGGCCCGTGAGCGGCACGTAGAGCTGGAGGCCCTTGGAGCCGCTGGTCTTCGGCCAGCAGCCGGAGCGGCCCTCATCCAGGATCTCCGCCACGACCTTGGCCACATGGCAACACTCGACGATGGAGGTTCCCTCCCCCGGATCGAGGTCGAACACCATGTGATCGGGTGGAGCCGGGAGGACACGCCTCCTGCCCACGTGCCACAAAGGGACGTGGAACTCGATGGCGGCCAAGTTGGCCGCCCACACCAGGGTGGGGCGATCGCACACCACGGGGTAGTCGACCGGTTCGCCCTTCGATGTGGACGGCACGGCCTTGTGGTGGACCCACGCAGGAGCATGGTCGGGCACGTGCTTTTCGAAGAAGAATTTGTGGTCGACCCCGTTGGGATATCGCTTCATGGTCAGGGGTCTGTCCTTCACGTGGGCCAGCATCACCTCTGCCACCCGGGCGTAGTAGTCGATCACCTGTCCCTTGGTGAATCCGGTAGAGGGATACAAGACCTTCTCCAGGTTCGACACGGTGAGCTCCCGGCCGTCCACGGTCGTCCGCACCGGGTGCTCAGGACTCACGGCGCACGTCTCTGGCGGCCTTGTCTGCTCGGAGCCCTCGCCAGACCGGATGCCGGAGGTGCCCGTCCGGGGTCCATTCGCTGTAGCGCACCTCACCCACCAGCTTGGGAGTCACCCACGTAACGGCCTTGTCGACCGCAGTGGGGAGGCGGTCATCGAACGGGCTCGTGCCGCGCACCATCCGCTTGAGGTCGGATGCAATCTCTGCCCGGGAACGGTCGGAGAATCCCGTTCCGACCTTGCCGACGAACGTCAACCTTCGGTGTTCGGTTGATGACGGGACTCCCAGCAGGAGTGCACCGAAGTCGCCTCTCCGACTTCCATTTCCCTCTGTGAATCCGCCGATCACAACCTCCTGCATGTGCTGGTTCTTCACCTTGATCCAGTCACGGCTGCGTCGCCCGGCCTGATAGGTGCTCGTTCGCCGCTTGGCCACCACCCCTTCCATGCCCAGATCGACCGCAGTTCGGAAGACCCGTCTCCCTTCGTCAGAGGTGAACGAGGGAGTGATCGCCCATCCTGAAGCGCCGATGTCCAGGTCCTCCAGAGCCGTACGTCGGTGGTCGTAGTCCAGTCCGATCAACGACGTGCCGTCCAAGTGCAGGAGGTCGAAGATCACCAGACTGACCGGATTGGATGCGGCGGCGTTCCGGACGCTGGCAGGTGAGCTGGCATGCATACGGTGTTGGAGTCGAGCGAATGACGGCTTCCCGTCAGCACCGAGCACTACCAGCTCCCCATCCAACAGAGCCTGGCGGGAGCCCATCGCCTCGCCGAAGGCCCGCAACTCGGGAAACGAATCGGTGACGTCCTTGTCGTTCCGGCTGACTGCCCGTGGCCTGCCGCCGTCGATCCAGATCAAGACGCGCATGCCGTCCCATTTGAACTCGTAGGCCCAGTCGCCGTCGTCCGGCGGGAGCTGGCCCGCCGTTGCCAGCATCGGTTGGATCCGGCTCGGTAGTGGCTCAACGCCTTCCGGGGCTGGATCCATACGGTGGATCATCCAGTTGTTCCCTTTGGTGGGGAACAGGACGTAACGGCCCTTCGCCCGTTTGCCGTGCAGCACGACCATGATCTCCCGTGGTCGCCATTTCTCACAGTCGTAGCGACCGCGGTCCCAGATCGACACCTTTCCGGCGCCGTACTCACCCTTGGGGATGGTGCCGCTGAACTTCCCGTACTCCAGGGGATGGTCCTCGACCTGCACCGCCAAGTGGTTCGCGTCGGGGAAGACGGGGAGCCCTTTGGGAAGGGCCCAGGAAGCGAGCACTCCGTCGTGCTCCAGGCGGAAGTCCCAGTGCAAATTCGAGGCGTGATGCTCCTGGATGACGAACGTCGGCTTCCTGCCCCGTTTCGTTGGCGCGGCGACGTCGTCGGGGATCGGCTCAGGCGTGCGACCCGGTCGTCGCTTCTCTCGGTAGCTGCCAAGTGAACCTGCGGTCACAGGTCATATCTACCCCAGTTCACGACGGCCTACGCAATCGCAGGCGGGCACGGCAGCGAATGGGGAGCCGTGTTCCCGCCAGGACAGGCCTGGCGTTCAGGAGGAGCGCAGCTGCCGGACGTCAGGTGCGGTCCTACGGACCTGCTGGATGACCGGTCGGCCCAGGGCCCGGGCCACGATGGTGTCCCGCTCGCAATCCTGAAGTGCCGCAGCCCGTTCGACAAGATTTCCGAGGTAAAGGGCCAGATTCAACAGACCGAGCCGCTCGGAGCGACCGCCGAAGGGAATCGGCTCGATGGACGCATCCATGTCGCTCGCCTCGAGGATGGCCTGCCGGATCGCCCACATCTGGGCAATGGCGTCATCCACCTCCGTCCCGCTCATCCGCATGTGGGCGGATAACCCCAGCTCAAGGGCCAGATCGGCCTGAGTCATCCCTGAAGGGACCAACGCAGGGAGGCTTCGGAGTACGGCAGGACCGAACTCGGGGGTCTCAGGCTTGCTCACGACCACAGTGTGACAAGGGGGTGTATCAGGGGTGGTGGATGGCCCCTGACCTGGGTAATGATAGCTGCATGCCTAGAACCATCTGGAAGGGCGCCCTCAACTTCGGGCTCGTGAATGTCCCTGTCGGGCTCTACTCGGCTACGCAGGACAAGACGGTCCACTTCAACCAATTCGAGGAGGGAACGTCGGACAGGGTCCGTTACAAGAAGGTCAATGAGCGGACGGGCGTCGAGGTTCCGGCCGGAAAGATCGTCAAGGGATACGACCTGGGCGGCGGAGAGTACGTCCTACTGACCGACGAAGAGCTCGACGCCGCAGAGCCCGAGAAGTCCAAGCTGATCGAGATCACCGATTTCGTGGACCTCGAGCAGATCGATCCGGTCTACTACCGGTCCACCTACTACCTCGCCCCTGAAGGTGAGGCCGCCAACAAGGCCTACGCCCTACTGCGCCAGGTCATGCGGGACGCCAACAAGGTGGCCATCGGAACGGTGGTGATGAGGAACAAGGAGTACCCGGTGGCCATCCGTCCCGACGCCGATGTGCTGAAGCTCGAAACCATGTACTTCGCCGATGAGATCCGGTCGCCGACCAAGGATTTTCCCGAGCTGCCCAGTGCGGACCAGGTGACCGACCGGGAGGTACAGATGGCGGGCCTCCTGCTCGAGTCGATGGAGAGCGATTGGAATCCGGAGAAGTACCAGGACACGCATCGCCTCCAGCTCGAAGCCATCATCGAGGCAAAGCGTCAGGGCAACGAGATCGTCACCGGAACGGAAGCACAACCGGCGTCGACCAAGGTCGTCGACCTCATGGAGGTGCTCAGCGCCAGCATCGACTCCGTGAAGGCGGGCCGACAGCCGGCGAAGAAGGCCGCACCCCGCACGACGACGAAGAAGGCCGTCGCCAAAAGGCCGACGCCCATCAAGAAGACCGCCAAAGCGGCCAAACCGAAGGCTCCGGCACGTCGGAAGGCCTCGTAGCTGCAGCAGCGCTTCAGTGTCTGGTCAGGCGGGCCAGCCTCCAAGGTGTGAAACTGGCTCGTAGCTCTGGCTCTGGATGACCGTAGGCGTGGGCTTGACGGTCACCCGATCAGTCACCATCAGATACTGCGGCCCTGAGCCCATGGTGGCAGCCACTTCATCGGGGTTGGACAACACACGAACGGCCACCCGGACTGCAAGACTCGGGCCATGGACGTGCATCTGGTGGACGGGACCTACGAACTGTTCCGCCAGTACTTCGGCCAGCCCTCGCGCCGGGCAGACGACGGTCAGGAGATCGGTGCCGTCCGTGGCGTCCTGCTTTCCCTGTTGGGCATGATCGCGGACGGCGCCACCCATGTGGGCGTGGCCACCGACCATGTCGTCGAGTCGTTCCGCAACGACCTGTGGCCCGGCTACAAGACCGGGGAAGGCATCGAGCCCGAGCTGCGTTCGCAGTTCGGGATCCTGGAGACGGCGCTGGAGGCACTGGGCCTGGTGGTGTGGCCCATGGCCGAACTGGAGGCCGACGACGCCCTGGCCTCGGCAGCCTCGGTGGCGGCCGGGGATCCCGCCGTCGGCCGGGTGATCATCTGCACGCCCGACAAGGACCTCGCCCAGTGCGTGGTCGGCGGGCGGGTGGTCCAGCTGGACCGGCGCAAGGACGTGATGACCGACGAGGAGGGGGTGTGGGCCAAGTTCGGTGTCGCCCCCCGGTCCATCCCCGACTGGTTGGCCCTGGTGGGCGACTCCGCCGACGGCTTCCCCGGACTGGCCGGATGGGGCAAGCGGTCCGCCTCGGTGGTGCTGGCCCACTACGGGACCTTCGATGCCGTACCCGACGACGTGGCCAGCTGGGATCCCACGGTGCGGGAAGGGTTGCGGGGTGCGGCCACCCTGGCCGCACGGCTGGCCGAGCAGCGCGAACGGGCTGAGCTGTTCCGGGACCTGGCCACGCTTCGCCGGGATCCGGACCTGCTCGACCAGGTGGCCGCCCTTCGTTGGCGTGGACCGACCGACGGGTTCGACGAGGTCTGCCGGCTGGTGCGGGACCCGGGGCTGGCCGAGCGGGCCCGCGCCGTGGCGGCACGCTGACCGACCTCACCGGTCACCCGCGGGTGCCGAAGACCTCCTCGAGCTCGGTCGGCACCGGGGTGTCCAGCTGGGAGTAGGTGCAGGACTCCGGGTTCCGGTCCGGTCGCCAGCGGACTAAGGACGTGGCGTGCCGGAAGCGGTCCACCTGCAGGTGGTCGTAGGCCACCTCCACCACCAGGTCGGGACGGAGGGGCTCCCAGCTGAGGTCCTTGCCGGCACTCCACCGGCTCTGGCCTCCGGGGACACGGCCCGCGGGGGTGCCCTCCCCCAGCCACGGGTGACCGCCGGCGGCGTCGTTCCGATAGGGGTCCAGGGTGGCCACGAGCTCCTGTCGCCGGGCGGCGCTGAACCCCGAGGCCACGCCGACGTGGTGGAGGACGCCGTGACCGTCGAACAGACCGAGGAGCAGGGAGCCGACGACGCCCCCGGTCTTGTGCCACCGGAAGCCGCCGACCACGCAGTCGGCCGTCCGCTCGTGCTTCACCTTCATCATGGCCCGCTTGTCCGGCTGGTAGCGGAGCTCGCCGTCCTTGACGACTACGCCGTCCAACCCGGCACCCTCGAACCGCGAGAACCAGTCCCTGGCCACGTCCGGCCGCGTGGTGACCGGGGTGAGATGGACAGGGGGCGCGGCCGAAGAGAACGCCTGTTCGAGGGTCCGGCGACGGACGGCGTACGGCTAACGGGACCGTCGATGGCCAAGGGAATGTCCTTGCGGGCACGCCTTCCGAGCATGTATCGGAGTCCGGGAGTGATCGACTCCACAGTGTGTCCTGTCAACCCGCGCCGCCTCATCGGGAGATATCGCGATGAACTACCGGCTGTTACCTTCTTCTGAATGGATCTTCACGACTGGTTCCTGCGCCCGAGCGAGCGAGGCAACCCGGACACCAAGATCGATTCTGGACATCTCGGCCCTGTCGCGTGGACGGAGGGAAATGACGTACAGGTCTTGGTCCATGGTGCGACATATTTCGCACACCTGAAAGCTCTCCTATCAGAACTCGGCTCCGGCGATGAGGTGCGGTTCACCGATTGGCGAGGCGATGGAGACGAGATGATGGAGGAAGGTCATTCAGACCTTTCGACACTCTTGGAATGCCTCTGCAAGCGGGGAGTGGATGTCCGAGGCCTTTTGTGGCGTTCGCATAGCGACCGAATGTCCTTTTCCAAGAAGGAGAATCTGACCCTGGCGGAGCGAGTGAATGGAGCCGGCGGCGAAGTTCTGCTTGATGAGCGGGTTCGTAGGGGTGGTTCGCACCATCAGAAGATGGTCGTCATCAGGGGTCGGGAGTCACGCGAAGGGCATGTGGCGTTGGTTGGGGGAATCGACTTGAGCCACGGGCGTCGTGACAACGACATGCATCGAGGAGACCCTCAGGCGGTGAAGCTCGATCGTCGATACGGACCTCGTCCTCCCTGGCACGACATTCAACTGGAAGTTCGCGGACCCGCAATCGCCGATCTTGACTTCACCTTCAGAGAGCGTTGGGAGGATCCGACGCCATTGAACCATGCCTCTCGCTCCAGGGCTTGGTGGTCTCGAGCGGCATCTCGAGACCGGGTGGCGCGTCCCCTGCCCCCGGCATTACCGAGCCCGTCCAATGCGGGCCACCATGCCGTCCAGGTGTTGCGGACCTATCCGCAGCGAGAAGTTCGCTACCCGTTTGCCTCTCAGGGCGAGCGCAGTATCGCTCGTGGATTCGCCAAGGCAATCGCCCGAGCGCGGTCACTCATCTACATCGAGGATCAGTACCTGTGGTCGACCGAGATAGCTCAGATCCTCGCTGGCGCCCTGCGACGGCAACGTGATCTCCAGTTGATCGCGGTCGTCCCTCGCTATCCAGACAAGGACAGCCGATTCGCCGGGCCGCCCGCCCGGCTGGCACAGACCCGGGCAATTGCGCTGCTACAAGCTGCGGGCGGCCACCGGGTTGGCATCTACGACCTCGAGAACGAGTGGGGCACGCCCATCTACGTGCATGCCAAGGTATGTGTGATCGACGACGTCTGGGCCCTTGTTGGATCAGATAATCTCAATCGGCGGTCTTGGACCCACGACTCTGAGGTGTCCTGCTCGATTCTCGACGAACAACTCGATGATCGAGTACCGCTCGATCCGGCAGGGCTCGGTGATGGCAGCCGTCGATTCGCCCGGGATCTTCGCATACAACTGTGGGCGGAGCACCTGAAGCGCTCACCCAGTGATGTCGCCCTCCTACATATCCAGAGCGCTACGGACCTCTGGAGGAGCAGCGCCTTGAATCTCCTGCATTGGAAGATCGCGGTGAGCGGAGGGGAAGAACCGCCCAGTCGAGTGCGTGCCCACGAAGTTGAACCCGTGTCACCACGGGACAGGAGGTGGGCAGAGCTCGCCTATCGCTTGGTGTTCGATCCCGATGGTCGACCCCGCGACTTTCGAAAGCGACGCGACTTTTGATCGGGCTAGTGCAGGCTTATTCCGAATTGGCCCGGGCGGCATTGGGGGTGACGAAGGGGGAGTTCGGCGCAAGTTCCGCCCCGAGTTGACTGGGGAGTGTTGCAGGAATCCGTTGTTTCAGGCTAACCGGTCGACGTGTTCCATACCTTATCTCGGAAGGACCACAGGTAGTGACGGTATCAACATCACACCGCTCGAAACTTGCCGTTGCGGCCCCGCGCCTATAAAGATCATCAACAGTTATTGGCGAATGGAGTCATCGGTGAGAGCACACCTGTGATCGGTAGGGTTGCAGAATGTTCCGATCACACCAGCGTGGTCGAGTGAGCCGATACGAAATAGATTTGTGCGACGGGGTGTCGATGAAATTGGAGAAGTAACTCATGGCAGGCACAACGACGCTGGACGAGAGCCGCCACCCTCATGGGGAGTCCGAGACTGCTGAACCGCATCAACCCGACGAGGGCGATGAGCACCACCACGGTGGCGTTGCTCCCAACCGTCCCGTGATCAGTAGGCAAGAAGGCGTGCTCAGGCACGCGCCGATCGGTAAGTGACGGAAACGGGCAGGCGCCGGTCGCTGAAATCCTCGTTCCACCGGCCGGAAAGAACTTGGACTTCAGGGACCCACCCAGTTTGGAAGTTCCTGAGCACCCACCGACGGTGATGCTGTAGCAGGCAAAGAACTCCTGGGCCCGGCGCTTGAACTGTCCGCACCCAATCCTCCACGTGGTGCTTAATCGACGGGGAGGTGGTCACTCACCTTGCTGAGCAGCCCGACTGCCAAGTCGGCCCCGGTGGCCACATAGGGAGCAGCCAGCTGGGCGCCGGCGCGGGTCGCACTGAGCACGACCGGCGTGGCTTCCTGCGCGGCGGTGGCAGCAGCCAATGCTGCCTTGCGCGTCGCGCTGGCAACTACCGGCGCTACTTGCGCTGCGGTGACGGCAGCCGACCCGGCGCTTCGGGTGACCGCCGCCGCTCCTTCCCCGGCATGGCGGGCCACGTCGAGACCTTTCGAGCCCACGACTCGACCCGCGACAAGTCCGCTACCTACCTGTCCGGCACCTCGTCGTCGGGCCTTTCGTGCGGCTCGGGAACCCAATCGGGCCGCATCGGCCAAGGTGTCGTGAGCCGAGGCTGCGGTGACCGCCCGACCCACCGCCACCGCCGTGCCCACATTGCGAGCCCTCCGCTTGGCTCTCCAGCTGAGCGAGGGTTCCCCCTCCGTGTCCATGGCGGCCAGCAGCAGGCCTCCGAGTAGACCGAGATTCTTCAGGAAGTGGGTTCTCTGCTCGGCCCGGGCGGCCGGCTCGGTCTCCTCCCAGAAGCGGTGGCCGGCGTAGGTAGTGGGGATGATCGAGCCGATCAGGGCCACCGCGGCGAGACGGCGGAACTTCCCGGTAGCCAGCAGGATGCCGGCCCCCACCTGTACCGCCCCGTTCACCCGCACCAGCAGCTCGGGATCGTTGGGGATGGCCCGGACGCGCTGGCTCACCAGTCCGGTGACCGCCTCAGCCGCTTTCACCTTGCCGGTCGGGTGCCGAACGGCGTCCACACCGCCGGCGATGAACATGGAAGCGAGCAGGGGACGCGCGATACGCCGGGATAGGGCCATTCCCACATCCTTACCCAACTGGCGACCGAGAAGAACCCGATTCGGCATTTTCGGCTGACATGCCGCCATCACAGCGAAGTGCCCGATCCACTCGGTTCCGTTCTTTTTCACCCTGGGCCACTCGACGTCGAAAGGCATATGGCCTTCTGAACCCGCCATCTCTGCCGTTCCTCACCGACGTGCCGATGACTCTCAAGGGGTAGATCACCTGCCGTCCGACAGAGGTAGCGGCCGGCTGAGCGGCGAGCGGAATCGTGACCGTCACCAGCTCGGACGGCACGGAGCGAACCCTTCGGGCCCGCCACGCCGTAGTACTGGCACCGGCACCACAGCGGCCGTGCCTCCCGTGCTCGGACTGGCCGAGGCACTGCCGTGGACGTCGCGCGATGTCACCAACCTTCATGAGGTGTCCCGTCGAGTGGCGATCATCGGCGGCGGGGTGGCGGCCTGTGAGTCCGCCACCTGGCTGCGCGGGCTAGGCGCCGAAGAGGTCACCCTGATCGAATCCGCCCCCGTCCTGCTGGGCCGCCAGGAGCCGTTCGCCAGCGAGATGGTGGCCCGACGCTTCGAACAGCCCGGCATCACCGTGCTCACTTCCACCCTCATCGAGCGGGTCGAGAGGGAGTCACCGGTGGGCCGGGGTGAGGGCCACATCCACGGAGGGCCCGTCACCATCCACGCCGGGGACCGGCGCATCGAGGCGGACGAGGTCGTGGTCGCCGCCGGGCGCACCCCTGCTTCGTCCGACCTCGGCCTCGACACCGTCGGCATCGACCCCACCGCCAACCACGGGTTCGTGGCTGTCGACGATCACCTCGCCGTCGTTGACGTCGCCGGGGAGTGGCTCTACGCCATCGGTGACCTGTGTGGCCGGGCGCTGTTGACCCACATGGGTAAGTACCAGGGCCGTATCGCCGGCGATGTCATCGCCGCTCGGGCGGAGGAACGCACCCTCGAGGGACTGCGCTTCCAAGACGTCGCCGACCACGACATGGTGCCCGCCGTCGTCTTCAGTGACCCCCAGATCGCGTCGGTGGGCCTGACCGAGTTAGCCGCACGCCAACGAGGCATCGATCTTGAGGTCCTCGACTTCGACATCGGCGCGGTCGCGGGCGCAGCTCTGCTGCGCGAAGGTTACGAGGGACATGGCCGCCTCGTCGTCGACCGAGGGACCGACACCCTGGTGGGTGCCACGTTCGTCGGATACGACGTCGCCGAACTGCTCCATTCGGCCACCACAGCCATCGTCGGCAAGGTGCCCCTGGACACGTTGTGGCACGTCGTCCCCTCGTACCCGACCATCAGCGAGGTTTGGCTCCGGCTGCTCGAATCCCGCCGCTGAAACTGCACGTCCCGGCACGCGTCGGCAGAGCGCTCCACTCAAACTCGTCCCGCCCGGACGTGCCAGCAAGCTCTGGAACAGCGTCCACATGCGGCCTTCCACTGACAGAACAGGAACGGACGCGCATGAGCCACTGTCTGGCGATGTGGGGCACACGTTCTCTGGTGCGGCGTCCGCCGGAGGCCGTTCACCGTCGCCCCTCAGGTCGAAGGTGCACCCGGCTGATCGTCGTCTCCACCCAAAGCCATGATGAGACCCTGAAGGTCGGCGACCGTCACCGTCAGCGCCGAATGACCACTTCTTCGAAGTCGAGATGGCACCTTCTGATCAAAGTGGATGCAGACACCAGCGCGGGCGTTCGTGCCAAAGGTCAGACCGTCGTCAGCACGCGACATACGAGCCCCGACAGCCGTCCACCAGCGGTAG
>Ga0208478_1000539_pt1 | contig 13035 bp, 11 predicted proteins | sample NGESurdeep072012_5_FD_184462 | JGI IMG/M metagenome (GOLD analysis project Ga0208478, IMG submission 184462) | Arctic peat soil microbial communities from Barrow, Alaska - NGEE Surface sample 415-2 deep-072012 (SPAdes) | ecosystem: Environmental > Terrestrial > Soil > Wetlands > Peat ... | reverse complement strand
CCTCGCCGGCCCGTAGCAGCACCGCCTCCGCGGTGCCCGCGGGCGCGCAGACCAGGTTCAGGCAGTAGTGCATGCCGTAGGTGAAGTAGACGTAGGCGTGCCCGGGCGGCCCGAACATGGTGGCGTTGCGGGCGGTCCGCCCGCGGTAGGCGTGCGAGCCGGGGTCGATGGCGCCGGCGTACGCCTCGACCTCGCTCAGCCGCACGGCGACCACGCCATCAGCGGTCTCCCGCTCGAGGACGCAGCCGAGCAGCGAGCGGGCCACCTCGAGCACCGGCCGGTCGTAGCAGACTCGCGGCAGCGGCACCGGCGCAGTCAGCTCGCGGCCGCCCACGCCCGGTGCACCGCCACCTCGGCCCGCAGGTCGGCCAGCTGCTCGGCGACGCGCTCCGGCGCCGTGCCGCCATGACCAGACCGTGCCGCCAGCGCCCCGGTGACCGACAACACGGAACGCACCTGCGGTGTCAGGTGCGGCGAGATCCGGGCCAGGTCCTCGTCCGGTACGGCGTCGAGCTCGCAGCCGTTCACCACGCACCAGACGACCAGGTGGCCGACCGCCTCGTGCGCCTCCCGGAACGGCACCCCTTGGCGCACCAGATACTCCGCCACGTCGGTGGCCAGCGCGAAGCCCTGCGGCGCGGCCGCCGCCAGCCGGTCGGCGTTGACCCGCAGGGTCTCGATCATGCCGGCCATCGCCGGCAGTACGAGCAGCAGGGTGTCGATCGCGTCGAACACCGGCTCCTTGTCCTCCTGCAGGTCCCGGTCATAGGCCAGCGGCAGCCCTTTGAGCGTGGCCAGGAAACCGGCCAGGTGGCCGATCAACCGGCCGGACTTGCCGCGAGCCAGCTCGGCGACGTCCGGGTTCTTCTTCTGCGGCATGATCGAGGAGCCGGTGGCGAAAGCGTCGTCGAGCTCCACCCAGCCGAACTCCCGGGTGGTCCAGAGCACCACCTCCTCCCCCAGCCGGGACAGGTGCACCCCGACCAGCGCGGCGACGAACAGCAGCTCGGCGACGAAGTCGCGGTCGGAGACGGCGTCCATCGAGTTCGCCGCCGCCCGGTCGAAACCCAGTTCGCGCGCGGTCGCCAGCGGGTCGAGCGGCACACTGGAGCCGGCCAGCGCCCCCGCCCCCAGCGGCGAGACCGCCGCCCGGCGGTCCCAGTCGGTCAGCCGGTCGACGTCGCGGGCAACGGCCTGCACATGCGCCAGCAGCTGGTGGGCGAACAGCACCGGCTGCGCGTGCTGCAGGTGGGTCATCCCCGGCGCCGCGGTGTCGAGGTGGCGCTCGGCCTGGCCCAGCAGCGCCTCCTCCAGCTCGGCCAGCCTCTCGGCGATCCGCCGGACCTGGTCGCGCAGGTAGAGCCGCAGGTCGGTGGCCACCTGGTCGTTGCGGCTGCGACCCGCCCGCAGCTTGCCGCCCAGGGTGCCGAGTCGCTCCAGGAGACCGCGCTCCAGGGCGGTGTGCACGTCCTCGTCCTCGATCGTCGGCCGAAACGACCCGTTCGCCGCCGCGGTGTCCAGGTCGTCGAGCGCGGACAGCATCCGGGCCAGCTCGTCGTGGTCGAGCAGGCCGGCCTGGTGCAGCACTCGGGCATGCGCCCGCGACGCCAGCAGGTCGTACGGCGCCAGCCGCCAGTCGAACTGCACGCTGACCGAGAGCCGGGCGAGCGCCTCCGCCGGGCCGGCGGCGAACCGGCCGCCCCACAGCCGCATCGGGGCGGACCCGGCACCCGCGGGGGTCTCCGTCGGTTCAGGCACCGGCGCCCCCGGGGTCTGGGTCGGTTCAGGCACCGGCGCCCCCGGCGAGCCGCTGGTCGCGGCGCGCCGCCCCCTTGCTGGGCAGGCCCCAGAGCTCGATGAATCCCTTGGCCAGCGACTGGTCGAACGTGTCCTCGGCGTCATACGTCGCCAGCCCATAGTCGTAGAGCGAGGCCACGCCGCGGCGGCCGGTGACCACTGCCCGGCCGCCGTGCAACGTCAACCGCACGTCGCCGGAAACGTGCTGGCTGGCGGTGTCGATGAAGGTGTCCAGCGCCCGACGCAGCGGGGAGAACCACAGCCCGTCGTACGCCAGCTCACCCCAGCGCTGCTCCACGCCCCGCTTGAACCGGGCCAGGTCGCGCTCAACGGTGACGTTCTCCAGCTCCTGGTGCGCGGTGATCAGGGTGATCGCGCCGGGGCACTCGTAGACCTCCCGGCTCTTGATGCCGACCAGCCGGTCCTCGACCATGTCGAGGCGTCCCGCCCCCTGCGCCCCCGCCCGGGTGTTCAGCTCGGTGATGATCTGCAGCATCGAGAGCGGGCGGCCGTCGAGCGCGACCGGTACGCCGTGGACGAAGGTGATCACCACCTCGTCCGGCTCCCGCGGGACGGTCGGGTCCGCGGTGTAGGAGTAGACGTCTTCGATGGGGCCGTTCCAGATGTCCTCCAGGAAGCCCGTCTCCACCGCGCGACCCCAGACGTTCTGGTCGATGGAGTACGGCGAGGACTTGGTCACGTCGATCGGCAGCGCCTGCTCGGCCGCGAACGCGATCGCCTTGTCCCGGGTCATGCCTGAGTCGCGCACGGGAGCCAGCACCCGCAGGTCCGGCGCCAGCGCGCCGAAGCCGACCTCGAAGCGCACCTGGTCGTTGCCCTTGCCGGTGCAGCCGTGGGCGAGCACGCTCGCGCCGTACCGGCGGGCCGCCTCGACCATGTGCTTGACGATCACCGGCCGGGACAGCGCCGAGACCAGCGGGTACCGGTCCATGTACAGCGCGTTGGCCCGCAGCGCCGGCAGGCAGTGGTCGTCGGCGAACTCGTCCTTGAGGTCGAGCACCTCCGCCTCGACCGCACCGCAGGCCAGCGCCCGCTCGCGGATGACGGTCATGTCCTCGCCGCCCTGGCCGACGTCGGCGGCGACCGCGATCACCTCGGCCCCGGTCTCGGCGGCGATCCAGCCAATGGCCACTGACGTGTCCAGGCCACCGGAGTAGGCCAGGACGACGCGCTCTGTCACGAGTTGCTCCTGTTGCTGTCGAGGTGCTTGGTCGGGTGCGGAGCAGGTCCGGGGTGGCCCTCCGCAAGTCGCAGCAGACGACCGGCGACGGCGTCGCCACCGTGCGTCCCGGTCGCCGCCCGGCAGACCAGCAGGACTGTGTCGTCGCCGGCGACGGTGCCGATCACGGCGGAGAGCGCGGTCCGGTCCACCGCGGAGGCGAGCAGGTGCGCCCCGCCGGGCGGGGTTCGCAGCACCACCAGGTTGCCGCTCGCCTCGGCGGAGACCAGCAGCTCCTCCAGCAGCCGGGCCAGCCGGGCGTCGGTTCGGTCGCTGGTCCGGTCGCTGCTGTTCGCCGGCTCCAGCGCGGCCCGGCGGCGGCGCGGCTCGTTCTCACCAGGCACGGCGTACGCCGGGGGGCCGTCGCCGGTGCGCACCTTGACCGCGCCCAACTCCTCCAGGTCGCGGCTCAGCGTCGCCTGGGTGACCACGATCCCGGTGGCCGCCAGCAGCCGGGCCAGCTCGGCCTGCGAGCGCACCGGGGCCTTTTCCACCAGCGCGACGATCCGGGCGTGCCGGGCGGCCCGGGTCAACGGCGCCGACGCCGTGGTGGTGGTCCGCGAGCTGGGGGCCGCGGGCACCGAGGTTTCCCTCACGTTGCCTCCCCGGAAGCCTCCCCGGGAGCCTCCCCGGGAGCCTCCCCGGGAGCCCCGTCCGCCACCACCAGTACGTGCGGTGGGCTCACCGTGCTCGGCGCCTCATGCGGCGACCCTAGCGGCCCGCAGGATCGCCGGAACGGCGGCCAGGAAGCGGTCGACGTCGCCAGCACTGATCACCAGCGGCGGGGCCAGCCGGATCGCGTCCGCGGCCACAGCGTTGACGAGGAAACCGGCGTCGCGGGCGGCGGCCTCGACCGCGGCGGCGAGCGGCTCGGTGAGCACGATGGCCAGCAGCAGGCCCCGTCCGCGGACCCCGGCGACCAGCGGATCGTCGACCGCGTGCAGCCCGGCGACGATCCGCTCGCCCAGCTCGGCGGCGTGCGCCACCAGGCGGTCAGACTCCACCGCGGTCAGTACGGCGAGCGCGGCCGCAGCGCAGACCGGGTTGCCGCCGAACGTGCTGCCGTGGTCGCCCTTGCGCAGGGCGCGAGCGGCGGCGCCGTAGGAGATCGTGGCTCCGATCGGCAGGCCGCCGCCGAGCCCCTTGGCCAGCGTGACGACGTCCGGTGCTTCCGCGCCAACCAGGCCCTCGTCGAGGTGGGCGAACCAGGCCCCGGTGCGGCCGATGCCGGTCTGCACTTCGTCCAGGACGAGCAGCGCCTCGTGCTCCCGGGTGAGCGCCCGGGCAGCGTGCAGGTAGCCCGGTGGCGCCGGGATCACGCCGCACTCGCCGAGGATGGGCTCGAGGATGACGGCTGCCGTCTGCTCGGTCACTGCGGCCCGCAGCGCGTCGGCGTCGCCGTACGGCACGAAAGTCACGCCGCCCAGCAGCGGGGTGAACGGCGCCCGCTTGGCCGGCTGGCCGGTGACGGACAGCGCGCCCAGAGTACGGCCGTGGAACGACGGCTCGGCGGCGACGATCTCGGTCTTGGTTTCGCCGCCCACGTCCCGGCCGTGCCGGCGGGCGATCTTGATCGCCGCCTCGTTCGCCTCGGTGCCGGAGTTGCACAGAAACACCCGGCCGTCGGCGTGCCCGAGCAGGCGCTGCAGCCGCTCGGCCAGCGCCACCGCTGGCTCACTGACGTAGAGGTTGGACACGTGCCCCAGCCGGGAGAGCTGGGTGTCCACCGCCGCCCGGATCCGAGGGTCGCCGTGCCCGAGCGCGCTGACCGCGATGCCGGCTAGCAGGTCCAGGTACTCCCGGCCGTCGGCGTCCCAAACCCGCACCCCCGCGCCACGGACCAGGGCAACCGGCGGTGTGCCGTAGTTGCCCATCAGCGCGGCATCCCAGCGCGCGGCCAGCCCGGCGTACCCGGTTCTCAGCGGTTCGATCGTGTCAGTGGTCATCAGCGGCGCCCGTCGCTCGTCACCATGGTGCCGATCCCTTCGTCGGTGAACACCTCGAGCAGCAGCGCATGCCGGACCCGGCCGTCGAGGACGTGCGCGCTCGGTACGCCGCCGCGGACCGCCCGCAGGCAGGCTTCCATCTTCGGGGCCATGCCGGCCGACAGCGTGGGCAGCATGATCTCCAGGTCGTCCGCGGCCAGCTCGCTGATCACCTCGTCGCTGGTCGGCCAGTCGGCGTAGAGGCCTTCGACGTCGGTCAGCACGATCAGCTTCTCCGCGCCCAGGGCGACCGCGAGGGCGGCGGCGGCGGTGTCGGCGTTGACGTTGAAGACTGCGGGCTGGCCGTCGGCGTCGAACCCGCGGGCGACCGTAGCGATCACCGGGATCCGGCCGTCGTCGAGCAGGCTGCGCACCGCCCCGGGCTGGACGTCGACGACGTCGCCCACCAGGCCGATGTCGACCGCCTCCCCGTCGACGGTCGCGGTCCGCCGCTCGGCGGTGAACAGCCGGGCGTCCTCCCCCGACATTCCGACCGCGAACGGGCCGTGGGCGTTGACCAGGCCGACGACGTCGCGGTTAACCTGGCCGACGAGCACCATCCTGACCACCTGCATCGTCTCCGGGGTGGTGACCCGCAGTCCCCCGGCGAAGGAACTCTCGACGCCTAGCCGGTCAAGGTGCTCGGTGATCTGCGGGCCGCCGCCGTGGACCACTACCGGCTTCAGGCCGGCGTAGCGCAGGAACACGACGTCCTCGGCGAAAGACCGGCGCAGCTCCTCGTCGGTCATGGCGTGGCCGCCGTACTTGATCACGACGGTCTTACCGTGGAAGCGGGACAGCCACGGCAGCGCGTCGACCAACGTCTGGGCCTTGGGCCGCGCGGCATTGTTTCGGGCGGTGGTGTTGCGGGCGGTCGCGCGTTGAGCCGTCATGTGCTGTAGGCCGAGTTCTCGTGCACGTAGTCGGCGGTCAGGTCGGTGGTCAACACGGTGGCACTGGCCGCTCCGGCGTGCAGGTCGACGACGACGTGGATGTGCCGGGGCTTGAGCGCGACTCGGGCGTCGCCGGGGCCGCCCGCGGCCACCCCGTCGGAACAGACCGGGGCACCGTTGAAGGACACGTCGACGCGGTAAGGGTCGAAGCGGGCGGGGGTAGTGCCGATCGCCGCCAGCACCCGACCCCAGTTCGGGTCCTCGCCATGGACCGCGCACTTGAACAGCGCGCTGCGGGCCACCGCGCGGGCGGCGGCCAATGCGTCGGCCTCGTCGGCAGCGCCGGTGACCTCGATGGCGATCTCCTTGCTGGCGCCCTCGGCATCGGCGACCAGCTGGCGGGCGAGGTCGGCGCAGACGTCGGTGACGGCGCGCTCCAGCTCGGCGTACGGCGGACTGATCCCGCTGGCACCGCTGGCCAGCAGCAGCACCGTGTCGTTGGTAGACATGCAGCCGTCGGTGTCCACCCGGTCGAAGGTCTGGGCGGTCGCGGCCCGCAGCGCCCGGTCCAGGTCGTCGGCGGCGGCCTGGGCGTCGGTGGTGACCACGACGAGCATGGTGGCCAGCGCGGGGGCAAGCATGCCGGCCCCCTTGGCCATCCCGCCGACGGTCCAGCCTTCACCGCCGGCGGTTGCCTGCTTGGACACTGCCGCCTGCTTAGACACTGCCGCCTGCTTAGACACTGTGTCGGTGGTGCAGATCGCCTCGGCCGCGTCGGCTCCACCGCCGGCGCCTAGCGCGGCCACCGCGGCGCCGACGCCGGGCAACAGCCGGTCCATCGGCAGTCGTACGCCGATCAGCCCGGTGGAGCAGACCGCGACCTCGCCGGCTGGGATCTCCAGGGCAGCACCGACCGCCGCCGCGGTGGCGTGCGCGTCCTGAAAGCCGGGCGCGCCGGTGCAGGCGTTGGCGCCCCCGGAGTTCAGCACCACGGCGCGGACCTCGCCGCCAGCGAGCACCTGCCGCGACCACAGCACGGGCGCGGCCGGCACGGTGTTGGTGGTGAACACGCCGGCGGCGGCGGCGTCCGGACCGTCGTTGACGATCAGCGCCAGGTCCGGGCGCCCGCTGGCCTTGAGGCCCGCGGTGACCCCGGCGGCGCGAAAGCCGGCCGCGGCGGTGGCGCTCACGGCGCGATCCCAGCGGCGGTCAGCCCAGCGGTCTCGGGCAGGCCGAGGGCCAGGTTGGCGCACTGGACGGCCTGGCCGGCCGCCCCCTTGCCCAGGTTGTCGATGGCGGCGACGACCACGGCGCGGCCGGCGGTGACGTCGGCGGTGCGGCCGGCAGTGACGTCGGCGGTGACCTGCAGCTGGGCGGCGTTCGAGCCGGCGGTAGCGGCGGTATGCGGCCAGCGGCCGGCGGGGAGCAGATGGACAAAGGGCTCGTCGCCGTACGCCGCCGCTATCGCCGCTCGCACCGCAGCCTCGTCAACCCCGGGGCGCAGCCGCGCGGTGCAGGTGGCCAGGATGCCGCGCGGCATGGGGGCGAGCACCGGGGTGAACGACAGCGTGACCGGCTCGCGCGCGGCGGCGGTCAGGGTCTGCGCCATCTCCGGCGTGTGCTGATGGGCGCCGACCTTGTACGCCGACAGGTCCCCCATCACCTCGCTGCCGAGCAGGTTGACCTTGGCCGACCGGCCGGCGCCGGAGGTGCCGCTGGCAGCCACGACGACCACGTCCGCCGGCTCGACCAGCCCGGCGGCGAGCAGCGGCGCCAGGGCCAGCGCGACCGCGGTGGGGTAGCAACCGGGGTTGGCGATCCGGCGCGCGCCGGCCAGCACGGCGCGCGCGCCCGGCAGCTCGGGTAGACCGTAGGGCCAGCAGCCGGCGTGCGGCCCGCCGTAGTGGCGGTCCCACGCGGCGGCGTCGGCGAGCCGAAAGTCGGCGCCGAGGTCGATTACTGTCAGCTCGTCCGGCAGTCTTGCGGCCAGGGCGGCGGACTCGCCGTGCGGCAGGGCCAGGAAGGCCACGTCGGCATCGGCGAGCGCGGCGGCATCGGTGGCCACGAAGGTGCGGCCGGCGAGCTGCGGCAGCTGCGGGTGCGTCGCGGTCACCTCTGCCCCAGCCGAGCTACCGGCCGTGAGCGCGGCCAGCTCGATCTGCGGGTGCCCGAGCAGCAGCCGCAGCAGCTCGCCCCCGGCGTACCCGCTGGCGCCGGCCACTGCTGCCCGTAGTCCCATCCGGCTTCTCCTCGGGGTGTCGGCACTGACCGCGGGCCAGTATGCACGTATCCGTATCACTATGCAACTGTCTTGACCGCCGTCGCCCACCCACCCGCCGATCTTGAGCCCACGTGCGGATCCCGCGCGTCGATACGCACGTGTTCTTCACCGTGGTCGCCGTACCGGTGTGGGCAGCCGCGGCCCGCGAGGTGCAGCGAGTGGTCAAGAGCCGCTACGTCCCCAATCCAGCGCGCCTTCTCGCGGCTGGTGACCGAGTGGCTGACGCTCCCGGCAGGGTCGTCGGGTGCGCCCGGTTACGGTTGGCCGGTGACCCCGGCTACCGGAGTGCTGCGCTGGCTGCGGGGAGGCGTGCTGGCGGCCTCCACCGTCGTGCTGGCAGTCATCGCGCACCTGCTCGGCGGCGGCAGCGCTCCGGCCACACCGGCGCTGGCGCTGGCTGCCCTGGTTCTCACGGCGTTCGCGGTCGCCGCCTCAGACCAGCAGTGGTCTCCCCGTCGGGCGCTGTTGGTGGTGGTCGGGGCCGAGGCCGGGCTGCATGCCTGGTTCTGCCTGACCACGAGCGGCCCCGGCATCGATCACGCAGCGTTTCCCGGTGGCCCGCTGATGCTGGCCGCGCACGCGGCCGCGGCCGCGGCGGTGGCGCTGCTGCTCGCGGGTGGGGACGGCGCCCTCTGGCAGGTGTTCACCCTCCTCGTGGGGCGGGTCGGCGGTGCTGTCCGCCACCTGGTCGGAGCCGGGCTGGTGCCGTTGGCGGCGCCGGGGGATGCGACCGGGCCGATGCCGGCGGGCGCGGCGCTGGCGGCAGCCAGCTGGCTGGGCTCCGGCTCCGTTCGGCGACGCGGGCCGCCGGCGCGGCGGCGCGCCCGACTGCCATCACCCAACACCGCCGCGACGTCGCACTGCGCTTGTGCGCCTGGCGGCGGTCTCCGAGAGAGGCCCGTTCGCTGATGCACACCCCCGTTCCCCGCCATGCCCATGTCCCCGGCCGTACGGCTCGATCCCGACCGTCGGCGGGACGAGCTCGCCGGGCCGCCCGGCGCCTGGCGATGGTCGGCGCCGCGGCTCTGACCATCGCCGTCGGCGCCGCCGCTCCGGCGCTGGCACACGTCACTGTCTCCAGTCCCGATGCTGCCCAGGGCGGCTTCGGGAAGGTGGTCTTCCGGATCCCCACCGAGTCGGCCACCGCCGCAACTGTCAAGATCGCCGTTTCGTTGCCTGCGGCGGCACCGCTGGCCGTGGTCGATGTCAAGCCGCATCCTGGCTGGACCGTGACCGTCGACAAGGAGAAGCTGGCGCAGCCGCTGACGGCGGACGACCTCACCGTTACCGAGGTGCCGCGCACCGTCACCTGGACGGCCGGGCCGGGCCTGGGCATCGCACCCGACCAGTTCGACGAGTTCGAGCTGTCGGTGGGCACGCTGCCCACGGCGAACTCGATCTCCTTTGCCGTGGTCCAGACCTACAGCGACGGCTCCACCGTGGACTGGTCGCAGCCGCAGGCCGCTGGGCAGCCGGAGCCGGAGCACCCGGCCCCGGAGCTGAAGCTCCCCGGGGCCGGTGCCGGCACGACCGCCTCGGCCCCTCCGGCAGCGACAGTGGTGCCCGCGGGCCGCACCTCAACCGCCTCCGCGGGCAGGGACTGGCTCGCTCGGACCCTGGGCGCCGTGGGGGCGGTCTGCGGGATCGCCGCGGTGGGGATTGCGCTGGTGCGCACCCGGCGTACCGGTCAGGGATGACTCACGGGTGACGATGGATCAGCTGCGGCGCCTGGGGTGCCTCGCCGGCCTGGTGGCGGCCGCCGCCGCCTGGGCGCTCGCGGTTGCCCCCCCGGCGTCGGCGCATGCGCACCTCACCGCGATGCAGCCGGCGATAGACGCGACCGTGTCCAGCCCACCGGCCGCTGTCGTGCTCACCTTCGACGAGGCGGTGCACACCTCCTTCGCGGTGGTCACCGTCACCGGCCCGGATGGCCGGCGGTGCGACGTGGGCACGCCGACCGTGGTTGACGGGACGGTCACCCAGGGCGTCTCCCCGCTGCCGGGAAGCGGCTCCTACACCGTCGCCTACCGGGTGGTGAGCGCCGACGGGCATCCGGTCAGCGCCCAGGAACGATTCACCTTCGCGCCCCCGGCCGACTACCGGCCCGCGGTCGCTACCGCGCAGCCGGCGACGGCGGTCGCCTCCCCGGCCGCCGCGGGGCCGGCCCCCGCGGTCAGCCGGCACGCCGGCCATCTCAGCCAGGTCGCCGTGGTGGTCCTGGTCCTCACCGCAGCGATGATCATGCTCATCCGGAATCGGACGAAGCGAACATGAGTGCGGTCACCGGGCCAGATGTCACTCGACCAGCGACCACGGCCCAGCGGCGCCGTCGGTGGCTGGGGTGGGCGGCCGCGGCCGGGGCGGGGGCGGCGGTGCTGGCTGCCGCACTGGCGTACGGCGGGGGAGCCTCCACCGCCGCCCTGCCCGGCCTCCCGCACGCCGGTGCGGCCACGGGCTGGGGACTGCCACTGGCGCGGCTGCTGGTCGACCTGACCGGCATCGTCACGGTGGGGGTGCTGCTCGCGGTCGGCGTGCTGCTGCCCCCCGGTGCGGACTCCGCTGTCCGGTTGCTCAGTCGCGCTTCCGCGGCGGCGTGGCTCTGGGCGCTCGCCGCGGTGGCGAGCATCGTGCTCACGTTCTCGGACTTCGTCGGCATACCGCTGGCGGACTCACTCGACGGTGCCCAGCTGGGCTCGTTCGTCTCCCAGACCAGCCAGGGCAAGGCGTTGGCCCTGCAGGCCGTGATCGCCGCCACCGTGGCGCTGGGAGCCTTGGGGGTGCAGCGTCGCGGTGGGGCACTGGGGTTGTTGGTGCTGGCCCTGACCGGGGTGGTGCTGCCTGGGCTGAGCGGACACTCGAGCGCGGCCAGCGACCACATGCTCGCCGTCTCCAGCCTGGTGGTGCATGTCGTGGCGGTCTCGCTGTGGGTGGGCGGCCTGATCGCGCTCGGGGTGCTGGGCACGCTCGGACCGGCGTCCGTGCGGGTGGCGGTGCCCCGGTTCTCCCACCTGGCGCTGTGGTGTGTCGTCGCCGTGGCCGCCTCCGGAGTCGTCAACGCCGGCCTGCGCCTGGGCAGCGTCGGCCAGCTGCCCGGCAGCAGCTACGGGTGGCTGGTGCTGGGCAAGGTCGTCGCGTTGGGCAGCCTGGCCGGCTTCGGCTGGTGGCACCGCCGGCGGACGATGCCGCAGCTCGGTGAGCGGGGCGGCCTGGCCGGCTTCACCCGGATCGCCGCCGCGGAGAGCGTGCTGATGGTGGCGACCGTCGGCCTCGCGGTCGGGCTGTCGCGGACGCCGACCCCGGTTCCCCGGACCGGCCCGGCCGCCGGGCTCACCCGCACCCGGGAGCTGCTCGGCTACTCGATGCCGCCCGCGCCGACCCCCTGGCGGCTGTTGGTCGACGTACACATCGATGGCTTCCTGCTCACCGGTGCGGTGCTGGCTGGGGCGCTGTACCTGACCGGCCTGCAGGTGCTGCGGCGGCGGGGCGACCACTGGCCACCCGGCCGTACGGTGTCGTGGCTGGCCGGGGTCCTGCTGCTCGTCGTCGTCACCAGCGGGGGCGTGGGCCGCTACGCACCGGTGCTGTTCAGCGTGCACATGGCCCAGCACATGGTGCTGAACATGGCGGTGCCGATCCTGCTGGTCCTCGGCGCCCCGGTGACGCTGGCGCTGCGCACCCTGCCACCGGTCTCGGCCGGCGGCCCGGGGGTGCGGGAGGCGCTGCTCACCGTGTTGCACAGCCGGGCGGTGCGGGTGCTCAGCCACCCGCTGGTGGCCGCCGCGATCTTCGTGGGCAGCCTCTACGGCCTGTACTTCTCCCCGATCTTCCCGGCGGCGATGGCCAACCACTGGGGCCATCTGGCGATGCAGCTGCACTTCCTGGCCGCCGGCTGCCTGTTCTTCTGGGTCCTGATCGGCGTTGACCCAGGCCCGACCCGGCCGCCGCACGTGGCCCGGCTGGTGCTGATGCTCGGGGTGATGGTCACCCACGCGTTCTTCAGCGTCGCGCTGTTGTCCGCCAACACGGTGCTGGCGCAGTCGTGGTTCGCCGGGCTGCAACGCCCCTGGGGCGCCTCGCTGCTCGACGACCAGCACCTCGGCGGCGCCATCGGCTGGGCGTTCGGGGAGATCCCGGTCGCCGCCGTGCTCACCGCGCTGGTGGTGTCCTGGGTGCGCTCGGACGCCCGGGAAGCGGCCCGGCTCGACCGGCGGGCGGACGCCGACGGGGATGCAGACCTGGCCGCGCACAACGCCCGGTTGGCCGTCCTGGCCGCTCGCGATGCCGCCCGTGATGCCGCCCGCGATGCCGCCCGGGTTGACGGCCCGACCGAGCGCCGAGCGCAGTCCTCCCGTCAGATCGGCGGCCCGGGGACGGGCTGATCCGGCCCGGCGGCGTACGCGTCGACGTCGGTGGCCTTGACGGTTGTCCAGGCCGGGGTCCCGGGGGTGAGTCGCAGCTCGGCCACGGCCAGCGTCGTAATGTCGGCCAGGATCGGCCTCCCCGTGGTCGTAGCTTCCAGCGCGAGACAGCGATTAGTTTGATCTTGGCTGTGTTGGGTTGGGGGTCTGGCGCGCTGGTTGGGGCGGCGACTCGCACCGCGTTCTGCGATGAGGAGTTGGAGCAGCTTCGGGGGTTCCCGGAAGATCAACCGCGGGGCTGATCCGGTACTTCACGCACCCCGGCTGATGAGATGTTCGTGCGCGAGTTCCGTGGTCAGGGCAACGCGCCAGGCGCGGCGGTCCAGTTGTGCACGCTGTCGTGGTTGGGCTTCGGGCCCGACGAGGTGGCTTCGGCGCCGACGGCGGCAGTGGCCCGCTTGGCTGAGTGGCTCGGGACTGT
>Ga0208478_1000537_pt1 | contig 13084 bp, 12 predicted proteins | sample NGESurdeep072012_5_FD_184462 | JGI IMG/M metagenome (GOLD analysis project Ga0208478, IMG submission 184462) | Arctic peat soil microbial communities from Barrow, Alaska - NGEE Surface sample 415-2 deep-072012 (SPAdes) | ecosystem: Environmental > Terrestrial > Soil > Wetlands > Peat ... | reverse complement strand
CCCTACGTCCAGCATCCACCACCCGCCCATGAAACTGCTGAAAGGTTCCTGTGCGTTTGCCATGAGCCGCGCTGACCGGCATCGGCGTACGAGGGAGCATCGGCGTACGAGGGAGCATCGGCGTACGAGGGGGGACGCCGTTCGCCTGCGCAGCGGTCGTAGGCTGCGCTGGCCGCCGTGCCGGGCGGCGGTCCGGGAGGGTGGCTGATGCGACTCGCTGACCGGATGAGCCAACTGGGCACCGAGTCGGCCTTCGACGTGCTGGCGCAGGCTACCGTCTTGGAGGCCGCCGGGCGGCGGGTGATCCACCTGGAGATCGGCGAACCGGACTTCGCTACCCCGGCGCATGTGGTCGCGGCGGCGGAGGAGGCGTTGGCCAACGGACTGACGCACTACGTCGCCGCGCCGGGGATCTGGCCGCTGCGGGAGGCGGTGGCGGCTTCGCTGGCCAAGTCTGGCCGGCTGGCGACGTCGCCGGACCGCGTCGTGATCACTCCGGGCGGCAAGCCGGTGATGTTCTTCACCATCCTTGCGCTGTGCCAAGCCGGGGACGAGGTGGTCTGTCCCGACCCGGGCTTCCCCATGTACGCCTCGATCGCCGCGTTCGCCGGCGCCGGCGTCGTACCACTGCCACTGCGCGAGGCTAACGGCTTCCGGGTCGATCCAGCCGAGCTGGCGGCCCTGGTCACGGAACGCACTCGGCTGATCATCCTGAACTCACCGCACAATCCGTGCGGCAGCGTGCTCACTGCCGCCGACGTCGAAGCCATCGCCCGGATCGCGATCGAGCACGACCTGGTCGTGCTCAGCGACGAGATCTACTCCGCACTGGCGTACGACGACGACTGCCCCAGCGTGCTCGACGTCGAGGGCATGGCCGAGCGCACCGTCTTGCTCGACGGCTGGTCCAAGACCTACGCGATGACCGGCTGGCGGCTGGGCTACGGCGTGTTCCCGCCGGCGCTGGTGGAGCCCGTGACCCGGCTGGTGGTCAACTCGGTCTCCTGCGTGCCGGCCTTCAGCCAGTACGCCGCGATCGCCGCTCTGGAGGGCCCGCCCGAGCCGGTGGCGCAGATGAAGGCGGCGTTTCGCACCCGGCGGCAGGTCGTCGTTGACGGCTTGAACGCCATCGACGGCATCTCCTGCCAGCTGCCCGGCGGTGCGTTCTACGCTTTCCCCAACATCACCGGGCTGGGCCGACCGGCCGCCGCCGTCGCCGACGGGCTGCTACGGGACGCCGGCGTGGCCTGCGTCGCCGGCACTGCCTTCGGCGCCGCCGGCGAGGGCTACCTGCGGCTGTCCTACGCCAGCTCGGTGCCGCGGCTGCAGGAGGCGCTAGCCGGCATCGACGCCTTCGTCCGGGCGACGGTCGGCTGAGACCTGCCCGGACCCGCCGGGCCGGGCCCAAGGAGTGGTCAGCTGGTCTGGCCGACAGCGGCGGCCATCCGCCGGACGGCCTCCGCCAGCAGATTGGGGGAGGTCCCGAAGTTGAGCCGAGCCCAGCCGAGGCCAGGGGAGCCGAAGCGCGGCCCGGGGCTGAGTGCCACTCGCCCCCCCTCCAGGAACACCTCGGCCGGATCGTCACCGAGCCCCAGCGCCCGGCAGTCCAGCCAGGCCAGGTACCCAGCCTGCGGCGGCTGGTAGCCAACCGCCGGCAGCTGCGCCCTCAGCAGCTCGGCCAGCATCACCCGGTTGCGGTCCAGTTGCCCCACCACGGCGTCCAGCCAACTCATCCCGTGCTCGAACGCCGCGACCGAGGCGATTCCGCCGAGGTGGCCGACGTGGAAACCGACGCCGGGCGGGATGGCTGCGAGCCGCTCCTGCATCACTGCGGACCCCGCGACGATCAGCGCGCATTTCAGCCCGGCGATGTTCCAGCCTTTCGACGCCGAGGTCAGGGTCACGCCGCGAGCAGCCGCCTCCTCGCCCAACCCGGCGTACGGCGTGTGCCGCGCGCCCGCAAGCACCAGCGGGGCGTGGATTTCGTCCGCCACGACGGCGACGTCGTAGCGGTTGGCCAGCTCCGCGATCCGCCGCAGGTCGGCCTCGGCCAGCACCAGGCCGGTCGGGTTGTGCGGGTTGCAGAGCAGGTAGGCGCGCGCTCCGGCCGCAAAGGCTGCCTGGAGTGCGTCGAAGTCGAGCCGCCATCCGACCGACGTGGGCAGCAGCGGCACCTCGACCGCCGGCCGCCCGATGTCTTGCAGCACGGCGTAGAACGGCGGGTAGATTGGTGGATTGATCACCACACCGTCGCCGAGGCTGGTGAGCACCCGGAGCACCTCCGCCACCCCGGTCATGACGTCCGCCACCAGCCGGACCCGGTCGGGGTCAACGATCCAGTCGAACCGGTGGATCGCGAAGCGGACGAAGGCGGCGGCGACCCCGGCCGGCCAGGCGTAGCCGCAGTCGTCCCGCTCGATCGCTGCCGACAACGCCTGCTTGACCGCCGGGGCCAGCGGGAAGTCCATCTCGGCCACCCACGCCGGCAGCACGTCCGGCGGGTAACACGACCACTTGGCGCTGCGCCGGTCGCGCAGCCGCTCCAGCGACAGGCTGGCGAAGTCGAAAGTCTCGATGTTCACGACCAACCCGGCTACGCCAGCCCGAACCGGACGATGGAGACGGCGCCGAGCAGCAAGCAGTAGATCGCGAACGGGGTCAGCGTGCGGCTGGTGAAGTACCGGGTGAGGAACCGGACCGAGACGTACGCCGCGGCGCCGGCGACGATGCTGCCCACCAGCACCTGACCGTGAATGCCTCGACCGTTCGGCCCGAGCAGGTCCGGCACCTTGTAGACGCCGGCGGCAAAGATCACTGGCGTGGCCAGCAGGAAGGAGAACCGGGCGGCGTCCTCGTGCGAGAGTCCCCGCAACAGACCACCGACCATCGTCACCCCCGACCGGCTGATCCCGGCGAACAGGGCCGCGATCTGGAAGCAGCCGATGCCTACGGCCGAGGGCACCGACAGCGCCGCCAGCGTGCGCCGGTCCGTCATGGTCGCGGTGCTTCCGTGGGCCGCGGCCGTTCGTGCCGGCTCGCCATCGTAGGCAGCCAGGGCCGGGTTGCCCGCATCGGCGCTCGGCCGGCGACGAAGCCGCTCGCCGGCCAGCAGAATCCCACCATTGATGGTGAGGAAGACGGCGGCGGCCAGCGGCTTGGCGAACAGCGTGCGCAGCGGGTGCTCGAACACCAGGCCGGTCAGCCCGACCGGAATCGTCCCGATCACCAGCAGCCAGCCGAGGCGGGCGTCGCTGTCGGGGATGCGACGTTCGCGCACGCTGCGGCCGAGACCGGCGAGCACTCGCACCCAGTCCGCCCGGAAGAACCACAGCAGCGCCAGCGCGGTGGCCACGTGCAGGCCGACGATGAAGGCCAGGTACGGCGACTCTGGCGCAGACTGGTCGGCGACCAGTCGCTGCCAGCTACCGCCGACCCAGGCCGGGACCAGCACGCTGTGCCCCAAGCTGGAAATCGGGAACAGCTCGGTGACACCTTGGATCAAGCCGATGACGATGGCCTGGGTGTAGTTCAGCATGGATGCCTTCCGGCCGGTTGGGGCGGAGCGCCGTCCCGGTCCGCCGACCGGATGGTCACAACGAGCTCCAGTGCGCTGGTCCGAACGGTCGCCAACACCCGGAGTTGGAACCCGTTGACCGCTGCGCGGCGCATCGGTCACCCAAAGTGTGGGGCGCGGCCCCGGGGGACCGCGCCCTGATCACTCGTCCTTGACGCCGACGAGTCGCCGGCTACACGAACTCAACCAGCACCTGACCGCCGGTCACCGGCTCACCGCTGGCCACCGACACCCCAGAGACGGTGCCCGCCACCGGTGCCGTGATCTCGGTCTCCATCTTCATGGCCTCGAGCACCAGCAGCGTGTCCCCGGGCTCGACGACAGTCCCCGGATCGACGTTGACCCTGGTCACCGTGCCCGAGATCGGTGCTCGCAGCACCTTCTCCTCATTAGCCGGCGCCCGCGCGTGGGCCGGCCGCAGCGGCTCGGTGCCCCCGGACGGCATGACCGAGGAAATCACGAAGTTGGCCAGGGACGGCATCGGCTCTGGCTCCACGTCCACGACGACGTCGTAGTCGGTCCCGTTGACGCTTACCTTCAACTTCATGGCCATCCCTGATCAGGCGAGTCGTGGTGGGGGTGCGGCTCGGCGAGCCGGCTACTGGTGACCGTGCGCGACGTGCGGGGCGTGCGCGACCACGTGCGAGGCTTGGACCTCAGCCCGGCCCTGCTGCGCCCAGGCCCGGGAGTGCGCGAAGTGGACTTGGCGGACAGTGGCCCGCTTACCGAGGTACGCCGCGACGGCGGCCGAGATGGCCAGTACGACGTCGATGGGCGGTGGCCCGGTGTCGGCCTGCGCGGCGGCCAGCTCGGCTTCGAGCTTGTCCACCCGACGGGTGAGCTCCGCCACCAGCTGGTGCAGCTGGTTGAGCTGACCGGTGTCGGTGTTCGTTCTGGCGCTCACAGCGGGATCAGACCGTGCTTCTTGGCGGGCCGCAGCTCGCGCTTGGTGGTCAGTGCCTCGAACGCCTCAGCCACCGCCTTGCGGCTGGCGGACGGTTCGATGATGTCGTCGACGAGCCGGCGGGAGGCGGCGACGTAGGGGTTGGCGAAAGTCTCCCGGTAGTTGTCGATCAGCTCCGCCCGCTTGGCCGCCTGGTCCTCGGCGGCCTCGATGTCGTGCCGGAAGACGATCTCGGCGGCGCCTTCGGCGCCCATGACGGCGACCTCCGCGGACGGCCAGGCGAAGACTCGGTCCGCCCCCAGGTCGCGGCTGCACATGGCGATGTACCCGCCCCCGAAGGCCTTGCGCAGGATGATCGTCACCTTCGGCACCGTCGCTGCGGAGTAGGCAAAAAGGACCTTGGCTCCGTGCCGGATGATGCCGTCCCACTCCTGCTGCACGCCGGGCATGAACCCGGGTACGTCGACCAGGGTCAGTAGCGGGATGTTGAACGCGTTGCAGAACCGGATCAAGCCGGCCGTCTTGTCCGAGGCGTTGATATCCAGGACCCCGGAAAGCACCATTGGCTGGTTGGCGATGATGCCGATCGTGCGACCGATCATGCGGGCGAAGCCGACGACGACATTGGCGGCGTAGCCGGCCTGCACCTCGAGGAAGTCGCCCCCGTCGACGATGTTCGCGATGACCTCGCGCACGTCGTACGGCTTCTTGCTGTCCTCGGGGATGATGTCGTTGAGGTGCGGGTTCGGCTCGACGTTGCCGTCGTTTTCCAGCTCGGGCGGGTCCTCGGTGTTGTTCGACGGGAGGAACGTCAGCAGCTTCTTGGCGATCAGTATCGCGTGCTTGTCGTCCTCGGCGATGAAGTGGGTGACGCCCGAGTGCGCCATGTGGGTGTCCGGCCCGCCGAGCTGCTCGGCGGTTACGACCTCGCCGGTCACCTGCTGGATGACGTTGGGGCCGGTGATAAACATCCGGGCGGCCCGGGTCTGGATGACGAAGTCGGTCAGCGCCGGGGAGTAGACAGCGCCTCCCGCGGTGGGGCCGGCCACGATCGTGATCTGCGGGACCACGCCGCTGAGCAGCACGTTGTTGAAGAAGACCTTGCCGTACCCGGAGAGGGCGTCAACGCCCTCCTGCACCCGGGCACCACCGGAGTCGTTGACAAAAATGAACGGCGACCCCGTCTTCAACGACTCCTGCATCGACTCGGCGATCTTCGTGCAGTGCACCTCGCCGGCCGAGCCGCCGGAGGAGGTGAAGTCCTGGCTGGCGACGTGCACCAGCCGGCCGAGGACGGTGCCTTCGCCGGTGACCACGCCGTCCGCGGGCACCTTCGTGCCGGCCATCCCGAACAGGACGGCCCGGTGCTCGGCGAACATGCCGGTCTCTTGGAAGCTGCCGGGGTCGATCAGCTCGGCGATGCGCTCGCGCGCGGTCAGCTTGCCCTGGGCGTGCTGCCGCTCGACCCGCTTCTCCCCACCTCCAGCCTCGATCTGCTCCCGGCGCTGCCGGAGCAGCTCGATCTTTTCCTGCATCGTCAGGTTCTTCACGACGTCCTCTACGCGGGGGCGACGGACACGCTGTGCGACGTGCCGTTCACGGTGACGGAGTACTTGATGGGGGTGCGAACCGGGCTGCCTGGGCCACCGGCACCGGCAGCCGCCGCGCTCTCCGCGGCCACCTCCGCCGGGTCGCGGCTGACGTTCTTGGGACCCTCGGGCCGGGACTTGAAGAAGCTCGGTGCCACCTGCGGGAACATGGCGGACGTCAGCACGTCCTCCTCGGTGCCGTTGAAGCCCTCGGTGGCTTCGGCCGTGGCGCTCAGCAGGTCCCACTCCGGCTCCTGCATATCCGCCGGTCGGACGGTAATGGGCGACTTCTTCATCTGCTTCTCGGCGGTCTCCACGACCTCGGGGGAACGCTCGCCGATCGTCCTGCCGTAGTAGCCGAGCATGAGGTCGGCAAACTCGCCGGTGAGCACCTTGTAGCGGCCCATCAGCACGTTGAAGACCGCCTGGGTGCCGACGATCTGGCTGGACGGCGTCACCAGCGGGGGGTAGCCGGCGTCCTTGCGGACCCGGGGCACCTCCTCGAGGACTTCCTTGAGCTTGTCGCCGGCTCCCTGTGCCCGCAGTTGACTCTCCATGTTGGAGATCATCCCGCCCGGGATCTGGCTCTTGAAGATCTCCGTCTCGACTCCGACGATGTTGGATGCGAACTGCGCGTAGCGCGGCCGGACCTCGGCGAAGTGGTCCTTGATCGGAAGTAGCTCGTCCACGTCCAGGCCGGTGGTGTACGGCGTTCCGTCGAGCATCTCGACCAGGCTCTCGGTCGGGTTGTGCCCGGGGCCGAGGCTCAGCGAGCTGATCGAAGTGTCGACCGCGTCCGCGCCGGCCTCGATCGCCTTCATCAGTGAGACCAGCGTGACGCCGGTGGTGGCGTGGCAGTGCAGGTGGATGCGGACGTCCTGGCCGAGGTCTTCCTTGATGGCCTTGACGATGTCGTACGCCGGCTGGGGCTGCAGCAGCGCGGCCATGTCCTTGAGGCAGAGCGAGTCGCTGCCCAGGTCCATGAGGTCGCGCGCCATCTGGACGTAGCCCTCGACCGTGTGCAGCGGGCTCATCGTGTAGCAGATGGTGCCCTGGGCGTGCGCGCCTTCGGTCTTGACCGCCTTGATCGCCCGCTCCACGTTGCGGACGTCGTTGAGCGCGTCGAAGACTCGGAAAACGTCCATGCCGTTGGCGACCGACTTGCCGACGAACCGGTCGACGACCGAGTCCTCGTAGTGGCGGTAGCCCAGCAGGTTCTGCCCGCGCAGCAGCATCTGCAGCCGGGAGTTGGGCAGCAGCTCCCGGAACTGGCGCAGCCGCTGCCAGGGGTCCTCGTTGAGGAACCGGATACAGGCGTCGTACGTCGCGCCGCCCCAGCACTCCACGCTCCAGTAGCCGGCCGCGTCGACGTCCTCGCACACCGGGACCATGTCTTCCATGGCCATCCGGGTGGCGCACAGGCTCTGGTGCCCGTCGCGCAGGACAAGCTCCGTCACGTCGACCTTGCGCTTCTCGCTCATGCTCCTCCTAAACCCCAACCACGGTGGTGCTCCGCTGGCGTCGAGCCCGCCTTCGGCTGCCCGACCCTAGCCTGACGGTCCTGCGTTTTGTGGGCGCCCATCCCGCTTGCGCCCCCGTGCTCGCCGACCGTGGGCGCCGGCTGAGCGTCGGCGTCGGTGCAGCAGGAGCCGAGCCCGTGCCAGTCAGCTGACCGCGGGTCGGTGGCGTCATCCTGCCGCATCTTAAGAGAAGTTGTGGTCACCCCCTCGGTCGACTGGCGCCTAGCTGCCGAGCAAGGGTGGCCACCATATCTGCGGAGTCGGTGCCGTCATCTGCGGAGTCGGTGCCGTCCGAGAGCCCTCCCGATCCGGCGGGCCGCTGCAGGTGGCTGGCTTGGACCCGGTGGCGTCGGCGGACTGGTGGGTGTGCTGCTGGCCCGGGCTGGCGACGCCGGTGACTACCCGGCTGGTCGAGGATCTGCGGTCCCGACCCGTTCGCTGAGGCCGAGCCTCAGTCCAGCGGAGAGTCGGTTTCGCGCACCACCAGCTCGGTGGGGGCGTTGTGCACCGCCGGCACGCGTCCCAGCCGACCGGCCTGGAAGTCGGCGAAGGCCTGCCGGATCTCGGCCTCGGTGTTCATCACGAACGGGCCGCGCCAGGCGACCGGCTCACCGATCGGTCGACCCCCGAGCAACAGCATCTCCAACTGCGACGAGCGGCTGCCCGGCTTCTCGCTGGCGGCCACGGTCAGGGCGTCACCCGGTCCGAAGACCGCGAGCTGCCCCATCCGCACGGGCCGGCGCTCCGGTCCAACCGTCCCGTGCCCGGCCAGGACGTAGCCGAGGGCGTTGAACTCCGGCCGCCACGGGAGCACGAGCTGGGCGCCCGGGCTGACGGTGGCGTGCACCATGGTGATCGGGGTGTACGTCGAGCCGGGACCGGCGAACCCGGCGACCTCACCGGCGATCACTCGCACCAGCGCACCGCCGTCCGCCGACGCCAGCAGCTGCACGCTTTCGCCGCGAATGTCCTGGTAGCGCGGCTCGATCCACTTTTGCGCGCGCGGCAGGTTGACCCACAGCTGCAAGCCGTGGAACAGCCCGCCGCTGGCGACCAGCGCCTCGGGTGGGGTCTCGATGTGCAAGATCCCCTGGCCGGCGGTCATCCACTGGGTGTCGCCGTCGCTGATCACCCCACCGCCGCCGTTGGAGTCGTTGTGCTGCAGCACCCCGTCGATCATGTAGGTGACGGTCTCGAACCCGCGGTGCGGGTGCCACGGCGTGCCCTTCGGCTCACCCGGGCCGTAGTCGACCTCGCCCATCTGGTCCAGGTGGATGAACGGGTCCAGGTCGGCCAGGTCGGCGCCGGCGAAGGCTCGGCGTACCGGGAAGCCTTCACCCTCGAACCCCCGGGGCGCAGTCGTGACGCTGCGCACCGAGCGTTGGCGAGATCCGACGGCGTCCGCTACGGCGACCCGCTGTAGCGCGGTGATGTCTTCGACGGTGACGGCGGGCATGTGGACGACTCCCTGCTCGGGGGTGGTGGTACGGGCGGCCGCTGAGCGCTAGGCGGCGGGCGCCACGGCCGGCCGGCGCATCGAGCGCAGCGCCTCGGTCCAGCGCGCCAGCTCGGCCAGCATGTCGGTGGCTGCGCCTTCCATCACGTCGTTGGGCTGCAGCTTCCGATCTGAGTCGAGGAACTGCGCGACGAACGGGATGTTGACCGACTCGAACACCGGAACCATCTTCAGCGTCGTCACGACCTGCTTGAGCATCTGTACGGCGCGGGTGCCCGCGGCCACACCGCCGTAGCTGACGAAGCCGACCGGCTTGTGCGCCCACTCCGCGTGCAGGTAGTCGATGGCGTTCTTGATGACGGCGTTGAAGCCGTAGTTGTACTCCGGGATGACGAAGACGAAAGCGTCTGCCCGGTCGACGGTGGCGCTCCAGTCCTTCGTGTGCTGGTGGGTGTAGCGGCGCAGCCGGGGGTGGTTGGGCTCGTCCAGCAGCGGCAGGTTCACCTCGGCAAGGTCAATGACCTCGACGGCGAACCGGTCATCGGTCACTGCCCGGGGCGCGAACCACTCGGCCACCGACGGCCCCACCCGACCCGGCCGGGTGCTGGCGATGACGATCTGCAGGATCGGCTTGCTCACTGATGCGCCTCCGAGGTGTTCACGGCTGCCTGTTGATCTCGGTCCCGCCTCGGATGCTGGAACGCCTCAGCGCTCGAGCCCTATTCCGACTCCCGACCCGGCACGCGCCGGCCTGGTCAGCCGCGGCGGCGCATTGCCGCCAAGACGACCGTCACCGATCGGCCGCCGGCTCGTTGAACTGGGTGACCGCGGCAGACGCGTCGCCGCCAGGGTGCCGCTCAGCCGGGCCACCGCCACCGACCAGGCGGCCGCAGGAGGGGTTCTTCGTGCACCAGTTGAACCCGGTGTCTATTCGGGGCCGTTGACGGCCGCCGCGGTGGCACATGCGGACGATGAGCGGCACGTCGAGTCAACCCTCTCCAACCTTGAGGCCCCAGTGCTTCAGCTGCGGGTCGAGGGCCGAGGCCAGACCGAGATCGCCAAGCACCTGCAGCGACATGCCAAGGCCGTGGACAACGCCCGGCAGCGAGTACGACGCAAGGTGGAGGATCACCTCGAGGCCTGGGAGCCGGAGGCCGCCGGCTGATATCCGCGGACCGCGTACTATCGGGCCGCTCGGACGCGGGCGGCCCGATAGTATCGGCGCTGCCGCCGGCGTGGCGCAACTGGCAGCGCAGCCGACTTGTAATCGGCAGGTTCCCGGTTCGAGTCCGGGCGTCGGCTCCTCTGTGACCTGGCCTTTCGTCTCGGCGGCCTGGTCGGTGATCGTCTCTTGGCCTCGTCTTGGCCTTACCCATGGCCTGCCTCCGTCGAGATCAATTTGGTTGACCATCGGCCATCGGCCAAACCTCGGTCGGCCCTTCGAGCTCGCCTGCCGTGCCCCGTTCGAAACCGGTCAAGATGATGACCGCGTGTCGTCGGCGATCGTGGGCGTGGAGCACGAATGATGAGGCCCCTTTCGTTCCATGGCGTTCCATGACATCGAGCGTTGTTCGGAACCTTGTCGGCTAGTTCGATGCCTTCCGTTTCGAAAGCGAAGGCGACACCCGATGGGTTCGATATGCACGCTCGATGTTTGGATCGCCGGACTTGCTAAAGCGAAGAGGATGTCTGTCCTTCGTCCAGGAGACGTAAACAGTCTCGCTCGGCCGGAGGGAACAAGAGTCGGCCCATCGAGCAAAGATTCGCAACGCCGTACCCAACTTCTTCAAGTTTGCGCCCGCAACCCGCTCCAGGTACGGCACCTGTCCTCGTCGCCACCGTTCGACTTGGGGCGGATCGAGCCATCCGATTCCCACCAGCACGTCGACAGCTGTGACGTAGCCGGCTCGAGCGAGAGCGGAGTTGCCCACTTGCGCTATGCGTTGTTGGAGCTTGCGCTCGTTGTCAGGGTTCACGGGACGGACCGCCAGCGCTCGAGAACCTCATCGACGCTCCGCCGTACCTGCTCGCGGGCGACTGCTCGCTCAGTACCTGACATGAGCAACTCGTCGTAGTCGGTGTCTTCGTGACGAATCGAAGCGACAACGGCCGACCGGACAGCCCGCTCATCGACGGCACGGCCCGCGGCTGAGCGCCCCACGCGACCACTTCCCCGCTCTACAGCATGGCTGGAGATCCCAGCTGCCCGCCACGCCGGGCAGCTGGGAAAGAGCCGGCTGATCTCTCGCGCCCAGGTATCTCGCAGCTCCCCATCCTCTTCGGATCGCCGCTCACGATCCCGTGCAGCTCGCCGCGCTCGGGCGTCTTCATCAGCCAGACAAAGTCTCTCGGCGTCGGCCAGCGCAGCTTCCTCGACGAGGACACCCTGGCGCTCGTATCGCTTGCGCGAACGGCTGAAGCGCACGACAACCGCGCGGAGACGACTCGCTTTCTTCGCTCGCCTGCTCAAAGCCGCGTCTCCCGCCGGAAGAAAGACGAGATGGTCCATGTCGGCGCAGCTCAGGCAGAGTGGGCCATCTCCTTCCATGAACAACAGCGAACCTGTTCCCCCGCAGATGGTGCACGTCCATGCCTGCAGTGCAGAGATGACCACCAGATCAGGCGCGCGACTCGTGCGATGCGTGATCCGGTCGCGTTTGGTCACTGACACCTCAGGCGAGAACCAGTGCGTGCGATACGCGCGTTCGAGAGACTCGTTGCCACCGCTCGTAAAATGAAGGTGTGAACGGTCTCGCGACGCGGCTACATACAAAGACTCCACGGGTATGAGGCCTTGCCGGGTGGCGTGGCGATCCAACACTTCCAATACCAAGGCGAGCTTTTCTGTCGGCACCGCGGCCGCTTGCTCCAAGCAGGCGATACGTGCATGCCTCCAAGCCTCGATCGAGGATCGAGGAAGCCAGCCGATACCGACCAGAACCTCCAGTGGTGAAACGAACTTGTCGTGCTGCAGCGCCGCCTCCATGGCAGACGTCACGCGGCGCTCGAGCTTGGTCAGGTACTCCTGGTCCATTACGAACAGCGAAGGGCGTCGATGGCGCGGGCAGAGACGGCGGGGCGGGATGAGCTCATGTAAGCACCTGGCGAATTCGTCGCAGCTTGACGGAGACCTTCACCGCACGGCGAAAGGGGAAAGCGACTGTATACAGCCGACTGGACGACTGGAACGGAGATCCCGACACTCAGGGGTACACGTTGCCGACCTCGACCACGCGCCAAACGCCTTCTAGTCGAGCCATCACAATGTTCACCGACCATCCCGCCGTTGCGATCCTGCCGACGCCGGGAACTATGACAGGTCCGACCTCTCCTTCGAGCCACAGCGCATCGGGCTCAACTCGGTCGATCATGAGATAGTCCTCAACCCAGTCCTCATCGGCGATGTCATCGGGATTGAACCGTGGCACCGAGCGGGTCTGCTCATAAAGCAAGCTGCTCAACTTCTCGGCCTGCGGCAAATCGACCGACGCTTCGGTCGCACGTTCGACGGCAACTGCGCTGTCGTCATCGGTTACCAGACCTCGCTCGGCGAGCCACTTGGCCAGCTTCTTGGTCACGGTGCCTGATGCCTTGAGCAGTTCCTGGCTGGCCATCACCTTACGGATCATGAAGTAGCCGAGGAACTCCCCGTAGTTCTCGATGATCTTCTCTGGGCCGAAGAGCTTGGAGAACGCCTCCTCGTCGCCATCCTCGAACGCTTTCTCCCAACGCTTCTTCTCAAGCCCATAAAGTGACTGGTAGGCGTAGCCGTTGAGACAGTGTCGAAGCAGTTCGATGACCTCCTCGTACCTCGCGATCGTGCGAGGAGCGAGCTTCTCCCGCTGCTCAGCGAGGAACTGTTCGAGCACGATGTCAATCGAGGGTGCATGACCTGCCATGCCGTCCATCCTGGCAGACCACGGCCGGGACCAAGTGCCGGGCTGATGGAAGGATCGCCTTTGGGGACCTCTGATTTCCTATGGGGGCTGGCCTGTCAAGGGGGTCGGCGGCGGGGCGCTGGTACGGCCCGCCACCCACGCG
>Ga0208478_1000533_pt1 | contig 13119 bp, 10 predicted proteins | sample NGESurdeep072012_5_FD_184462 | JGI IMG/M metagenome (GOLD analysis project Ga0208478, IMG submission 184462) | Arctic peat soil microbial communities from Barrow, Alaska - NGEE Surface sample 415-2 deep-072012 (SPAdes) | ecosystem: Environmental > Terrestrial > Soil > Wetlands > Peat ... | reverse complement strand
ATCACCGAGCCCTTGCCGAACTGCTTCTCGATTTGTGCGAGCGCGATGCCGAGCGCCTTCTCGCGATCCGGTGCCGTCATGACCCACCCCGTACCTTTCCTGTGTGTCCGCGGGTGTGACCCAACGGGACCTGGTGTTGCTGTCGTGCCGACGGTAGAACGAGCCACCGACAGTGGTCTGGATTCGCGTGTCGCGTGTGGACAACTCGCGGCATGGGGACAACTCTAGACGTACACCTGTTCGATACACCAGAGATTCGATCGGCGTGTCGATCCCCACGCGATGCCCACCGGAAGGTCCCCGAGGTGGGTCCGGCGAGCGCGCCGGCGGCCCGCCCGCGGAACACAGTCGCCCTCACGATGGCCCACTCTTCGTGCCACCACAGCGTTGTCAGATGTCGTCTTCGGGTGTCGATTTCAGATGCACCGTGGTGATGTCCCACCGCGCTGTCATACCGTGAGGCACCGCGACGCCGCCGAGGCGATCATCACGGGGACAACGGCCACCGATTCCCACGCGGGGGCGGCGGGGAAATCGCGATCAGTCGGGCAGGCCGTACCGGAGGGTGTCCGAGACGTCGAACGCATCGCAGACCGCCGCCCAGACCGTTTTCGGGTCTTCGCCTGCCGCCAACGCCTCGTCGGCGGTCAACCCGCCAAGCGCCGAGAACACATGGTCGCGGGCCACGGACGGCGCGCGGGTCGACCCGAATTGCAGCTGCATCAGGCCCCGGAACTCGGTCAGTCGCACGGACACGACCCTACCCAGCGCACTGGTCGCGAACTTTCGCCCGAGCGTCCTCGCCGCCCACCGCACCCACGGTTCACCGCCACCTGGCACCGGGGGGTGGACCGAGGTGCCGAGCGACACTTCCAGCAGACTGCGCAGATGGACCCCACCGGCCTGTCCAGCCCGATCGGCCAACTGGTCATTGCCGCCGGGCTGATCTCGAGCATCGTCGTATTGATCGTGCTGCTGCGTCGCCGGCGCTGATCACCGCACGCCACCGCACCGTGACACCCCGAGACACCGGCCCGAGACATCGCCGAAACAGTGCCGGGCCGGCCGGTGCACGCGCGCTGGCCGTCCGCCGCCCCGCGCTCTCAGGCGTCTGAAAAGATTTCAAAACGGAACGGGTGCGTTTCGGAATAATATCGCTCCAGACCCGCGTTGTCGGACACGAGTGCTGAACTTGCGGTACCGCCCCCTTCCGGCGTTGACGACATGACGAAGGTTGCCCAATGTCCGAGTCCCCTGCGCCCCTTACCGGGAGCGTCGCCTCCCAATCGACCGTCGTCGGCGCCTACCCGAAGCGCTGGAGTGCGCTCGGAGTTCTGGTCGTCGGGCTCCTCGTTGTCATCCTGGACAACACGATCCTCAACGTCGCCCTCAAGACCATCCAGGAGGATCTCGGCGCCAGCCAGAACCAGCTGGTCTGGGCCATCAACGCCTACTCACTGGCGTTCGCGGCGCTGCTGTTCACCTGGGGCGTGATGGGAGATCGGTTCGGGCGCAAGAAGATCCTGCTGATCGGCCTCGGATTGTTCGGTGTGGCCTCGGCCCTCTGCGCCTTCGCCACAAGTCCCGGCGAGCTCATCGCCTTCCGCGCGCTGATGGGCATCGGCGGCGCCTCGGTCATGCCGATCTCGCTGTCGATCATCACCGTGATCTTCCCGCCGCAGGAACGCGGCAAGGCCATCGGCGTGTGGGCGGCAGCCGTCGGCGGTGCGGTGGCTCTCGGCCCCGTCCTCGGTGGGCTGCTTCTCGAGCACCCGAATTGGTTCCAGTGGCTGACCGGGAACGATTGGGGCTCGGTCTTCTTCATCAACGTGCCGATCGTCATCATCGGTGGCATCGGGATCTTCATGCTGGTCCCGGAAACGAAGAATCCTCGCCCGGGCAAGCTCGACCCGATCGGCCTTGTGCTCTCGGTGGTCGGCCTGTTCGCCGTTGTCTACGGCATTCAGAATGCCTCCACCGTCGGCTGGGCGGCCCCATCGACCTGGGGTTTCATTGTTCTCGGGCTGATCGTCCTGCTCGCATTCGGGATGTACGAGCTCAAGAGCACGCATCCCTCGATCGACCTGTCGCTGTTCCGCATCCGGTCGTTCTCGATACCGCTGACCGGCGTTTCGCTGGCCTTCGCGGCGATGCAGGGCACGCTGCTGTTCCTGACCTTCTACTACCAGATCGTCCGCGGTTGGTCGCCGCTGCAGGCGGGCCTTCTTGTCCTGCCGTTCGCGGTCGGCCAGCTCCTTGGTGCCCCGCGTAGCGCCATGATGGTGCATCGGTTCGGAGCCCGCAAGGTGATACCGGGCGGCCTGGTGTTCGCCCTGGTTGGCATGCTCGGCTTCGCTTTCGTCAGCCCGGACGCCCCCGTGTGGTTCCTGATCGTGATTGGGGTGATCTTCGGATTCGGGCTGGGCAACACCATTGCTCCGTCCACCACCCGGATGACGCTGGCGACCCCGCCGGAGCGCTCGGGATCCGGGTCCGCCGTGCAGAACACCGTCCGGCAGGTCGGAGCCGTATTCGGCGTCGCGATCCTGTCCTCGGTGGTGGGCACCGTCTACAGCAACAACATGAGCCCGCTGCTGGCGGGCAAGGGCCTTCCGCCCGAGGCGCTCGCGGCCGCGACGGACTCCATCGGCGGCACCAACGAGGTCGCCGACCGGCTGGCAGAGACCGGCACCGTACCGGCACCGCTGATCGAGCAGCTTCGGCAGGCGGCCAACGATTCGTTCATGCCGGCGCTGCACACCGCGGCCTTTGTTTCCGCAGGACTTCTGGTCATCGCGATCGCGGTGGTGCTGGTCTGGCTGCCGGCCAAGGCCGAAGCAGTCGCGTGGGCGGGATCGCATCCGGGCGAGGACTCGTCGGACGAGGACGGCGCCGCCGAGGGCAGGGTGCACTTCGTCGACGAGGAAGGCAACGACCTCGAGCACGTCGGGGACATTCCGCTGGAGCACATCCCCACCGGACGGCATTACGCGCGCGAGGGCGACCGGCACCACGCCGGACACGGAGCGCCCGTCGGAGTAGTGGATGCGCCCGGGCATCCGGCCGCGCGGACGAACGGCGGAGTGGCCGTCGACGGGGATGGGCACGTGACCGCAACGTACGGGGCCCGCAACCGGGCGATGGCGGACGCCGCCGCCATTGATGGGTCCGCCAACGGGTCCGCCGACGGACCCGCCGCGAATGGTGCCGCGGCCCACATTGCCGCTGCGAACGGCTCGACTGCCAACGGCGCCGCAGCCGACCGAACCTCGCGAGGAACAACCCAGGCTAGTGCGTCATCGAACGCGCTGTCCCTCGGCAGGCACGCCGCGCCGGAGGACGCTGCCGGGGGTGAGGCGGACCGACCGCACCACTCATGACAACCGGGGAGCCGGCGGGCTGGCAGGGCCGGCGCCCGGGCCGACCCAGGGAGCCGCGCGCCGACAGGGCGATCATCGACGCCACGCTGGAGCTGTTCGCCGACGAGGGCTACTACTCCTTGTCGATGGAGGCGGTTGCAGTCAAGGCTGGGGTCAGCAAGGCCACCATCTACCGGCGATGGGCCGGCAAGCGGGAGCTGGTGATCGATGCGCTGGCCACCCTGAACGACGACTTCCCGCAGGAGACCGACCCCCTGCCGCCCGGCGGTACGCGGGATCGACTGCTGGTGGGCCTGGAACACATGTCGAACCGAGACGCTGATTCGTTGGCCGGCCGGATCATGCCGAGAATGATGGTGTACAGCGTCAGCCAGCCCGATCTGTACGCCGAGTACTTCGATCGGGTCATCATCCCCCGTCGCCGATGGCTTCATTCGGTGCTGCGCGACGGCGTCGAGCGCGGTGAACTGCGGCCCGACCTGGACATCGAATTGGCCGCCATGGCGCTCATCGGCCCGGTCATCCTGCAGGTGCACAGCATGGGACGACGGCAGGCATATCCCGACCTGCCGAACCATCTGCTTGACCTGCTGTGGCCAGGACTGACCGCGGCGGATCCAGCTGATGTCGCGCGCCCGCACGAGCCATCAGGAAGCAGCAGCCCGCCCACCTTCCGGCCCACCTCAACCACTCGGCGCCAGTGATATGGCCTGGGCGCCAACACATATCGGCGTCGAGTCCGGAAAAGTGGCGCTCAGTCGCACCCCGGTCAGCCCCGGGTCAGCTCCCGCATTCCCGCTGCCAGCGCGCGCAGTTGATCGGTGGGACTCTGCAGCTCACCGTGACTGATCAGTCCCGGCGGGAGTTGCCCGGTCGGCAACCGAGCACCGCCCAGCCCGCCGTGCTCAGCCAGCGCGCGCGACGCCGCGACCGCCTCGCTCGCCGCCGACACCAACCCGCCGTAGTCGTCAACACCGTCGTGGATCTGCCGGCGCATCAGGGCTGCGGTGGCGTCGAGTTGCGCGGTGGCTTCCGGTGGCACCGCACGTCTGGCCCGTAGCACACCGGTCAGATCCTGCGCCTGACGACGCAGGCCGGCCTCAGCGGAGTCCGCGGCGGCCAGGATGTCGTCACGCAGGCGCCGCACATCCGCGTCGTCATGAACGATGCCTATCAACCCGACCAATTGCCGCAGTCCGTCCGAGTACCCGTCGAGCCGATCGATCTCCGGCCGGAGACTCGCGGCCACCACCGGGCGCGCCGGCTGCGGCGCCGGGAGCGCATTCAGCGCCCGGGTGCGCACCCGAAGATCCACGCTCGCTCGGACGATGCCGATGATGCACCACACGAGGATCGCGACAAGGAACACCATCGCGCCCACGGCACCGGAGGTCCAACCCTCATCGCCGACGACGCTGGCCACACCGGTCGCGGTGACCGCGCCGGTCACGATCGCGCCGGCCGACCACGCCTTCAGCCGTCGTGACGCCGCCCGGCGACGCTTGCGTGCCTGCACCGCCGGATCCCTGCGGACACGGATCATCTCGGCGGCGGCCGCACTCACCTGCCCGGCCAGGTCAACTCCGTGCCCGACCGCGGCAGTCGTCAGCATCGCTCGACCCGCGGTCCGGCGCATCAGGTCTGCTGGTTGGGCAGCGGCGCTGGTTGCGCCGCGGGGGCGGTCGGGACCGACGTGCTGCCGGTACCGGTGGCGGCATCGATCGAGCGCGGCTGCTGCGCGGCCAGCTCAGGATGCAATTGCGCACGGAGCTGGTCCAGGCGTGACGCGCCCGCCATGTCCAGGGTCGACTTCTGAACTTCGAGCATGCGGCCCTCGACGGAGCTGGAGTGCAACTCGGCCGCACCCAACGCGTTGGCGTACCGCCGTTCGATCTTGTCGCGGACCTCGTCCAGCGACGGGGTGTTCCCCGGCGCCTGGAGCTGCGACATGGACTGCAGCGAAGCGGACACCTGCTCCTGCATCTTCGCCTGCTCCAGCTGGGAGAGCAGCTTGGTGCGCTCGGCCAGCTTGGTCTGCAGCTGCATCGCGTTGTTCTCAACGGCCTTCTTCGCCTGCCCGGCGGCCTGCAGGGCCTGGTCGTGCATGCCCTTGAGGTCTTCCATCTGCTGCTCGGCGGCCACCAGCTGGGTCGCGAAGGCCTGAGCGGTCTGCTCGTACTTGGCTGCCTCTGCGGCATTGCCCTTGGCCCGCTGCTCGTCGGCAAGCACCAGCGCCTGACGGGCCGAGGACTGCAGCCGCTCCACGTCGCCCATCTGCCGGGTCAGCTTCATCTCCAGCTGGCGCTGGTTGCCGATGACCGCCGCGGCCTGCTGAGACAGAGCCGCATGCTGGCGCTGGGCATCTTCGATGGCCTGCTGGATCTGCACCTTGGGATCGGCGTACTCGTCGACTTTCGAAGAGAACAACGCCATCAGGTACTTCCAGGCCTTCGTAAACGGGTTGGCCATAGATCTCGAGTCCTCTCGCCTGTCAACAGCAGCGGCATCCCTCGGCGGCCGCTTGACTACCCATCGTTCCAGGTGATCGGGCCAGCTTCTACCCGGTCCCCCGAGTTCCGGAGGAATTCCGGGACGAACCCGGCCCATGTGCAGGCGCGATTGCGGGTTCACCCTGATTGTGCGCCGTCCGGGACCCGGATGCGCGGGTTTGCAAGATCGTCACCGGTCGGGTGGTCAAGCAGGGCACGGAGCCTGGCCCACGGCTACGCCGACCGGGTTACAGTGACGTGCCCGCGGGTCAGGTGCAGCACAGCTGGTCACGCCTCACCGGACCGGGGCCCTCAGCCACCGCGATCGGCCGGCCCGCCGACGACCTTCGGTCACGGACCGTGTCGCTGCGACGGGGCTCTCGCCACCAGCAGCGACCAGCAGCGGCCCGCCGAGCACCGAGCACCGAGCACCGAGCACCGAGCACCGAGCACCGACCGACAGTCCTTCCTTGCCAGCGAACAGTCGGGCCACACGATAGGGCGATCTGGAGAACACATGGCACGCCACACCTCCGATGGTTCGCGCCGCGGACTCGCCCCCTGGGTGATCGTCACCGCGATCGCCGTGGTGGTCATCGCCGGCGCGACCACGGCCTACCTGCTGATTGTCAACGGCGCGGACGATCAGGCGAGCGCCGGATGCACCGGACAGGTTGTCCTGCCGATCACCACCTCCGCCGGGTCCACGGCCGCGATCCGTTCCGCGGCAGACGGTTTCGACGCGACGGCGCCATCCGCCCGGTCCACCTGCGTGACCACCGAGGTCACCGAGATGGCGGGCGACCGGGCAGCGCAGGCGCTCGCGTCGAGCTGGCTGACCGGGCCTGGGACGGCGCCGAGCCTGTGGGTGCCGACCTCCGAAGCCGACCTCGCCGCCCTGGAATCCACCAACTCCGCGATGACGGCGGGTCGCGACCCGGACCCGATGGCCGGCTCACCGGTAGTGCTGGCGGTACGCGGCCAGGACGCGCCCGCGTTGTCGACGCTCAGTTGGGCGTCGCTGCCCAATGCCGCCGGACCGGCCGGGTCGGCCGTGCTGGCGGCCGGAGACAAGCTGATCGTCGCGCTGCCGGAGCCGGTGGCGAACCGGGCGACCAGTTATGCACTCCAGTCGGTTCTCGCCACCGGCACCACAGCGGTCGACCCGGCAGCGGTGACGGCGGCCACGGCTCAACTCGACGCGCTGGCCAAGGCCGGCCCGCCGATTCAGCCGGCGACCACCACCGACGCGTTGACGCAGCTGGCCGGCGGCCAGGGCGGCTTCACGGCTGTCCCGGTGGTGGAGTCCGAGCTCGCCGCCTTCACCGCCGCCAACCTCGGTACCAACCTGGTGGCCGTGCACCCCGCCGGACCTACCGCCGGTGACGAGTTGTACGGCGTGCCGCTCACCGCGCAATGGGTGACGCCGACGCTGCGGGAAGCGGCGGCCGGCTTCCTCGCCTACCTGCGCAGCCCGGCGGGGCAGCAATTCCTGGTGGACAGCGACCTCCGCCTCACCGGCAGCGCTCCCGCAACGGTCACCACCCACGCTGGCGCACCCGACACCAGCGCCGAGATCCAGGACCTGCCGGACGGTGGCCCCGCCGTCGCGACTGCACTGGCGCAGGCGATCGGTGCCACCTCGACGGGTTGACCGCCCGACCGTGCACCTCCGCTGGCGAACCAGCCGCGGGGCCGATTGGTCATGACCCGGATCCGGGACGGCCGAACACCACCGTCACGCCCACGGCAGCGGGCCGTTCTCGACGCCGATCAGCGTGGCCCGCAGCGTCCGATCCCCGATAACCTCCAGGCGGCAACTGACCGATGCGTCGCGCTCGTCCGTTCCGGTGCCGCCCGGCACCACGGCGACGCGCAGCGAGCCGCCGGCACTGGCGTCCGGCAGACCGGTCATCCTGGCGATCAACTCACCGCAGGCGACGACGAGCGATGCCGGAATCTGTCCGCTGACCATCGCGGTCGCAAATTCCTGGACCCGGTGCGGCTCCAGACATGAGATGGGCAAAGGATTCTCGTCGGATTGCCGGCACACACCGAAGGGTGCCGGGGTCGGGCTGTCGGCCAGCGAGGACACGTAGGAGCCCAGGTACTCCTGGATGCCCGGGGAGATGATCGCGCACGCCGCCCATCGGGCCGACGGCTCGAAAGCAGACGGAGCGCTGAGGATTGTCAGGAATCGCTGACCGGTGGCGGGCTTCCAGAATCCGGCGCCGGAGACATCGCGGATCTTGAAGGTCACATGCGCCCGGTAACCCGATGCCACCTCCCTGCACCACTCGCCGTCGGAGGTCACCTCGGTGGTGGTCGGAGTAGTCGAGGGAACGGACGGCTGTGCTGACGACGAATCCGACGCAGCAGTCGACGAAGCCGCCGAGGTGGGGGCCGCCAACCCCGGCGCCGTCAGCAGGCGGAATGCCACGACCTCACCGACGTGCGGCAGCGAGCAGTCCGAGAACCGCACCTCGGTGACCCCGACGCTGCTGACGCTCAACGAGGTGACTGGGGGACCCTCCGCGGCGGTACCGGTGATCAGCCCGATGCAGTCCCCGACCGCAGGGGCGCTCGACCGGACCGGCGCGTACGGGATTCCGGCCACCCTGATCCCGGCCAACCGGGCGCCGACCAACGCCACAAGTAGGACGACCACCACCAGGGCGGCGCCCGCCCATCGGCGCGGCATGTTCCCAGAGTAGGTGGGCTGCCACCGACCCAGCCCGGGTCAGCAGGGGAACCCCGGTCAGACGCCAGCAAGGCCGCAGCCGCGCTAAGGCGGCTTCTTCGGTGACGGACAGCGGCGTGGTGGCCAGAGATGCACAGCACCGCGGATCGGACCGATCGTTGGGTAGATCACGTCAGCTCATGCTGCCGATGTGATCGGTCAGGCTGCGAACGGCACCGGCCGATCGTCCAACGCGATCACGGTCTGATCGAGCAGCCTTTCGTCCGCCGACACGACGAAACATCCGACCGTCTGCGGGGAGGTCGGCAGACTCTCCCCGTCAGAGGTCACCGGATCGATCACCGCCGTCAATTCGCCGCCAAGGATCGGGGCGTCGGTGCGCATGATCAACGCGGCCATCTGACCGCACGTCCGCTGGTAGTCGTCGCGGGTCACCAACGAGCGGTCGTCGACGAAAGCCGTTGCCAGGAGCTCGGCAGCATGCGGTTCATCGCAGCGAATCAGATCGATCGCCCGGTCCAGATCCGTTCCACTCCAACACAATCCGAATTCCCCGGGCATCCGACCCGTCTGGAACGCTTGAGCCAGCGTTCCCTGGTACGACCGGTGGACTATCGGTGCCACCAGGCATCGGGACCACGTCCTTCCGGTCCCACGCTCCTCCTGGCCGGGCACCACCCGGTAAGGATCGAATCCCAGGGTCGGCGCCCACGAGATGTGCTCGAAGAGGGGCGCTCCCTGAACCGTCGGTCTTGGCGAGGTTGGATTCAGCCCGGCGAACGCGGCGACTGCCCGGGAGCAGCGCCCTGGCCGGCGCTCTGAGCTCGAATTCGTGTACCCGGGATTCGTGGGCCCGGCCGCCGCGCCCGCGAAGCCCGGGTCGACGATTTCGCCGAAAACCTCATCGGCGCAACTCCCCCAGGTAACGGCGGTGACGTCTACCTCCGGGGTCCGACTGCCGGAGTTACGCACCGCGCCGTCCAGCGGCGAGAGCGCGCAATCGCCGGCAGCTGGGGGGTCGGGAAAGACCTTGGCGCTCGGCACACCCGCCACCTTGCGTCCGGAGAAGCCCGGCAGTGCCGTCGCGGCGACCAACACCACCACCAGGACCACGAGTCCGGCGAGCCGACGGTCCATCCGGTCACGATAACCGCGCCCGTGCGGTGCCGGGGAGAATCAGCCGACTCAGGTCAGCCTGGTGGCGGCGGGTTCGCGTCCGTCACGATTCGAACGGAACGGGCCGGTCGTCCAGGCCTACCAGCGTTCCCACCAGTCGGCGATCGTCGGTGACGGTCAGGAAGCACGTGAGGTCGACGTTCCGACCGCTCGTCAAGCGGGCGGGCAGTTCCTCAGGATCGACTCCGACGGTCAAGACACCACCCGCCGTCGGATCGTCCCTGCCGACGATTCGTGAAGCCAGTCGCTCGCACGACGCGCTGACGTCCGGCGCCGCGACATTCGAATGAGCGCTCACCGATCCGACCGACACCAGTTCCGATCGGTGGGGTTCGGAGCAATCCACGAATGTGGCCGCCGCGCTGACATCCGCTTGCAGCCAGCACACCCCGAATTGGTCGGGAAGCGAATGACCGGCGAAGGCCCCGGCCACCCGACCCAGGTAGCGGACGGGTCGTGGCGGCGTCACCACGCATGCCAGCCATGTGCGGCCCGCTGCCCGCTGCACCGCCTCCGGCTGCACCCACACGTGGCGAACGTTCACTGTCGGATCCCAGCGGACCGCAGGGAACGGGCCCGACGGGTTGGTCAACTGGCGGATCACCTCCAGCAGACCCGTGTACGCAGCGGTCGCCGACCGGCACCCCTCGTCGGACGCCGCAGCAGCCATCCTCCGCGCCAGCGGGTCGCCGCCGGCGTTGACAACCTGCACCACTTCGCCGGACACCGGGCCGTCACACGGCCCGAACGCGGCTGTTGCGCTGACGGTTTCCTGCCGGCGTGCTGGGTAGCCGGCTGGGTCCACGGTTGTCCCGTCGGTGAGCTCCTGACTTTCTGTGGTGCGCAACGGGTTGAGCAGACAGTCGCCGACACCGGGCGGATCCGGCAGGTCGATGGGCGACGCCGATCCGCCGACGCGACTTCCGGTGACCAGCGGAGGAATGACGATGGCAGCGCTGAGCACCACCACCACCAACAGCGCTCCGATGAGCCGCCGGTCCATGGATTGACGGTAGTCCTCGGGCCGAGGGGACCGGTTCGCCAGTGGTTGTTGGCCCGCGGTTGTTGCCCGCGGTTGTTGCCCGCGGTTCTTGGCCCGCGGTTGTTGGCCCGCGGTTGTCGGTCCGCACAGCGGCTTGCCCGAATTGCCGGTGATCCGCTTATCGTCATGCATGGCCGATGACACGGTGCCGGTCGGCACGCTGTTGGCGGTGAACGTAGGTCGGCCGCGTGATGTGTCATGGCGCGGGCGGACCGTGCACACCGGTGTGTGGAAGCAGCCGGTTCATGGCCCGCAACGGGTGCGGGCGCTCAACATCGACGGTGACGGGCAGGGCGACCTTTCCGGACACGGCGGCCCCCATCGCGCGTTGCTGGTGTACCAGCTGGATTCCTACGACCACTGGCGGGACCACCTCGGTCGGGACGATCTCCGCACCGACCCGCTGCAATCGGGCCAATTCGGGGAGAACTTCACCGTCGACGGCCTCGCGGACGACACCGTCTGCATCGGCGACCGCTACCGGATCGGCGACGCCGTGTTCGAGGTCAGCCAGCCGCGGGTGACCTGCTACCGCGTAGGACTCCGGCTGAACGAACCGCGATTGCCCGCCTTGCTGGTGTCCCATCGACGACCGGGTTTCTACCTCCGGGTCCTGCGGGAGGGCGTGGTCGAGGCCGGGGATTCGATCATCAGGGTGGGCCGGAGCCCGGAGCGGATGAGCGTTGCCGAGATCGACGCCCTGCTCTATCTCCCCGGGCATGACCGTGGCGAGGTGGCGCGGGCGCTCCGCATCCCGGCACTCAGCCCCGGGTGGCGGGGATCGTTCGAGGCCATTCTCTCGGCCGGGGAAGGCGTCACCGGGAACGTCGGGCTCACCGACGACGCCGCCTCCCCTCCGGTGGCCTGGACCGGATTCCGGCAGGTGACGGTGACGGAGGTCATCCGAGAGAGCGATTCGGTGGTGTCCCTCGGGCTCGCTGCCGTGGACGGCCAGCCGTTGCCTGCCGCGCTGCCCGGGCAGTTCGTTGCGGTCAGGCTGCGGCTGGGCGAGCCGCAGCGGCCCACATCGCGGAGCTACTCGTTGTCCGGTGCGCCCGGCGCGGCCGATTACCGGGTCAGCGTCAAGCTGGAAACCCGTGGGGTGGTGAGTCATTTCATGCACACCCGGTTGCGCGTCGGGGCGACCCTGGATGTGGCGGCGCCGCGCGGGCGGTTCACCCTCGCCACCGGTGACGATCCAGTGCTGTTGCTGTCCGCGGGCATCGGCGCCACCCCGGTGCTGGCCATGCTGCATGCGCTGGTGGGCGCCGGGTCCGAGCGTGAGGTCTGGTGGCTGCACGGTGCCAGGAACAGCCGCGAACATCCATTCGCCGCGGAGGCCGCCGCCCTGCTCGCCCGGCTTCCGCACGCGCGGGTCGAGATCTGCTACAGCGCACCGCTACCCGGCGACGTGCCCGGCCGGGATTACCAGCATGCGGGCCGGTTGACCGGCGACCTGCTCGCCGCCCTGCCGATCCCGCGGGACGCCCGCGCGTACATCTGCGGACCAGCGGCCTTCATGGACGACGTTCGCGCCGCGCTGGTCGGACTCGGCCTTGACCGCGCCCGGGTTCTCACCGAGGTCTTCGGCGCCGGCGCCGCCATCACCCCGGGGATCGCCGGCGGACCGTTGGTTCCGGTGCACCAGCCGGGCGGTCGGCCCGGAACCGGTCCCGACGTCACCTTCGCACGTAGCGGCCTGACGGTGCCGTGGCGTGACGACGTGGGCAGCCTGCTCGAACTGGCGGAGGCGTGCGACGTGCCTTCGCGCTGGTCCTGCCGTACCGGCATCTGCCACACCTGCGAGGCGGGACTGCTGGCCGGCACGGTGAGCTACGACCCGCCGCTGATCGACCCACCCGCGGACGGCAACGTCCTGGTGTGTTCCGCGCAGCCGTTGGACGAGGTCGTCGTCGACCTGTGACGGTTGCCTCGGCCCAGGGCTCAGGCGACCGCGTCATGTTCATGATCACTGTTGTCGGACCGGGACGGGGTTCATGATCAGCATGTCGGGACCGGGGCCGGTTCATGATCACGACTCAGGGAAGGGGCCGGTTCATGATCAGCATGTCGGGACCGAAGCGGGTTCATGATCACTGTTCATGGACCGGGACGGGTTCATGATCAGCATGTCGGGACCGGGGCCGGCTCATGATCACGACTCAGGGACCGCCAACAGTCGCCACAACCCTGCTCGGTCCCCAAACGGTGATCACCTGATGGCGGCCACCCGCTCCGCTCGTTCCTCGCACGGCGACATGAACTACGCGTGCGCCTCCGTGTTGATTGGTCGGCTCCCGCCTTCGCTCGTTCCTCGCACGGCGACATGAA
>Ga0208478_1000532_pt1 | contig 13130 bp, 15 predicted proteins | sample NGESurdeep072012_5_FD_184462 | JGI IMG/M metagenome (GOLD analysis project Ga0208478, IMG submission 184462) | Arctic peat soil microbial communities from Barrow, Alaska - NGEE Surface sample 415-2 deep-072012 (SPAdes) | ecosystem: Environmental > Terrestrial > Soil > Wetlands > Peat ... | reverse complement strand
AACGGGCGGGTGGCGTGACGGGGGGCGGCGGGACGGGCGGGTCGGGTGACGGGCGGCGGGGTGATGGGCCGGCGTGATGGGCTCGGCCGGTACGGGGAGGCCGATTCGGTCGTGCCGGTCAGCGCAGATTCAACGCTGATTCAAGGCAATCTTCGAGCTCATGCGGGGGATGGCGGGACGCGATGGTCATCCGTCGTACGGCGGAGAGCCTGCCGGCAGGAACAGCCGGAACAGGGCACCGCCGCCCGGGGCGGACCCGGCCTCGATCGTGCCACCGTGCGCCTCGACCAGGCCCTTGACGATGTAGAGCCCCAGGCCGGTGCCGCCCCCGCGATTGGCGCGCCAAAACTTGGTGAAGACCCGAGTGCGATCTTCGACCGAGACGCCCTCGCCCTCGTCGGCCACAGTCACCACCACCCCGTCCGGGCGACCGGTGACGGTGGTGGTGACCACGCCGGCGCCATGCCGGACCGCGTTCTCCAGCAGGTTGCCAAGAATCTGCGTGACCTTGTCCGGGTCGAGCCACAGCTCCGGCGCCGCGCCCTCGACCACCACGACGAACCGGTCCGCGGCCTCCCCCCCGGCAATCCGGGCGGCGATCACGGTCCGGACCTTGGCAGCCACGTCCACCACCTGACGGCGAACCTCGAGCCGACCGGCCTCAATCCGAGACACGTCCAACAGCTCCGACAACAGCCGGGTGACGCGATCGGCGTCGGCATTGACGGTGGCGAGCATGACCTTCTTCTGATCGTCGGTGAACCGGTCCCACTTGGCCAGCAGCGTCGCGGTAAATCCCTTGACGCTGGTCAGCGGTGAGCGCAGCTCGTGGGCCACCGTCGAGACGAGGTCAGCCCGGTTGCGCTCGTGCCGCTCACGCGCGGCGGAGTCGCGAAAGCACACGACCAGCCGAACCACCGGACCACCCGGCTCGGCCCGGACGTAGCGCGCGGTCACCAGCAGCTGTCGTCCGGGCGAGCGACCGGCCGGGGCCAGCGTCAATCGGCGCTCCGGCTGCCGAGATCGGCTGGTCAAACCGCGGTACGGCGAGCTGCAGGCCCACCAGTCCCGGTCGGCGTCGTCGGTCAACGGCAGCACAGTGCGGTAGTCCTGTCCCACGGCCGCGTCGGGCGTAACACCGATCAGCCGGGCACCGGCCGGGTTCAGGAGAACGACCGTCCCGGCGTCGTCGGCGACCAGCACCCCGTCGGGAAGGTCGTCGTACGCACCCTTGTCCGGCGTCGTGCCCGCGCGCCAAGCGCGCCGTGCCCGTTCACCGACCACCCGCAACCCCCTTGTTGGTCCGTAGACCCCCACGATAGACAACGCCAGGTCAGCGGCCATGATCTCGATGTGCCCGGGCGCTGGCATACAGGCAGACGCCGGCCGCAGTGGCCAGGTTGAGGCTCTCCGCCCGGCCGTGGATCGGCACCCGGACCACGTCGTCGGCCAGAGCAGTCAGCCGCCCGGACAGCCCCCACGCCTCGTTGCCGAAGAGCCAGCCGGTCGGCCCGGTCAGCCCACCGGCATCGGCCAGGTCATCGAGGTCGGTCGGTCCGCCGCCGGCCGCCGCAAGCACCCGCAGCCCGGCCTGGCGCAACTGCGTCACCGCGACGGTCGGTTCGACGCTGCGCACCACCGGCAGGTGGAACAGGCTGCCGGCCGAGGCGCGCACGCACTTGCCGTTGTAGACGTCGACGGAGTCGGTGGTCAGCACGACCGCGTCGGCCCCGGCAGCGTCGGCGCAGCGCAGCACGGTGCCCGCGTTGCCCGGGTCGCGCACCGCCGCCAGCACAGCGACCAGCCGCGGCTGTCCGGCCAGCACCTGCTCCAGGCCTATGTCGAGGAAGTGCGCCACCGCGACGATCCCCTGTGGGGTGACCGTCTCGGCCATGCTCGCCAACACGGCGGGGGTGACGGGCACCACGGACACGGCCGCGTCCCTGGCCACCGCGAGCAGGTCCGGGTGCCGCTCACGGGCGGCCGGGGTGACGAACAGCTCGGTGACGAGGTCAGCGTGACCGGCGGCCGCCAGCTCCAGCGCCGCGGCCACCGCCTGCGGACCCTCGACCAGGAACCGTCGCGCTTGCTGACGGGCGGAGCGCTGAGTCAGCCGGCGAGCGGCCGCCACCCGCCGCGAGCGGGCGGAGGTCAGCGGAGCGCTCGGCAGCGGACGGGTTGTCAGCGGGCTGCTCAGGCGGCGGTGCCCGCGCCCTGCTCGGCGGTGCCCTGCTCGGCGGTGCCCTGCCCGCCGGTGCCCTGCCCGGCGGCGCCACCGGTTACCGGCAGCGCCGCCCGGGCCACACCCACCAGGGCGGTGAACGCGGCCGGGTCGGAGACGGCCAGCTCGGCCAGCATCTTGCGGTCTACCTCGACAACGGCGGCCTTGAGCCCCTGGATAAACCGGTTGTAGGTCATGTCGTTCGCCCGGGCCGCGGCGTTGATCCGCTGGATCCACAGCTGCCGGAAGTCTCCCTTGCGCGCCCGCCGGTCGCGGTAGGCGTAGGTCATCGAGTGGAGCATCTGCTCCTTGGCCTTGCGGTAGAGCCGGGACCGCTGGCCCCGATACCCGCTGGCCCGCTCGAGGACGACCCGACGCTTCTTGTGGGCGTTGACCGCCCGCTTCACCCGTGCCACTGGATACCTGCTTCATCTGATCGAAGGGGGCCGCTGCGCTGTCGAGACGGCGTACGACGAGATTGCGTGCGGTCAGCCGCCGGACGAACCGCCAAGCAGGCGCTTGACTCGCTTGGCATCCGTCGGGGTGAGCGCGACGTCGACCGCCAGCCGCCGGGTGCGCCGGCTGCTCTTTGCCTCGAGCAGGTGCCGCTTGTTGGCGCGCTCGCGCATGATCTTGCCGGTGCCGGTGACCCGGAACCGCTTCTTCGTGCCACTGTGGGTCTTGTTCTTCGGCATGGGGTGACGTTGTCTCCTCGAGTGGCACCGCCCGGGTGCGGACGGGTTGGTGCGCCCACCCGTGGGTCGGGCGGGAGAGTGCAGCGCGAGCCGGGTCGGCTCAGCCGGCCGGCGTGCCCACCGACGCGTCGGCTCGAGGGGGTGGTGCCGGCGTGGGTGCCGGCTTCGGCGTGGGTGCCGGCTTCGGCGTCGGAGCCGTCTTCGGCGTCGGAGCCGGCGGGGCCGTCGATGCGGGCGTCGGCGCAGATGCAGGCACTGGCGCAGATGCAGGCACTGGCGCAGATGCAGGCACTGGCGCAGCCTCCTCGCGCGGGCGGGCGCGGCCGGCGGCCTTCTCCTCCGCCTTCACGTTGCGGTGCGGAGCCATCACCATCGTCATGTTCCGCCCGTCCTGCTTGGGCGTCGTCTCGACGAAGCCGAGGTCGGTCACGTCGTTCGCCAGCCGCTGCAGCAGTCGAAAACCCAGCTCCGGCCGCGACTGCTCTCGGCCACGGAACATGATCGTCACCTTCACCTTGTCCCCGGCCTTGAGGAACCGGACGACGTGACCCTTCTTGGTCTCGTAGTCGTGCGGATCGATCTTCGGTCGCAGCTTCATCTCCTTGATGATGGTCTGCGTCTGGTTCTTGCGAGCTTCGCGGGCCTTCTGCGCGTTCTCGTACTTGAACTTTCCGTAGTCCATGAGCTTGCACACCGGCGGCCGGGCGGTAGGGGCGACTTCGACCAAGTCGAGGTCGGACTCCTGTGCCAGCCGAAGGGCATCGCCGACAGCGACGATGCCGACCTGCTCACCGTTGGGTCCGACCAGGCGGACCTCGGGAACGCGAATCCGGTCGTTGATGCGATGCTCGACAGTGATGGCGCCTCCTCAGGGCTATCCAATGTCTGGTGCAAACCGGGGCGGTGAGACCGACAAACAACAACGGCCCCGCGCACCGTGCCCGCGGAGCCGCCACCAACCGATCAGCGGCCGACGCCGGAGCGCTGGCCGCACGGTCCGACGGGACGCTGACCGACCGACGGACCGACCGGGTACCCCTCGACCTTGCGGGTCGAGCGGGTGGGAGGCGGAACCTCCACTTGCCGCTGAAAGTTCAGGTGCAAACTGCTCAGCCGGTCGTCCGCAAAGGGTAGCACCGGAGTCGAGGACCGCCGGGGAACGCCGGGGCAGCGCGCGGACCGTGCCAAGGTTGGCGCCGTGACCACGCCGGACCCGCCTGAAGTCAGCGACCAGACCCGGGACCTGGCGGAGGTGCCAGCGGTCGAGGTGATCAGCGCGACGGCCCTGCACCTGATGAGCGCGGCCGCGGTCAAGCTGGGGCTCGCGCCGGACGGCGCCCACCTGCTGGACCTCGACGAGGCGCGCCGGCTGGTGACCGCGCTGGCCGGGTTGGTCACGGCGTCGGCGGAGCACCTCGGCGTCCACGCCGCCCCGCTGCGCGACGGTTTGCAGTCGCTGCAGCGGGCCTTCCGGGAGGCCTCGCCATACCCGGACGCTCCCGGCGACGGCCCGGGTGAGCGCTGGACCGGTCCGATCGTCTGAGGCCGCCGGACCCGTCCACCAATAGTCCAGCCAGTAGTCCAGCCAGCAGACCACCAGGGCCGCTGGTGACGACAGCGCCGCCCAGGCGAACCAGAGCATCTGCACGCGCTCCTCGCCGATGGCCTGCCGCAGCCGGCTGCGGGCGGAGATCACGGCGCCGACCAGCGTGGCGGCGACGCCCGCAAGACCGACCACGCCTGGTGGCCCACGAGAACCGAAGGCAAGGCGACCCGCCGCCGTTGCAGACGTACCCCACGCGTCATACGCACCGCGGGCCTGACTTCCGACCGGTAGGGGTGACCGGGCGTCAGGCTTCGCTGCGGCGTTGTCCCCAGGCGTGCGCCACGTTGACGGCAACGATGCCCGCCCACGCCGCGAGCAACCCGCCGAGGCCACCGGTGCCACCGGCGATGCCGGATAGCGGGATGCCCAGGCCGAGCGATCCGAGCGCGATCGGAATGCTCGTGTTCGTCCGGCCGGGACGAGGCCGATGACCGGAAACCCGGGCGTCCAGCCGTTGGTCGATGTCGCGGTCCAAGCGTTCCAGGAAGGACTCGATCAGCTGGGGCTCGTACTCCGGGCCGAGCTCCCGGCGCGCCTCGACCGCCGCCTGCAGATCACGCCGCTGATCCTGCACCCGCTCCGGCCGAGGTAGCTGCCGTTGGTCCTGCGGATGCTCGACCATGGCGGCATCCAACACCACGACAGCCAGGATCGGGTACTGATTGCCAGCCAGGCAGGTGACATGGCGGGCTGCCGCGCCGCTTCACTCGCCGACGGCATCGATTTCGGGGCGACACGCCGAGCGGCCGATGCCAACGGCGGGTGAAGACAGGACTTCGGTGCCGCTTCACCCGCCTTGGGCACGTCGTCCGGGGGCGACATCAACGTCGCAGGGACCTGTCGAGCCTCCGCGTTGCGCACGGTGATCAATCTGCACAAGGCCGTCGAGCGCGCTTCCGGACGATAGGTAGGGTCTTCGAATGCTCCTCACGCCTCGGTACGACGATCGGCCGGTCATCACCGTGGGCGGAGATCAGCTCGACCAATGCGAGTCGCTGTTGCGCCAGCGCCGGCGCATGGAGTCGACGTTGGCGCGGCTCACCGACGAACAGTGGGCTCACTCCTCCCGGTGCGCAGGGTGGAGCGTGAAGGATGTCGTGTCCCACCTCGTCGAGGTCAATCGCTTCTGGACACGGTCGATCCGATCCGGCGTCGCTGGCAACCCGACTCGCTTGCTCGCGACGTTCGATCCGGTCGCGATGCCGGCGCACGCGGTGGACGTGGTCAGAGGCCACGCGCCGGGCGAGGTGCTGGCCCGCTTTGCTGAGACGAACCAGGCCCTCGCCAACACGGTCGACGGTCTCGATGCCCACAGTTGGAGCGCGACCGCCGAGGCGCCCCCAGGGCACCTATCCGTGCGGGCCGTGGCACACCACGCGCTGTGGGACGCGTGGATCCACGAGCGGGATATAGCGGTGCCACTTGGGCTCAGCGCAACCGAGGAGCCCGACGAAGTCCTCGCATGCCTGCGCTACGTCGCCGCGCTTGGCCCCGCCTTCGCCTTGACCGCCGACCGAGCCCGGCGCGGGGCGCTGGTCGTGGACGCGACTGATCCCGCGGCCACGATCGTCATCACCATCGACGACTGCGTGACCGTGCGCGCCGGTATGGATGGTTCGGTCGACGGGGCGGCGCACATCAGCGGCCGCGCCGTCGATCTCATCGAGATGATCAGCCTTCGAGCGCCTTTCATCGTGCCGGTTCGCCCCGAGGACCTTTGGATCTTCGAAGGTCTCGCCACCGCGTTCGACAGCAAGGTCGACCTCGTATCCCGGCCCGCCGAGGAGGCGACCGGATGCTAGCTGCGTCCGGACGCCAGCGCTCGGGTGTGCTGGCCCGCTGAGCGATCCCGTTACGACGAATGTTGGATCAGTTCCACATCTGTCCCTGGCGGGCGATGGGCGGATCCACCATCGCGAGCAAGCGTCCTGGAAACATGCCGTGTGTGGCGCGGGTTTCCGTTGAGCACGGCTACACCCGCGGGTTGAGCACCTTCCCGGAGTCCCCGGCATGCCCGGCAGTTACGTCAGCCGGAGACGTACACCGGTTCCGTGATCCGCCCGGCCTCCGCTGCGTCGGCCGCGGAGAAGACCGCGACGTCGAGGTCCGTGCGGTAGGCGAGCTCGTCGGCCAGTCGGGCAGCGAGTCGAGAGGCCAGCGCGGTTAGCGCGACGGCATCTGGCACACCCGCCAATACGAGTCCCGCGGTCAGGGCAGGGGGCGCCTCGTCGGACCGGACGTCGACGAGGTACGCCGCTTCAATGGCCGGTTCGCTCCCCAGCACCGCCGCGAGCCGAGCGACGACGCCGACGGGTGACTCGGTTGCCGCGACCCGGAGCCCGGAGGAGAGCCGAACCTCGGGTCGCGGGGAATCGGGCTGGCGGCCTTCGGCGAGTGCCTGCAGCGCGGCCCCATCGACGACAAAGGCTGTGGTTCCCAGATCGACCACGACCGCGGCGTGCCCCTCGGCCACAGCGGTCGCGCAAGTGTCCCGGCCGGACACCGGCACCGGGCGTACGTCGGCGCGCCAGGCCGCCATCGACGCCGGCGTGGTGAAGGCGGCCACCGCCGTCGCACCGCTCGCCGACACCGGCGTCACCAGCGCGAGTTCGCTGCTCTTCTCGGCGAGCAGGCCGGTGACCGGGTCGGATGCGGCCTCGCCGAGGCGGGCGGCGACCGGAACAAAGACCCGGGCGCCGGCGAACGCGGCGTACACCCGGGCGGTCGACGCCGGCGGGCCGGCGTCCTGCCAGTCGGCCAGCGCGGCGGTCAGCTCGGCCGCCGCGGCCCCATCGTCCCCGGCGTACGCGGCTCGTCCGCCAACGACGGTCGGGCTCGCCGGCTCATCCGCCGCGCCAAGGTGGCCATCGGTTGTCATCTCAGGCCCTTCCGGTCGAGCGACCGGCCGGGCTGTTCGCCGTCCGGGCGGCGGCGTGCAGGCGACGCAGCTCGGCCACAGCCCGGTCCGCCGCCGGCCCGTCACTGCGCTGGATGCCCAGCAGCGCCACGCTTGCATCCGCCGGCAGTTCCAGCGTCGGCCAGGACGAGTGCTCGTCAAACTGCACTGCCACCACCCCCGACCACGGGTGCTCCACCGTGCCCAGCATGTTGCGCACCCGCACGGTGCGCGCGTCCGCCACCACCCGCGGCCGCCCGGCGTACAGTAACGCCGCGGCGATCACGGCACCCAGGGCGATCAGTGAGAGCTGGTCCCCGAACCCGAAGACGCTACCCGCGGCACTGGCCCGCAGCGCAACGGTAAGAACGACGACGAGGACCAGCACCGCCACCGCTGACCACCGGCACACCTGCCGCAGCCGCCGCGGCACCCAGACCTGGGCCGAACCGTCAACACCCCCGGTCAGGGCCACGGTCACTCCACGATCTTCGTGATCGGCAGCTCGAGGATGTCGCGGCCGCCGGCCGCTTTCAGCGCCGGGATCAGGGTGTTGACGCCGCGCTTGGGCACCACGGACTCGACGCCGTGCATGTCTTCGGCGGCGAGCTGAGTGACGTTGGGCGAGCTCATGGCCGGCAGCACGGCCAGCACGGCGGGCAGCCGCGCGCTCGGCACGTTGACCTTGAGCAGCACGTTGCCGCGCGCCCGGATCGCCCCCTGCAGCAACAGTGCGATGTCCTCCATGGCGGCCCGCTTGTCGGCATCGGCGTACGCCGCCGGGTTGGCGATCAGCTCGGTCCGGCTGGTCAGCAGCGTCTCCAGCACCTTCAGCCCGTGCTTGCGCAGGCTCGAGCCGGTCTCGGTCACGTCGATGATGGCGTCCACGATGTCGGGCACCTTGGCCTCGGTGGCGCCGGCCGAGGGCACGATCACCGCCTTGACGCCGATGCCGTCGAAGTACCGGCGGGTCAGCTCCGGGTACTCGGTCGAAATCCGGATGCCTTCGGGCAGCTCGGGCCCGGACTGGGCCGGGTGCTCGCGCGGTACGGCGAGCACGATCCGCACCGGGTTCGACGTCGCCTTGGAGTACTCCAGCTCGCACAGGCTCTCCACCGTCGAGCCAGTCTCGGCGATCCAGTCCCGGCCGGTCAGCCCGAGGTCGAACAGGCCCTGCTCGACGTACGTCGGGATCTCCTGCGGTCGCAGGAACCGCACCCGGTCGATCCGCGGGTCGTCGATCGCCGCGTGGTAGTCGCGGTCCGAGCCGCGCCGCACCGTGAGGTCGGCGGCGTCGAACAGCTCGAGCGTGGAGCGCTCCAGCGAGCCCTTGGGCAGGACGAGGGACAGCACAGGCAGCCTTTCGGTACGGCGAGTAAGCGCGCGGCGCGGCGACCGGGTGATGCGGCCGCGGCGCGGCGACCGGGTGATGCAGGTACCAGGCTACGGCGCGGCCGACGATCGTTCGCGGGCGATCTGTCAACCCCCGCGATGGGTGCCTTCGCGCAGACCGCGCAGCAGCAGGGCGGTCTCGACCGAGGCCAGCAGCGCCTCCCGACCCTTGTCCGCACCGGACTCGGGCAGCCCGCACCGATCCAGCGCCTGATCCTCGGTGTCGCAGGTCAAGACGCCGAAACCGATGGGTACGCCGGTGTCCAGCGCCACCCGCGTGCAACCCGAGCTCACCGCGCCGCAGACGTAGTCGAAATGCGGTGTGCCGCCGCGGATCACGACGCCGAGGCAGACCACCGCCTGGTGGGTACGGGCCAGCGCCGCGGCGGCCACCGGCAGCTCGAAGACACCCGGCACCCGGGCGATGGTCAGGTCGTCGGCGCGCACCCGGCAGTCCGCCGCCGCGGTGGTCGCGCCGGCAAGCAGCGCAGCGGTGATCCGTTCGTGCCAGCGGGTCGCCACCACGGCGATCCGCAGCCCGCGGGCATCGAACGCATCGGCGTCCGGAGCACCGGTCCCGCTCACGAAGCCCCACTCACGACGGCCGGTCCACCGGGTAGACCGACGCCAGGCCGGGCAGCGCCTCCACCCGCACGGTCGGCGGCGCGGTCGTCGCCGGCAGCACGTCGGCGCTGGCCTCGGTGAGCTCGTCGTCGTACGCCCCAAGTCCGGGCAGGTCATGGCCCATCCGGTCGCGCTTGGTCCGCAGGTAGTGCAGGTTCTCCGCGGTAGCGTTGACCGGCAGCGGCACCCGGCCGATGATCTCCAGCCCGTAGCCCTCCAGGCCGGCCCGCTTGGCCGGGTTGTTGGTCAACAGCCGCATCGTGCGCACCCCGAGATCGGCCAGCATCTGCGCGCCGGTGCCGTAGTCGCGGGCGTCGGCGGCCAACCCCAGGTCGAGGTTGGCGTCGACCGTGTCGGCCCCGCGGTCCTGCAGCTGGTAGGCCTGCAGCTTGTGCAGCAGACCGATGCCCCGGCCCTCGTGTCCGCGCACGTAGAGCACGATGCCCCGGCCCTCCGCCGCCACCGCCGCCAGCGCCGCGTCCAGCTGCGGCCCGCAGTCGCAGCGCAGCGAGCCGAACACGTCGCCGGTCAGGCACTCGGAGTGCACCCGGACCAGCACGTCCGCCCCGTCGCCGATGTCGCCGCGGACTAGGGCGACGTGGTCGGTTCGGTCCAGCGTGCTCTGGTAGCCGACCGCGCGGAACTCGCCGTACGCCGTGGGGATCCTTGCCTGGGCGACCGCGACCACCTGCAGCTCGTAGCGCCGGCGGTAGGCGATCAGGTCGGCGATCGAGATCAGGGTCAGGTTGTGCTCGGCGCAGAAGTCGACCAACTGCGGCAGCCGGGCCATCGTGCCGTCGTCGTTGACCACCTCGCTGATCACCCCGGCCGGGCGCAGGCCGGCCAGCCGGGCCAGGTCGACGGCGGCCTCGGTGTGGCCCGGCCGGGTCAGCACGCCGCCCTCGCGCGCCCGCAGCGGAAACACGTGGCCCGGCCGGGACAGCTCGTAGGGCTCGGTGGCGGAGTCGACCAGCACCCGGATGGTGCGCGCCCGATCAGCCGCCGAGATGCCGGTGGTGACGCCCTCGCGCGCGTCCACGCTGACGGTGAACGCGGTGCCCATCCGTTCGCTGTTGTGCGGGTACATCGGCGGCAGGTGGAGCCGATCCAGCGTGCGGCCCTCCATCGGCACGCAGACCACCCCGCTGGTGTAGTGGATAAGGAAGGCGAGCAGCTCGGACGTCGCCTTGCTGGCGGCGAAGATCAGGTCGCCCTCGTTCTCCCGGTCCGCGTCGTCGACGACCACGACCATCTGGCCGGCGGCGATGTCAGCGATCGCCTGCTCGATCGGGGCGAAGACCGGGTCGGCCGCCGCGGGCACCGGGACGGCATCGGCAGTGGTCACGGCCGGTCCGGCTCGGTCGGCATCGGGCCAGGGGCCAGCAGGCGTTCGACGTACTTGGCGATGATGTCGACCTCCAGGTTGACCAGCTCGCCGTCGGTCTTGCGGCCGAGCGTGGTGGCTTCCAGCGTGGTGGGGATCAGGCTGACCGAGAACCAGTCCGGGCCTACCTGCACCACGGTCAGGCTGACCCCGTCCACGGTGACGGAGCCCTTCGCCACGACGTACCGAGCCAGGTCGGCCGGCATCGACACTCGGACGACGTCCCAGTGCGGGCCGGTACGGCGCCGCAGAATCGTGCCGGTGCCGTCGACGTGGCCCTGGACCAGGTGCCCGCCCAGCCGGCTCGCCAGCGCCGCCGCCCGCTCCAGGTTCACTCGGTCGCCGACTGCCAGCGCGCCGAGGGTGGTGCGGTCCAGCGTCTCGGCCATCACGTCGGCAGTGAAGGTCGCCGCGGCGGCGTCTCGGGCCGCGACGGTCAAGCAGACCCCGTTGACCGCGATGGAGTCACCGAGTTCCGCGTCCGCCGTGACGGTGGGGCCGCGCACGGTCAGCCGGGCGGTCGCGTCCTGGGCCTCGACAGCGACCACCTCGCCGAGCTCCTCCACGATGCCGGTGAACACTCAGCTCTCCTCGTTGTCCGTCGCGGGGTCGTCCGTCGCGGGGTTGTCCGTCGCGGAGCGCGCGGTAAGCCGCACGTCTGGTCCGATCCGGGTGACCTCGTCCAGTCGCAGTCGGGGCGCCTGGTCGATCGAGTCGCCCAGGGCTGCCCGCAGCGCCGGCCAGCGCCCGCTGCCGAGCAGGACCGGCGCGACGTAACCGATCACGCGGTCGACCGCGCCAAGCCGCAGAAACGAGCCGGCCAACGTGGGGCCGCCTTCGAGCAGGACGCCGCGCAGGCCGCGGGTGTAGAGCTGGGCGAGCAGGGCGGCCAGGTCCACGCCGTCGTCGGCGCGCGGGAGCACGGTGACCTCGGCGGCGGTTCGGCGCAGGGCGTCGACCCGCTGCGCTGGCGCATCCGCAGTGACCGCGACCAGCGTCCGGGCGGAGCCGCCGAGGACCCCCGCGGTGAGCGGCGTCCGGGCGCAGCTGTCGACCACAACCCGGAGTGGCTGGCGGTCGAGGGTGGTCCCGTCCGGGCGGGCCGTCAGCGCCGGGTCATCGGCCAGCACGGTGCCGACGCCGGCGATGACGGCGTCGGAGCGTGCCCGGAGCCGGTGCACGTCGGCCCGGGCGGCGGCTGAAGTGACCCACTGTGAGCTGCCGTCGGCGGCCGCCACCTGGCCGTCCAGCGAGGCGGCGTACTTCCAAGTGACGAACGGACGCCCTTCGCGTACGGCGAGCAGCCACGCCTCGTTGCCGCGGGCCGCCTCCGCGGTGTGCACGTCGCCGACCACGTCGACGCCGGCGGCCCGCAGAGCGGCGGCTCCCCCGGTGGCGGCGGGGTTCGGGTCCGCCACGGCGGACACGACCCGGACGATGCCGGCGGCGAGCAGCGCGGCGGTGCACGGGCCGGTGCGGCCGGTGTGGTGACAGGGCTCCAGGGTGACCACGGCAGTGCCGCCGGTGGCGCGGACGCCCGCGCCGGCCAGGGCGACCACCTCGGCGTGTGGTCCACCGGCGGCAGCGTGGTAGCCCTCGCCGACCACCGCGCCGGTCCGGTCCAAGATCACGCAGCCGACCACCGGGTTGGGACTGGTGGTGCCGAGGCCAAGGGCGGCCAGCTCGATCGCCCGGCTCATCGCGGCCCGCTCCGCCGCGCAAGCGCCGGCACGGTCGCCGGACTCCGGCCGCTTCGTTGCCGCCCTCACGCCCAGCCACCTCCCGCGCTCACTCGAGCGCGCTGGCCGGTGACGGGCGAGAGGACGCGGGCGACCGGCGCGCCGGCCTGCAGTCGGCCGGCCGCGCACGGCGATAGCCGACCGCTGGGCGCCTCCGGGTGCTCGCCCGGCGGCGCGGCGGCTCGGCGCCCGCGCGCTGCCTCCCATCCGGACTTTCACCGTCGGTCCCGGAGTTCCACCGGGTCCACCAGCCGCCGAGGCGACCGGGTCGCGGACGGTCACCGCCGGTTCGGAGTTGCACCGACCCCGGAGCGCGCGTGCTTCGCTGCATTGCCGGCACATCTTGACACGCCCGGCGGCGCGCCGTCGAAAACCCCTCGCGAGCGACACTCCCTCGCGCCATCAGCGCGCTGCACTCGCTCGCGCCTGCGTCCCGCCGATGTTGAGCCCAGGTGCGGAACGCCGCGCGGGATACGCACGGGCGCTCAACATCGGCGTTTGGCGGGGACGCGGGACGCGGGGCGCGGGGACGCGGGACGCGGGGCGCGGGGACGCGGGGCGCGGGGACGCGGG
>Ga0208478_1000529_pt1 | contig 13187 bp, 13 predicted proteins | sample NGESurdeep072012_5_FD_184462 | JGI IMG/M metagenome (GOLD analysis project Ga0208478, IMG submission 184462) | Arctic peat soil microbial communities from Barrow, Alaska - NGEE Surface sample 415-2 deep-072012 (SPAdes) | ecosystem: Environmental > Terrestrial > Soil > Wetlands > Peat ... | reverse complement strand
GACGGCGGCGCGCCACCGCGCCTTCATCGCGCCGCGCCTGCTCGGCAGCTTTGCCGCGCTGGCCAGCTTCCCGGTCTATATCGCCTTGCGCGGGGTGCCGAGCGCGCTCGAACTCGGCGTCTTCGGCTGGCTGGTGGCGCCGATCCTGATCGCTTATTTCCTCTCGCGCACCGGCCGTTACGAAAGCGCGCACGTGATGTCCTCGCTTTCGCTCACCGCCCTGGTGGCGGTGGTGGCCTGGTGCACCGGCGGCATCGGCTCATTCGCCGCGATCTGGCTGGTGATGGTGCCGCTGGAAGCCGCGCTGTCCGCCTCGCGGCGCGTGGTGGCGCTGGCCTCGATCTTCGCGCTCGCCGCCGCCGGATTATTGCTGAGCTTGAGCGCGCTCGGTCTGCAGCCGCCGGCAAATGTTTTGGCGAATGCGCATGGCGCGCTGGCCGCGCTCGCGATCATCTCCGCCGCGCTCTACGCCACCGGTCTCGCGCTTGGCGCCGAACAGCTCACGCGCACCAGCGCCGGGCTGCTCAATGCCGAGGAGGAACGCTACCGCCTGCTCGCGCGCAACATGACCGACGTCATCACCCGACACGGGCGCAACGGCGCTGTGCTGTTCGTCTCACTGGCGGCCGAGCCGCTGTTCGGCGTGCGTGCTGGCGAGCTTGCCGGTCACGGGCTATTCGACCGCGTGCACGTGGCCGACCGGCCGGCTTTTCTCACCGCGCTGGCCGATGCGGCCGCGCTCGGCGAGGACCGCTCGGTCGAATTCCGCATCCGCCGCAACAACGACGCGGAGCCTCATGGCGGCCATTTCGCATGGATCGAAATGCGCTGCCGGCCGCTCGAGCCTGCCACCGATGCCGCGAATCCCGGCGAGCGCGAAGTGGTCGCGGTGCTGCGCGACGTGACCGAGCGCAAGGTGCAGGAGCGCGCGCTCGAGATTGCCCGCAAGGAGTCGGAGCGCATCAACAACGCGAAAAGCCGCTTCCTCGCCACCATGAGCCATGAGCTACGCACGCCGCTCAATGCGATCATCGGCTTCTCCGACATGCTGAGCAACGAACAGATCGATCTCGATCCGGCGCGCGAGGCCGAATATGCCAGGCTGATCAACGATTCCGGCCGTCATCTGCTGTCGGTGGTCAACGGCATTCTCGACATGTCGAAGATGGAGAGCGGCAATTTCGAGATCACGTTGGAACCGTTCGCACCGGCGCCGGCGATCCGAAGCTGCTGCGATATCCTGGTACTCAAGGCGCAAGAGGCGGGCGTCGAGCTCAAGACGCGTATCGGCGCCGATCTGCCAGAAATCGTGGCCGACCGGCGGGCGGTCAATCAGATCCTGATCAACCTCATTTCCAATGCCATCAAGTTCACGCCGCGCGGCGGCCGCGTCAGCGTGAGCGCGCTTTGCGACGGTGCCAAGCTCGTGGTCGCGGTCGAGGACAACGGCGTCGGCATCGGCGAGGCCGATCTGCCGCATCTGGGCGAGGCGTTCTTCCAGGCGCTCGCGTCCTACGACCGGCGGCACGACGGCACCGGCCTCGGCCTGTCGATCGTGAAAGGCCTGGTGCGCCTGCACAACGGCGACATGGATATAAGCAGCCGGCTGGGCGCTGGGACGCGGGTGACGGTGCGCTTGCCGATCGATTGCGAAGGCGTTCGCCCCGCCGTTGAACCGATCAAATTGGTCACCGAGCGTGCCCGCGAATTCAGCGCGGCCGCCAACATGCAGGCGAAAAAAAGTGCGTAGCCGCAGCCGGCGCGGGCAGATGACCGATAGCGACGGCGGCGCCGGCAGGCTGGCCGCCGCGATCAGCCGTCACCCGCGCGAATTCGTCGGCATTCTGATGGGGACGGTGGCGATCTTTGCGATTTTCATCAATGCGTTGTTCCTGCAGCGCGGCCCCCATCCAGCGCCGATCTTCGCGACACGGCCGCCGATGACGCAAGCAACGCCGGTCGCACTGCCGCGCCCGCGCGCGGTGGCGCCGCCGGCTGTCGCGCCGGCCACGGTCGCGCGCAGCCAGGCGCAAATCATCGGCGATATCCAGCGCGAGCTCGCCCGCAAGGGCTTCTACGACGGCGCGGCCGACGGCATCTGGGGCGCCAAGACCGACGCGGCGGCGCGCGACTTCGTGCAGGCCGCCGGGTTGAAGATTAACACGGATGCGAGCGATGGCTTGCTGCGCGCGATCGTCACGTCCAATGCCAAGGCACCGAGCGGCCGCGCCGCTGCGCCGGCGCCGGTGCGCAACGATCCGATCGCCGAACTGATCGCGCCGACCAAGCAGGTGCTCGCCATCCAGCGCGCGCTTTCCGATTTCGGTTACGGGCAGATCAATCCGACCGGCGTCTACGATCCGGAGACGAAGGAAGCGATCGAGAAATTCGAGCGCGATCGCCGCCTCCCGGTGACCGGCCAGATCTCCGATCCGTTTGTGCGCGAACTTGCCGCCATGACCGGGCGTCCGCTGGAATAAATAGCGTTTTTTTCGGGCGCATGGTCTTGTCCGAAAACCGGTTCCCACTTTTCGGGACCATGCGCTTGCCGCGGCCTCGTGCTACTTAAGGTCATGCGGTTGAAATCCGGCATCTGGGTGGCGGCCTATCTGCGCCGCTGCAACGTCGAAGGCGCCTTCGCAGCGGTGCGCCGGCGCGGCGCCGAAGAGGCCGGCGCGGTTTTTATCAAGATCAGCCGGCTCGACGGCACCGCCACTTTGTATGGACCGGCGGCGCAATCCACCTTCGACGAGGCGCAGCCGGCCGATCGCAATTTCACAGCCGTGCTTGGCGGCGATAGACCGGTGCCGGAAGCCGATATAGAGGCCCGTCTGGCGCGTGAGATCCGTTTCGATCCCGACGTATGGATCGTCGAGATCGAGGATCGCGCCGGGCGGAATTTCCTCGATGGCAATGTGGTGGCTTAGCGGCGCTATTTTCCGCTGGTCTTGACGTGCGAGGGCTGCACGACGCGGCGGCGATCCGAGCGATAGCGCGCCGGTGTCGACAGCGAGCGGGCGTCGCGGCGTTCGTCGTCCCAATGCACAGGCTCATGCGGTGGCCGCGAGCGGCCGCCCGCTTGCCGCCAAATCGTGAGCATGCGCTCGGCGGCGGCCGGCGCGAGTTCGTCGTAAAGGCGGGCGAGGTCGTAGACCCGCTCGACCGATTGACCGATCGCCGGATTGAGGAACAGCAGAATGCGCTGGAGCACAGCGGCGGTCATGCCGAGCGCCCGGGCGGCGACCACGATCGGTTCGCCGGACGGATCGCGCGCGATGCGATCGGCCAGCGCGCGGCTGATGCCAAGCGCGCGTTCGAGCATGCGGCTGAATTCGCTAGGGTTGCGCTGCAAGGCCGCGTTTTCCAGGCGGCGGATCATTTCGCTCGAGGCCGGCGCCGGCCGGTGCGCCTCCGTCTCGTCCGATACGTCGAGATTGGTCAAGATCAGGCAGCGTTCTTCGGTGTTGGCCGCAAAGAATAATTCCAACAGGTCGTTCCGGGCTGTCGGCTTGGCCTCGGTCCGAGGGAGCGGTGGCGCGGCCGGCCGTGCGGAGGGGCTGACAAGCCTGTCAAGGATCGCCGCCGGCGCGGCCGCGTAGACCGACAGCCTGGCCGCCACTATGGCGAGGGTCGCAGCATCGACGGCATCGATCAGCCCGCGCGCGAGCTCGACATATTGGGTTTCTTCCTCGGCGCTATGGGCCGGCTTCTGCACGTAGAGGTCGGTGAGGACACGCAGCAGCGTCGGGCGGATATCGACGCCGTCCCGGCATGCCAGGTCGACCAGACTGTCGAGAGGGGGATACGCGGAGGACTTCGCCATGACTTTACGCTTTACCGGGCTACGACGGCTCACATTAGTCAGGGCGCGTTAGCAGACCGTTAACCTTGCAGACCGTTTAATTACCAAAAGGCGCCGGCCCGGCGGTTCCGAACATAGCATTACGCCGCGGCGGCAAGGGGGTTGCAATGGGCGAAGTGATCCGATTTCCCGACGAAGCGGGCTGCGCGCGCGGCGGCAGATATGTCGACGCCAATACGGAACCCGCGACCGTCATCATTCTTCCGGTGATCCGCGTCGAGCGTAGCCCGGACGGCTCCAACGGCCTCGAACCGGATACCGGCAATACACCTGGTCGCCGCCGCCGCCGCCGTATCGCGCGCTGAAAATAACTGGCCTCGAGCCATCAATGCGAAATCCGCCGCCGCCGCTCACGCAGGCGCTTATCTGGCGCCGGCGCGTCATGGCGTTCGCGGCGTTGTCGCTGCTCGGCGGCTGCGGCACCCCCAACGGCGATTTCGGCGAAGTCCGTCCCACGCTGGTGAGCGACGGCATGCACGATTGGGTCGGCCCTTATGCCACCGGCTCGGTGCCCTCGAAATTCGAACTGACCGACGATGAGCGCGCCCTGCGCGATCTCGCTTACCCGCTGGTCGATCCTCCCTATGATCGACAACAATGGTATTCCGTTGCGGGCGAATATGGCCTCTACTGGCCGGCGCGCGGGCCGGCGTTCGACCGCACCGCTTATGCGAAGTGGCTGCTCTCGGGCGACGGCCCTTCGCCACTGGCGCGTTACTCGGCGAAGTTGGAAGGTGTGCGCCACGACGTTACGACTTTCTTGTCGCCGCACGAACGCTCGCCGTCGGTGCGCTATGCGCGCCTGATGGACGATGTGCGCAACGACATGACGCAGCTGCCGCAATTCTTCGAAACGGCCGGGCGCGTGCTCGATATGGATCAGAAGCGGCAAAAGAGTCTGGCCTATGTTTCCGCCGTGTCGAAGGCGGAATTGAAAAATGCGCAGCAGCGTATGCGTGAGAACGAATCGATCGTCGCATTGGTGCGCGCAAAACTGACGCAACGCGCGGCGTCTTATCACTATGCTCTGGAGCGTCTGGTGATCGCGACGCCGTCGACGCAGGCGGTCGACGTCGAGCGCGCGGTCAATCACCTGCAAGGCTTGATCACGCGTTACCGCGGCACGGCGCCGACATGGATGCGCGAGCAGAACCTGGCCACGGTTCGCTAATTTACTTACGCATGATCTTTTCCGAAAACCGGTTCCCATCCCGGATCAAGTCCGGGACAAGCTTTTTCGGGATCATGCGCTACCTCGAAGGTTTCGGTTCGTCCGCGCGCACGCATCTGGCGTTGGCGATCGCGCTTTGCGCCATCGGCATCAATCCGGGCTCCGGCGCCAGCGCGCGGATCGCGATCAGACCGGTGAGCGTCGGCGATTCAACGATCAGCCGGTCGGCGGCGGTGATCTCTTCATCTTCCGGCATCTGGCTGTGCTGTTCGACCGTCATCAGGTCGAGCTCGATCACGCGCCGGCCAGCCGCGCGGTCGTTGATGGCGTAATAGGCCACGTCGTAGCGCGTATAGAATGAGACCGAAGTGTAGGCGAGGCTCACCGGGACGCTGAGTTTCAGCGGCCCTTGCGAAAGATCGTAACGGCAGACGGCGCTGGCGAAGGCCGGATCCATGAACGGCATCGGTGCGGATTCCGCGGTCGGCTCAGGCAAAGGAGCCACGGTATTGACCGGAACGCTGCGCGACAGCCGCGCATAGGCGTCCTGCGTGGCGGTGCGCGGCAGGATAATGATCGTCGCCAAGTGCACGATTCCGCCCAGCAAAGCGCCGCCGAGAGCCAAGAGCAGCCATCGGATCATGGACAACTCCTGACGTTCACGGTCGGCATCGGGACTTCGCGGCCGGCTTTGGTCGAGACGCCGACGGCCGTGTCGTACAGGCGCAGCAACAGGACGTAACGCACGACGCCACCGGTCGGCAGCCAGTTGCCCGGATTTGCGCGCGGCGTCGCAACGATCTCGAAACTGCCGTCGGCGTGGCGGACGATTTCCTGGCTGGTGAATCCGGAGCGTTTGATCGAATTGGCCACCAGCTCGCCGTCGCCGTTATAGAGCGTCAGCGTCCAGAAGCGGGCCGCCGGGGTGACGCCCGCGAGGACCACATCGCATCGCCCGTCGAGCGGACGGCCATTATCGTCGGCCGAAGCGGAAAACGCGACGCCGTCACCGAGCGCGGTCGGCAAGCGGCCGATGCGCGCGATTGACGCCCGCGCGTAAGGGTCGGCGTCAGCGGTGCCGGTTTTCGGCCAAGCCGTCCAACTGCCGATCGTCAAAGGGCCGAAGGCGGCGCCGCGGGTGAGCGCGAGATAAGTCGCGCCGAGGCCGACAACGGCGGCGACAACGAGGGCAAACAACGATCCGAGAAGCAGCCGCACGTTTCGATCCGCTGGCGGTGAGGGGTAAGTTGATTCGCGAAAGGGAGACTACGCCGGGCGCTGGCGAGCGGCTAATCAGTTCCGGCTGCCGAACGCATGTCCCTCCAACGAAGCGGCGAGGGCGTCGCCTTTTTGCGGGGCTTCGGCCTGGTTCTTCTTGCTGGTGGAGACGGTTGGGCGCAGCGGCCCCATGGCGCGGTTGGCGTCATCCATCATGCGCTCGACGCGCACGAGGATGTCGGCTCCCCGCTTGGTGAGCACGGTCGGGCGTGGCGGCGGCGCGCCGGTCTTTGATTTGACTTCGGCGACGGCCGGCTCCTGGCGCGCCGGCGGCACGGGAATTCCGGGCAGCTGTTTGATCTCGATGCCCTGATGCGCATAGTCCATGATGTTGTGCCATGTCATCGCCGGCAACGCGCCGCCGGTCATGCGATTGGTCGATTGGTAGTCGTCATTGCCGAACCAGACGCCGCAGACGAAATTGCCGGTGTAGCCCATGAACCAGGCGTCGCGATAAGCGTTGGTCGTGCCGGTCTTGCCGGCGGCGGTAATGCCATCGAGCCGCGCGCGCCGGCCGGTGCCGTTCTCGACCACGCTGTTCATCATCTTGATCATGTCGGCGGCCACGCGATCCGGCAGCACCCGGGGCGGTTTCGGACCGTCGCGATCGAAGCGCCAGATCAGCTTGCCGTCGCCGGTGCGCACCTCGAGAACGGCGTGCGGGGTCATCTTCATGCCGAGATTGGGGAAGGTGGCGTAGCCGCCGGTGTGATCAAGCAGGGTCACCGCGTCGGCGCCGATCGGCAACGACGGCGTGTCCGGCAACGGCGTGCGGATGCCCATGTCGTGCGCGGTCTTGATGATGCGCGCGCGGCCGAGCCTTGCGTTGCCGTCGCCGATGGTGATCGAGAGCTTCACGGCGATGGTATTGATCGAATGGGTGAGCGCGTTGATCAGCGTCATGGAGCCGCCATAGCCATGGCCGTAATTGTGCGGGCACCAATTACCGATGCAGACCGGCCCGTCGACCACGATCGACGATGGCTTCAATCCGTGTTCGAGCGCGGTGGCGTAGACGTAAGGCTTGAACGAGGAGCCCGGCTGGCGCATCGCGTCGGTGGCACGGTTGAACTGGCTGGCGCCGTAGTCGCGTCCGCCCACCATCGCGCGCACCGAGCCGTCGACATCCATGAGCACGGCCGCGGCCTGTCCGGCGTGATATTCCTGGCCGTATTGGCGCAGCGAATTCTCAACGGCATTTTCCGCCGCGCGCTGCAGATTGACGTCGAGCGCGATGCGCACCACGAACACCCGCTCGGTCATCGACTTCGGGAAGGTGTCGACCAGCTTCTTCATCTCGTCGAAGGCCCAATCGAGATAATAATTGGGCGCGCGGTCGTCGCGGCGGTCGACCGGCGTCGCCGGATTGCGGCGGGCGCCGAACACCTGGCCTTCGGTCATGAAGCCGGCTTCGACCAGGTTGTCGAGCACCACGTTGGCGCGCGCGCGCGCGGCCGGCAGGTTGACGTTGGGCGAGAATTTCGACGGCGCCTTGAACAGGCCGGCGAGCATCGCGGCTTCGGCGAGGTTCACGTCGCGCGCCGACTTGTTGAAGTAATATTGCGCCGCGGCATCGACGCCGAAGGCGCCGCCGCCCATATAGGCGCGGTCGAGATAGAGCTTGAGAATCTCGTTCTTGGTCAGGCGCGCTTCCAGCCACATCGCCAGGAAGGCTTCCTTGATCTTGCGCTCGAGCGTGCGCTCGTTGTTGAGAAACAGGTTTTTGGCGAGCTGTTGCGTCAAGGAAGAGCCGCCCTGCACGACGCCGCCGGCCCGCGTATTGGCCACGAACGCGCGCGCCGTGCCGGCCACATCGATGCCGAAATGCTCGTAGAAGCGGCGATCCTCGGTGGCGAGCACCGCCTTGATCAGATTGTCGGGAAACTGGTCGAGCGGCACCGCGTCGTTGTGCCTGATGCCGCGGGTGCCGACCTCGTTGCCGTAGCGGTCGAGGAAGCTCACAGCGAGCTCCGACTTCTTGAGCCAGTCGTCGTCCGAGGTCTCGTGGAACGCAGGAATCGCGAGCGCCAGCATCAGGATGGCGCCGGCGGTGCCCAAGGTGGCGCCTTCCGAGACCAGCTCGTTGAGGGCGCGCCGCCAGCCGGCGACGTGGAAGCGGTCCATGAAGGTGGAAAAGCTCTCATAGCGATCGCGCAAGCCGGTGAAGCTACGGAACAGGCTGGAATCGACGCGGGCGTCGAGGCCGAGCAGCAGCTTCTTGAATTTGGGCTTCCAATCGGCCGGAAAAAGGTCGCGCAAGACTGCTCGCTCGTTGAAGGCTTAGGCGGCGCACCGCCGCAGGCCGATTTTAGCCGATCGGCGCCAATAGGGCCAAGACCGCCGCTTCGGTCAATACACCGCAAGATGAAGGCCAATTGCGGTGAAAAAGGGCCGGTTTACCTCCCCCCGCGAGCGGGGAGAGGGCGCCCCGCCCATGACGGAATCGCCGCCAGGGGCTACAAGGGCAGCAAAGGAACCCGTCAATGCCCGACGAAGCGGCCCCGTTCTGGCGCACCAAGAGCATGGGCGAGATGAGCAAGGCGGAATGGGAGAGCCTGTGCGACGGCTGCGGCCGCTGCTGCCTGAACAAGCTGATCGACGAGGACACCAACCAGACCGTGTTCACCGACGTGGGCTGTAAGCTGCTGGACGGGCAGACCTGCCGCTGCACCGACTATGCCCACCGCCAGGCGCGCGTGAAGGACTGCGTGCGGCTCACCCCGCGCAACGTGAAGCGGCTCACTTGGTTGCCGCCGACTTGTGGATATCGTTTAGTGGCCGAGGGGCGTGAGCTCTACTGGTGGCACCCGCTGGTCTCCGGCGACCCTGAGACGGTGCACGCGGCCGGCGTCTCGGTGCGCGGGCGCGTGAGCGCGAGCGAGAAGGACGTGCCGGACGACAAGCTCGAGGAGTACATCGTCAGCTGGCCGGGGAAGGTGCCCAAAGGCGCGCGCGGCAGCGCGGCGCCGTCGAAGGCAAAAGAGGGGGCGAGGGGGAAGCGGTAGGCGTATTTAGATTTTTCGTTCAGGTGTGTTGCTTTCGAATTGCACTCATTAATGGTATCATTTTCCTATTGAGTGGAGGCACAAATGGCGACGCGCCAGTTTGCAACGTTTCCAATTCAAGAATTGGAAAAGCTTTTCGACGAAAAACGTACAAGCGCCGACACACTTTCATCAATTCTGGCTGAACTTTCTCATCGCAAGACCTCGCGTGCGAAAGACCTCAAGCGCCGCGTCCTGCAGGGATTGGCTGTTCATGGGGTCGCTGCCCGCGGTACGTCTACCGAAAAGACCAAGTGAGAATCTTTTAAAATGGCAACGAAGCACGATCTTCCAAATTATTCAGAATACTTTTTTCCAACCGTGATGGCTCTGAAGGCTCGTGGCGGTTCAGCTACGATTGAAGAATTAGAGCAAGATGTTTCAGAAGAGCTTCACCTCTCAGATGAAATTCTTGCTGTTCCGCACGGTGATAGTGCACGCTCGCAGTTCCAGTATGAACTGGCGTGGGTTCGTACTTATCTCAAGAAGGTCGGCGCTGTCGAAAATAGCGAGCGTGGCGTCTGGAGTCTCACGCCGGTTGGTGCTGCGATGTCCGAATCTGAGCTTCGTGATGTGCCTCGACGAGTGCGAGCTGAGACACGTCGTGTGAAGCAAACTGCCGAGGGCTCGGAGGATTTAGCGGAACCGATTGCAAGTGACAGCGCGGAAGGCGAGATTTTTTGGAAGGAACGTCTAACGGAAGCGTTATTGAAAATTTCTTCAGACGCGTTTGAGCGGCTATGTCAGCGCGTGTTGCGAGAATCTGGCTTTACGAATGTTAAAGTGACTGGGAGAAGTGGTGACGGCGGAATTGATGGAATTGGGGTGCTACGCGTCCAATTAGTTTCGTTTCATGTGCTCTTCCAAAGCAAGCGTTGGAGGGACTCTGTGGGCGCAAGTGTTGTACGGGATTTTCGAGGCGCGATGGTCGGTCGGGCGGATAAAGGCTTAATTATTACGACCGGTGCCTTTACGGCGGATGCTCGTCGGGAGGCTACAAGACCCGGCGCACCGGCAATTGACCTGGTCGACGGTGATGATCTCGCAGACCTATTGAAAAAATTAAGGTTGGGTGCGCGCGTTAAGCAGGTTGAAGAGGTCGAAATAGAGGCAGAATTTTTCAATGCTATCTAACTAAGAAAAATCCAGACACTTTACGCCACGTTCGTCTTTCATGCTGCGCGGCCGCGGTTCCTATTTACCGCCCCGCGCGCCCCTCAATCGCAAAATCATAAGCCTGCCCGCCGCGCGGGCCGAAACTGAAGTGCCACCATTCGCGGAAATAATTGTGCAAGCCGCGCGCCCGCAGGACCGCGACCAGCAGGGCGCGCCGGCGCTGCTGCGCGGGCGTGTTCGCGCCGCTTGAAGTGTGGCTGCGCGCATCGAAGCAGTCGAAGCCGGTGCCCATGTCGAGGCTATTGTCGGGCGCGCGCTCAGCCTTCGGCCCCGTGCAGGGCCCGTAAGCCGCGGTGGGGTCGAACGGCGGCGCCGGCGCTGCGCCCCGCGCGATGAGCGTGAGATCGACCGCGCTGCCGGTCGAATGCGCCGAATGCGCGGCGATGTAGCCGGAGGCGAACAGGTCACGCTTTTCCAGCGCGGGATAGAACCGTTTGGTGGCGCCGTCGTCCGCGCCTTGCACCCAGCGCATGAACGCGCGCACCGCGCGGGTCGGGCGATAGCAGTCGTAGACTTTCAGACTTAGATTTTCGCGCACGAGATCGGCCTGCACCTGGGCCAGCGCCTGCGCCACATCGCGGCGCAGCACGCATTCTCCCGCGCCATAGCCGGGCAGTGGGTGGCCGGTGAAATTGTCGGAGCCCGCATAGCGCATGTCCTGGGCAATGCTGGGATCGACGTCGCGCAGATAGACGAAGCCGGCGGGCAGGCGCTCGGCCGCAGCCGCCGGCCCCGTCAACGCCAGCAAAGCCAGGAACGTAAAGCAGCGTGCGGCCGTTCTCATGGTCCGATCATAGCACCCCCGCGTCGCAAGCCATTGCCAAGGCGCCGCCCGCGCGGCATCAAACGCGCTCATGGTCGCCAAGCCCAAGAAATCCAAGCCGCAGGCGCCGGCCCCGCCGCGTCCGCTCACGCATCCGGAAGTGCGCGCCATCGTGCTCGGCATCATGCTGGCGATGTTCCTCGGCGCGCTCGACCAGACCATCGTCGCCACCGCGCTGCCGACCATCGGCCGGCACTTTTCCAATCTGGGCGACCTGGCCTGGGTGGTCACCGCCTATCTGCTCACCGCCACCGCGGTGACGCCGCTCTACGGCAAGCTGTCCGACATTCACGGCCGGCGGGTGATGATGCTGATCGCCATCGTCATCTTCGTCGCCGGCTCGCTGATCTGCGCGCTGGCGCCGAGCATGATCGCGCTGGTGCTCGGCCGCGCGCTGCAGGGGGCGGGCGGCGGCGGGCTGATGGTGCTGGCGCAGACCATCATCGCCGACATCGTTTCCCCGCGCGAGCGCGGCCGCTACCAGGGCTATATCGGCGCGGTGTTCGCCACCTCCTCGATCGGCGGGCCGGTGCTCGGCGGATTTCTCACCGAGCATCTCGACTGGTCGCTCATTTTCTGGATCAATTTGCCGCTCGGCCTCGCCGCGCTCGGCATGACCTCCAACGTGCTCAAGCGCGTGCCGTTTCATCAGCGCAAACATCGCCTCGACGTGATCGGCGCGCTCTTGATGACGTCGGCGGCGGTGGCGCTGCTCCTCGCCTTGTCCTGGGGCGGGCGCTGGTTCGATTGGATCTCGCCGCAATTCGGCGCGTTGCTGCTGACGTCGGCGATCCTGTGGGGCCTGTTCGCCTGGCGGCTGGTGGCGACCGCCGAGCCGTTTCTGCCGCTCGCCGTACTCGGCAATCCGGTGGTGCGCTGCGCGGCGCTCGCCGGCGCCTGCGCCATGGCGACGCTGGTCGGCATGACGATTTTCGTGCCGCTCTATTTCGAGGTGGTGCTGCATCTGTCCGCCAGCCAGTCGGGCCTGGCGCTGATCCCGCTGATGGGCGCGAACGTGGCGCTCTCCACCGTGACCGGCCGGCTGCTCATGCACATGACGCATTACAAGCGCCTGGCATTGGCCGGGCTGACGCTGGCGCTTCTGTCGTTGGCCGTATTGGCCATCTGGCCCGCCTCGATCCCGACCGCGCTGGTGTTGTTGCTGCTCACGCTGATCGGCTCGGGTCTCGGCACGCTGTTCCCGATTTCCACCGTGTGCATGCAGAACGCGGTGACGCAGCACCAGATGGGCGTGGCGACGGGTGCGGCCAATTTTTTTCGCTCGCTGTTCTCCGCGCTGGTGGTGGCGGTGCTGGGCGCGATCGTGTTGGGCGGGCTCGGCGGGGTCACCGGCATGTCGATCGAGATGCTGGCGCGGGCGGCCTCGGCCAATGAACTCAGCTTCGCGTTCCGCTTCGTGTTCATGGCCTGCGCGCTGGTGCTCGCCTTCGGCATGGCGTTCCTGATTGCGATGGAAGAACGGGTACTTAAGGGCCCCAGCACGCCGGCGGCGACCGCGCCTTCGGGCCCGGCCACGCCGATCCCGGCGCAATAAAAAAACCCCGGCCGCGGCCGGGGTTTTACTTTGCCGATCAGGCCCTTAGCGCCAAATTCATTCGCAGAATTTGCAGGGCGGGAAGTCGCGGCTGTAGACCGGCTGCGCGAGGAATTTCGCCTTGCCGTAGGTCCAGAACTGGCTGACGTTCGGATAGGTCTTGATCACCGTGTTCCAGAGCTCGGGCTTGTCGTAGCCGAACAGGATCTTCTTCTCGACCTTCTTGATGTAGATGTTCTGCACCGGGTTGCGCATGTCGTCGAAGGTGACCGGCCCGC
>Ga0208478_1000526_pt1 | contig 13277 bp, 14 predicted proteins | sample NGESurdeep072012_5_FD_184462 | JGI IMG/M metagenome (GOLD analysis project Ga0208478, IMG submission 184462) | Arctic peat soil microbial communities from Barrow, Alaska - NGEE Surface sample 415-2 deep-072012 (SPAdes) | ecosystem: Environmental > Terrestrial > Soil > Wetlands > Peat ... | reverse complement strand
GTAGGTTTCCGCGACATGCGCGATGACTTCGGCCGGCGTTTCTTTCGAATAGCGCAGCGGCGCGCCCGGGCGGCGGTTGAGACACGCGAATGGTGGCACGATGCGCTTGGTATCGCAAATGAAAATACCGGTGCCGGGCTTGAGGAACGGCAGCCAGCGCAATCCTTCGGCCCATTCCAGCGCGACCAGGATATCGACATCACCTTTTGGAATTGTCGGCGACCAGACCCGCCGCCCGAAGCGCACATGGCTGAAAACGGAGCCGCCACGCTTGGCCATGCCGTGCACTTCGCTCTGCTTGACTTCGAAGCCTTGGCTCTGCGCCAGCAAAGCGAGCACCTTGGAGACCATGATGACGCCCTGCCCGCCGACGCCGACGATCAGGACGTTGCATGCGTCATCCGCGCGATCGCTCGTCACGGCCGAAGAACTCGGCCAAGTGGCGGGATGGACGGCGGCGACCGGATCTCTCATTGCATCACCGGCGCAACGGTCTTGATGCAGTCCACGGTGCAAATCTGCGCGCACAGCGTACAGCCGATGCAAAGCGACTGGTCGATCTGGACCTTATGGCGGCCCTCGAACGACTGGTCGCTCCAGGTAATGGCCGGGCAGCCGAGATTCATGCAGGCCTGGCAGGCATTGCATTGTTCGGTGACTACTTCGAACGGCGGACCCTTGATTTTGACCGGATCGAGCACGCAAGGGCGGTCTGCGATCAACACGGCGACGCCGCGATAATTGATAGCGTCGCGCAATGCATGATGCATGGCGGCAAGATCATAGGAATCGACCTTGCGCACCCATTTGACTCCGATTGCGCGCACCAGCGCTTCGTAGTCGACGCTCGGCGCAGCCTCACCGCGGATGGTCTTGCCGGTGCCGGGATGCTGCTGGCCGCCGGTCATGGCCGTAATGTGATTGTCGAGCAGCATCACCGTGATATTGGCCTGGTTGTAGACCGCGTTGATGAGCTGCGGAATTCCGGCATGCAGGAAGGTCGAGTCGCCGATGGTGGCGACGACCGGTTTGGTTTCGCCGGCCTTGGCCATGCCGACGGCGTTGCCGATCGACGATCCCATCGACACGGTCGTATCCATGCCGCGCAGCGGATCGAGGCACGCCAAGGTGTAGCAGCCGATATCGCCGGCAACACGCGCGCCGGTCGCACGCACCGCCATGAAGGCCGATGTGTGCGGACAGCCGGCGCACAGCACCGGCGGGCGCACCAGCGGTTCCGGGGTCCATCCATCGTTTCGTTGCGGGCGCGGCGCCAGAATTCCGGCTTTTTCAAATCCGGCACGGACAAGCTCCGGCGACAATTCGCCCGTGCGCGGGAAGAAGCACTTGCCCTCGACCTTGAAGCCGAGCGCGCGGATTTCCTTTTCGATCACCGGCTCAAGTTCCTCGACCACGAAGATGCGATTGACCGACTCGCAATAGCGGCGCAGCAAGTCATCCGGCAGCGGCCAGGATGCTCCGAGCTTCAAGACGTTGGCGTCGGGCAGCACTTCGCGCACATAGGGATAGCAGGTGCCAGCGGTGATCACGCCGAAGCTGGTGTCGCCCTTCTCCCAGCGATTGAGCGAGGACTCGGTGAGATAGGCTTTCAGCTTGGCCTCGCGCTCGATCACCAATCCGTGGCGTGGCCGCGCATAGGCCGGGATCATCACGTTCTTCGACGGCTTCTCGATGAACGGGCGCGCCGGCGGCTCGATGCGATCGCCGAGTTCCACCCGGCTGCGCGTATGCGATAGCCGCGTCGTGCTGCGCACGATCACCGGCGTGTCGAATAACTCCGAGAGATCGAAAGCGAGCTTGGTGAAATCGAGCGCCTCCTGGGCGTCGCTCGGCTCGAGCACCGGCACGCTGGAGAGCACGCCGTAAATTCGCGTGTCTTGTTCGTTCTGCGAGCTGTGAATGCCGGGATCGTCGCACACCGCGAGGACCAGTCCGCCGTTCACGCCGATGTAGTTTATCGACATGAATGCATCGGCGGCGACATTGAGGCCGACATGTTTCATGGCGGCGAGCGCACGCCGCCCGGCAAAGGAGGCGCCGATCGCAACGTCGAGCGCGACCTTTTCGTTGGTCGACCATTGGGCATGCAAATCTTCGGCCGGATAGTCGGCCAATGTTTCGAGGATTTCAGTGCTCGGCGTGCCGGGATAGGCTGCGGCGACCTTCACGCCCGCTTCCCAGGCGCCGCGCGCGATCGCTTCGTTACCGGTCAACGGCCGAACGTTTTTCGCCTTCTCGGGCGATCGTTCGGCAGCGTCCACAACTGCGTGCATCTGTTCCCCCCGACGGCGGTTTTCGCCGTTTTGGCCAATAATCATCGCCTAATCGGGGGTCGGCGTACTTGAGCTATATCAAGCGGTTATCGTTCGGCACCGGTCCAAGCCAGGACCGGGCAAGACCGCGTGGACTTTGGGCTTTTTCGGGGAAAGGCCGCGAAGATCAGCGCGATGACGCGTATTTCGCGGCCTTTGCCTTGAGCCGCTCAAGCGTTTTGACCTTATCGACGACAAATCGGCTGTGCGAGCCGGCACAGATCGCTTCAAGATTGTCCTTGGCGGCGATCTCGAAGGTGACCTTGCGCCCCTCGACCGCACTGACGGTCGCGGTGATCTCGGCCGTCATGCCGGGCAAAGTCGGGGCTAGATGGTTGATCGACACATTAATGCCGACCGAATCCTCATTGGCATCGGCGTGCTCGAGGATGAGATCGCGGCAGGTGTGTTCGATGTCCTGCACCAGACGGGGCGTGGCGTAAACGCGGCCTTCCTCGCCCATGAAGCCGATGGTCCGGTCGCGATCGATTTCAATACGGCTGGTTCGCGAGACTCCCGGACGAAGGCTTTCTTTCATCGCCACCCTCCACACAATTCCATAAATACATCTAAATTCACTTGCCGGCCGGTCCCCTTGACCAACGTCAATCCCCAAGCGTTTTTGCCGCAAGCGTTTTTGCCCAAGCGTTTCTAGTGGTTGAAATCCGACACTTGGTACCCTGTTTCAGGGCTCTGAGCGGGGAAGATGCCGGAGTTAGCAATGTGTGCTAGTGCGGAACAATGTCCGCTATGCAATTGCGGACAGCCGCAACTTTTCGACCGCATCGCGGGTGGAAGGATCGAGCCCGACCCATCCTGATGTAGGTACGCCCTTGCAAAATGGAAGGGAACCTGGGAGCCAGCCCGGAATTATCGGCAGGCGAGCCGCCGCACGAGGCAACCAAGAAAGCTAAAACCATGAGCTTCGACCAATATCACGAGCCGCCGGACGAGTTGTCCCAGAAAACCCGCACCTTTGCGCGCATGTGCACGTCGTTGATCGAGGAAGCAGAAGCCATCGGCTGGTACGAGCAGCGCATCTCGCTGGAAAAGGACCGCGAGGCGAAAGCGATCATGCAGAATGCGCAGAAGGAAGAGTTCAAGCACTTCGGCATGGATCTGGAATTTCTGCTGCGCCGCAAGCCGGAGTGGCGGGCCGAGCTCAAGGAAATTCTCTTCACCAAAGGCAGCATCGTCAAAGCCGGCGAACGCGGCGAGAAAAAAGCCGAGTAATTTCGCATTTTGGAAACGACAAAGGCGACCAAGCCCTGCGGCATGGTCGCCTTTTTTACCTTTTCGCGCCGACGCGGCCGGTTAGCGGTGCATGAATATCGCCAGCAGAATAACGATCGGCAGCGGCACTCCCAACAGCCACAACAATGCACCTCGTCCAAAGCCCATGACGCTCTCCTCTACCTTTGCCTATTCTTTTCGAAAGGGCTAAGCGCTGGCCAAAGATTTAGTTCCATTTGCCTTGCGATTGGGCGGATCGCGGGCAAGAACTGGAACCAAGTTCCCGGCGCCGGGTTGAATCGGCACAAAGCGTGGAAATTTTTCCACGCGCGAAGAGGCTGGGTCACAAATGGCAACGAATTCAATCGACGACATTCATTCGGCGGTGAGCTGGGGAGCCATTGTGGCAGGCAGCACCGCATCCGCCGCGGTCACCTTGGTGATGGTGGCCTTCGGCATGGGCGTGGGCTTTTCCGTCGTGTCGCCCTGGGCCGACCACGGCATATCTGCGACATTCACGATCGGCGGCGGCGTTTATCTGATCGCGTCGGCGATGATCCCTGCGATCATCGGCGGGTATCTGGCCGGTCGCTTGCGCTCGCAATGGTCGACCGTGCACGAACACGAACGCTATTTCCGTGATTCCGCGCACGGCTTTCTAGTCTGGGCTCTAGCCACGGTCGCCTGCGCGGCCGTCTTGGGCGGAGCATTTTCGCATCTTCTGGGCGCGGCAGCACCTGCTGCAAACATTGCCGCGGACGCCGCGCGTAAATCGTCCGCGACGTTCTCGCTTTGGCTGGTAGCATCCATGCTGGCTGGCGCCCTGTCGGCCAGTCTTGCCGCCATAGAAGGCGGAATCTTGCGCAATGGCGAATGGTGGCTGATCCCGGGCAAGCGCCGCCAGTCCTAGCATCCGCGAACACGTCATCGCATTTTTGAACCACAGGAGTCCGCAATGCCAATTCTGCTCTGGTTATTGGGCGTACCGATCAGCCTCATCATCATATTGATGATTCTTGGCGCCGCCTGACAAAACGCCCCGCCGGTGAAAGCCGGCGGCGCCTATTGTTTATCGCTGTGGCACGCTTAGCCTCGCAGTAATTGAGGACGCTTCGGATGAAGAGCTGCAAAAGGCTAACGAGGAAATAAAACGGCGAACGGCAAGCAAGTCTGCTTCTGCGGGAGCTTGGCAGCACGGCATCGAGGAAACCGGATGGCAAAAAAAAGAAAGGCAAAGATGCGGCGTGATGTTGTCTCGCCGTTTAGAGATAAGGTTTGGGATCTCTTCAAAGAGCATGCGAGCGGAATGGATGGGGCCGACGTTGTTTTAGCGCTCAAGCAGGCGGGCGAAGAGATATGGGCCATTGGGATCGATGATACTTACAGCAGCATGAAGCACCAGGACGATGAGCCGCTGGGCAACGCCTTCGACCTGACTTGGCTTACAGTGGCCTGCATCAAGCTGAAGGAAATCAGGGCGGGTAGAAAGCCGCGCGTGCGGGTTAAAGGGCGGCGCTAGGCCATGCTCACATTGCAGCCGCGCAACGGCGCCAACGTACGCTTTGGGTCATTCGCTACCGATCCATTCAGCGCCGGTGCTAATCAATGTCCGCTATGCCGCCAATAGCTACATAAATATTGCAGTGCCACGAACAAACGCGATTGCCATAGCGGTCCGACCACACCCGCGTCGGGCGGTATTTCAAGTCGTGGGTACCAAGCGTCAGATTCTAACCACTAGATCCCCAAATAGGCTTCCCTGACGCGGCGGTCGGCCTGAATCTCGGCGGCGGGTCCATTCAGCGTCACGCGCCCGGTCTCCAGCACGTAGGCGCGATCGGCGATGGCCAACGCGGCGCGCGCATTCTGTTCCACCAAAAGAATTGTCAGGCTGTCATCCCTGAGCGCGCGGATCACCGTGAGCAATTGGTCGACCAGGTTGGGGGCGAGACCCATCGATGGCTCGTCCAGCAACAGCAGCCGCGGCTTGGCCATTAGAGCGCGTCCGATTGCCAGCATCTGCTGCTGACCGCCGGACAAGGCGCCGGCCGGCGTTTCCAAAATCGCATCGAGCATCGGGAACAGCGCGCAGACCCGCGCCAGCGCCGGTTTCAGATCTGCGTCGCGGCAAGACCATGCACCGAGCTTCAGATTGTCCAGCACCGATAATGGCGCGAACACTTGTCGGCCTTCCGGCACTTGCGAGATGCCGAACGCCACCCGTTCATGCGCGAGCCGATTTTCGATCGGCACGCCTTCGAATCGTATCGCGCCTTCGGTAATCGGCTGCACACCGGAAATGGCATGCAACAGCGTCGTCTTGCCGGCGCCATTGGCGCCGATCAAAGTGACGATCTCTCCGGCGTCGACATGGAGCGTGACGCCGTGCAGGACTTCGATGCGGCCATAGGCGCTTCTAACATTTTCAATCGAAAGCATGCGCCGCCTCCCGCGAGCCGTGAACGCCCAAATAGGCTTCGATCACCTCCACGTTGGACCGCACTTGTTCGGGCGTGCCTTCCGCGAGCGTCCGGCCTCTGGCCAGGACATGAACGCGGTCGGAGATATTCATCACCAGACGCATATCGTGTTCGACCAATACAACCGTGATCCCTTCCTTCACGATGGAGCGGATGACGCGATCGATTTCCTGGGTTTCGACCGGATTGCAGCCGGCGGCCGGCTCATCGAGCAGCAGCACCGTCGGCTCACTGGCCAGTGCGCGCGCGATTTCCAGGCGCTTGAGGGCGCCATAGTCGAGCGAACCGGCCGGCCGCTCGGCTGCATCGGCGAGGCCGACGCGGGCCAGCGCCATGCGAGCGGCTTCGCGGGTCGCCGCATTCTGGCGCGCTACCGATGGCCAATGCAGCAGATCGGCCAGAATCCCGGTTCGCTCGTGGCGGTGCCGGCCGACCATCACATTTTTCAGCACCGACATATGAGAAAAAATCTGCAAGTTCTGAAAGGTCCGCGATAGTCCTCGCCGCGCGAGTTGATCGGGCGCCAGACCAGTCACCGTTTCTCCGGCGAGCCGGATGCTTCCATCGAGCGGCATGTAGATGCCCGATACCAGATTGAGCAGCGTGGTTTTGCCGGAACCGTTCGGCCCGATGATCGAGAACACTTGTCCGGAAGCGATTGAGATGCTGACGCCGTCGATCGCCCGCACGCCACCGAAGGTAATGGCCAGCCGATCGGCCTCCAGGATCATCATTTCCGCCATCCCGCGAGCGCCACGGTAACGGACGGCACAATGCCCTGGCGCAGAAAGATCATGAAAACCATCACGATCAGTCCGAGCAACGCCTGCTCGTATTCATGGAAGATGGTGAGCACCTGCGGCAACACGACTAGCACGGCCGCTCCCACCAACGATCCGAATATCGACCCCATGCCGCCCAGCACGACCATGGCGACCAATTCGATCGAACGCAGAAATCCCGCTTCATCCGGCGTGACGAGGCCATTGAACAACGCCAAATAGGATCCGGCAACCGACGCGTACACGGCGGAGATTATGAAGATGGTAAGTTTCGCGCGCGCCACGTCGATGCCGAGCACGCGCGCGGCGATTTCGCTGTCATGGATGGCCTGGAGCGCGCGGCCGGTTGGGCTTTCCATCAGATTGAGCGCGAGTAGAAATCCGCCGACAAACGTCGCGCCGGCGATCCAGTACCAGGCATCCGATCCATGCACGCGCCAGCCGAAAAGCGTCAGCGCGGGGACGCTCATGCCATCCGGACCACCGGTCCAGCCCGCCTCGTTGGTGAGCACGATGGCGACGAGCAATCCGAATCCGAGCGTCGCGACGGCGAGATAGTGCCCTTTGAGCTTGAGAATCGGCCGGCCCACCGCAAAGGCGACCGCGCCCGAGAAGATTGCGCCGGCGAACAGGCACAGCCACGAGGGCGCGCCGAAATGGACTGGACCGATCGCGACCGAATACGCGCCGATACCGAGAAAGCCGGCATGACCTAGGCTGACTTGACCGGCAAAGCCCATGAGCAGGTTGAGGCCGACGACCGCCAGCGCGAATATGAATACCAGCGCACCGATCCGATAGTAGTATGCCGACGGGAAGAACAGCGGCAAGATAATGACGATGGCTGCGACCAATATCGCCGGCAGCAACCGCGTTTCGAGCAGCGCGCGCAAGCTCACACCCGTTCAACTTTAACCCGGCCGAATAAGCCCTGCGGCATGGCTACCAAAACGACAAGGATGATAAGGAAAGCGACCGCGTCCTTATAACTCGAAGAGAGATATCCCGCGCTCAACGCCTCAATCATTCCAATCAGAATGCCGCCAACCACGGCGCCGAGCGGGCTGCCGATGCCGCCGAGCATGGCCGCCGCGAATCCCTTCAACGCCAGCAACGTGCCCACGTCGTAACTGGTCAGCGTGATCGGCGTGACGAGAATGCCGGCGATCGCCCCTATTGCCGCGGAAACCGCAAATGAGAAATCGACAATGCGCCGCGTATCGATGCCGATTAGTCGCGCCGCCAAACGATTGGCCGCGGTCGCGATCACCGCCTTGCCAAGCAAGGTGCGTTCGACGAACAGCCAAAGCAAAATCACAATGACCGTGGCGCCTGCCAGCAAGACCAGGCTTTGCGGCAATATGGCCGCGCCGCCGAACTGTATCGAATCGGCGCCGAACAGCGGCGGCAAGCTATGGAAACGCTTGTCGAAAACGATCTGAGCCACGCCGCGCAGGAATACCGAGGCGCCGATCGTAATCATGATCAGCGCCACGGGGCTCGCCCCGCGCGCCGGCTCGATGGCAAAACGGTGTAGAGCCAAGCCTATGCCGGTCGTCACGATGATGGCGATGAGCGCGGCCAACGGCAATGGAACGCCGGCCAGCGCCATGAAAACAGTCGTCATGCCGCCCAGCATGACGAACTCGCCCTGGGCGAAATTGATGATGTCCGACGCGTTGTAGATCAACGTGAAGCCGAGGGCGACCAGCGCGTAGATGGCGCCTACGGTCAATCCCGAGAAGACAAACTGCAGCAACTCGGCCATCGCGTCGAAGGCCTCGCATGGCTTGGGTTCAAAAACCGCAGGACGGAGCGGGCAAGCTCTGGTGAGCTTGCCCGATTGTTATTTCAAGTGCCAGGGACCAGCGTCCAGTCGCCGCCCTTGATCTCCAGCATATGGAACGCCGACAGGTCGAGGCCCATATGATCGGTTGGCGACATGTTCACGATCCCGCCGGTTCCGATATAGCCCTTGGTCTTTTCGATCTCGTCGCGGACCTTGGCTTTGTCGGCGCTCTTGGCACGCTGCATCGCCTGCACCAGAATCATGAGACCGTCATAGGCGTGACCGCCGAAGGTCGAAACCGCCTGTCCGGACTTCTGTTGATAGGTGCGCGTGTAATTCACGACGACGGGCTTCTGCGGATCCTTGTTCGGGAGCTTGTCCGCAATGAGCAGCGCCGCGGCCGGCAGCCGCACGCCTTCGGCCGCGGGACCAGCGAGTTCGATGAACTGCTTGGAGGCAACGCCGTGACTTTGGTACAGCGGCAGCTTGATTCCGAGTTGTTGGTAGTTGCGCGTCACGATCGCCGGACCTTGACCAAAACCCGGATTGACCACCGCCTGTACGCCTGCTTTGTTGCGAATATTGGTGAGCTGCGGTGTCATATCGCTGTCGCGCGGTCCATAACTCTCCTCGGTCGCGATCGTGATCCCCGCCTTGGGCGCGACGGCAACGCACTGGTCGCGCATCGACTTGCCGAATGCATCCGTCCCCGAGATCATCGCGATCGTGGTCAGCTTGCGGGTCTTGAGATCGGCAAATATTTTCTCGCACGCCATCTTATCGGTATGCGGTGTCTTGAAAACCCACATATGCACGGGTTCGACGATCTGAATGGCGCCAGCCAGTGAAATAAACGGAATTTTGGCTTCTTCGAACACTGGGATCATCGCGAGCGTCGAACCGGTGGTGCTGCCACCGACCATGGCATCGATTTTATCTTCTTCGACCAGACGGGTGGCAAAGGTGCGCGCGTTGTTGGCATTGCCGGCGTCATCGTAGACGATCAGTTGCAGTTTTTGGCCGTTTACCCCGCCTTTCGCATTGATCTCATCGACATAAATTTCCAGCGTCTTCTTTTCCGGATCGCCGAGAAACGACGCCGGCCCGGTCACCGACAGGACGCTACCGATTTTGATTTGCGCGGATGCCTGAAGCCCGGCACTGAGCACGGCACAAAGGCCAATCGCAGCGGTTGCCGTAAAATGTTTCATTGTCCTCATAGGATTCCCCCGTTATCGGCATTAATTTTAGTCTCAATGCATATCAGAGCTGCCGAAAGCAGGACTTGACTAAATTCAAGGCAGCCGCTGGACGGCCAAGGGGATAGTGGTGCGGCACTAGCGCGGGAATTTGCTCGCTGGAGCAATGCGATGGCGATAACGGGGACAGTACGGCTCGCGGCCGTTGTCTACGATGCTGGCTTTAAAATCGACGATTTCCTGACCCGCGTCGCCGATCGGCTTGGCGCGGATCGTGTCATCATGGCCGGGGTCTTGCAGGAAAATGCCGGCGACGGCGACGGCGTCTGTTCGGCGATGACCCTCGTCGACCTCGCTTCGCGGCGATGTTTCCGGATTTCCCAGGATCTGGGATCACAGGCCGAAGGCTGCCGTCTCGATGCCCATGGCCTGGCCGAAATCGGCGCGCTGCTCGACCAGCCGCTCGGGCACGACGTCGAGCTGCTGATGCTGAACCGGTTCGGCAAGGCCGAGGCCGAGGGCGGCGGTCTCCGCTCCCCCTTCGTGCGCGCCATGGAGGCCTACGTGCCGGTGCTGACCGCCGTGCGGCCGCCCTATATTGAGGCGTGGTCGAAATTCCACGGCCGCCTCGCGGTCGATCTGCCAACCGATCTCGATGCCGTGCTGGCGTGGTGCCGGGCGTCGGTGCAAGAATTACGCGCCGCGCGGCAGAGCGAAATGTCGGCAACCGGGTAAACTCAGGACCGCATCCATGCAAGCCAGCGAAGCTGCCGCGATAGGCATCGTGACCGTGTCCGATCGCGCCAGCGCCGGGACTTACACCGATATCAGCGGGCCAGCCATCGAGGAATTCCTGCGCGAGGTGGTGACGACGCCTTGGCGTGCCGTGCGGCGTCTGGTTCCCGATGGAATCGAGAGCGTGCGCGATACCTTGATCGATCTCGCCGACAACGAGAAATGCGCCTTGATCTTCACGACCGGCGGCACCGGACCGGCGCCGCGCGATCTAACCCCGGAAGGAACGATAGCCGCCTGCACGCGGCTGATGCCGGGATTTGGCGAACTGATGCGCATGGAAAGCTTGAAACAGGTGCCGACCGCGATTTTGTCCCGCCAGACCGCCGGCATTCGCGGAACCACGCTGATCGTCAATCTGCCGGGACGGCCGGCCTCAATTCGGATGACCATGCAAGCGGTGTTTCCGGCGATCCCCTATTGCCTCGACCTGATCGGCGCTGCCCGCATCGACACCGATCCCGAGCACTGCAAGGCATTCCGGCCGCCGCAATAGCACTCGAGGAATTTGTCGCCGCGCAGCACGTTCCTTGACCAAACTCAAGGGCCAACGCAGAGCGCCGCTATAGAAATGCGATGATCCGGGAAAGAATCCACGATGGATACGGCTCAATATCTCGCCGCGGGCGTCTTCATCGATAGCGACGCGCCGCAAGTCATCGCGTTCGCGAAGCAAGCTATCGCCGGTGCGCGCGATCAGCGCGAAGCCGCGTTACATCTCTACACCGCCATCCGCGACGGCATCATCTACGACCCTTATGTCGACCTCGCCAACCCGTCCAACTACCGGGCGAGCAGTGTACTCGCCGCCGGGCGCGCGTTCTGCATCGGAAAATCGTCGCTGCTGGCGGCAAGCGCGCGCGTCGTCGGCATTCCCGCCCGCGTCGGCTATGCCGATGTGCGCAACCATCTCACCTCGCCACGCTTCTACGAGAAAGCCAAAACCGACAAATTTATTTGGCACTCCTACACCGAACTTTACTTGTCGGGCCGCTGGGTGAAGGCGACACCCGCATTCGATCGCGCACTGTGCGACCGGCTCGGGCTGAAAACGCTCGAGTTCGACGGCAAGACCGATTCGCTGTTGCAGCCGTTCGACCGCTCAGGCCGCCAGCATATGGAATATCTCAACGACCGTGGCGCCTTTGCCGACGTGCCGTTCGACACCATCCAGGCCGATTTCGTTAAATACTATCCGAGCCTGATGAGCGGCCATGGCCTTGCCGGCGACTTCCGTGCGGAAGCCGTCGCCCAGACCATGGACCCATCTGAAAGTAGCGCAAGCTGAGCCTCACTTAACCAGCTTGCGGCCGGTGACGGCTTCGAGATTCTTGTAGAAGATCTTGTCGCTGGTGACCTTGTCGAGATTGAGCGACTCCAGAATGCGCAATGTCTCGCGCGGATACATCGCTCCATTTTCCGGATCGAACGGGCAATCGGACGCGAACACGATTTTGTCGATCGGATAGAATTCCAGGCCGCATTTGGTCGCCGGCGTCGCCCCAAACACCGCGGTATCGGCATAGAAATCTTGCTTGAAATAGTCGAGCGGGCGCTTCTTCAGGCTCTTGCGCAGCGCGACGTAGTCCTCATCGGTGGTGCGCGAGCCGAGCACGTCCCAGCCCGGCCCGATGCGGCCCTCAAGCATCGGTACGATGCCGCCGAAATGGTGGGTGATGATCTTCAGGTTGGGGTGGTTGTCCATGATCTTGGAGAACACCAGGCGCGCCATCGCGGTCGCCGTCTCGTACGACCAGCCGAACGTCCACCAGATCTCGTACAAAGATTTCTTCTCGTCGGCATAATCGGGCACTTCGGCGCCGCGCGCCGGATGTATCCAGACCGGCTTGCCGAGTTCGTTCATCTTTTTCCAGAACGGCAGGTATTGCGGCCGGTCGATCGGTTTGCCGGCGACGTTGGTGTAGATCTGCACGCCGAGCGCGCCGAGCTGGTTGATCGCGCGTTCGGCTTCGGCCACGCCGGCGTCCGGCGCATCGAGCGAAATCTGCGCGATCCAGCCGGGGAAATGCGCACTTTCCTTGGCGCATAATTCGGCAAAGCCATCATTGATGATGCGGATGAATTCGTCGATCTGCTGCGGGCTCTTCGCTAACTTCTCGATTGGTGGCTGTGGATAGGCGATGATCTGCTGGTAGTCTTTGTGGGTGTCGATGATCTTTTTGCGTGCATCGAGGTCATGCAGCGCCGGGATCGCGCGCACGCGCTTGCCCATGTCTTTGTATTGCCCGGCAACCTCGAGCATGGTGTCGAAGAACTTCTTCGGAAAGAAGTGCGTGTACGCATCGATCCGCATGTGTGAGTCCTCAAATCGGAAAATTTATTATGCGCCGACTTTTTTCGAGTCGGCCACGGGAACGTCGGCGGACGCCACCCTACACAACAGCGCACGCAACTGGTAGGTCCCCATCGCCGGATCATAGGGAGGCTTGTTGTCGGTCAATAGATTGGCATTCGAGGTCCACACGCCATATTCCGGGCCCGGCTGTTCGGGAAACCACCAACCGTGCTGGACGTGGATAACCCGCGGGTCGATTCCCTTCGTGAGCTTGGCCTTTTGCCGGATGCGGCCGCGCAGCGTTTCGATCCACATCCATGCCCCATTGACGATGCCGAGGCGCGATGCCGTTTCGGGGTGAATTTCCGCT
>Ga0208478_1000525_pt1 | contig 13279 bp, 11 predicted proteins | sample NGESurdeep072012_5_FD_184462 | JGI IMG/M metagenome (GOLD analysis project Ga0208478, IMG submission 184462) | Arctic peat soil microbial communities from Barrow, Alaska - NGEE Surface sample 415-2 deep-072012 (SPAdes) | ecosystem: Environmental > Terrestrial > Soil > Wetlands > Peat ... | reverse complement strand
CGGAGGCCAAGCCAAAATCAAAGCCGCGCGGCGGCGGTCCAGGCGGGCAGGGCAGCCTGTTCGGGGCCTAGGAAAACACCCGCTTTAAGGGTTTCGCTGGCACGTCCAAACGACTATCTTTGAGCCATCCCCGCGCCGGACCGCAGTGGAGGCAACCAGTGCTCAATCGCTATGATCGTTCCTCGCCGATGAGCGGCGAGGCCGAGGTGAAATACCTCGATGGCGATTTCCGCGTGGTGCGTCCCGGCGCCTTTGTGCGCTGCGCGGTGACCGGCGTGCCGATCCCACTTGAGGAGCTCAAATACTGGAGCGTCGATCGGCAGGAGGCCTATGCCTCGCCGCAAGCTGTGCTGGAGCGCCTGCGGCCGCAGGCCGGCAAGTAGCTAGCGCCGCAGCTTCGCCAGCACCAGCGCCCGCAATTCATCCGCCTCAATCACCGCCAATGTGACCGGCAGCACGTGCGTCTTGGCGGCGAGCGCCGCCAGCAGCGGCTCGCCCGCCATGCGCGCGCGATCTTTCTCTGTGGTCAATAGTGCAAGTCCATCGTGTTCGGCGCGCATGATCAATGCGGCGGCCTCCTCGGCGCTGAAGCGGTGATGATCGGGAAACGATTGGCGCTCGACGACCAAGATGCCGGCCTCGGTTGCGGTCGCGAAAAATTTGTTAGGATCGCCGATGCCGGCGAAGGCGAACACATTGCGCGCTTTCAGTTCCGCGATGGCCGCAGGGTCTGGCTGCAAGTGTCCATGAAAAACCGGCAGACCGGGTGCCGCCGCGGTGACATCGCGCGCCCCTTCACCGTCGCCGACCACCAGCAGCGCGTCGGTGCACGCGAGTTGCGCGGCGAGCGGCGCCCGCAAGGGACCTGCCGGAAACACGCGCGCATTGCCGATGCCACGCCGTCCGTCGACGACCGCCAGGGTGAAATCCTTGGCGAGCGAGCCATTCTGCAAACCGTCGTCCATGATGACGACACTGGCGCCGGCAGCAGCCGCGGCTTGCGCGCCCACAACGCGCTCGCGCGCCACGATGGTCGGCGCCACGCGCGCCAGCAGCAGCGCCTCGTCGCCGACTTGCGCGGCGCGGTCGGTTTTGATGTCCACCAGCTTCGGTCCGGCCAGGCTGCCGCCATAGCCTCGGCTGAGACAGAACACCCGCTCGCCGGTCTCCTGCAGCATTTTTGCAAGCCGCATGACCGTCGGCGTCTTGCCGGTCCCGCCGAGCGTGAAATTCCCGACGCACAGCACCGGCACGCCCGCGCGCGCGCCTGAGCGCGCCATCCGCCGCGCCGCGATGGCGCCATAACAGGCGGCGGCGGGCGCCAGCAGGCCGGAGGCCAAGCTCGCTTTGCGCCACCAGAATGCCGGCTCACGCATTGTCGGCTCGCTGGTGCAGGCGAAGCTGCATCAGATAGGGGTCGAGCGATTGCACGGTGCGCTCGAGCGCGCCGCTTAAGCCTTCGACCGTCGTGCGCGCGGCATCGGCGACGCGGGCGCGCGCTTCCGGCTGCGCCAGCAAGGCGGCGAAACCGGCGGTGAGCGTGCCGGCGTCGGCGACCGGCTCGGCGCCACGCGCCTGATCGAGCGCGGCATAGATTTCCGCGAAATTCCAGACATGCGGGCCATGCAGAATGGCGGCGCCGAGCTTGGCAGGTTCGATTGGATTCTGCCCGCCGTGCTTGACCAGCGAGCCGCCGACGAAAACGATCGGCGCCAGCCGATAGATGATGCCGAGTTCGCCCACGGTGTCGGCGACATAAATATCGGTGGTCGCGTCGGGCAGCTCGCCGCGCGACCGCAAGCGGGCTTGCAGTCCGGCGGCGCGCGCGATTTCGGCCACGCCGGTGCCGCGCTCGGGATGGCGCGGCACGATCACCGTCAGCAGGCCGGGAAAGTTCGCGCGCAGCCGGGCGTGCACGTCGATCATGGCGGTTTCCTCGCCGGCATGGGTGGATGCCGCCGCGATGATCGCCCGGCCGCCGATCGCAGCCTGCAGAGCCGCGAGCTTGGCGCGGTCGGCGGGCGGCGCCGGCCCGTCGAGCTTGAGGTCGCCGGTGGTGACGACGTGCGGGGCGCCCAATTCACCGAAGCGCTCGGCGTCGGCCGGCGAGCGCGCCAGGCAGAGGTCGAGCCGCCGCAGCAGGTCGCCGATCGTCACCGGGAAATAGCGCCAGCGCCGGAACGAGTGTTCCGACAACCGGCCGTTGACCAGGATCATCGGCACGCCGCGCCGCGCCGTTTCGATCATGATGTTCGGCCACAGATCGGATTCCACGAACAGCGCGAGATCGGGCTGCCAATGCGCGAGGAAACGGCGCACGAATATAGGCACGTCGAGCGGCACGAATTGATGGATGACGCCGCGCGGCAGCCGCTGCTCGGCCAGCCCACCGGAGGTGACGGTGCCGGAGGTCATCAGCACGTTGACCTCGCGCGCACGGATGCGCTCGATCAGCGGCAACACGCTGATCAATTCGCCGATGCTTGCGCCATGCAGCCAGACCAGTGGTCCCGGCGGCCGCGCCATCACGCTGACGCCGCGCCGCTCGGGCAGGCGCAGGCGAGGTTCCTTGCCGCGCTGCAGCCGCCGCGCCAGCAGCAGCGGCGTGAGCGGCGTCATTGCCACCGAAAACAGCCGGTAGGCGCGCAAGGGTGCGGGCAGGCCGCTCACGGCTGTGCGCTCCTGTTGCCGTCGACGATCTCGTAGGCGCGCGCGGTCGCCGCGTTGAGCAAATTTTCCACTTCGCGCCGGGCCGTCTCCAGCGCCGCGTCGTCGGCGTCTTTGGGTACATAAATCGGCCCGCCCGCCGCCAAGGCAGAACGGCCGAACGGCAGATTGATCGCGCTGCGGTCCCAATTGTTGAGCTGAATGCGATGCTGCGTCGCCATCGCCGCCGCATAGATCGGCCGCCCCGAATGTTGCGCCAGCTTGACGATGCCGAGCCCGGCCACGCGCGCAACCTTCGGCACATCGGCGGTGAGCGCGACGTTGATGCCTTGCGCCAGCGCCTCGAGCATTTCGCTGAATGCGGCGGCACCGCCCTTGCGATTGAATTCGCTGTTGTGCGCGCCGGAGCCGCGGATGGTTCCGATGCCGAGCTTCTCGGCCGCGCGCGCGTTGATCTCGCCGTCGCGGTGGCGCGAGATCAACACCTTGGCGGGAAAATTATCGCCCTTTCGTTTGATGAACGGCGCCATGAAGTGCTGACCGTGCCAAAGCGCGATGATCAGCGGCTGATCCGCCGTTTCGTAGATCGTCGCCGGCTCGACGATGCATCGTGTGCTGTTCCAGACCAGGCGCAGATAGCACGCCCCCGCCGTGGCGACGGCATCCTGGAAGGCGGGCGACGTGACGATGCGCTTGGATAACGACATCAGAGCCTGCTCAGCCGAACACGAGCGGCAGCACCTGATTTCCGGGCACTTTTTCTGACATGGCTTGTTCCTTCGAAGCAGCCCCGGTGGCGGACAGGAAGTGCATAGGGTGCCGTGGATTAAGCCACGGGCCGAATTTATGCAAACTCGCCGCGGCGGTCGCGCAGCAGGTCGATCAGCGCGCCATGGCGGGCGAAACCGGCGGCAATCAGCGCGCCATGCCCGGTGTGCGGAGCATTGTAGCGCAGTGGCCGGCCGGCGAAATCGGTGAACAGGCCGCCGGCCTCGTGCACTAGGAGGTCGGCCGCGGCAAGGTCCCAATCATGGCTGCCGGGCGAGGCGAAGGCGGCATCGAATTCCCCCTGCGCGACGCGCGCCAGCCGCAGCGCGAGCGAAAACACCTTGGGCTGCGCCAGCATGCTGGGGGCAACGCCGGCGAGCTTGTCGAGATAGCGTTTGGGGCCGGCGAGCCTGGCGCGTGCAAGCGTCGCGCCGCGGCTTGCCGCGATGGTGGTGCCGTTAAGCGCGGCGCCCTTGCCCTGGACCGCGAGGAACATCTCATCGGTCACCGGCGCAAAAAGCGCGGCCAATACCGGACGGCCGTTTTCGACCAGCGCCACCGAGATGGTCCAGTCGGCGCGGCCGGAGATATAGGCGCGGGTGCCGTCGATCGGGTCCACGACCCAGGCCAGCGGCAAGGCGCGGTCGGGCAGAGCTTCGGTCTCCTCCGACAGCCAGCCGGCGCCGGGCACCAGATCGCTGAGCCGCGCGCGCAACAGATCGTTGACCGCGATGTCGCCCTCGCTCACCGGCGAATCGTCGTCGCCCTTGGTCCAGCGCTTGAGCGGGCCGCGCGCGGTCGCGCGCGCCAGATCGCCGGCCTCGCGCATCACGGCTTCGAGCGACGTGCGCAGGCCGGCAAGTTCATTGCGCATGATCTTGTCCGAAAACCGGTTCCCACTTTTCGGGATCATGCGCTTCATTGCCCGGCAACGGTCAGGCCCTCCAGCCGCACGGTCGGCGCATTGGTGCCGTAGCGGAATTCGAGATCGTTGGCGGGTGTGAGGGTGCGGAAAATATCGAGCAGATGGCCTGCGATGGTGACTTCGCTCACCGCATAACTGCGCTTGCCGTTCTCGATCCAGAAACCGGAGGCGCCGCGGCTGTAATCGCCGGTCACCATGTTGACGCCCATGCCGATCAAATCGGTGACGTAGAAGCCGTCCTTGATGTCGGCGATCAGCGCTTCGGGACTGAGCGTGCCCGCTTCCAGATGCAGGTTGCTGGCGCCCGGCGACGGCACCGAGGACACGCCGCGCTGGGCGTGGCCTGTGGTGGCGAGCCCGAGTTCGCGCGCGGTCGCGCAGTCGAGAATCCATGAGCGCAAGACCCCGTCATCGACCAGCGCGAGCTTTCTGCCGGCGACGCCTTCGCCGTCGAATGGGTGCGAGCGCAGGCCGCGCAAGCGCCGCGGATCGTCGATGAGGCGGATGCCGTCGGCGAACAGCTTCGCCCCCATCTTGTCGCGCAGAAAGCTGGTCTTGCGCGCGACCGAAGCGCCATTGGCGGCGCTGGCGAGGTGCGAGACCAGCGAACCGGACACGCGCGGGTCGAACACCACCGGCACCTTGCGGGTGGATACCTTGCGTGGGTTTATCCGTTCAACCGCGCGCTCGCCGGCGGTGCGGCCGATTTTCTCGGGGCTCTCCAAATCGGCGGCGTGCAGCACCGAGGAATAATCGTAGTCGCGCTCCATGCCGGTGCCGCTACCTGCGATCGCAGTCATCGACATGCCGTGGCGCGAGCTCAGATAGGCGCCGCGAAACCCGTGGCTGGTGACCAGCACCATGCCGCCGATGCCGGCCGAGGCCGAGGCGCCGCCCGACTTGGCGACACCCTTCACGCCAAGCCCGGCCGCTTCGGCGGCGCGTGCCATCGCTTCAAGCTCGGTTATCGTGGGCAGTTCATGATCGAGCAGATCGAGATCGGGAAAATCGTGCGCCAGCAGCGCCGCATCGGCCAGCCCGGCGAATTTGTCCTCGGGCGCCGCGCGCGCCATCGCCACCGCCCGTTCGGCCAGCGCCGCGCTGCCGTCGCTCGCCATATCGTTGGTCGACACCACCGCCTGGCGGCGGCCGACCAGAACGCGCAGGCCGAGATCGTCGCCTTCCGCGCGCTCGCTCTCCTCCACCGCGCCGTCGCGCACCTCGATCGCGAGCGATATCCCGCGCAACACCACCGCGTCGGCGGCATCGGCGCCCTGGCTCAGCGCGGCCTTGACCAGCCGCTCGGCGCGGTCGGTGAGGGCGGTCTGGTCGAACAGGGATGCGGCGGGAGCGGGCATGATGGGGACAGCCTTCATAATAATCACGTCATTCCGGGTTCGCGGGCAAATGCCAGCGCCCCGGAATGACGCGTGCGTATCAAATGGCCCCAAACGCGGCGCGGTTCAACCGCCGAACCGGATATATTGCGGAAGCAAAGCAACACCTCGTCAATCATGGTTGGCAACGCCTCGTCAATCATGCGGCGCGAAGCGGGGCAAGTGACCTTCGGTTAACCGCGAACCTTAAGCGGATTCCGACGCCTTTCCGCCATGATCGCGGCACGACCGGAGCAATAAGCCCGGCGTGGGAGAGTTTCGAGGCGTCAAATGCGAAGTGGCGGAATGCCCGCCGGGTCGAGCCGCGTGCTGCGGCTCGACCCGTTCAGCCTGCCGGCGCGCTTTGCGGCGATCGATGCCGCGGCCGACGAGCGGGTGCGGCACGTGGAGCTCTATCGCGAACGCGTGGTGGTGCGCCGCTCGCTCTCCGGCATGCGCATGGCACTCAACATGCCGGTTTCGGCCTTTGCCGGCGTCGCCCTCCGGGTCGTGGTAGGCGAGGGCGAAACGCAAGCCACCGCCTCCGTCACGCTCGAACATAAGGATCCCTCGCTCGCACTGCCGCTGTTTACTTCCGGCGAGGCCGGCGAAGCCTTCGCCGAATGGCGGGCCTGGGGCAATGTGCTAGGGCTGCCGCTGCTGGTCGCCGAGGATGACGGCGTGTTGCGCGAGCCGTTCGCCCGCATGGGCGGCGTGCGCGTCGAACAGCAGCGTCCGCGCCGGCGCCGCCGCACCGCTATGAAGCGCCGCCGTCCCTCAATGCCGCTGTGCCGCCAGGTCGGCAAGCTCACCGACGCGACGCCGGTGCATCGCGGCGAGCGCGAGATCATCGCGCGTAATTAGACTTCGCTGTTATTGTCGGAATTACTCACACCGCTGCAGCTTCAGCGTGCCGCCGGACTGCATGGCCATCTCGATATGGTCGGCATCGACCAGGCGCAGCGTGTAGTTGACGCTGCCGTTGCGGACCTGCCCGTTGCTGACCAGGTCGACGATGCGGTAGCGCGACGCTCCGGCCGGGCTCACCGATTTGTTGCGGTAGGCCGGCACGCCGCCCTTGCTGTCGGTGCGCTGATTGCCGTTGAACGTGATCACGCGCTTGCCGGCGCAAACGATCGCGCCTTTCGCCGAGTTCGTGCTCTGGCCCCACGCCCCGGAGACCGGATAGCTGTCGGCCAGCGCCGGCGCAGCGAGCGCGCTGATCAGCATGGCGGTCAGAATCGTTTTGCGCATAGGGTAAAGAGTGGCACTCCGGCGCCCAAATTCAAGCGCAAGTAGTGCGGATGCTTAACAAACGGCGTGGTTATTTATTTCAATTAGCGCCGACGGCCCGGCTCCAGCTATAGCCCGGTTTGCCGTAAAAGAAGCCGTTGGAGAACGGCGCCTCGATCTTGATGCCGTCGAGGCGCGCGCCGGCCTCAGTGGCGCTTATGCGGCGGTCGAGCACGCCGCGGAAGATCGTCGCCACCTCCACCATGTCGCAACTATGCGGCGACAGGCGAAAGCGCGTCACTCCCATCGCCTGCAGGTCCGCCAGCTCGCCGATCAGATTGAGGTAATCGTGCGATAGGGTCTGGATGCCGTTCACCGTCAGGAACGGCTTGTCCTCCAGCGTGCGCAGCGTCATGCCGTCGGGATCGACGTTGCAGATGAACTGGCAGCTATCCTTGCTGCGGCCGTGGGCGCGCGCGTGATAGCAGCGCGCCGACAGCGCCAGCCCAACCCGGCCGAACACCTGCACTTCGATGCTGACGCCGAGCTTGGCCGCTTCCGGGCAGAGCGCGCGGATGGCGCTCGCCGGCATTTCCGGCGGCAGGCAAGCATTGCACACGCCGCCGCGCGCGAGCACCGCCAGCGTCCGCTCATTGTAGACATTGACGAAGGGACCGGCGTGATGCAGCCGGCCGCGCAGGCGCAGCAAAGCGGAGCCGTCGTTCGCCTCCACCATGGCCGGTTCGGCGCAGACCTCGTCGACCATCTTGCGTTCCTGCTTGGACATCACCTCGGCCAGCGTGGAGCGCACGACGGTCTTGCCGGCGGCGTTAAGGCGCGCGGCCACCGCCTCCAGATAAGGCTCGAACAGCGGCGCGCGCTTGAAGCAGATGACTTCGCCGAGATAGACAGTTGCGATCGGCGCTTCGTCTGCGATGCGGAAATAGAAATCGCGCCAGCTCTCCGGCTCCCAGTTGAACAGCGCCGGTCCCAGCGTGAGCTCGCTTGGTTGCGTCTGCACCGCTATCTCCATCGCTTGCTGGGGAAGGCGCCTTCGGTCTCGCGGCGGCCTTCGGTGAGCGCCAACAGGCTGGCGAAGGCGGCCTCGCGGCCGGCCATGATGTCGTCCACCGCCTTGCGGAAGGCGCCGACCACCGATTTCACGTAAGCGCGGCTGCGCTGGCGGCCCTCGATCTTGAGCGCGGTGACCCCGGCGCGCATCAGGTCGGGCAGCAGCGCCGACAGATTGAGGCTGACCGGCTCCTCGAAGGCGTAATAGGGATCGCTCTGAGCGCCGCAAAGGTAGCGGCCCTTGCAGATGGTCGGATAGCCGGCGCTTTCGCCGCCGGCGAAGCAGTCGATCACGTATTCGCCGAGCCGCGTGGTCAGGTTGCGCGCGGCATCTTCTTCGTAATGCACGTCGGCCGCCGGCGAACAGACGCCGTCCATGTTGGTGGACTCGCCGGTCACGTAGCTGCTTAGGCTGCAACGCCCCTCGGCCATCATTCCGATATTGCCGAAAATGAAGGCCTCGATCTCGCACGGGATCTGGCTGTGCAGCTCGGCGATCTCGGCGACGGTCAGCATGCGCGGCAGCACCACGCGTTTGACGCCGAATTGCTCGCAATAGAAGCGGATCGCCTCGGGCGATGAGGCGCCGGCCTGCACCGACAGATGCAGCCGCAGCTCCGGATAGGTACGGGCGGCGTAATCGGCCACGCCCATGTCGGCGACGATGACCGCGTCGACGCCGAGCTTTGCTGCGCCGTCGATCGCGTCGCGCCACATCGCGAACTTGCCGGCCGGCGGAAAGGTGTTGACCGCGAGCAGCAGCTTGGCGTTGCGGGCGCGCGCATAGGCGAGCGACTGCTCGACTTCGGGAACCGTGAAATTCAGTCCGGGAAAATTGCGCGCATTGGTCTCGTTCTGCAGGCCGCAGTAGACCGCGTCAGCGCCGGCATCGACCGCAGCGCGCAACGCCGCCGGCGTTCCGGCCGGGCAGACCAGTTCCGGGCGCTGGTAGTCTTGTTGATGGAAGCCTTGCGCTTCGCTCATCGCTATTTTCCCCTTACCGAGCGCACCACCGAGAGCGCCAGCCCCGCCGGCCCTGACAACGGCCCGAAGCTCGCGACCACGCTGTCGAGCGCGCTGCCCTCGAAATCGTCGAGCGCATTGCGCAAGGCGACTACCGCTTCGGTGTCGCCGCTCACTTGTAAGTCGCGCGAGAAGAACAGCGCGTCGCCGTCGAGCGAGCCGTCGATCATGTCGAGCAGATTGAAGAAGGTGCCGGCGATGGCGGCAACGTGCGCCGGCCGCTCATGGCGGCGATGCGCGGTGAGCAGCGGCCGGTCGGGCAGCGGCGTGAGCACCAACACGAAGGGCAGGTCGGTCGGGTCGATCAGGAAGCGTTTTCCCGCGTGGGCTCCCAGCCGGTTGAACAGTTCGGGGCGCGCCTGCGCCACATGGTTGGCGATGCGGGTGAACATCGGCTGCAGCAGCGCCAGCGGCACCGGCGCCAGCAGCACGCTGGGGACATTCTCCAATAGCGTTTTGAGCGGCGACGCTGGGCGGCCCGCGCGGGGAGGGGCTAACATTGAGGCAACGTAGCGTCGGTGCCTTGGCCGGGATTTGATCAAGGTCAAGGCGAGGGCCGGTTTACCGGCGGTTGGCGGCCTGCGGCGCTCAGCCGCGGCTATTTTGGCTTGCCATATCCCCCCGCCGTCGGGGTCTGGATGATGACCGCCTCGCCGGCGTCGATCACCGTCTCGTCGCAGCCTGCGAGGGCCTCCATGCGGCCGTCCTGGCGGCGTGCCCAATTCTCGCCGATCTGGCCAGCTTCGCCGCCCGCTAAGCCAAATGGGCGCACCCGGCGATGGCCGGACAAAATCGTGCATTGCATCTTTTCCAGGAAGCGAATGGTGCGGCGGATGCCGTCGCCGGCATTCCACTGCCCCTTGCCGCCCGAACCCGTGCGGATGTGGAAATCCTCCAGCACCACCGGATAGCGGAATTCCAGCACCTCCGGATCGGTCAATCGCGTATTGGTCATATGCGTGTGCACGGCATCGGTGCCGGGAAAGCCAGGCCCGGCGGGCGAGCCCGAGCAGATGGTTTCGTAATACTGATACTTGGCGTTGCCGAAATTGAGATTGTTCATGGTGCCTTGCGCGGCGGCCAGCGCACCGAGCGCGCCGAACAGGCAATTGGTCACCGCCTGCGAGGTCTCGACGTTGCCGGCGACCACCGCTGCGGGATATTCCGGCGACAGCATCGAATGCGGCGGGACCACGATATTGATCGGCCGCAAGCAGCCGGCATTCATCGGAATGTCGTCGTCCACCATCACGCGGAACACGTAGAGCACGGCCGCGCGGGTGACAGGCGCAGGCGCATTAAAGTTTGTCGGCTGCTGCGGCGAGGTGCCGGTGAAATCGACGGTGGCCTCGCGCTTATGCTTGTCGACCGTGATCCTCACCTTGATCAGGGTGCCCTGATCCATCTCGTAGGAAAATTTCGCGTCGTGCAACCGGTCGAGCACGCGGCGTACGCTTTCGGCCGCGTTGTCCTGCACGTGCTGCATATAGGCGCGCACTACCGGCATGGTGAAATGCACCACCATCTTGCGCAGCTCGGCGACGCCTTTTGCGTTGGCGGCGATCTGCGCCTTCATGTCGTTGATGTTCTGCACCGGGTTACGCGCCGGATATTTCGCGCCCGTCAGCGCCGCCATCAGCTCTTTCTCGCAAAAGCGGCCGCGGTCGACGAGCTTGAAGTTGTCCAAATAGACGCCTTCCTGTTCGATGGTGGTGGCGTTGGGCGACATCGAACCGGGCGAAATGCCGCCGACGTCGGCGTGGTGCCCGCGCGAGGCGACCCAAAATATAATCTTCTTCTTACTGTCGTCGAACAGCGGCGTGCATACGGTGATGTCGGGTAGGTGGGTGCCGCCATTGTAGGGCGCGTTGATCGCATAGACGTCGCCCGGACGGATTCTGCCTTGGTTCTCGCGGATCACGGTCTTGACCGTGTTGTCCATGGAGCCGAGATGGACCGGGATGTGCGGAGCATTCGCGACCAGCGATCCTTCGGCGGAGAACACCGCGCAGGAGAAGTCGAGCCGCTCCTTGATGTTGACCGAATAGGCGGTGTTCTGCAGCGACACGCCCATTTGCTCGGCGATCGACATGAATAGATTGTTGAACACCTCCAGCATGATCGGATCGGCATGGGTGCCGATGGCATGCGTGCGCTTGAGTTTTTTCGCACGCGTCAGCACCAGATGATTTTTGCGCGTGAGCTCGGCCTGCCAGCCGGGCTCGACCACGATGGTCTGGTGCGGCTCGACGATGATAGCGGCGCCTTTGACGCGTGAGCCCGGTTTGAGCTGGTCGCGGGTGTAGACATTGGCCTTGTGCCAAGCGCCCGCGGAAAAGAATTGCGTTCGCCGCGCCGGCAGTGGCAATTTTCCCCGCGCGCGCTTGACCGCCTTCTCGCTGAACTTGGCGCCGCCGCCGACCGCTTCCACCGACACCGCCTCGACCACCATCTGCTTGGTCCGATCGATGAAGCCGAAGCGCGTTTTGTGGGCCTTCTCGAAGGCACGTTTCATCGCGGGCAGGGCGCCCGCGTCAACCACCAGCGCGGTGTCGGTGCCGGCGTAGCGGATATGCGCGCGCACGAAGATCTTGATCTTGGCCGAGGGCACGCCTTGGCCGGCGACTTCGGCTTTCACCACGCGGCCGAGCGCGCTGCCAATGCGGTTGATGGCGGCGAGCGCCTTCGCACCGTACGGCAGTTCGATGGCCTGCTCGCGGGTGGCGCGAATATCGGCCAGTCCCATGCCGTAGGCCGACAACAGCGACGAGAACGGATGGATTAGCACGCGCGTCATGCCGAGCGCGTCGGCCACCAGGCACGCGTGCTGGCCGCCGGCGCCGCCGAAACAGTTGAGCGCGTAGCGCGTCACGTCATAGCCGCGCTGCACGGAAATCTTCTTGATCGCGTTCGCCATGTTCTCGACCGCGATCTTGATGAATCCGTCGGCGATTTCCTCAGGTGTCTTGCCGCCGACTTTCTGCGCCATATTGTTGAAGCCATGCTTCACCGCCGCGCCATCGAGCGGCTGGTCCTGTCCGGGACCGAAAATCTTCGGGAAGAAATCCGAAATCAACTTGCCGACCATCACATTGGCGTCGGTCACCGCCAGCGGCCCCTTGCGCCGATAGCAGGCCGGCCCCGGATTGGCGCCCGCGCTGTCGGGGCCGACGCGGAAACGCGCGCCGTCGAAATGCAGGATCGAGCCGCCGCCGGCCGCCACCGTGTGGATCAGCATCATCGGCGCGCGCATGCGCACGCCGGCCACTTCGGTTTCGAACGCGCGCTCGTATTCGCCGTCGAAATGCGACACGTCGGTCGAGGTGCCGCCCATATCGAAGCCGATCAGCCGGTCGAAGCCGGCCTGCCGTCCGGTCTCCGCCATGCCGACCACGCCGCCGGCCGGGCCGGACAGAATCGCGTCCTTGCCTTGGAACAACTCCGCCGCCGTCAGCCCGCCCGACGACATCATGAACATCAACCGCGCGGCCGATCGCTTGGCGTCGAGATCCTTGTCCACCTGCGCCACATAGCGCCGCAATATCGGCGACAGATACGCGTCCACCACCGTGGTGTCGCCGCGGCCGACCAGCTTGATCAGCGGCGACACTTCGTGGCTGACCGAGACCTGCGCGAAGCCCATCTCGCGCGCGAGTGCGGCGACTTGGCGCTCGTGCTCGGGATAGCGATAGGCGTGCATGAACACGATCGCCACCGCGGCGATGCCGTCCGCTTTCGCCGTTTCGAGATCGCGGCGCACGACGGCCAGATCGGGCGCGCGCTCAACCGTGCCGTCAGCGCGCACGCGCTCGTCCACCTCGGCGACGCGCTCGTACAGCATGTCGGGCTTGATGATGTGGCGCGCGAAAATCTTCGGCCGCGCCTGGTAGCCGATCTTGAGCGCGTCGCGGAAACCGCGCGTGATCAGGAGGAGCGTGCGGTCGCCCTTGCGCTCGAGCAGCGCATTCGTGGCAACAGTCGTGCCCATCTTCACCGCGCCGATGCGCCCGGGCGGGATCGGCTCGCCGGCTTTCAGGCCCAACAGGTCGCGGATGCCCTGCACGGCGGCATCGGCATAGGCTTCCGGATTTTCCGACAGCAGCTTATGCGCCACCAATGAGCCGTCCGGCCGCCTTCCGACCACGTCGGTGAAGGTGCCGCCGCGGTCGATCCAGAAGTCCCAAAGTTGCGAAGTTTTGGCGGGCATGGCCGGGAT
>Ga0208478_1000524_pt1 | contig 13281 bp, 8 predicted proteins | sample NGESurdeep072012_5_FD_184462 | JGI IMG/M metagenome (GOLD analysis project Ga0208478, IMG submission 184462) | Arctic peat soil microbial communities from Barrow, Alaska - NGEE Surface sample 415-2 deep-072012 (SPAdes) | ecosystem: Environmental > Terrestrial > Soil > Wetlands > Peat ... | reverse complement strand
AAATAATGAAATAATCTGCGGACAAAACCTTTAATCTTTCTTTGAAGCCAAAAGAGTATTGCGCAACAATGATACTCTTGTCATCGGCCCAACACCCCCCGGAACAGGAGTAATGTAAGAACATTTAGGGGCTACATTTTCGAAATCTACATCTCCGACAAGCTTAAATCCCGATTTTGTCTCCTTGCTGATGATACGGGTAGTTCCGACATCAATCACTACAGCACCTTCTTTGACCATATCTTCTTTGACAAAGTCAGGAGATCCGATTGCAGCAATAATTATATCAGCTTTCCTTATAATATCCTTTATGTTTTTTGTACGGCTATGCACAACTGTGACTGTAGCATCCATTCCTTTCTGTGACAGCAGTATACTTACAGGCCTGCCAACTATGTTGCTGCGCCCAATTACAACACAGTTTTTTCCGGAAGTTTCAATACAATATCTTCTTATAAGCTCAACTATTCCATAGGGAGTCGCCGGCAGATATCCCGAAAGGCCGATAACCATCTTCCCGATATTAACCGGGTGAAAACCGTCTGCGTCTTTTTGGGGATCAATAGCTTCAATTACCTTATGCTCTGATATATGTGCAGGCAATGGCAACTGAACAATGAAACCATCAACATCGGGATCATTATTTAGATCAGCAATTTTTTCGAGCAAAACAGTTTCGGTAATCCCGCTCCCGAATCTGATCAGAGTTGATTTGAACCCGACCTGCTCACAATCTTTTACTTTGTTTGCAACGTATGTCTCACTTGAACCATCATTACCAACGAGTATAGCAGCGAGATGTGGAATCTTTTTCCCCGCTGTTTTTAGTTTTCTTACTTCTTCAGCAATTTCCTTTTTGATTTCAGAGGCTACCTTCTTACCATCAATTATCTTATACATGTCACATGTTATTTTTTGCCCATGAGTCTTGCTGCATTTCCCCCTTTTGTCATCATTTTCATCATCCGTTTGGTTTCATCGAACTGCTTGAGAAGCTTATTAACCTCCTGCACACTGGTTCCGCTTCCCGTTGCAATTCTTTTTCGCCTGCTGCCATTCAGAACGACCGGATTAGTTCTTTCTTCAGGTGTCATACTTCTGATAATTGCCTCAATGCCTTTGAATGCATTATCATCTATATCCAGATCTTTTACAGCTTTACCTACACCAGGGATCATTGCCATCAGGTCCTTGACATTTCCCATCTTTTTTATCTGCTGGATCTGGGTGATAAAATCGTTAAAATCGAACTGGTCTTTTGAGATTCTCTTCTGAAGTTTTCTTGCCTCTTCCGAGTCATATTGTTCCTGGGCTTTTTCAACCAGAGAAACAATATCTCCCATCCCCAGTATTCTGTCGGCCATCCTTTCAGGGTAGAATATATCAATAGCCTCCATCTTCTCACCGGAACTTACGAATTTAATTGGCTTGTTGACAACCGATTTAATCGAGAGCGCTGCTCCTCCCCTTGTATCTCCATCGAGTTTTGTCAGTACAACACCATCAAAATCAAGCCTTTCATTGAATTCTCTGGCAGTATTTACGGCATCCTGACCAGTCATGGAATCAACAACGAAAAGTATTTCGTGTGGGTTTACAGCATCCTTTACAGATGAAATCTCCTTCATCATCTGTTCATCAATGGCAAGGCGGCCGGCAGTATCAATAATTACCAGATCGTACCCGGTCTTTTTTGCCTCTTTCACAGCATTACGGGCAATAACTATTGGATTCAGATTTCCATCTTCAGTATAAACCGGGACTTCTATCTGTTCACCGATTATCTTTAATTGTTCTATTGCAGCAGGCCGGTATACGTCACATGCTACGAGCAACGGGTTTTTTCCCCGTTTGGTTTTTACCCATTTAGCAAGTTTTCCGCTGAAAGTCGTTTTCCCGGAACCCTGAAGTCCCGCGATCAGTATAATTGACGGATTAATCTTAATATTAAGATCAGTTTTATCGCCACCCATCAGATCAACCAGTTCATCATGAACGATTTTAACCAACATCTGTGATGGGTTAACCGAATTGAGAACCTCCTGCCCTATTGCTTTCTGCTTGACAGTATCGGTGAATTGTTTAGCGATTTTAAAGTTAACATCAGCATCAAGTAAAGCCCTGCGAACTTCCTTAAGTGTCTCAGCAATATTTATTTCAGATATTCTACCCTGTCCTTTTAAAAGCTTAAAGGATTTCTCCAGCCGTTCACTTAAATTTTCAAACATATGATTTCCGATAAAATAATTTAACTAATAAATTGTAAGTCGGAAGTCCGAAGCAGAAAGTACAACTTCTGACTTCCGACTCCTGACTTCTGACTTTTTTACATTCTCTCTGGCATCTCAATCCCCAGCAGCCACATGCCTGTATTAATTATTTCACTGGCGATCTTAGATAAGATCATCCTGAAATTTCTGGTTTCTTCATCACTTTCCCCAAGGATAGTAAAATCGTGATAAAACTGGTTATATTCCCTTGAAAGCTCATAGCAATAATTTGCTATTAATGCAGGACTATATCCAGTTGCTGCATTTGAAACTGTTTCAGAGAATTTATGCAATAATTTTATAAGTTCAATTTCTTTGGGACCTGCTTTTTCTCCGGAAAATAGTATTTGTTCTGTATTGATTCCCATCTGTTCTGCTTTCCGGAATACTGATTTTATTCTTGTATAGGTATATTGAATAAATGGCCCGGTATTCCCATTAAAATCTATTGAATCAGCAGGATTAAATGTCATGTTTTTCCTTGGATCCACTTTAAGAATATAATACTTCAAAGCAGCCATCCCGATTTTCCGGAATATATCTTCCTTTTCTTCATTTGAAAAATCAGATAGTTTTCCAAGTTCCAGTGAAACTTCCATGGCTGTAAGCTGCATCTCTTTTATGAGATCATCTGCATCAACAATTGTTCCTTCGCGCGATTTCATCCTGCCTTCAGGAAGTTCAACCATACCATAAGAAAAATGGATCAATCCATCTGCCCAGGCATATCCCATCCTTTTAAGAAGTGCCTTAAGTACCTGGAAATGATAATTTTGTTCATTTCCAACAACATAAATGTTCTTGTCGAATTTATATTCGTTGTGCCTTGCTACAGCAGTCCCCAGATCCTGGGTCATATAAACTGCTGTACCGTCAGAACGCAGTAACAGCTTCTGATCCAATCCATCCTGAGTGAGATCAGCCCATATTGAACTATCTTCATTTCTGTAAAGAACCTTTTCTTTTAATGCTGAAAGAACAATATCTTTCCCTACTTTATAAGTATCTGATTCGTAATATATTTTATCAAAATCGACTCCGAGTTTTTTATAAGTCTCGTCAAATCCTGAATAAACCCAGGAGTTCATCATCTTCCATAGCCTGAAGATTTCTTTATCACTAGCCTCCCATTTCAGCAGCATCTCCCTTGTTTCTCTCATGAGGAGTGCAGAATTTTTTGCCTCTGCTTCATCCATACCCTCATTTACAAGTTTCTCAACCTGAGTCTTATAATGCTTCTCGAATAAAACATAATATTTTCCCACCAGGTGATCACCCTTCATACCAGACGACTCAGGAGTTTCTCCGTTTCCAAATTTTTGCCAGGCGAGCATCGATTTGCAGATATGGATTCCTCTGTCATTAACAATATTTGTTTTTATTACTCTGTGTCCGCAGCTTGATAAAATGCGATATAGAGAAAACCCAAGAAGATTGTTACGTATATGTCCAAGGTGCAAAGGCTTATTTGTGTTAGGTGAGGAATATTCAACGAGGATGGTTTCAGGATTTGAAACCTGACAATTCTCCAAATGGGTTTTTTCAGTTGTCAATTTTCTGAAATTCTCAACCCACCAGGTGTCGGAGATTTCAAGGTTCAGAAATCCTTTAATTACATTAAATCCGGAAACTGCCGGGAAGTTATCAACAAGATATTGCCCGACCATTTCACCAGTCTTTTCAGGTGTATTTTTTGAGAAACGCAGGAGAGGAAAAACAACCAGTGTAAAGTCCCCTTTGAAATCTTTTCTTGTTTCCTGAATCTGGATCAGGTCATCCTTAACTTCGCTATTGTAAACAATTTTAACAGCTTCCTTTATCTTTTCTTTAAGAGCAATCTCCATTTTTTCTTTGGCAAATTTCAGGTTTCAAAGATAACATTTTAATATATTGATTTAGCAGAAAACGTAACCAAAAAGGGTTTCTGAACGTATACATGAAAAAATAAAGTTTATACCAAACCAGTAAAATTTTTGACAACTGACCTGTTCTTTTTGATAAAGAAAAATTCTATAATTAAAAAGTTATTATACTTTTGGATATAATTTTTTTGCATTATCATCAATAATATATTTAAAGTTGGATTTGAAAAATTTATTTATCGAACCGACTGCTAAGACACCTCAGGTTGATTTAAATTATCCTTCAGGTGAGCTCATCATGTCCGGAAAATCAATCCCTGAGAACGCTGCAATTATTTATGAAGCTGTTCTAAAGTGGGTTACTGAATATATCAAAAATCCAAGACCCACTACAAACCTGCGTCTTAATCTTGAATACTTTAATACTGCATCAGCAATCTGGCTGGCAAAAATTGTTCAGACTCTTGGTTCAATAAAGGATAGTGAGTATACCCTGATGATACACCTCTATTTCAATATTGAAGATTATGATAATATGGAAGCTGAAGATCTGAAGGATGAACTTCATCCTATTATACATATGATCGGAGTTCCCACTGTAAGTATCGGTATTAAAATTTACGGCACTGATGACAGAGGAGAGATTATCAAAGAGTCGATGGTTCTTATTTAATTTCCCCGCCTAACTTTTATCCATAAACTATTATTTCTTCAATTTTTTGGCATAACTTTATTTCGCCAATTAAATGTAATAGTCATGCAAACAGTATTCATTGTTTTGCTTTCAATATTTACTATCATGGAAACATTTTCCCAGAACATTACAACTGACAGAATGCCTGTTGCAGCAGGAAGATTTTATCCAGCTGATAAAGAGACGCTTAAAAAAGATCTTTCACTGCTTTTCGAAAGCTGCAAAAAATCATCCGATAATTGGAATGTAAGGGCTATAATCAGCCCACATGCCGGCTATCAGTTTTCAGGGAAAGTTGCTGCTTCAGCATTCTCAGCAATACCGAAGAACGCAATGTATAAAAATATCTTTATTATCGGTTCAAGTCACGTAATGTATTTTAACGGCGCTTCAGTATATAATTGTGGTGATTATATTACTCCTTTAGGGAAAGTTCCTGTAAATAAAGAAATCGCTAACAAGCTCATTTTAAACAATAAAGTGTTCAGCTTTCCAATAAATGCACATATCCAGGAACACAGCATCGAGAATCAATTACCTTTTTTACAATATTATTTTAAAGTTATCCCGACGATTGTTCCGGTTATCATTGGTACTGACGATGAAAATACTGTGAAGAAGATTGCTGATGCTCTCAGACCATGGTTCACTCCGGAAAATCTCTTTATAATAAGCAGTGACTTCTCTCATTATCCTGCATATAAAGATGCTGTTGAAACCGATAATTTAACCGCAAATAGCATAATATCAGGCAGTACGAAGACATTTCTCAGCACGCTCAGTAAAAACACTTCAAAACAAATCCCTGGGCTCGTTACAAGCATGTGCGGCTGGACCTCGGGGCTTACACTCCTTTATCTGGCCGAAGGAAATAATGAACTTGAAATGAAACTTATAGATTACTCAAATTCAGGTGATTCTCCAAATGCCGGAAAAGAGGAAGTGGTTGGCTATAATGCCATCGTGATGATTGATAAAAGCAAAAATGAAGTACCTGGTCAAGAGTCTGAAAATAGTTTCACTTTTACAGAAAAAGACAAAAAACAACTTTTTGCAATTGCCAAAAGCAGTATCCAATCGAGGCTTTATGATAACAACAAGTTTGTTATAGATGAAAAATCTATTCCGGAGAATCTCAGAAAACCAATGGGTGCATTTGTTACATTAAAGATAAATGGTGCTTTAAGAGGCTGTATTGGCAGGTTCATCTCTTCAGAGCCATTATATTCTGTCGTACAGGAATCAGCAATATCTTCCGCATTTGAAGATCCCCGTTTCTCCCCGCTTACAAAAAATGAATATAAAAACACTGACATTGAGATAACTGTTCTCGGTCCATTAAAAAAGATCAACAATATCAATGAGATAGTTTTAGGTAAACATGGGATTTATATCAAAAAGGATAACAGAGCCGGTACAATGCTCCCACAGGTTGCAATAGAAAACGGATGGACAGTTGAGGAGTTTCTTGGATTTACTTCGCGAGATAAAGCCGGTTTAGGATGGGATGGGTGGAAAGATGCAGAAATATTTATCTACGAAGGTGTCGTTCTTGAAGATAACCAGAAGTAACTATGTATCATGTTATTAGCACTGCTTTCACTGCAATACTCTTATATTTAATCAGTTACTTTTTTTACCGTATTGGTTACTATTCCCTGCAACAGCATAGAAAATTCTGGAACTCAGTGCTAGCTACCGCCTTTCTTATGACAGCCATGGCAGGTGTGTTTCTTGCCCTCCAGATTAACTATAAATGGAACATCCCTTTTATAAAGACAGTGGTAAAGTGGCATGTTGAATTTGGGATTGGAATGGCAATCACCGGTTTATTCCATTTTATCTGGCATCTGAATTACTACGTTAAGCTTTTTTCCAAAACAACAAGGAATACTGATATACCAGAATTACAAAAACTTACACCAGCCGAAATTAAAACCAATCTTTTCATTATTGGGTTTGTCAGTTCTTCAATACAATTCTTGCTGATGAGAGAGATAATGAATGTTACTGGTGGATATGAGCTTATAACAGGTTCGTTTTTAGGATCATGGCTGATCGGATCGGCTATTGGATCCTCTTTAGCCGGTAAATCGGCATTAAATGACATACGAAAGATAAATCTTGTTTTTTCAATCAGCCCGGTTATTTCCCTGATATTGATGCTTTTTCTTTCACGCCTGTTTTTAAGTCCGGGTGAAACTCCGTCATTTCTGGCAGCAATAATCTACACATTCCTTGTCCTTATCCCATTTTGCCTGGTATCGGGATTCACTTTCATCAAACTGATTGGGATAGCCGGTTCGGAAAATAAGTTAGTTCCCGGAAAATCATTTTCTATCGAAACTACAGGAGGAATCGTTGCAGGTATTATTATTGCTCTTTTATCAGCCGGGTTACTTGGTACCTACAAATTGCTGATGCTGATAATATTATTGTCAATCGGTTATGTACTGACGACCTTCTATATTCATCTTCCGAAAACAAAGATCCTTCTCAAATTTTCTATAATTATAGCAGGAATCATTATCATATTTTTAAATCCCGATTTACTCTTCAGACAGATTTTACTCCCCGGCATTAAAGTTACAGCGACAAAAGATACTCCCTATGGAAACATAACAAAAGGCAAATATAAAGGAGAAGAAAGTCTCTATTACAATCAAAAACTGCTGGCATATAAAGATGATGCAACTGAAAGAGAAGAGGACATTCACTATGCTATGCTTCAGAGTGAATCGCCCGAAAAAGTAATTATTATATCCGGATCACCCCAGTCCCATGTTCCGGAAATATTAAAGTACCCTGTGAGCAGTGTCATTTATATTGAAAGAGATCCGGCTCTGATTAAATTTGAAACATCTGTTAGTGAAAAGTTTCAAGGGAAATTGATTGTTGAGAACAGAGACGCTTACAGATATATAAGGAATTCAACTGAATCAGTTGATGTTATAATTCTGCTTATTCCGCCTCCCTCTACCCTGCTCCTGAACAGGTATTATACCTCCGAATTCTTTAACTTGGTAAAGAAAAGACTTAAACCTGATGGCATTTTTATGTGTTCCCCCGGACCCGGTGACGATTACTTCAATAAAGAATCATTAAATCTGTATTCATCAATTTATAATAGTCTGGCAGTCAATTTCAAAAATATAAAACCCGTTGCCGGCAATAAACTTTACTTCATTGCTTCCGACAAATCAATTTCATTATCCTTCTGCCAGCTTGTCGAGAAAAGACATATTAAAAATATTTATGTAAGTGCTGACTTCCTGGAGGATGATCTTATAATCAGAAAGTCGGATGAAGTTAATGCACTGATTGACCGTGGGATAAAACAGAACAGATCTTCTTTCCCGGTAGCATGTTTACATTCCCAATCTTATCAGTTCAGCAAGAACCTCGGTGAAAAGGTACCTGCAATAGTCTTAATGTTTATTGTTTTTGCGCTGCCTGTTACGACAATAAAAAGAAGAAATCTGGTGATGTACTTCAGCGCTTCGGCGCTCGCAGGGTTTGAAATTATCATTCTTCTAAGTCTTCAGATTTTGGTCGGAAACATGTATCAGCTGACCGGACTGATAATTGCAGGGTTAATGGCTGGTCTTGCCGTTGGCTCAGGAATTAATATTAGTTTCTTTAATACTATTTCATTAAGAAACAAAGTTATCCTTCTGATATTATTTTATATCATCTTTGGTATGACCTATAATTTAATAACAGAATTAAAAAGTGGCTTGTTTTCAGTTGTGGTAATTATGCTTTCGGGTTTTTTACCCGCTTTATTTACTGGAAATATTTTTCATGAACTTACTGGCAAAACTGAAGGAATAGCTGCATCACCTGCAATCTACAGTGCCGATCTTGCAGGTTCTGCTTTCGGTTTTATCCTTATTTCCGGTTTCGCGGTACCTGTATTAGGTATTCGGGTTTCAGTATTTTTATTAGCTGCGTTGGTTTTTGGAGGAATTCTATTTGGTACAATTAGGAATAAAATGCCTTAAACTGCCGTAAACTACATTTAACGTTCTGCGGTGATTATTAATGTTTTAGCAAATTTACATTTAAACTTAATTAAACCCAAATCAATGAGTTTAAGGAAAGGCGGTAAATAGATGTTAAAAATTCATAAAGAAGGAGACATGATCACTCCCACCCCCTAATCATAAAAATAAAGCGGAATTTCAATCAGAAGATGCTGCTTTTATTTTAAGCATTCTGAGATTCCATTAATGTTTTGATAAGGTGTTTAATCTGAAGTTTATTGACCCTTATTTCCGACAAAACGGCCCCTCATTCCTTAAAATAATTGGGTTTACTACATCTCACTTCAAAAATCTTTAGCACAAAAGACACAGTGCTTTGGGAAATGTGCGAATGATGTAACTTATTTCCTGAATTGTATAACGCTTTTCAATATAGAGACATCTACCTTTGAAATGTAATAATAATGAGTAATTTCTGAAATATAAATCAGAATATAATGAAAATAGCATTTCTTTTATCGTTATCGTTTTTAACAATTTCTCTTTTTTATGGTTGTCAAAAGGAAGAACAAGCAAGTATGCCTATTATATCAACTACCGCTGTAACTAACATTACGGTGGTATCGATGACAAGTGGAGGTAATATAACCTCTGATGGTGGAGCAACAGTTACATCTCGTGGATTATATTGGGGTACAACTGTAAATCCAACTAGTTCAGATTCAACGACTAATGATGGTGATGGCGTTGGCCAGTTTATAAGTAATATCACTAGTTTAACTTCCTATAAAGTGTATCATATAAGAGCATTTGCTATCAATTCTGTTGGTACTGCATATGGGGCTGATATTCTTTTTTCAACAGGAGGGAAGATAATTGATTATGAAAGTAATGTAAGTGATTATGAAGGTAATGAATATAGAGTGGTAAAAATTGGCACTCAAGTATGGATGGCTGATAACCTAAAAACTACCAAATATAACGATGGTGAAGTCATACCTATCGTGAAAGATAATATTGTATGGAATGCCCTTACTTCACCAGCTTATTGCTGGTACAATAACAATGAAGCAGTTTATAAGCCAGCCTATGGTGCACTTTACAACAAATATGCAGCATATTCTGACAAATTGTGTCCAACTGGTTGGCATGTATCGAGTTTAGCAGAGTGGACAGTATTAACAAATTATTTAAATTTAGGAGAAGAGAAGAATGTTGCAGGAAGCAAAATGAAAGAAGCAGGTTCAACTCATTGGCAGAGTCCTAATGAAGCAACTAACGAAAGCGGTTTTGCAGCTCTTCCTAGTGGCATACGTGAATTTTGGCCTGATGGAACATCTTTTAGGGGTATTTATACCGAGGGACATTGGTGGAACTCCACAGTACCCTCTGATATTTACAATTCCTCTGAATGGGTGCAGTTACAATACAATATGGCCAACTTTAACATTTTTTCAGGTGTAAATACTGAAAATGCAGGTATGTCTATTCGCTGCATTAAGGATTAATGAACCATTGATAATATTAACTTATTGCCATCCCCCGGAAATCAGACCGGGGGCTTGTTTTTTTATATTTAAAAGGATGGTTTATGAGTTTTTATCAAGGTTATCACCGAAGTAGAGTTGATTATTCCACTGTTCAGACATTGGAATAATATTTATGGGATGCTAAATTAAACACATCAATAAAAAGACTATATCATTTTAATTAAAAAGTTCTATAAAAGAACTAATAGTAGTTTTAATACTGTATTTTTAGTTGTGAAATGAATTTTGATAAACATTAAGCGTTAAATGCAGAAGAAAAAATATGATCTCAGTAAACGTGATTTCCTGAAAAAATCATTGGCTCTATCAGCCGGTCTGATGTGTTTACCATGCCGTTCCGTTTTTTCAGGAATATCATCAGAAGAACAGGTCATCTACAAGAAAATTGCAATGTTCCAGGAAGAAACTGCAAGGGGAATAATGTGCAGGATCTGCCCGAATGAATGTGTTCTCAAGGAAGGTGAATTAAGCAAATGCAATAACCGGAAGGTTCATGATTCAAAGTTATATACCATGGCATTTGGTAACCCATGCACTGTCAATGTGGATCCAGTTGAAAAAAAGCCGCTTTATCATTTTCTGCCCGGATCAAAAGCATTTTCTATTGCAACTGCCGGATGCAATCTTGTCTGTCTTAATTGTCAGAACTGGACGATATCACAAACAAGTCCCGACCAAACAAGAAATTATGATCTGATGCCTGAAAAAGTAGTTGAAGAATGTATAAAAAACAACTGCAGTTCAATAGCATATACATATTCTGAACCGGTTACATTTTATGAATATGTTTTCGAAACAGCAACTCTTGCAAGGGAAAATGGTGTAAAAAACATCTTCAAATCAAATGGTTATATAAACACGGAACCTCTGAAAAAGCTTTGTAGTGTTATTGATGCAGCCAATATTGATCTTAAGGCTTTCAGTGAAAGTACTTATCTGAAGTTAACAGGAGGAAAATTGCAGCCCATACTTGATTCTCTTAAAGTTGTTAAAGATATGGGGGTTTGGCTTGAAATAACGAATCTCATTGTTCCTGACTGGACTGATAATCAGGATGATATCAGGAAGATCTGCAAGTGGCTAAGTGATAACGGGTTTAAAAACACACCTTTACATTTCAGCAGGTTTTACCCTATTCATAAACTTGAACAATTGCCTCCAACACCTGTTGAAGTACTTAACAACGCTTACCGTATTGCAACAGAAGAAGGATTAAAATATGTATATACCGGAAATGCCCCCGGAAATGAAATCTCTGATACAAAATGCCCTTCATGCAACTCCATTGTTGTTATCAGGCAGGGCTACCGGATTTCAGCGAATACCATTACCGATGGGAAGTGTAATAAATGCGGAAGTAAAATTGACGGGGTCTGGAATTGAATTTACTTATGATGAGAAAATGATATTTTTCGTTTGCCCCGGCTCCCAAGGGGAGCGAAGATTATCAATTACCATGATATAATAAATGAAAAAATCTGAAGCAAAGGCACGGATATATGTTCTCCGAAGGGAAATTGAAGAACATAACAACAGATATTATGTTTTAAATCAGCCATTAATTTCGGATTTTGAATATGATATACTACTGAATGAACTCGAGGCGCTTGAGAAAAAATTCCCTGAATTTGTAAGCGAGAACTCTCCTACCCGACGGGTTGGCAGCGACTTAACCAAAGAGTTTGAACAGTACGAACATACCTATCCCATGCTGTCGCTGGGAAACACTTACAGCGAAGAAGATCTCAGGGAATTTGACAACAGAATACATAAAACAATATCGCAATCAGTTGAATATGTATGTGAATTGAAGTTTGACGGCGCATCTATCAGCATAACTTATAGAAACGGTTCACTTTTCAGGGCACTTACGAGAGGTGATGGAAACAAAGGTGATGATGTTACATTAAATGTGAAAACGATCAGAAGCATCCCTTTGAAAGTTAATGCAAAAGGGATGCCTTCTGAATTTGTGATAAGGGGCGAAATACTTATGCCAAGAGCCGTATTTAACAGGTTAAATGAAGAAAGAATAAAAGATGAGATGACTCCATTTGCAAATCCAAGAAACGCAGCAGCAGGTACGTTAAAGCTTCTTGATCCCAGGATAGTGGCATCAAGATCTCTTGAATGTATGGTCTATTTTCTTCTTGCTGAAGAGCTTCCTCACAACAACCATTATGATAATCTTAAAGAGGCCGCGGAATGGGGATTCAGAGTTGCAGAAAGTATAAGATTATGCAAAAATATTGATGAGGTAATTCAATTTAATACATATTGGGAATCAGAGCGCAAAAACCTCCCCTACGATACAGATGGTGTGGTTATTAAAGTCAACTCACTGAATCAGCAGCAGGAACTTGGGTTTACGGCAAAGTCTCCCCGCTGGGCAATCGCCTATAAATATAAAGCTGAAGAAGCAACAACAAGATTGTTATCTGTTACATTCCAGGTGGGCAGAACCGGTGCTGTGACTCCGGTAGCAAATCTGGAACCTGTGTTACTTTCCGGATCTACTGTCAAACGGGCGACTCTTCATAATGAGGACCAGATTGCCCTTCTTGATCTTCACCTTAATGATATGGTTTATGTTGAAAAGGGAGGCGAGATAATTCCAAAAATAGTGGGTGTTGATTATTCCTGCAGAAATGAAAACAATAAGAAGATTGTCTTTATTACCCACTGTCCTGAATGCGGAACTGCACTTATTAAAAATGAAGGTGAAGCAAATCATTTTTGTCCAAACTATCTTCATTGTCCTCCACAGATTAAAGGCAGAATTGAGCATTTTATCAGTAGGAAAGCAATGGACATCGACGGACTGGGAGAAGAGACTATCGATCTGCTGTTCAATAAGAACCTGATAAGAAACCTTTCGGATCTGTACGATTTAAGAATGGAACAGCTTGTTCCTCTTGA
>Ga0208478_1000523_pt1 | contig 13333 bp, 15 predicted proteins | sample NGESurdeep072012_5_FD_184462 | JGI IMG/M metagenome (GOLD analysis project Ga0208478, IMG submission 184462) | Arctic peat soil microbial communities from Barrow, Alaska - NGEE Surface sample 415-2 deep-072012 (SPAdes) | ecosystem: Environmental > Terrestrial > Soil > Wetlands > Peat ... | reverse complement strand
GTCAGGAGAGAATTCTTGCGCCCAGCTCACGATGAATTCTTCCGCATCGTCGTCGAGGTCTTTTTCAATGAACGGAGAAGGGTCCATCGAATTGAAGAGCTGGCTCGTGTCGCGGAGTTTCAGGCTTATGGTGTGCGGGCGTCCCCGGTCCGTCGAGCCGGTGTTAGAGAACGAAGAACGCATACGAGATTCCCTGCTATCAAGGGCAGTTCAGTTGAAACGCGCTTGGCCAACAATAATGAAGTTGGCATCGCCCGGAAAGTCCATCCGAAGCGGCTTGATCTCGATCAAGTTTGGGGCCTCCGTGCCTACAGGATAGTCCTCACCTTTCCATCATGCCGTGCTGACCTCTCAGACTCTTCCCGGTTGTATCCTTTGTCGGAGGCCCGCCATGAAGTTCCAACAGTTCTCATTTGGGCAGATTCGGATCGATGGCATTGAGTACGGCTATGGCGTGGTGGTCGACCGAGGGGAGATTCGCGAGCGCCAGAATCGCGCCAAGCCCTCACGCAGCAGTCGCTCCGATTATCCGTTCTCGTGTCAGCCACTATCGCTAGTCCGTCAGCCCTAAGTTGCGTAGTAAGCGTGTACTCCTCACGAGTGGTTCGTCCGCCAAGACTACCGAATTGAATGTCCAGTTGGCGCGCAAAAAGTTGGCTGGACGTTTAGGCGGATGAAGGTGGTTACGTCCTGCATTCGCTTCCAGCCCAACATCTCGTCAGCTGAAGGCTTCACACCGTACTCGTTCTCGATCAGCCGGGCGAGCGTCTCAAGGTCGTGCGGCTTCAGACCGAGGTCATGCAAGAGTGTGTGTCCGGGCTGCACGTCGGCGAACGATCGCCCGCTGAGGCCGGCAACGAATCCGCAGATGGTGTCTTCGGGTGAAAACATGGCGGGATCCTTTCAAGCGCGCTCGAAAAATGCCTGCGCGCCCTTGACCTTGTCTTCCAAGGTCCAAGGAAGGAAAAGAGAATCGGAACTTTCAATCGGCTATTGCTGCAGTGCAGCATAAGACTTTCTTATCTTTTCGTCAACAGGAAGCGCATGCACAGGAAGCGCATGCACAAGAACCGTGTGCAGCACATGGGCAAACTCAAATCGGTGCATCAAGGACGCTGCCAGGCGTCGCTGAACCGCTAGCATCCTGATTTCGTTGCGGCCTCAAATGGTCGCCGACTGGTCACAATTGGACAGCCTGGACGAGGACAATTCTGCCACACTGCGGCCATGGCAACGAAAACGATTCCGGAATACCTCGAGGACGAACGCCGAAGCCGTGAAGACACCCAACTGCGCACGGATGAAGAAGCCGACCGCATCCAGTTGCTGCATCAGGGCCACCATCGCACTCGGAAGCAGCCCAAGCCGGAATTGCCGGCTCCAGTTGAAGTCGTGGTCAAAGCGAAAAAGCCCGCTGTAGCGAAAGCGAAGAAGCCAGATGCGGCCAAGGTGAGAAAGCCTGCCGCTGCCAAAGCGCGAAAGCCAACTACGGCCAAAGTGAGAAAGCCCGCAGTAGCGAAGGCGAGAAGACGTGTCGCGGCCAAAACGACCAAACCTGCTGGAGCAGCTCGGAGAAAGCCACCAACCGCGCGAAAGCCGGGAACGAAAGCCCGCAGGAAGGCGTGACGATCCGTGCATGCTCTTTACGGTCAGCGGCGACACCGAAATAGTGGAAAGCGCTGATCTTCACACCCTAAGTTCGAACGCGCCGTCCAGGCGTCTTCATCATCTGAGATGTGTATCGCTTGCGGTAGGTCTCAGACCTCTTGAGACCTTGATCCAGGCAAATGAATAGTGACATTCATCAAGGAGAAGATATGAAGATCGGCATCATCGGAGCTGGGCAAATCGGTGGGACCCTCGTCCGACGCTTCACCGCGCTCGGTCACCAAGTCTTTGTTGCCAACTCAAGAGGTCCCGAATCGCTGGCAGGCTTGGCCCACGAGACCGGCGCTACCCCTGTCTCCGTCGCAGAAGCTGCCCGCAGCGGAGACGTGGTCATCGTGACGATTCCCCAGAAAAACGTGCCCAAACTGCCGGCCGATTTGTTTACCGGAGTTCCCGATAGCGTAGTCGTCGTAGATACCGGCAACTACTATCCGCAGCAGCGCGATGGCCGTATCGAGGGGATCGAAGCGGGCACGACCGAAAGCCGGTGGGTTGCGCAGCAGTTGGGCCGCCCCGTAGTCAAGGCGTTCAACAACATCTATGCGCAACATCTCTTGGATCTGGGCCGCCATGCAAGCGCTCCCGGTCGAATCGCGCTACCAGTTGCTGGCGATGTCGAAGCAGCTAAGGCAGTAGTGCTTCGGCTGCTGGACGAGCTCGGATTCGACAGTGTTGATGCCGGTGGGCTTGATGAGTCCTGGCGCCAACAACCGGGGAGCCCGGTCTACACCAAGGACTTCGAAGTGGCAGGTGTAAAGCGGGCGTTATCTGAGGCGACCAAAGAGCGCAAGGCAGAATGGCGTGCGACTGCAAACAGTCCTGGGGACTTCGCGAAGCCGGCTTAATGCGATTTACCACGTCGGCCCCGAATTCGAGATCGGCCGGTATTCAGTAGCCGCAATTGGCAACGATGTGGACAAGTCGAACTGCGAAGCCTAACTGGCTTATGCCGTATGTCTCGAAGGAAATCAACTAGTTCCACCACAGGCTGATCGCGTGGCATCTCCACCACGCGCCGCTCCGAATCGCCTTAAACTCACGAGCCATTGGTGTCTGCGAACCGTTCTAGCAAGTTCAATGCGTCGCACTCGAACCATCTCGCAATGGAAAGTGCCCCGATCAGTGCGGATCCCATCTGATTTACCGCTGAGATGAGCAATTCTGAGCAGGCACGCCGCAACGGAGAATGCTCCAATCGTTGTGGGTATTCGAATACGGACATCCTGCGTGTACAGTCAGCCGCTCGCGGAGCCAAAAATGGGCTTTCCGCAGATCAAGTCTCGTTGTCGTCGTCCTTTAGGACGCGGCCACTGACACACCCAAGGTGCAGCAGAGGCTAGATGATGACGGCTGATGGTTCGGACAAGCTAAGGCTTTCTCTTCCTCCTCGCTCGCTCGGCTCAGTGCGAGTCAAACAACAGAGTTTTGTGGATACTCCAAGGTGCGATATTTCGCGATTTCGACGTTTGATTTTCTGCAGAAGCGCTAGTGCGCCCGGGGTTGAGCTCCGGATTGTGGTTGGGCTTGCGCTATTGGTCCTCGTATCCCAGTCCGCGCTCGGCCAAACTCGGGAGGAACTCGTGCCATCCGCTATGGATGTATCTGCATCGCTACGGCTCGAGCCGCCTACAAAGAATATTCGCGCCTTCCCTCAAGTGAGTCTGGGAGGCGGTCGCGAACTGGAGTATCTGGGCACGTTCTGCGCCAATTCAAAATACAAGAAGTCATCGAAATCAACTTGTGCTTCCGAAGCGCTTGGTTCAACTTCATGGTCGACAGCAGTCCCTGGCGAGGAGTCGGCAAGTCAGACGGAGGCTCCTCGGTGGATGATTCTTCCGGCCCGCAGGGTTGTGGAAGACTTCGAGGCTCCGGCCCGCGCCGTGAGAATCGCACAACCGAAGTCTAATCTAGTCAGTACTCGCGATACGATAGTGACCTTTGTCTATGGACCAGCCAGGGTAATGGGGGCGCCGCATCAAGTGACCACAGACTCCATGCAGCGCGTCATCATCAGTGATCCGGACTTGCCCGCCGTGCACGTGTTTGACCCCAAGGGCAAGACTTCGTTCAGCATTCTGGGTAATCAGGGTCGCAAGTTGCGTCGGCCTGCTGGCGTTGCCGTGGATGCCGCGGACAACATATACATCGCTGATTCGGAGCGAGGAATGGTGCTGGTTTACGACCAACACGGCCAATTCGTCCGCTACATCGGTAACTTCCATGGCGAAAACATGTATGAACGTCCAGCCGGAATAGCAATTGACCGGAATGCTGGCCGTTTGTATCTCGCCGACACTCCACGCAATCTGGTTTTTATCCTCGATCTGAAAGGCAACGTTTTGAAACGTGTCGGGAAAGATCGGCACGGCAATGGCAGCGGAGAGTTCCTATCTCCAACTCAAATTGCTGCGAGCGCTCACGGAATTGCGGTTCTGGATGCGGACGGTTCTCGGATTCAACTCCTTGATTTCGACGGCAACCGCGTTGCTTGTTATCGCGTTGCTGTCGGTCTCCGCAGAGGCGGCGGTGGAGAAAATGGGCTGACTTTAGATAAAGACGGGAACATCTACATCAGTTACGGTGCCAACTCCATCATCAGCGTGTACAAACCGGATGGAGTGCTGATGGGTGCGTTTGGACAATCGGGCAGTCGAATTGGCGAGTTCCGTGCTCCGGGAGGCTTGTGGGTCGATGAAAGCAACCGCATCTACATCGCTGATACAGAGAACGCACGGGTGCAAGTCTATCAAGTGAGCGTGGGCACGAAACCCCCAACCATCGATCGCGCCGTCGCGCTTACGTTTGCCGCGAGCCGATGAGGCCAAGTGAAGGTGGTTCGCCTGCTCTAACTTGTCCTGCTGGCGACAGCGAAGCACCTAACGCAATAGCGCTTCGCTTGCTGGACGAGTTCGGATTTGATGGCGTTCGCGTAGCATCGTCGCTCGCCGCTCTCGACGAGCAGACTCGTCGCCAGGCATTGACGCGGCTCTGAAGAATCTGAACGATGAGAAGTGACCCAAAGGAGATTCACCCATGAAAGACAAACCCCTTGCGAACGTTCGCGTTGCCATCTTGGCCACGAACGATTTCGAGCAATCCGAAATGACCGATCCACGTCAAGCACTGTTGGAGGCCGGGGCCCAAACGACTTTGATCGCTCCGAAATCAGGAAGACTTCAGGCGATGAAGCACGATGTGAAAGCGGACTACTTCGACGTCGACTTAGTGCTTGAAAGAGCAAACCCTGCTGATTTTGACGCGGTCATGCTTCCCGGTGGCGCATTGAATGCTGATGCTCTGCGGATGGACCAGAAGGCGCAAGAATTCGTTCGCCAAATCGATGAAGCGGGGAAACCCATCGCGGTCATCTGTCACGGGTCGTGGCTTCTGGTCTCGGCGGGCCTGACGAAGGGGCGGACACTAACCAGCTATCACACCATCCAAGATGACATTCGCAATTCCGGCGGCCAATGGGTAGACCGTGAAGTGGTTCGGGACCGCAACTGGATCAGCAGTCGGCAGCCTTCTGACCTCCCCGCCTTCAACCGGGAGATGATTGCCCTTTTCAGCGCGCAAAAAGCCAATGCTATTCCCCTTGAGACGTGCTGAGCCTTGAAAGGCGAATCATCTGTGCCTGATTCACGCTGATCACGATTAGATGCTTCGAGTTACGCAACTGTCGAAAGAATATGCTCGACATCGCAGTATCTGAGGAACCTTTCAATTGTTGCCTACCGCATCGATAACCCTTCTAAACTAGGACTAATTGTGAAAGCCCGCTTATGAGGTGCGAACCGCAAGAAGTGGCCGCAGCAGTGCGAGCAGCAGGATTTAGGCGGTTGCGGGTGGAACACCCAAACCTCTCGCGAACACCGGACAATCTAATGCTGATTGGCGAGATGGAGATTCACCGGCAGGCGAACCAGAGGTCAGTATGAAACCAATCTGGTTGAGTCACTACCCAGCCGGGATTCCGGCCGAGGTTAATCTGCATGAATTCGCGTCGCTGAGGGACCTGCTGCTCCGCGGCTGCGAGCGCTTCGGCTCATTGCCGGCCTTCAGCAATATGGGCACCTCGATGACGTATGCCGAACTCGACCGATCGAGCCGCAACTTCGCCGCCTACCTGCAGAAATCGTTAGCGCTGCGTAAGGGCGACCGGGTGGCGATCATGATGCCCAACCTGCTGCAGTATCCGGTGGCACTGTTTGGCGTGCTGCGGGCAGGCTTGGTGGTTGTCAGCGTCAATCCACAGTACACGCCACCCGAGTTGGAGCACCAACTCAAGGACTCGGGCGCCGTGGCCGTCGTGGTACTGGAGAACTTTGCCCACGCCCTGCAAGAAGTGCTGGACAAAAACCCGACCCTGAACCCGGTCGTCATCACGACCGAGGTTGGCGACATGTTTCCGCTGGTCAAGGCGCTGCTCATCAACGTCGTGCTGAAGTATGTGAAGCGTCTGGTGCCTGCGTGGAAGTTTTCGGGCTCTAGTACGTTCAATGCGGCGTTGCGCGCGGGGCGTGGGCAGGAGCTGGAGGACGTGCCGCTGAGCCATGACGACACAGCCTTCCTGCAGTACACCGGCGGGACCACCGGAGTGGCCAAGAGCGCGGTGCTGACCCACGGCAACCTGTTAGCGAACGTGCAGCAGTTGGGGGCGTGGATGGCGCGTGACTTGGTGGACGGCAAGGAGGTGTTCGTCTGTCCGTTGCCGCTGTATCACGTCTACGCACTGACCTCCAGTCTCGTTTTCATGAAGGTCGGCGCCCATACCGTCCTGGTGACCAACCCGAGGGACATGCACGCCTTCATCCACGACCTCAAGAAATATCCCTTCACGATCATCATCGCTGTCAATACGCTGTACCGGGCGCTGCTCGATGCACCTGAATTTGCGGAGGTGGACACGCGCGCCCTGAAGGTGACCAGCGCCGGGGGCATGGCCGTGCAACGCGCGGTGGCCGAACGCTGGAAGCAGCGCACCGGCGTGACCATCATCGAAGGCTACGGATTGACCGAGGCCTCTCCGGTGGTGATAGCCAACCCACTGGACACCGAGGAGTGGACCGGAGCCATCGGCATGCCACTTCCGTCGACGCAAGCCACTATCCTCGACGAGAGCGATAAAGAACTCGCGGTCGGCGAGGTGGGAGAGATCAGCGTGCGCGGCCCGCAGGTCATGCAGGGGTACTGGAACCGGCCCGATGAGACCGAGAAGGTTTTCACCCTCGACGGCTGGTTGCGCACCGGCGACATGGGGTTCGTGGACGAGCGCGGCTACTTCAGAATCACGGACCGGAAGAAGGACATCATCGTGGTCTCCGGCTTCAATGTCTTCCCCAATCAGATCGAAGAGGTCGTCGCAATGCATCCCGGCGTGGCCGAGGTTGGAGCGATAGGCGCACACGACGACAAGTCCGGCGAGGTCGTCAAGATCGTCGTGGTGAAACAGGATCCGGGGCTCACGGAACAGGCCCTGCTCGAACACTGTCGGCAATACCTGACCGGCTACAAGATGCCCAAGATCGTAGAGTTTCGCAAAGAGCCCCTGCCGAAGTCCAACCTGGGCAAAATCCTACGCCGCCAATTGCGCGAGGCACCTGCTCCGGTTGGCGCCGTTCCGACGGGCGGCACCACAGCACCTTAAGTAGCGCGCAAACGATGGAGCGGTTCTGTGCGTTCAGTTGTTGCATCCTGGAAATACACGTGTTGTTGACCGTCAATCACTGGTCGCAAGGAAGTGCACGTCGATATTCGATCTCGAAGAATTGCTTCTGAACTCCACCGTGTAAGCATCGCCGGAGAGTTTCTTGCCCATCGTGAGAACTGAGTCGGTTTGCGAAACAACGTGATAATCGGCGCTCAATTGTTGCTTCACCCACTCAAAATACTGTTCTGTGGTTCCTGAATTCCGAATCTGCCAATCGGCCTGAACTGACGCTGAGCGATTCGTGATTCTTACTTCGCTTTGGAGGTTGGTGTCTGGTCCAATCGTTCGCTGGTCAAGTGCGTTGATCTCGGCAACCACCTCCGGCGACGCCCGTTGTTCCGGAGCGCAACCCACGAGTTGCAAGGCACAGCAAAACAAAAGCACTTTCAGAACGCGGTGCCCGTGATATCCAATCCAAGCCCGACAACGCCGAGTCTCGTACTGACACATCGCTATGTCCGTCTCGTTAACGACCACGACCTGCTCAGCTGCCACACGCATCGACCTCACAAGATATGGTCCTGAAAATCACAGATCTGCGTGATCAGGGGCATGCCGTGCATGGTACCATACGTGTATGCTTGTATGTGAATACATGGCTACAGCATTGTAGCGCGGCGGGGAGAATCACTTGCCTGCGGCTGCGATCATCGCGAGGCCGGTACGCACACGTGGCCACGGAAAGACCCTAGCGATCAGTAAGGAGAACTCATCAATGTCGAAACTCCAAGTGTATGACCCAGCGATGTGTTGTTCCACGGGTGTATGCGGGCCCAGTGTAGATCCCGTATTGCCGCGGTTTTCCGCCGATCTGGAATGGCTGAAGAGCAAAGGCGTCGATGTCGAACGCTACAACCTGGCGCAAGACGTTGCCGCATTCGCCGCAAGTTCTACGGTCAAACAGGCACTCAACTCGCAAGGTACGAAGTGTTTGCCAATGGTTCTCGTCGATGGGATTTTGGTGTCGCAGAGCGAGTATCCCACCCGCCAACAACTCGCAGACTATACCGGCGTTGCCTACGAAGCCGGACCCGTGTTCAAACCACACAAGGCCGATCTCGTTGGCATTGGCCTGGTCGGCTTGGAAGCAAAGAAATGAAGCTGCCGGGCGAGGTGACCCGAAATCTGCTTTTCACGGGCAAGGGAGGGGTTGGCAAGACCTCCGTGGCGTGTGCAACGGCAATTTCGCTAGCTGATGAGGGGAAACGCGTTCTGCTTGTGAGTACCGATCCGGCATCGAATCTCGACGAAGTGCTCACCACAAGTCTTGGGATACATCCAACAGCGGTCGAAAGTGTCCCAGGTCTCTTCGCCATGAATGTCGATCCGGAAGAAGCCGCGAAGGAATACCGCGAACGCGTTGTCGGTCCTTATCGCGGAATTCTGCCCGAATCCGCCGTAAGAAGCATCGAGGAGCAGTTGTCGGGCGCCTGCACTCTCGAGATCGCAGCCTTCGATGAGTTCGCAAAGCTACTGGGCGACGATCACGTGACCACCCAATTCGATTATGTGATCTTCGACACCGCACCGACCGGGCACACGCTCAGGCTGCTGCAACTTCCCGCCGCCTGGTCAGGATTCATCGAGACCAACGTCGGTGGAACTTCATGTCTGGGCCCTTTGGCTGGACTGCAAGCGCAACACAAACTCTACGACAACACGGTGCGCGCCTTGTGCGACAGCGGGAGAACCACCGTTTATTTGGTGACGCGGCCTGAAAGCTCCGCGCTGGCCGAGGCCGAACGCACGCGGCGGGAACTGGAAACTCTTGGTGTTTGCAATCAGCGCCTGATCGTAAATGGTTGCTTCCGCGCCAGCGGGAAGAATGACGTTATTGCCGATGCGCTGGAGAGACGCGGCTATGCGGCCCTGGCGGCAATGCCGAATGGAATTGGCCAACTGCCACGATTGGAAATTCCACTGGTGTCGAGAGCTTTGATTGGGGCAGATGCCCTGCGTGACCTGGGAGGAACAAACTCCAGTCGCCCCGACGACCTTGATCTCGGTCACGAAGCCGTTGTCTTCCCTCCCTCCTTGGCGGAGTTGATTCCTGAAATCGCAGCCCAAGGCAAGGGCGTGATTATGACCATGGGAAAGGGAGGGGTTGGGAAGACTACGGTGGCAGCCGCAATTGCAGTTGAGTTGGCGCGGCTCGGCCATCCGGTGCACTTGACGACCACAGATCCCGCAGCTCATCTCACCATGGCCCTGGACGGAAGCATGCCGGGTCTAACTGTCAGTCGCATCGATCCTGCGGCTGAGATACGCGCGTACACGGAGGAAGTCTTGCGTGAATCGGGCGAGGGTTTAGATGAGAAAGGGTTAGCGCTGCTGGAAGAGGACCTGCGGTCCCCTTGTACCGAAGAGATTGCTGTCTTCCGCGCCTTCGCCCAGACGGTGGACGAGGGAAATCAAGGATTCGTGGTGATCGACACCGCGCCAACCGGGCACACGCTTTTGTTACTGGATGCTGCAAACGCCTATCATCGCGATGTCGAACGTAACTTGACGTACATTCCTGACAGCGTCAGGCGACTCTTGCCCCAGCTTCGCGACCCAGACTTTACGAAAATCCTCATTGTAGTTTTACCGGAAGCGACTCCAGTTCACGAAGCTGCACGGCTGCAGAACGATCTAGCTCGGGCTGGCATTACGCCCTATGGATGGATCGTTAATCAGAGCCTCGCCGCGACAAACACCAGGGATCCTATTCTGAAGGGGCGGGCAGTACTTGAAGTCCGCTACATCAACGAAGTGAAGAAACTCTCCAAACGAGTGTTCTTGCTTCCTTGGCAGCCGGACGCACCAGTCGGAGTGGAACATCTACAGGAGCTGGCCGAAGCCGGATCGATCCGATAAAGAGGTTCAATCGATGAAAGAGTTGGAACAGTACTTTAAAGCCTTAGGCGATAACAATCGGCTGCGGATCGTTAACCTACTGCTGCACGGTGAGCTTTGCGTATGCGACATCCAATACGTTTTAGAGAATTCGCAGCCGAACGTGTCTCGACATCTGGCGTACCTGAAGAACTCCGGAATGGTCCTCGATCGTCGCGACGGCTACCGTATCTACTACCGTCTCACCGATCCCGGAGAGGCGACCAAGCGATTGCTGTTCGATTTTCTCCGCCAAGCCTTCGGAGACGAAGAGCAACTGCAGCAAGACACAGAACGTCTGAAAGATGCCATTGCGGCGGGTTCTTGCACGGTAAGTGAATGGAAACCTTATTCGGCGCTTGGCAGGCCCAGAGCTAGTCGATCTTCTTCCCGCGAGATAGCCAAAATCTGATTCAGTTGCAGGTGTGAGGTGCAACAATGCAAGGACGCTACAACGTACTGTTTCTGTGCACGGGCAATTCCGCCCGCTCCATCATGGCCGAGGCCATTCTGAAGCGCAAGGGCCTTCCCAATTTCATTGCCTATAGCGCAGGAAGCCATCCGGCTGGATTTGTGCACCCGGAAGCCCTAAAGCAGATCGAAGGATCACGCCTTCCCACAGAGGGACTACGCAGCAAAAGCTGGGAGGAGTTCTCGAAACCTGGAGCGCCGGAATTGAACTTCGTGTTTACGGTATGCGATAACGCCGCGAAGGAGGTGTGTCCCATTTGGCCGGGGCAGCCTATGACCGCTCACTGGGGCATTCCCGACCCGGCCGCCGTCAAGGGGACGCCCGAAGAGGTATCTCGGGCATTTCGCGACGCATTCTTCATGCTGGACCGCCGAATCAGCCTCTTTATGTGTCTGCCGCTGTCGAGTCTCGACAAGCTCGCCATACAGAAAGAAATCGATCGCATTGGTCACGAATGAGACGTCAGCAGGCAGTGGAACCCGACCGCTTTCCTCGAAAAGCGGAATAGTCCCGTTGGGGGAGACACAATGACCAAACGCTCTCGCCTGAGCTTTCTGGATCGCTATCTGACCGCATGGATTTTCACGGCCATGGTCGTCGGTGTCGTTGCTGGTTGGCTTGTGCCCGGGATCGTGCCGTTCCTCAACAAGTTCAGTGTAGGAACTACGTCCATCCCCATTGCCGTGGGGCTGATCGTCATGATGTACCCTCCGTTCACGAAGGTGCGCTACGAAGAGCTGGGCGAGGTCTTTCGCAACAAGCGCATCCTGGCGCTTTCGCTCGTGCAGAACTGGGTGATCGGCCCGATCCTGATGTTCGTACTGGCGATCGTATTCCTCCGTGGCTATCCCGAGTACATGGCGGGGCTGATCATGATCGGGCTCGCCCGGTGCATCGCCATGGTGATCGTGTGGAACGAACTGGCGAAAGGCGACACTGAATATGCTGCCGGTCTTGTGGCGTTCAACTCACTGTTCCAGGTGTTCCTCTACTCGGTTTATGCCTGGTTCTTCATCACCGTCCTCCCTCCAAGGCTCGGGCTGCATGGGGCAGTCGTTAACGTCTCGATGGCCGACATCGCAAAGAGTGTCTTTATCTATCTCGGCATACCGTTTCTGGCGGGTTTTCTGACTCGCTGGGTGTTGGTCCGAGCTAAGGGCCGCGACTGGTACGACCACAACTTCGTCCCGCGCGTCAGTCCTTTAACGCTGATTGCGCTGCTGTTCACCATCGTTATCATGTTTTCGCTCAAGGGCGCGTACATCGTGCGTCTGCCACTCGATGTCGTGCGAATTGCCATTCCGCTCTTGATCTACTTCGTGGCAATGTTCCTGGTCTCCTTTTACATGGGAAAGAAGCTCGGAGCGGATTACTCGAAGACCGCGACGCTTTCCTTCACTGCGGCCTCGAACAACTTTGAGTTGGCAATCGCTGTTGCTGTGTCTGTGTTTGGCATCAATTCGGGCGCAGCGTTTGCGGCGGTGATCGGACCTCTCGTAGAAGTGCCGGTAATGATCGGGTTGGTGAATGTCTCGTTGTTCTTCCAGCGGCGATATTTCCGGGATGCTGTCACCGGCGAACCAGTGATCGCCATCTGCGATCCATACGGAAAGAGTGTGCGATGAGCAAGAAACGGGTGTTAATTCTGTGTACAGGTAATTCGGCCCGCAGCCAGATGGCCGAGGGTCTGCTGCGTAATATGGCCGGTGAAGACTTTGAGGTGTTCAGCGCAGGGACAAAGCCGGTAGGCCTGAATCCCACTGCCGTTGCCGCCATGAAGGAGGCCGGTATCGACATTTCGAATCATCGCTCGAAGTCGGTCGACCAGTTCGCTGGACAGCAGTTCGATTACGTGATCACCGTGTGCGATAACGCGAAAGAGTCCTGTCCGATGTTCCCAGGAGAAGGGCAGCGACTACATCAAAGCTTCGAGGATCCGGCCGCAGCCCCTGCGGATCGCCAGCTAGCGGCTTTCCGGAACGTTCGCGACCAGATTGCGGCGTGGCTGGGACAGTTTGTTCGCAATGGACGCTGGGGGATGCGCATTCTTGTGTAATATTCCGCGTGAAGCCTAATTTTGATGTATTGGTTGGATGCGAAGGCTTACCGCCGTCGGCTGGGTCGAACAGCAGCCGTGACCGCGCGAATCGGCATGGGCACAACCTGCCCGGTCGAGAGGTTGCAGAATCCGCCCTGATACGACACAGAGCCATGGTGCAGTAGTTGAATAAGCACGCCCAATGCCTGCTAGGCCAGATTCTGGTTAATGAAGGGTTCCTGTCGGGTCAAGGCCTCTGCCGCGCTGAACTGTGGCATTTCCAGTTGCCTTTTGTCTTACTGACATCTAGTTCTGTGAAAACAATGTGAAGAACTTACGAGATTCCGGAGACGATAATTGCAAGTTGCTTTTCTTCAACAACTTGCACGACACACTTAACGCTTCGAAATATCTGTCGATTGCACCAACCCGGGCGTTGACAACTCACATTTCCCTATTAGGATCGGTCTCGTCGACGGCAGAAAAGGGCTGACATCTTAAACGTAGTTAGCCTGAAGTAAGCTGAGTGGTCAGTTAGGCGGGGCGACTCGCCGATACTGCCAGACCC
>Ga0208478_1000520_pt1 | contig 13412 bp, 8 predicted proteins | sample NGESurdeep072012_5_FD_184462 | JGI IMG/M metagenome (GOLD analysis project Ga0208478, IMG submission 184462) | Arctic peat soil microbial communities from Barrow, Alaska - NGEE Surface sample 415-2 deep-072012 (SPAdes) | ecosystem: Environmental > Terrestrial > Soil > Wetlands > Peat ... | reverse complement strand
GCCGTCGAAGCACTTCGCGATCTCGTTGTAGGCCTGCCGGAACAGCGCCTCGTTGCCGCTGTTCTCCCACACGACCAGGCGCTCGATGAGGTCGAACAGCCGCCGCCGTTCAACCGCCTGCGCTTGCTCGGTCGGGAACTTGTCCGGGTGTGCGGACGGGTCATCGACGAGCTGCGCGAACAGGACCGCCCGGCAGGCGGCAAGCGGCCGACGGGCCCACCACAGGTGCAGGGTCGAGGGGTGACCGTGCCGGATCGACTTCTCTCGCGCCGACTCGCGGTTGATCGCCTCCAGCGGCAGCGCGACCTCGATCAGCTTGCGCTTGTAGGTCATCGCCGACGCTCCTTCGAGTCCGCCGGCTTAGCAAGTGGACGTCGGCCACCCGCCGTCTTGGGGAACCGGGGGCCGGCTCCGTAGGTGACGGAGGGTCCGCGCTCGGCCGTCGAGGTCTTCACGAGCACACCTCGCGTTACGAGGTCGCCGAGCACTCGGGAGGCAGGCGCCGTGTCGAGGTCGAGAAGCAGCTTGACCAGGCGCGCGTTGACTTCCCCGACCTCCCGCACCATTGCGACGATCTTCCGGTCATACTCGTCGGTCGTGCGCCGCCGGTAGCTCAGAGCCGGACCCAGAGCCGCGACGACGTGCTCGCGGAGGCGGTAGACGGGCCGGGATCGCCGGGCGGACTCGCGGGTGCGCTCCAAGAGCGCAATGCGCTCGGAGGTCAGCCGGTCGAGCACTGACAGAGCCTCCGGTTCTGGCTTTTGCAGCAAGGGGGCGAGTACTTCTGCGGTCACAGTCCGGTGAGTCAACAAAGTCAACATCGTCAGCATCGTGTCGGCGTCTTCAGACTCGTCGCTCGGGAGCGTCGCGACGAAACGGGCCAAGTGGGTGTTCGGCGCACCACCGAGCAGCGTGACCTGGACCTGGTCCGCGTCGGCGACGAAGGCGGGCGGCTGATGACCAAGCCTTGCCATCTCGGCGTACATCCGGTCGACACCGGCACCCGCAGTCTCGGCCAGGCCGAGAGTACGGATGGCACCAGCGAGGACCGCATTGCGTGATCGTGACGATGTCGTGAGCACGTTGTGCACAGTCACCCCGCTAACGAACGGTCCAGGCGAGGTAACGATGAGACGGGTGGAAGTGTGTTCAACCTGGACGACACCGGTGCTGCGGTAGTCGCGATGCATAACGGCGTTCACGATCGCCTCGCGCACCGCGGCCGGTGGCAGGTCAGCAAGCTGTTGTTGCTGTCCACCCGGAACGTTGACCGACGTCCGGTCGGACCGGGCTTCGATCAAGTCGAAGCACCGGTGCACAGCCAGCAAGAGGGGGGTGGTCAGGTGCTCGTTCACGACTAAGGCACCCGCCGGCGTACGACGATGAACGTAGGCAATCTGGTCAGCCGGAGTGGGAAGCTGTGACAGGAGCAGCGCGCCCGCGTTCACCAGCCGGCCGCGCGCAGACACGAGGCTCAGGAACCGCAGCAGATCTTCGTCGCTACGGCGTACGTAGGCCCGACGCTGGGGGTCCGGCGACCGTTCCAGCATCGCGCGAGCGACGCCGATCGCGACGGGGTCGATGTCTCTCAGCCTCAAGTCTGAGTCATGCGCCGACCAGTCATCGCCCCGCCGATCGGCCACGACCGTGGCGACTCGGGATGTCGACATCGGCTCGCAAGAGCAGCCGATCCGTTCCGTCGAGCGCCCGCCAACAGCGTGGACGTCCGGACTTGCCGGAACGGTCAGGATCAGCAGGCGCCGACCCGCCCACTGCACCGGGTCGACGGCCGCCGTCAGTCGTGGGTCAGTCAACTCGAAGACGCGGCGCTGCGTTCGTACTGGGTCAAGGGTCGTGCCGCGGAAAGCTGCCTCGGCTACGTCATCGTCCGCTACGCCGACGACCACGGACGCGCCCCTGGAGTTGGCGAAGCAGACGACCGCCTCAGCCAGGTCCTTCAGGGTGTCGGGCACCGACCTGCCCTGGGTCTTGAAGTCAAGCGTCTCTGTTTCCAAGTCGCGAGGTCGGGCCCCGGTCTCGATCGCGCGCAGCACTGCGTCAATCTCTGGCCGGACCGCCGAAGTTTCCCCCAAGTTTCTCGCACCCTGACAGTGTGAGGGTAACGCAAAACTAGGCGTAAACTCGCCTCCCGCAGGCGTGAGCCGACCCCACCCACGCCCCGATCTTCGGTCACGTGTCGGCCTGGTGCCAGTGATACTCAACTCCCACCGGCCAGCGGTTGTGATACTTCCGCGCCCGTGAGTACCACAACGGCCAGAACCTGCTCGATCACTGCGGCGGGCCGCCTCGGACCCACATGGCCGTCCAGTCACCCCGGACGCCGTCGGCGGCGAAGTCGCCGAAGTCAAAGCCCTTGAACGGGTCGATCAGGTACCGCACCTCATCCCGGTTCGGCCCTTCCGGCGACACGCGCACCAGGGCCAGGCGGTAGCGATCGGCATTCTTGCCGTAGAGCACCTCGTTGCGGGTGACGACGAAGTCCTCGGCGCCGGCGATTCGGCCCTTGACCTCCAGGAAGACGAGGTGGCCGTCTGGGGTCAGCGATCGCACGTCGTACCCCGGATTGTTGTGCGGCATCTCCTTCGGATCGCGGCCCAGGTAGCGCTCCGCGGCCAGGACGGCGGCCACGGCTCGGCGGTCTACCTCGGCGGTGTCCTTCGCGTAGGTGGCAACCGGCTGATCCCGCCGGCCGGCCAGCCGGTCCAGGGCGCCCTGCGGCACGACCAGCGCGCCACCGGCGACGACGGGTGGGAGCGGCCGCAATGCCTCGTCGGCATCCAGGTCCTCAAGCCGTCGGTCGAGCCGGCGCTCCAGGTCGCGGGCGCGCCGCTCCGCGGTCTCCGGCTTAACCTTCAGCTGGCGCCCGGCGGCCTGCTGATCGAGCAGGTCGGCGTGTCGGGCATCCCAATAGTTGATTTCTTGGGTGAGGCGCTGACGGACCTGCGCACGGGTCCGGGCAACCGTCGTCCGGATGCGCTCCGAGACCTCAGCGAGGTGCTCGCTGGCGCCGTGGCTCACTGCCCAGCTGACCGCGACCTGCTCTGGGCCGCTGGCCAGCCATGGCTCGCTCAGCAGCGGGCCGAGCAGGTTCAGTTCGTCCAAGTCCGGCGCTCGGTAGTCGAGGTATGGCGCCGGACCGGCCGAGGAGGCTTGCCCGCTGGGACGAATTTCGACGAAGTCGAAGCGCTTGGAGACCGTTCGGCCCGAGGCGTGCCCGTCGTTGATCGTTTGGGTGAGGGCGACGAGCAGGCGCGGATCCTCGCCGGGATCGTTGCCGTCGACGAGGAACGCACCTTTCTTCAGCAGCGTGCCGTACCGCTCGACCACTAGGTCGACCACCGCATCGAGGAGCGGATGCCCCGGCGCGACCAGGTCAGCCTTCGGCTTGCCCACGGCGCGGAGGTGTTCGCGTTCGAAACAGATCCGTTCGTAGCGGCGCAGCACCGGCGCCCCCAGCCCGATTTGGCGATCTCGGTCGCGCACCTCGGCCGGCACATGGGTGATCTCGAAGCGGCCGGTCTCGCGGGCACTCACCCGGCCGCCCAGCAAGCGGAAGGCCTCGGCGAAGAACGCTTGGACGTAATGTGGTTGGAGCCGCCGCGCCCGGGCCTCCTCCATCCGCAGCCGCAGCTCGCGAACGTCGGCATCGGCCAGGACGTCGTGCAGGGCTCGCTCCTGCATCAGCTTGTCCAGCCCGACGCTCACCTCGGCATCGATCACCTGGTCGAGCCGGGCGCGGACCTCCGGCTGGTCGCCGTACCGGATGGCCTCGATGAGGATGTCTCGCAGCGGTCGACCCTCGAACGCCTCGCCCAGGACGTCGAAGACCTTCCCCTGGTACGCGCGGCGCTGCTCCTCCACCTTGTCGAGCAGCCGCTGGAATACCGCCCCTTCCCGAGTGTCGGCGGCCACCAGGTTCCACAGCCGGCAGACCTCGGTCTGGCCAATCCGGTGGATGCGACCGAACCGCTGCTCGATCCGGTTGGGATTCCAGGGTAGGTCGTAGTTCACCATCAGGTGAGCGCGCTGCAGGTTGAGCCCTTCACCGGCGGCGTCCGTGGCCACCAGGACGAGGGTGTCCTTGTCCTGGGTGAACAGCTCCTGCACCGCCCGACGGGCCTCCCGTGGGACACCGCCGGAGATCGTCACGACCGGCTCGTTGCGGCCGAGCAGCGACCGGATCTGGTCGACCAGGTAGTTCAGGGTGTCGCGGTGTTCGGTAAAGATTATGATCTTGCGACGGGAGCCGTCGGCTTCGTACATCGCCTCCTCTTCCAGAAGGAGACTGCGCAGCTCGGTCCACTTCCGGTCGGTGCCCGAGTGGCGAACCCGCCGGGCCAGCTCCACGAGATCGCCCAGGATCGCGATTTCCTTGTCCAGCTCGGCGAGCGTGCGGGCGGCGGACGCAGCGTCCACCACGCTGTCTTCAGCTTGCTCGCGTTCGTCGCTGGTCAACTCGTCCAAATCGTCTTCGGTGACCTCGACGGTGCGCCCGAGCAGATCGGCCAGCCGACGCTCCAGCGATGACTGGCCGGTGGCGTCCAGACCGAGCGTCTCCTGTCGCTTGCCTTCTAGTCGCCGGCGCCGTCGGTCTAGCGAGCGCAGGATCGCTTCCGGGCTGGATGCGAGGCGGCGTTGCAGCACCGTTAGGGCAAAGCCGACTGTGTTCCCTCTCCTGCCTTCGCCCTCGTGCTTGAGCTGCTCGGCCCGGTTCATCTGCTCGCGGACGTAGTCGGTGACCGCTTCGTACAGCTCGGCTTCAGGAGGCGAGAGGTCGTACATCAGCGTGTTCGCGACCCGCTCCGGGAACAACGGCTTGCCCTCGAAGGTGAGCAGATCCTCCTTGACCATGCGCCGCATCAGCCCTGACGTGTCGATGGAATGGACGGCGTCGCGGTACCGGCCTTCAAAACGGTCGCCATCGAGCAGCGCCAGGAACAGCTGGAAGTCCTCTTCCTTGCCGGCGTGCGGGGTCGCGGTCATGAGCAGCAGGTGCCGCGCGACCCGACCAAGCAGCCGGCCGAGGTCGTAGCGCTTTGTCGTCTTCAGCTCTGCGCCGAAGTAGTGGGCGGACATGCGGTGTGCCTCATCGACGACGACGAGGTCGTAGTCCGCGTGCTCCAGGGCGCTGCGCAGCTCCTCGGAGCGAGAAAGCTGGTCCATCCGCGCGAGCAGCAACGGGTGGCGTTCGAAGACGTTCTCATCGGGGGTCGAATCGACCAGGGAGCGGGTGAGTAGCTCGAACCGAATCCCAAACTTGTCCAGGAGCTCTTCCTGCCACTGCTCGACCAGGCTGCCCGGAGCGACGATCAGGCACCGGGCGAGGTCACCGCGCAGCATCAGCTCCTTGATGTAGAGCCCCGCCATGATCGTCTTGCCGGCACCAGGGTCGTCCGCGAGCAAGAAGCGCAGCGGTGTGCGCGGGAGCAGCTCGCCGTACACCGCTTTGATCTGGTGCGGCAGCGGCTCCAGGTCGCTGGTGGTCACTGCCAGCATCGGGTCGAACCGCGCGGCCATCCGGATTCGCAGCGCCTCCGCCGCGAGCCGAAAGAGGTTCGGGTCACCGTCGAACGCGTAGGCCCGCGCAGCCTGCTCGACAATGAGTGACGGCTCGACGTCGCGGTAGAGCAGGGTCTGCGCGACGCTTCCGGCATCGTCGCGGTAGGTGAGCGTGATCGCGTTGGACCCGTGCCATTGGGCGCTGATCACCGTGACGGCGGAGCCGACGACCACACCGCGGACGCGAGCGCCCGGGGTGAGCGCCTCCAGGGTCGCCCCGCGGCGTACACGCCGGCTGCAACCTGGGCAAAGCCGTACTGCAGCTGGATATTCGTCATTCCGAGATCACAGTAGTTCGCGGCGTCTGCGAACGCTATGTACTGACCCAGTTACCCAGGTGCTATGTCGATCTGGCGACGGCAGGCAAGCCCAGGGGCACGACGTCGGCCGCCGCGGCCGGTGCCAAAGGGGCGGCTCAAGTCACGGTCGGATGACGCGAATACTGGCGCCCTGTGGACGCTGCCTGGGACCCGACCGCGGTCGAGCAACTGCTGGCCGACGACCGGGCGCACGTCTGGCACCCATACGCCTCCGCGGTAGATCCGCTGCCGGTGCTGCCGGTGGTGTCAGCCAGCGGGACGCGGCTGCGGTTGGCGGACGGGCGCGAGCTGGTGGACGGGATGTCGTCGTGGTGGGCGGCGATCCACGGGTACGCCCACCCGGTCCTGAACCAGGCGCTGCGCGACCAGGTGGACCGGATGGCGCACGTGATGTTCGGCGGACTGACCCACGAGCCGGCGGTGCGGCTGGCCCGGCAGCTGGTCGAGATCACCCCGACTTCGCTGACCCGGGTGTTCTTCGCCGACTCCGGCTCGGTGTCGGTCGAGGTCGCGGTGAAGATGGCGCTGCAGTACTGGCAGGGTCGCGGCCAGCCGGACCGGCGGCTGCTGCTCACCGTGCGTGGCGGCTACCACGGCGACACCACCGGGGCGATGTCGGTCTGCGACCCGGTGACCGGCATGCACGGCCTGTTCCGGGCCTTGGTGCCGCAGCAGGTCTTTGCCGAGCGCCCCCGCCCCCGCTTCGCCGAGCCGGTGCGCGACTCCGATCTCGCCGAGGTCGCCAACCTCATGGACCGGTACGCCGGGCAGCTGGCGGCTGTGATCGTCGAGCCGATCGTGCAGGGCGCCGGCGGGATGCGGTTCTACGCCCCGGCGTACCTGACCCGGCTGGCCGCGCTGTGCCGCGAGGCCGGCGTACTGCTGCTGCTCGACGAGATCGCCACCGGCTTCGGCCGGACCGGGCGCTTGTTCGCCAGCGAGTGGGCCGGGGTGGTGCCCGACGTACTGTGCGTGGGCAAGGCGTTGACCGGCGGTTACCTGACGATGGCCGCCGTACTCTGCACCGACGAGGTCGCGGCCGGCGTGAGCGCCGCGCCGGGCGGCGCGCTGATGCACGGCCCCACGTTCATGGCCAACCCGCTGGCGGCGGCGGTGGCCTCGGCCAGCGTCGAGCTGCTCCTCGGCCAGCCGTGGCAGCAGCGGGTGGCCGAGATCGAAGGGCAGCTGACCGCCGGTCTGGCGCCGGCCAGCGCGCTGCCCGGGGTGGCCGAGGTACGGGTGCTCGGGGCGATCGGGGTGGTCGAGATGGCCGAACCGGTGGACCTGCGGGCCCTCACCCCGCGGCTGGTGGCGCGCGGCGTGTGGCTGCGCCCGTTCGGCCGGCTGGTCTACACCATGCCGCCGTACATCAGCACTGCGGCGGACGTGGCCGCGATCACGGACGCGGTGGTGGGGGCGCTGGCCGAGGACGGCTGACGCCCGGGGCGGCTGACGCTCAGGGCGAACTGCGCCCGGACGCTGTCAACTAGCGATCGTGGTGCCGCCAGCGCACGACTCCTCGGTGTGTCGCGTACCCCAGCCGCACCACGATCGCCCACCGCGCTGCCGGCCAACCGCCGACGCTGCCGGCCGGGGATGCCATTACTGTCGGCGACGTGCACACCCAAACCCCCGCGCCCGAGGCCTCGGCCGCGAACCCGAACTTGGCACTGGCCTGGCTCGCGGACGCCGCCGCGGACCGCGCGGCGCGCGGTCTGGTCCGGACACTGCGGCCCCGACCGGTGGACGAGGACGTCGTCGACCTGGCCGGCAACGACTACCTCGGGTTGGCCCGGCACCCGCGGGTGGTGGCGGCCGGCGTTGCGGCACTGCAAGCCTGGGGCGCCGGCTCGACCGGGTCCCGCCTCGTCACCGGTACGACGGCGCTGCACGCCGCGTTGGAAGATGACCTGGCCGCTTTCACCGGCGCGGCATCGGCACTCGTCTTCTCCTCCGGGTACACCGCCAACCTGGCGGCCGTCGCCGCGCTGTCGGGTGCCGGGAGCTTGGTGGTCAGCGATGCCGGCAACCACGCCTCCCTGGTGGACGCCTGCCGGTTGTCCCGCGCCCGGGTGGTCGTCGTGCCGCACGGTGACGTGGCCGCGGTCGAGCGGGCGCTGGCCGAGCGGTCCGAGGACCGGGCCCTGGTGGTCAGTGACTCGGTGTTCAGCGTCGACGGGGACCTCGCGCCGCTGGCCGCGCTGCACGCGGTCGCCCGCCGTGGCGGTGCGGCCCTGGTCGTGGACGAAGCACACGGCCTGGGCGTGGTCGGGCCGGGCGGGCGCGGTGCCGTGGCCGGGGCTGGGCTCGCCGGCGAACCCGACGTCGTCATGACCGTGACCCTGTCCAAGGCGTTGGGCGGTCAGGGCGGCGCGGTGCTGGGGCCGCCGGCCGTTCGCGACCACTTGATTGACACCGGCCGGTCATTCGTCTTTGACACCGGTCTGGCGCCGGCGGCGGCCGGCGCCGCGCAGGAAGCGCTGGCGGTGCTGGCGGAGGAGCCGGAGCGGGCCGCCGCGGTGCAGGCCCGGGCGCATGAGCTGGCCGCCATCGCTCGCGCCGCCGGGCTGCCCGCCAGCGAGCCGGCCGGAGCGGTCGTCAGCGTGGTGCTCGGCGATCCGCGGCGGGCGCTGGCCGCCGCGGCGTGCTGCCTGGAACTCGGCGTCCGAGTTGGCTGTTTCCGTCCGCCTTCGGTCCCAGAAGGTACGTCGCGGTTGCGCATCACCGCGCGGGCCGACCTGACCACCGCCGACCTGCGCCGGGCGGACGTGGCCCTGTGCGCCGCCGCGGCAATGACCCGCACGACGCCGGCAACCGCCGGATGAGCGTGCTGGTCGTTACCGGGACCGGGACGGGAGTCGGCAAGACAGTGGTGGCCGCCGCCGTGGCCGCGCTGCGGGCCCAGCGGGGTGACCGGGTCGCCTATTTCAAGGTCGCGCAGACCGGCGTGCCCGGCGACGAGCCCGACGTCGACGTGGTCCGCCGCCTTGCCGGGGACGTCGAGGTGGTCGAAGGTGCGCGCTATCCCGACCCGCTGTCCCCGGAGGCTGCCGCCCGCCGCTGCGGCCGGCCGCCGGTCGACCTCGATCACGTTGCCGCCGTCGTTGGGGACCTCGCCGCGACGTACCCGCTGGTCGTGGTGGAGGGCGCCGGCGGCCTGCTGGTGCGCCACGACTCGGCCGGGTCCACGCTGGCCGACCTCGCCGGCCGGCTGGGCGCGCCCGTGCTGTTGGTGGTCGGCGCCGGGCTGGGCACGCTCAATGCCACTGCCTTAACGCTGGAGGCACTGGCCTCTCGACGTCTCGTCCTCGACGGCATCGTGATCGGGTCCTGGCCGACCAGCCCAGACCTGGCCGAGTGCAGCAACCTCGACGACCTGGCCGCGCTCGCCGACCGACCACTCGCCGGCGCGCTGCCGGCCGATGCCGGTGGCCTACGGCAGCCCGAGTTCCTGACCGCCGCTCGAGCCGGCCTTGGCCCCCAGTACGGCGGGAACTACAGCGCCCCGCGCGAGCGCAGGCCGCGATAGGCCACGATGCCGGGCAGGGCAGGCAGCCAGAAGGTGACCAGCCGGAACGTCAGCACGGCAGCCACGGCCGGCCCCACCGCCACGCCGAACTGGGTGAGCGCGGCCACCAGCGCGGCCTCGATCGCCGCAAGTCCCCCTGGGGTGGGACTCAAGGCGGCCAGCGACGAGCCGGCGAGGTAGCTCAGCGCCACCGCGAGCAGCGCCACATGCTGGTCGTATGCGACCAAGCTGGCGGCCAGCGCAGCGATGTAGCCCGCCGTCACCCCGGTGGCACAGACCACGAGCCCCAACCCCCGCCGCGGGTTGCGGGTCAGGCCGCCGGCTTGCCGCAAGGCCAACGACATCGGCGTCAGCGCCCGATGGCGTTGGGCAGGTGAGGTGAACAGCACCAAGCCGGCGACCACCAGGAAGATCACCGACCCGATCAGGAGGGCGTCGCGACGGGGGTGCTGCGGATGCGGTGGGTGCAGCAGCCCGAGTTGGCCGCTGGCCGAGGCCACGATGACCAGGCCGACGACGTGCACCCCGACCCCCGCCAGGTTGTTGACCGCTACCGCGGTGACGGCCTGCGCCCGGAGCAGTCCGGCGCGCGTCAGGTAGAGGACGTTTAAGCCGATGCCGCCGAGGCTAGCCGGGGTAAGCGGGTTGGCGAACGACGCGGCGAGTTGGGCAGCGATGGTGCGCGAGAAGGACAGTGGCCGCCCGGCCGCAAACCGCAGCTCGGCAGCCGCCGCGAGGTAGGTACCGGCCGAGAACACAGCGGCCACCGCGACCCAGCGCCAGCGCACGTCCGCCATCGCCTGCCAGGTGCGTCCGGCCTCGGCAACCTGGGGCAGCAGCAGGTGCACCGCGAGCGCGGCGACGCCCAACAGAGCGGCCGCCCGCAAGCTCGGCCCTAACCAACGGTCGTGCGCCGCTCTGGAGTCGCGCGGCCGGGCCCCCGACGACCGGTGGGCGCCGAACCGGCCCGTCACCTCGGGCCAGCCGACGCAACCGCGGCGGAGCGGGGCATCGCCGGTCCCCTCTGGTCGCCTACGTCGGGCTTGGGTCGAGCCTAGGTCGGGGTGATCGCGGTGTCGCTGACGTACGCCGGTACGGCGGGTCGCCCAATTCGGCGCACCACGATCGTGGACCTACTATCCCGCAGGGGCACAAACCGGGCGACCGGCTTGGTGATCCCGGCTAGGTTGCCGGCCACCATGGACGCCCGCATCGACACTTCGGCCCGGGCCTGGACAGTCGTAGCCGCGGCGTTCGGCGCCATGTTCACGGTGTTCGGCGTCGCCTACAGCTTCGGCGTCTTCTTCGACCCGATGGCCCGCGAGTTCGGCAGTGGTCGGGCCGCTGCGGCCGCCGTGTTCGCCCTCACCGGCTTCGTCTACTTCTCCCTCGGAGTGGTGAGCGGACCGGTCGTGGACCGGGTGGGGCCGCGCCGGGTGCTGGTGGTCGGAGCCATCGCGATGATCAGCCGGTACGGCTGGCGGACGACGTACGTCATCTTCGGCGTGGCCAGCGGCATCCTGCTGTTGGCCTGCGCGGGGGCGGCGGCGAAGCCCCCGGTACCGACCGGTGGCGCGCTCCGGTTGTCGCAGTCGGTGCGGACGGCGCAGTTTCGGACCATGTACCTGGCCATGGTCGTGATGGGCATGCCGCTGTTCCACGTCCTCGTCTTTCTCGTCCCGTTCGCCCGCAGCGAGGGCATCGGCGGTGGCGCGGCCGGACTGCTGATCGGCATCGTCGGCGCGGCCAGCGTGGTGGGTCGACTTGGCTTGGGCGCGATCGGCGGGCGGTTCGGCTCGATCCGCATGTTCAAGGTCAGCTTCGCCATCATGGCGCTCAGCTACCCGATCTGGCTGCTCGGGTCGTCGTACGCCGCGTTGGTCCTCTTCGCGGTCACCATGGGCCTGGCGTACGGCGGGTACATCGCGCTGTTGCCGGCGGTCGCCGCGAAGCTGTGGGGCGTGGCTGGGCTCGCCCGGCTGCGTCGGCCGAGTACCGCGCCCACGCGGCTGCCGTGACGTGCTGGCCGCCCGCAACCCCGCTTCACCCGGCTACGGCATCGCAGACTCGGCGTGTCGCGGGCCGTGACAGTGCCGTCGGCGGGTGAAGGCGCCTCCCCGCCCCCGCTTCACCTAGCTACGGCACCGCGAGCAGCCCCCGGTGTGCAGCGGTGTCGGTTCGAACGCGGATTACGGCGCGGCCGCGGCCCACACCGGATCGTCGGCGCCCCAGGCCGGCCGCCGCTCCGGCACCCGGGTCACCCACTGCCCGGTCTGGCGGACCGCCTCGGCGAAGGTGATGGCGTCGTCGACCGCCGAACAGCCCGGGTCGTTGTTGAAGTAGACGAAGACGTCTTCGGCGTTGGTGAAGGTCTCGGCGATCAAGCCAGCCCAGTAGGTAAGACAGCCCCAGTCGTAGCGCGGCCAGGGCGCGTGGCCGTGGTGCAGCCGCAGATACCCCCAGTCCGCGGTCCGCCACAGCGGGGCGATGGCGCGGTGGTCTCGGTCCGCCCACGACAGCGCGGCCCCGTGTTGGACCAACACCCCCGCCACCTCCGGGGTCCACCAGGAGTCGTGCCGGGGTTCCACCGCCACCCGGGTGCCGGGCGGAAAGCAGCTCAGGCACTCGTCGAGCAGCGCCGGGTCGGCCGGCAGGGACGGCGGCAACTGCAGCAGGACCGGGCCGGACTTCTCCGCCAGGCCGGCGACCCGGTCCATCAGCCGGGCGACCGGCTCGGCCGGCTCCCGCAGCCGCTTGACATGGCTGAGGAAGCGGCTGGCCTTCGTGGTCACGACGAACTGCGGCGGGGTCCGGGAGCGCCACGCCTCGAACACCCGTCGCTCGGGCAGCCGGTAGAAGGCGTTGTTCACCTCGACCGTGTCGAAGTGCGCGGCGTAGTGCTCGAGCCAGAGTCGCTGCGGCAGCCGCGGCGGGTAGAAGCGGCCGCGCCAGTCGCGGTACTGCCACCCCGAGGTCCCTACGATCACCGTCACGGTGGCTGCCTTCCCGGCTCGGCCCCCGGCGTACCGCGTGCTCCCCGGCGTACCGCGACAGGGGTAGCCCACGGCATGGCTAAGCACCACGGCCACGGACCTGCCCCCCTCGACCCGCGGGCCTGCCGTGAAGGCCGTCGTCTGGCACCGTCCGCGCACGGTGAGCGTCGACGAGGTCGACGACCCGAAGGCGCAAGAGCCGGCTGACGCCATGATCAAGGTGACCGCCGGCGCGATCTGCGGGTCGGACCTGCACATCTACGACGGTGTTGAGCCTGGACACGACGGTTGTGCTGCTCACCCCGGTGGTGCTCGCTCCGCCCGGCTCGGCCTGTCGGTGGCGCCGTTCGCCTATGCGGCGGTGTGGATCGCCAACGCCGGTTCGCTGTCGCTGCCGGTGTCGAACCTGACGAACCTGCTGGCGGTCAACCGGCTGCGCCTGTCAGCCCCGGCGCACGTCGAGCGGATGGCTCTGCCGGCGTTGGTGACGGTGCTCGCCACGTTGGTGGTCCTGGCAGTGTGGTTTCCGTCGCGAGCTGACCGGCCGCTACGTCCTGCCCGAGCCGGTGGTGCCGGCCGACCGATGGCTGTTCCGGGTTGCGGCGGCCTGTGTGCTGGTCGGCCCCGGCTTCGTCGCCGGCTTCCCGGTGGAGGACGTGGGCCGGGGCGCTCGCGCTCTGCCTTGCCGACCAGCTGTTCGCCTGAGGGGTCCGTGGGCGCTTGGCGACTCTCTCGTCACGCGATACGGTCGCGGCAGCCGAAGTTCGGCGGGTGGAGGTTGACATGGTGGATCACGACCGGGACCGGCAGCTGATGGGCGAACCGGGGAGCACCGTCGGCGATACCGACATTATGGGCGGAGTCAACACCCAGCCCAGCGACTCGGCCGTCCTCGGCGCCGGCGACTCCCCCGACGAGGAGTCGGTGATGGGGAGTGCAGACGACGCCTCAGGAGAGGCGGAGACCATGGGCACCGCGGACGCCTCGTCG
>Ga0208478_1000519_pt1 | contig 13420 bp, 9 predicted proteins | sample NGESurdeep072012_5_FD_184462 | JGI IMG/M metagenome (GOLD analysis project Ga0208478, IMG submission 184462) | Arctic peat soil microbial communities from Barrow, Alaska - NGEE Surface sample 415-2 deep-072012 (SPAdes) | ecosystem: Environmental > Terrestrial > Soil > Wetlands > Peat ... | reverse complement strand
GCGGCAATGAAAACGCCCGTGGTTGAAGCAAAATTATTGCCGCTCGGCCTCTATTCAGCGGTCGTCTGCGGAAAAGATTTCGGTGCGTTCGTCAAACAGAGAAGCGACGAGTACGCACGCATCATTCACGACGCAAACATCAAGATGGAGTGACCATGAGCTTGCAGCATATCCTCGTCGCCCTCGTCCTGTTCAGGCTGGTGACCACCGGCTGGGCGATCGCCATTAATAGGTCCTGAGCCAGTAAGTCAGAGAGAAGCAACTACCATACTCTACCGCAAGGGAAGTCCCGAAGATCCCACGACGAATGAAGAACTCATGGACAAGTTTCGGACGCTTACAAAGAGACTTGATGGTCGGCGGCCTGAACAGATTTCCCTAATCGTATCTCACATTGAGGATTGTGAGAATTTGGCGGAACTTTCGCACCTGCTGATGGCCGAGGAATTGATTGCTACCTAGCCATCGTTTCTATGTCGAGTGAGGCTCGCCGGTGTTGAGGCGCATGGCGGCGTCGGTGGCGCGGCGATTCCACTTTGGTGTCAGTCTCTCGATGAAGTCGTACATGTAGCCGGGAAGATATTTTCTCTGCCGCAGAACGATATGGCAGGCCGCACAAATGCAATAATCTCTCCATCGTGCTGGTACAAAATTTCCGTCATGTCATAGTGGCAACCCTCTTCGCGTTCAAACTCTAGCAATCAATTGAACGTTCGCAGGAGCTGGTCAGTAATCGGCTTAAGGAGATAGCTCGTCATCGTGCGACTGCCGGTCTGCAGAAATACCTCGACGGGCATTCCGGCCACCAGTTGTAGGCTGCCAAGCCGCCGACGCTCGCTACTGGGCAGCGTCACCCGCACTGTATAGTAAGCTGCATTGGCCTGGCGGTCGTGGCTCAAATCGGCCGAGACATACGACACGACTCCTTCGAGCTGTGGGGTGGTGCGTTGATTGAATGCCGAAAAGCGCACGTAAGCACGCTGTCCAGAGCCTACTTGATCAATATCCCGAGGCGGAAGCTTGGCTTCGATCTGCAATTCGTCCGATTCCGGCACAATTTCCATGGCGACCTCGCCGGGAGCAATAACGCCGCCGACGGTGTGAACCGAAAGCTGGTGAATAACCCCATTGGTAGGCGCGCGCAAATCCACCCGCTTGAGCAAGTCCTGTGCGGCTACGGTCTTCTGAACAAGTTCGGCCTCTTTATCCTGCGCCTCGCGCAGATCCTTCATGACCTCACTACGAAAGTCCTGATCAATCCGCACGGCCTGCAGCTCCGCCTCACTGATCTTGGATTTTGCCTCTGCGATCGCTGCCGTCGTTTGGCCGCGGTCGCCGTCGAGCCTAGCGGCCTCGCGCTCCAGCGATGTTTTACGTGTCAGCGGCACCAGTCCTTTCTGGTACAGACTATCGACGCCCTCGAGCTCACGAGAGATCAGGTCGTGCTGCGCAGCTTTCGATTTCACCTGAGCATCGAGACCGGAAATCTGCTCCCCGAGTTGCCCGACATGGCTACGCAATAGCTCTTTTGCGCTGCGACGCGCCGCCGCGCGGCTACTGAACAGCGAAATCTCCGATGCCCATAGGTGACTGACATTATCTTCGCCTAACCGGGTGCTCATTTCTTGCGGCTTTCGCGGCTGATCCACGCCATCACGTTCGGCCGCCAGGCGCGCCAGTCTGACGCGGACCTGATCGAGCTGTTGCATCAGAACCTGATAATTGGCTTGCAGTTGCGTGTCGTCGAGGCGAAGCAGCAGATCACCGGCCCGCACATGCATCCCGTCGCGCACAGGAATATACGCCACCACGCCGCCAGCCGGATGCTGAATCTTCTTCACATCCGATTCCACCACAAGTGTGCCCGGTACGACGACGGCACCCGATAGCGGCACCAACGTCGCCCACCCGCCCAGGATTCCGACACCCAGGATTAGGACACGAAGTCCTATTTTGAGTTCGCCCTCAAAAGCGTGCGTTAGCCGCGCTGTGAGCCCGGCGCCTGACGTCTCGTCCAGTCGGGTAGCGCCCGCACGACTGATCAAGAATGCACAGGCGGAGCGTAAATGTTCAAACGCACTGCCAGACCGCAGAAACTCAAGGCCGGACTGGAAACCGCGGCGGAGGCTATTTGTGGTCTCTGCCGGCGACGGAATCGGCGATGGCCTTTTAATCGAAGAGTAAGCGCTAGCCTGGTGCGTGTCACGGCTTTCGATCTTTGCAGTGGTTAGCGGAGGAGTCGCCCCTTCAGTGGGTTGCCCCGCCCGTGGTTGGGAAAACACCTTCACGCGTTGGGGCCCTGATCGCCTTGGTAGCGCCGGTGTTTTGCCGCGCTGCCTCGACTTGCTTCCGTAACCAATAGACTTGCGCCGATTCAAGCCGATCATTTTGAGGACAAAGTTGACCGCGCCGTCGACTGCGGTTCGAGTCGGTTCGATTCGGGTCCCGCGCCGATTGTCAAAAAGCCAGTTGGCCGGCCGCGCCTCAACGGCGTGCGTAAATTGCTCGCGCTCTTGGTAACTTTCCTTGTTAAGAAATTTCTGAAGGCGCCTCAGTTCGCAAATGAGAGCGGTTCCCTGCGGCCCAATTCCCGCATCCGCGGCGTTGGTCGCGTCGTAGTGTCCGAGCGTATGGCTACGATCATTGGACCAAGTCATCGCGCGGCACCTGCGACCGCTTGCGAGGCCCCGCTTTGCTTCGGTGCTTCCGCGGAACGATCAACGGTCCGCGCGACCCGTGCGAAAATTTCCTCACTCGGCCCGAACGCTATTGACCGCCCCTCATGTATTACCATTGTCATGTTCAACACTGCCAACGCGTTAGACCGGTGCGAAACGACGATGACGATACTCTGCTCGCTCCGCAGTGTTTCGATCGCCTTGACGAGCGCATTTTCTCCTTCGGCGTCGAGATTGGCATTTGGTTCGTCGAGTACGACTAGAAATGGGCGGCCATACACGGCCCGAGCTAGACCAACCCGCTGGCGCTGGCCGGCCGATAGCGAGGCGCCTCGTTCTCCGATCCGGGTGTCGTAGCCGTCCGGCAGACGCAAGATCATCTCGTGAACGCCGGCCACCTGCGCGGCTTCCAGAATTGCCTCCGAGGTCGCTTCCTCATCAAAGCGCGCGATGTTCATCGCTACCGTGCCATCGAACAACGCTACGTCCTGGGGTAGGTAGCCGATGTGTCGCCCAAGATCGTCGGGATGCCATCGATCGATTGCGGCGCCGTCGAGACGCACGGCGCCCGTCGCCGCGGGCCAGATGCCAACGAGCGCCTTCGCGAGCGAAGATTTTCCGGCGGCGCTGGCGCCGAGAAGCGCTAGTCCCATTCCCGCCCGCAGGCCAAAGGACACTTGGGAGAGGACTGCTTTTTGAGTGCCGGGCACGATCACGCTGAGATTCTCAGTCGTCAGGATGCGATTTGGCCTCTGCAGGACAACGGCGGGGGCTGCGGGCGCCGCAGTGACCTTTAGTACAGTGCGTAGGCGGTTAATCCCCTCTCGAGCTGCAACGAGTTGCTTCCAGTTTGCCAGCGCGACTTCGACCGGCGCCAGGGCGCGCCCCATAATGATCGAAGACGCAATCATGATACCGCCAGAGGCCTGCTCTATAACTACCAGATAGGCACCGACTCCGAGCACCGCCGATTGCAGAACGAAGCGCAAGACCTTAGCCGCAGCGCTAAGGTTCGCATGCACATCCGCGAGCCGCGTGTTGTGATGAATGTAGTGCTCATTCGTGAGCGACCATCGATCGGCCAGACGACCTGTCATGCCGAGGGCGCGAATGACCTCCGCGTTCTGACGCAGTGCGTCGGCCAGGACCTGCCGCTGGGCATTTCCCTCCATCGACATTTTCGCCGCGCTTTTCGATTGACGCTCAGTCAGGAACGTCATGGCGATGATGGCCGCCGCCCCGCCGGTCGCTATGACGCCAATCACCGGATGAAAGAGGAATAGCGCAAGCAGGAAAAGCGGGATCCACGGCATGTCGAGAAATGCTGTCGGGCCAGCACCCGACAGGAATGCGCGCACCTGATCGAGATCGCGCAGCGGCTGCTGCGCCAGAATTGGTTTTGTGCCCCGCAGTGCCAGAGTTACGAGCGCCAAGTGAATCCGGGTCTGCAGTTGAACGTCAAACAGGGCGGCAATCCGCGCCAGCATACGGCCTCGAAGCGCGTCGAAATAGCCTTGCAGCAAGTAAGCAACCATTACTATCGCCGATAGCCCAAACAATGTTGCAAGGTTGCGACTCGGAATCACACGATCGTACACTTGCAGCATGTAGAGCGAGCCCGAAAGTGTCAGCAGGTTGATCACACCACTGAACACCGCGACCCCCGCTAATCGTCGTCCGCTTGCACGCAACTGAATCGCAACCGGATCGTCCCCCTCGAGCGACAGCATGCTCCCCCACAATGCTTTCATGCTGCAGCGGCAGTGTCCCGGCGCCACAGCAGTCGGTCATGCGCCTGCCAATCGCGAATGCTGAACTTCGATCGTGACAAAAGTTCGGCGGGTTTGAGATTGTAGAACGCGTGTCCCTGATCCCGACGGACAATCTTATTTGCATAAGGTTTTTGCGGTTGACGCAATCGGTTTCGACCGAGCGCTAGCGCCTTCTAATTGCCTACGAATGGTCACAGTGTCTGCCTGCTAATTTCTCATTTCAGTCCGAACGAGACCATGATTAGCCAGCACCATGTGACCACTCGAATTTCACGTCGCAGTTTCATTCTCACTTAAAGCACTAACACGGGGGAAACTCATGGCGCATGATACACAAGGGCATCACGGCGACACCAACACTCCGACGCCACCCGAAAAGCCTCATCTGCCGATGACTTTCGCGGAAATTGGCACGCTTTACAATTCAATATCCGATGAATTGGAGGGTGGTGTCACGCACCAAAACCAGCAACTACTCCTCAATCAAGTCTCGACTGTCCAAACGCAACTTCAAAGCCTGATTAACAGCGGAGCCTTGAATAATCTGGACGGTGCAGGAAACCCGGCTGTAAGTGTCGTCCATGCTCAGAATGTCGCCGATCAAATGAATTTCTTGAAAACAGAGATCGGCGCCTTTGGTACAGGCACCTTTGTTCCTAAGTTCATCAACGACGTCGTCAGGGATGTTCAAGACATCGTGGCCGCCGACCCGGCACTGACTGCACTCGCCCATCAGGCCAATCATTCCGGTTTCCAACAGGTCTCCTATCTCCTAACGAATCCCACGCCGTTCGCTGACTCAGGCGCACAAACGGACGCGCTTCTTAAGTTTATCACCGACTCGAATTCGCTGGCCGCGCGCGCTCAGGTGTTGGCCGGCACCGATCCCAATTCAGCACCGGTCCATCAGTTGGAAAGCGACATTCAAGCGTTTTCCACGGCTGCCGATTCTTATTCTACAGAACAAGGGGGTCTGTTCTCGGCCCGTTTCAACAACGAATTCACCCTCAATGGTGTCCAGGGAACGGCCTCGCGTGAAATGATCACCGGCCTCGAAACCGGCAACGCAGATCTCGTCAACGGCGCAGCATCGGTGTTGACGGCGAACGCCAATGATGTGCGGGGAAATATGTTGACACAAGGAAACACCTTTACGCCTGCGCCTAATGGCGGCATCCCCGATTTCATTGACACAGTGCATGACGCTGGGGTCGTCTTCAACGATGCCATGACCAAACTCATTGGCGGCGTCTATTCCGGTAACCAGCAATCCATCCTCAATGATCTGAACGCTACCGCGGTCGGTCTCCATAATGCTATCATGGACCAGGGGATCACCGGGCAGGCCCTCCACGATATCAATCACGTCATCAGTCTCTTGGGTCAGCAAGCTTCCCTGGTGGGCGGCATCGGCGCCGCGTCGCCCACTCAGACCTCCGCCGTCAATGGGCAAATCAATCAAATCCAGGCGCAAATTCTGAACGTCGTCAATCATGACGCGACCCTGGCAGCGATGGCGGTCGGTGCCGATGGAACCGTCGGCTTCGTAGCCTTGCCGCCGGGGACGACGCCAAGCCATAGCGACGCTGTTGCTTCGGCCGGGCACCATTTCGAACATATGTGGGGCTGAGCCAAGACGCATCTATCGTTGTCTGAGCCTGCGGCAACATAGCCGCACCTCGGAATGCAAGTGCGCTCAGTCGTACGCTTGTTTTGCGGCCGGTTGTGGCTCAAATCGGCCGATACGTACGACGCAACTCCTTCGAGCTGTGGCGTGGCGCGCTGATTGAATGCGGAAAAGCGGGCGGGATACGTAGAAAGTTATTCCGAATCTGGTCGAAATAGCTGGGTGGGGCATGAGTAGGTGCGCTTCGCGTAACCGAAGAACTGACTACGGCACAGTTATACTGCATTGGTGCTTGGTCGTCGCGCTGACAGTGGCAGTCCTCAGCGGGCTTAGGATTGCCAGCGAGTCGCCTGACCGCTCATGGATCAATGCTCTTGATCTCATCCTGCCGCGCCGCCTCGTGTGGACAACGCATATGCAGGCCGCGGTCGCACTGATCCCGATCGCCATCGCCTACCCAATTTATGTCTCGCTCGCGCGGCTGTGGGGACGCGTCCGATTCGATCGAATTCGGCTAAGCGGCCTATTCGGCCGTCATCAGGCACGCTGGGGCGCTGTCAACGTTGCCCTCTATTGGATCTTCTATCTCATGCTGCTTTCGGAGATCGCGACCGGCATCCTCGTGTATTTCGATTACGGCAACAGCACCATAATCACACTTCACTGGCTAGGAATGTCGTTCATTTGCGGATGCACGATCGCCCACGTTCTGGTTCATTGGAAAATTGGCAAGGCGTCGCAACTGCTGCGTATTGTGCGCCCGGCGCGTTTGTTGCCGCAACCTCCGCCGTTCGATCCAATCGACCTGTTGGAACTGCTCGATCAACGGGCTTCCGAGCCGCAGGAATCTCAGGTTTCGCGAGCAATGCACCTCCGGCCGGAGCTTTATAACGATGCATTACAGCAATTTGTGCCGGCCAATGACCATTTCCCGCTGGGCCGGCGGGAGCCGAAGCAGAACCTTTTTTAAACCAAAGAAATACGTTCGCGAGCAGGCACGGCGGATCCCGCGGAGTGGATACAATGCTTCAATCCAATCCTTTTATTGTGGCGCTGGTGGTGGCGGTCGCCGGCACCTCCCTTATTGTGACGGCTGAACGTCAGACGTCGGAAAGCCTATTGATCCGCCGCGTGGGTGCGCCTGACATCCCAGTCATCGACGGGGACACGTCCGACCGAGCGTGGCAAATGACCAAGCCGCTCTATGTCCTGACCGCTCATGGCGACAATTTCAATGGCAAGGGGGAAACCACCGTGGAAATCCGCGCGGTTCATGACGGTCAGTGGGCCTATTTTTTGTTCGTCTGGGACGACCCAACCCGCTCGTTGAAGCAGCTGCCATTGTTGAAAACGGCGGAGGGTTGGAAACTCCTTCACGATGGATACGAGGCAGGAGCAGAACATGCGTATAGCGAAGACAAATTCTCGGTCCTGCTGACCAAGCTTAATGTCATTCTGGCGGGCGATCGTACATTCCATGCCGGTACCCAGCCGCTAGACGGAAAGCCGCGCACTCTTACCGGTCGCGGCCTGCACTACACGGAGCGGCCCGGCCTCTTCGCAGACGTTTGGGAATGGAAGGCAACTAGCACAAGCCCAGCCGGATTCATGGACGATGATCATTTCGGTCCACCAGTCGAGGCCACAAGTGCGCAGGCTGAAGGCAAAATCCCCTACCGTGGCGGATTCGCTGCCGATCCTGGCACTGCCAGTTATGTTGACAATTTCGCGGTTGAAGACCCGAACGACTACCGCAAGTTCGTCACTCCCCTCCGCCTGCCCAAAGACGTCAGCACGATGACGACCGCGTTGGGGGTGATCGATCTCGACCCCAACCATGGCGAGGGTGTCGACGCACGCTGGTTTATGACTATGGAGGAATCGACGCCCTATTCGCGCGACCTCGATGCAAAGATTCCCGTCGGCACTATCGTTCCAGGCGTCATTTTCTCCGGTACTTATTCCGGGGACCGCGCCGATGTTCGCTGCGCCGCGCGCTGGGCTGCCGGACGATGGGCACTCGAAGTGGCTCGGCGACTCGATACCGGAAGTCCCTACGACGTACCCATCAGTACGGGAACCTTCATGCGGGTAGCGGCCTTCGACCATACGCAGATCGGTCACACAAGGCATGTTCGTCCGATACGTTTGGAGGTCGAATAATGGGCAAAGTGTGCAGCCTGGAGGTGAATGGCAATTCGATCTCTGTGCACCGCGGCGATCTGCTGCTCGACGCTGCGCTACTGAATGGCATCGACATCCCGCATGATTGCCGGTCCGGAAATTGCGGCACCTGTCGCGTACGCCTGCTCGACGGCCGCGTGTTTGGTGGACAGACAGACGATCCGGAGATGGTCTATGCCTGCCAGTCCCGAATCGTTACGGATCTGCGCGTCCATGTTGAGGACGTGCCTGAAATCGTCACGATGCCGGGCGTGGTCGCCGATCTCATCCCATTGGCGCCAGATGTGTGCGAAGTTTGCATCGAAACGCGGAGGCCGGTCGAATACTTTCCCGGTCAGTACTACGCGGTGCAATTCCGCGGCTTCCCCGCTCGCTACTTCAGCCCGACTTCGGCGCTCGACTGGCCGTGCAACGAAGCACTCGTGCGATTTCATATCCGAATTGTGCCAAACGGGCGGATTTCCTCCGCGCTCGGTCAACGTATTGGCTCCGGACACCGGGTCAAGCTGGAGGGTCCGTTCGGTTCGGCCTATCTGAGGGCATTTCCCGACCAACGCCTTGTGTTGGTCGCGAGCGGGAGTGGCTTTGCTCCAATCTGGTCGATCGCCGAAACTGCGATCAAGAGTGCGCCGCGGCGCGAACTCGTGCTCATCGTCACCGCACGATCGTTGGACTCTCTGTATATGATCCCTGCGCTTTGTCGATTGGCGCTGTTCCCCAATGTTGTCATCATTCCCGTGGTTTCGGAAAATCAGGATGTCACGGCGGCGGTCCGCCGCGGCAAGCCGACCGATCACCTCCCCAACTTGACGCCGCGGGACATTGTCTTCGCGGCCGGCGCCCCGGAAATGGTCCGCGCCGTCGCGCGGATGTCAGGCGCTGCCGGGGCGAAATGCTACACCGATCCGTTCGAAGCGGCATCGCACCGCACGGCGACCGATTTGTGGTCGCTTGCCGTGAGTTGGCTCACCAACACCTCAGGTAGAAGGTGAGGGTAGGAATTTTGGTACGCTGTTCAGAGTTACGAAAAGCTCCGAAACTTCAAATGAAATAAGCGGATGGCTTCTCCGCCCGCCTGCAACTCTCGCACCAACGGGTGTCGGGAGCCAACTGGCTCCGATAAGCGCGATTATCGATGCCAAGCTGCCGAGCCAGCCTAAGCACTGGCGGATCGCTAAAGAAGGTCGTCTATTGTCGGAGAGCGTACTTCTTCGAAAACCTGTGTGTACCGAAAACCCCATCCGCGATGATTTCAATTTTGAACGACAAAATTCCCTGTTCTTGCGGCAGAATTCCCTGCTCCGCCGAAAAAATTCCCTGTTTCATTGAGTAGGGGGTATAGTGATAGTGAAGAAAGTAGGCCACCTGCTAAGTGCAGATCATGTCGTAGCGTTGATTTTTTATTTGAAATTGAAAATGAGATTAGCCCGGGCTTTTGTTTACCTTGCCCAGTGATACGCAGGGTCTTTACAGTCATTGCCCTCCGAGAATGCGACCGGCTCGCGTTCTTTACCCCAAATGTTTTTTCCGGCGCGTTGCGGCTTAAGTCTGAAATTAGTGTTCCGCTCTAGGAAATACTCATCGATGGCTTTACGACATTCTTCAAGCGACACATAATCGCTGTTGTGAATAATCGCTCTCGCCATGCCACTGAAAATAGATTCAATAATGTTCAAGTATTGACCGCTTGCTGGCAGCAACAAACTCTCAATCTTAGGCCACTTACCACCGTTGTTGTGATCGATAAAAGTATCGATCGCGTCTGACTTATGCCAAGAGGCCGCGTCCCACGAAATCCATAGTTTCCGCTTGCGTCTATACTTTTTGCGAAGTAGCCGAAGCATCTTGATCATTTCGGCGGAGTTTTTACGGTCACTGTAGAAATGTGTCACTTGATTGCTTGATAGTTCGATTGCTGCAGTCAGGATTATCAATCCCCGAGATTTCTGACGTTGTTGCACCACGGGTGTCTTGCCTGGAGCAACAATTGAACGCCCTCCCATCTTTCGAACGTGGAAGGGACCAAACTCATCGATCGAAAAGAGTGCTTCGTCATTTCTCAATTGCGAGGCGACCTCACGGACGCGTGCGACCTTTTCCTTGTAGAAGGTATCATTAGAAGTCAACACAATCCGCGCCTTGCGCCAGCTATAACCAGCCGATTTCAGAATCTGTCTGATCACATCGGCACAAGCTGGATTCCCGTCATTGATAAGAGCCTCCCGGAGCGTCTGCATTGACCACGCCGCCCGGTTAAACCCATGATCTCGTGGCGGCGCATGCAAGATTCTAAATACACTGCGCCGAAGCCCTTCTTCTTCGCGCCTTCGTGGATGCCCAGCCGGAGGGGCCAACATCGCCTTAACGCCGTCCCGATCGCAAATCTTCAGGTTTTTATCGACAAAACTTTTGTTCATTCCAGCAAAGCTGCAAATTGTAGTCTTTTTGATCCCTTTGCGATGGGCAAGAAAAGCAATTGCTTTCATGCGGTTATAATGTTTTCCATTTCGAAGCGTCGCCATGAGCTGCTTCAAATCAGGGATGTCGCCAACATCCTCACGAACCTCTTCAATTTTTAAAAGTCCAAATGCGAGCCTGCACTTCCACTCACTATCGAGCCGCCGCGCAGAATCTCGAGGGTCCATCCGCCATTCAACATTTGTTATAAGCTTACAAGCCTGTAAGAGGCTTGCTGCGCGGGTTTGATTCTCGGTGTCTGCTCGATACAAATAAAAGAGAAAACGTACTGCTCTATCGCGGTCGAGCGCACTTAAGACTTCATAGAGTTCTCCCCAGAACTGATATCTTCTTCGGCTAAGGTCGCCCAAATGGTTTTTGAGCGTTTTTTCAGATCCATCGTATCCATCTTGTCGAATCCTCTCGAGAATTTCCTTTGCATGTTTTGGTGTAGGAGGCGGCCGGTCTGTCCGACGGGTCAACATTTTCTCTATTGTGCTTAGGTATGGGCCGATCTTAGAGCGTGAACTCCGATCCCGAATTGGAGATGGCGGCGTCGGGTGTGCCAGTATTTTATGAAGTGTGGCGTAGCTTAACTTCTGCTCTCGCCCAACTTGGCGTCCAGAGAGCCCATCAATAAGCACACGGTTCCGGATAGTGGTCCACCTCAGTTTATCCCGGTACATGGCCCAAGCCCTTACCCTGAAAGTGAAGCTCCCCAATCCTCACGTAAATTCTGCAATTGCCTTATGGACCCTCAACTCCTGTGATCTTTCATTGTCCGTTCAGCGTGCCGCGATTGCCATTATCATCCGCCTCTTTCTTGCATACGTAGGCTCCATTCTTTGTGTGGCCGTACCAGCGCATGCCTTTCCAGTGATAGATGTGGGTAGGTAGATTGAGCCAGACAACGACATCGTTGGGGCAATGCTGTTGCGCTTGATCCGCCGAAGAAAAAAGCGTGAGTGAAGCAATCGCCGGAAAGGTTGAGCCAATTATGAGGGTCGCTAAAACGACAAGCTTAATAGGTAGAGTTTTTAACATACAAGACCTCTGTGCGTGCAAAGCATCTGGGCATTGGCGGCCGCGCGTTTCTATTGGCACGCGCTTTCGTAGTCAGAGACTGCCGATTCGAAGTCGTCTTGTGCTGAATGCAGCGTTAAGAACTCTGTTGAACAGTCGTCATGTCCATCACTGCCAGAAATACAGCTAGCATAGATTCTCAGCGCGTCAGATACGTCGCTCCTTGCCGAATTATATTGGTCTACTGCATTTCGACATTCCTCGGGATCGGCTTTTGTGGCCGTTATCGAAATTAGCAATAGGGCGAGTGTGAAACAAATTACAGCGAATTGTTTTCGCATGATCGGCATCCCTCAGATTTAGCCAACCTCTTGTTTTAATGATGCTGTTCAAAGAACATTGTGTATTTACTGCCACTCGATCTATTGGCCGAATAGCTAGCGTAAGGCTTTTTTGATTCGTTTAAGCCGAAGCGCATCGCACGTCCGCATTACCCCTGCGATCAATTCGAAAGCGCTTGCCTGGATTCAACGTCGTCCAGGAAATTGCGGACCGCAGCGTTGAAAATGATGGGCTGCTCGATATTGGATATATGGCCGGCCTGATTGATCTCAAGGAAACGCGCGTCTTTGATCATCGCCTGCATCTGGCGGCTGTTTGCCGGCGGCGCGCCATGGTCTTCGCTGCCGCAAATCACAAGCGCCGGAGCATTGATTTCCTTCAGCCTGGAGCCGTAGTCGAGCCGCGCTAATGCGGCCGCACAGCCGCAATAGCCGTTGGCGGATGTCTTGCGGATCATGGAATCCATCTGTGCAATCGCGGCTGGATTTCGCTCGGCCAATCCGGCGCTCGACCAGCGGGATACCGTCGACTCCACGATTGCCTCTATCCCTTGCTTGCGAACGGCATCGGCGCGCTGAAGCCATGCTTCGGTAAATTCCGGCGTGGTCGTATGCCGGGAATCGGCGATGACCGCGCTCTTCACACGCTTCGGATGATTGATAAGCATGCCAATGGCGATCATGCCGCCCATTGAAAGGCCAGCGACGTGGCATTGCTCCACGCCAAGCGCGTCCAGAATGCCGACGGCATCGGCGACAAGCATATCAAGCGTGTAATCGCCTGCCGGTGCGGCTGACCCGCCATGGCCGCGCGCGTCATATCGCAGCACTCGATAACGGTCGCTGAGAGCTTCGACGAGTTCGTCCCACATCGACATGTCGGTCGCCAGGCCATGACTCAGCATGACCCAGGGACCGCGATCGCCGTCGGTCTGGCAATTGAACGACGACCCATTGACCTGAACTATCATGAGAAGCCTCTTTCAGCATTGGCGTTGACTCGCGCCAATATGCAGTAACTGGGCCGTTACGGGTAGGGAAATGGGTAAGTCCCGCGAGCAGAGAAGCACACGGCCTCTGTTTGCTGAAGCCGCAGAGAATTGCCGCGCTCTCGCGGCACCAAATCGATTCCGGGCCGCGTTATCGCCGCCCAATCCGGCTTCTAGATCCCTCGACAGTGGTTTCAATGGCTTGCTAGTGTCGTGTTCACAAGATGCCGGGGAGGTCGCTGTGAAAAGAGAGAAAGCCGCGTTGCGATCTGTTGCCGAATTTCGGATCGTTTCCCTTGCGATCGCAATTGTTGCGGTCATGGTGGGTCTGGCGTCTCCGGCAAGAGCG
>Ga0208478_1000518_pt1 | contig 13429 bp, 10 predicted proteins | sample NGESurdeep072012_5_FD_184462 | JGI IMG/M metagenome (GOLD analysis project Ga0208478, IMG submission 184462) | Arctic peat soil microbial communities from Barrow, Alaska - NGEE Surface sample 415-2 deep-072012 (SPAdes) | ecosystem: Environmental > Terrestrial > Soil > Wetlands > Peat ... | reverse complement strand
GGGGAGTAGATATTAAAATAGTTCTTTCGGCCGAATCGGATACACCTGTATTTACCAGGGCGACCAATTTTCTTTATGATTTTATTCTTCGGAATAATATTACCATATATGAGTATCTTCCATCAAACCTGCACGCTAAAGTCGCAACGGTAGATGGCAAATGGAGTACAATCGGCAGTTATAACATGAACCATCTAAGTGACTATGGCAGCGTCGAAATGAATGCAGATATACTTGATAACCAGTTTGCAGAAAAGTTCGAAAACCTTCTTCAGGAGATCATTGAAAAAGATTGCCGGCAAGTGACGTTTGAAGAGTATATCCGACGTAAAACCTGGCTATTCCAGGTTACTGACTGGTTTTCTTACCAGATGATCAGGATAATGATGAGGCTCATGTTTACGCTTGCTGCAAAAAGATCAAAATTGATGAAATCCCATTGATACAAACTCCAGCACCTTTGGTAATGATTCCCTCCAGTAGGTCCAGTTGTGAGCACCATCGCGGATCCTGAACTCATGTGGTATTTCTTTCTGACGCATAGCAATATGCACAAGGCAATTGCCTTCATAAAGAAAATCATCATCACCACAATCGATATACCATCTGATCGCTTTTTTCTGATCATCGGGCATATTCTGAACAAGATTCAAAACGCTATAACGCTTAAAATACGCTTCTTTTTCAGCATCTGAAATGCCTTCTACTCCCTGCCACAATCTATAATCCTTCAGTTCATCAAGGGTTTTCGGTCCGGTTGCAGCACTTAAGGGGCAGGCTGCTGAAAATAATTCAGGATGATGCAGAGCATAGATGAATGTACCTTCGCCACCCATAGATAACCCGGCGATTGCTCTGTATCTTTTATCAGCCTTTATACGATATTCCTTTTCAATAAAGGGCATGAATTCCTGGAAGAAAAAATCCTCATATCGCCATTCTCCTTTTACATCATTTACATAGCCACGCTTACCGGTATTGGCATCCGGCATTACAATGATCATAGCTGTAGCAGTTCCGGATTTTATTGCTTCATCGGCAATGGTGAGAATCTCACCAAACTGTACCCATCCGGTCTGATCATCACCCGCTCCATGTAAGAGGTAAAGGACCGGATAACTACGTTGGGAAGTTTCATAATCAGGTGGAAGATATATAGCATATTTCCGGTCCATTTTTAATATTTTACTTGGAACAGAAAGATCATCTTTAACCTTCCCGGTCTGACCATACATGCAAAATGCAAATGCTGATAGTAAAAAGGCTGACAAAAATTTCTTCATGATTTATTAGTTTTTTGTGAAACGTTATTAAATTAGGCTAATTTATTAATTATAAAGGGAATAACATGTTTTCTCAGGTTTTTTCATCTATACTGAACCGTACATTCAAGTCTTTTACTGAAGCCAGACTTTCCATTAGCTCGGGAAGATAATCAGTAGATGCAATAAAAGTCCATAAGTATGCAACTATGGCATAAATTCTTCCGGTAGTAAATTTATCAACATCTACGCATATAAACAATACAGCAACGAAAATGATTACGAGCAACACTTTAACCGAACCGTAACCAAATGCATTCCATTTGGCAATCCTGGTTTTAGGTGATATAGTGTTGAGATAAAACTGACTGATCTTTGAAGTGTCCCTGTTCTCGATCAGATGAAACAGTTCTTCCTGGTTATCGTGGATATCTTTCTGGAGGAGTGTGACCTTTTTCCTGTTAAGATTATTTATATAAGCTATGGGAATAATAACTGCCAGACAAACCAGGGCAATCCTGTAATCATAAAAGAAAATAGCGATTATTGCTCCGGCTGTTGCAGTCAGCTGCCACATAACTTCAGGTAAACGCTCTTTGAAAAAAGCGATGTATTCTTTTACAAGTTCTGCTCTGACAAGCATTTTTGAAAACTGATCTTCTCGGCATTTTGATTCTATGACTACCTCTGTGGCAACATTTGCATACATTTTGGAATAGATGCTGCCATTAAAAAACCGGTGAAGCGTTCCGCCGACAACATTTATTAAATAAACAATTATCCATATAATAAGCGGTGTAAAATACTCTGCCTTTTCATGATCATAAAAATGGTCGATGAGTGAATCCAGTAATTTCCCGAAAAATGTGGGTTCAATTATAAACGACACATTTTCAATAAGAACAAAAAGTAAGATTATCGCAATTGGATATTTATATTTTAATGCTATTTCTTTAAAAGTCATTTGTTTCTCACTTTAGAATATTGGTGGCTAAATTTAGGCAAATATGTGGTTATTAACAAAGACAAACACCTGCCTGATAATATTCCCGTTTCCCCGTTATAAGTCATCATTTTGCCACTAAGTCACGAAGGCACTAAATTGCGCCAGGAGTTCAACATTTTAGATAAGTTCTTAGTGATCCTTGGCGTCTTGGTGGTTATTTTTGACTTTATGATAAATCCTGAATTTCTAACCTGATGGGAATGCTATTGATGAGATTAAGCAGGGACTTATAAAAATTGTTTAACTTTAATTCCTGAAATAGACAATTGGCCTTAGGGATCAATTTGGAACAAGCGATAAAATCAACATATAAAATTCAATAATCTATATGAAAAAGATATTATTCATTCTGGCCATCAGCCTGAGTATTTTGAGTTGTAACAGTAATAAAAAAGTGGATGGCGTTTATCGTTATTACATGGGGAAAGTACAAAACTATGATATCTGGATTGTAGATGGAAGCCAGGTAAGACTCAAAATTTTCAGTTCATTCCTTTATGGTGGAAATGAGCAGCGGTACCCATTTAATCCAAAAGGTGAAATATGGATCGATAATGCTATATCATGCGAAGAATATTACCTTACACTGGCTCATGAATTAAATGAACGACATCTGATGGCAAAATTTGGATGGAAATATATTACTGCCCACGATTCATCATTATCGCTTGAGCAGACAATCAGACATTCAAATGAAGAAATATGCCGGGCACATGAGGCTTCCCTGAAAAAGGTCGTTGCTACAGATTATGATAACATCAAGGAAATCAAAAGGTTGCCAGACAGTATTCAGATTCAGAATATATATCGTGTTCCACTGGGTAAACGGGAAGGGATTGATATATGGATAGTAGATGGTTACATGGTTCGTAAAAACATTTATCCTGACTTTGGTTTTAGTGGCAACGATCTGTCCTATCATTTTATACCACCCAAAGAGATATGGATTGATGGCCAGGTTACATGCGACGAAACTGAATATTCAATTGCAACCGAAAGAAAGGAAAGAAAATTGCTTGAGCAGGGAAAAACATATGATGATGCTTATAGTGATGCGATTGACATGACTACAAAACTTCGGGAGGATATGGTGAAACTTGCAAAATCTCATTTCAAAATTGCAATTCCCGATTCTATAACAATGTATTCCGGTATTATTGACCCAAATGAAAAATAATATTCCGGTTAATAAAATGGTAACCGCACTGAATAAGAGATGATCGGAACAAAAATCATTTGAAAAATGTTTTATGAATAAAGACAATATGGTAATCCATCTCTTTAATATTGCCAATTTCAAAGTCGACGGTGGCGCAATGTTCGGTGTTGTTCCCAAAGTGCTGTGGTCGCGTGTTTATAATGCTGATGAAAATAACCTCATTGACCTTACCCTAAGATCGCTGGTTGTTGAAACATCAGACCATGTGATTCTGGTTGACACAGGATGGGGAGATAAGCAGGACGAAAAATTCTTTCGTCATGTAAATCTTCATGGGGGAGAAGGATTAATTGAAGGACTTAAAAACAAAGGCTACAAGCCGGAAGATATTACTGATGTTTTTCTGACGCACCTGCATGCTGATCACTGCGGGGGAGGTGTGAAGAAAGAAAAAGGCAGTAATAAATATGAACTGACTTTCCCTGATGCAACCTATCATGTCAGTCTTGCACAATGGGAATGGGCTATTAAAAATAATCTGCGTGAAGAGGATTCATTTCTTAAAGAAAACATATTACCTCTTGGGAAGAGTGGCCATCTTAATCTCCTGGAAGAAGAGGGAGAATTGTTTCCCGGTTTTTCAGTAATGATTTGTTATGGACACACCCCAGGACTCATGATCCCTTTAATTAAATTTAATAATAAAACCCTCGTTTATACCGGAGATCTTATTCCTACTGTTGCACATATTCCGCTAATCTGGAACATGAGTTACGATATCGAGTCGCTTAAAACAATTGAAGAAAAACAAAGACTTCTTAATGAAGCCTTGACAGGCGGTTACATATTTATATTTCAGCATGATGAACACATTGAATGCTGCAATCTTGAGATGACTCCAAAAGGGATAAGAGCAAAAGAGAAATTCAGTTTCAAAGAAATTTTTTAATTTTCATGTCAATTAAATAACATAAAAAATATGGCAGAGTTTATTTATGAGAAACCTTTTCAGATCGAAAAGGACACCACTACCTACAGACTGCTGACAAAAGATTATGTTAAAGTGGTCGAAGAAGGCGGAAGAAAGATACTGACAGTGGACCCCAAAGGTCTGGAAATCCTTGCTAAAGAGGCTGTTTCCGATCTCTCTTTTTACCTCAGAACATCCCACCTTGAAAAACTAGCATCAATCCTTGACGATCCTGAAGCAACAGATAATGATCGGTTTGTTGCCTATATGATGCTTCGCAATACTGTGATATCATCAAAGGAGGATCTGCCATGGTGCCAGGATACCGGCACTGCAATAGTAATCGGTAAAAAAGGAGAGAATGTCCGAACCGGAGGCAAGGATGCCGAGTACCTTTCAAGAGGTATTTTTGAAACTTTTAAAGAGAAGAATCTCAGGTATTCACAAGTTGTACCTTTCTCAATGTTTGAAGAAAAAAACACCGGAACAAATCTGCCTGCCCAGATTGATATTTATTCTACTGAAGGCAGCTCATATGAGTTTCTTTTCATTACAAAAGGAGGAGGTTCTGCTAATAAGACCTTCCTGTATCAACAGACTAAATCATTACTTAATGAAGAGTCGCTTATAAAATTTGTGAAGGAGAAGATTAAGGAACTCGGCACTTCAGCCTGTCCGCCTTATCATCTGGCACTTGTAATCGGCGGGACTTCCGCTGAGGCAACACTTAAAACAGTTAAAGAGGCTTCAGCAGGTTATCTCGACCAGCTTCCGCTGACAGGCAATGAATCCGGACATGCATTCCGCGACATTGAGTGGGAGAAGAAAATTGAAAAAATATGCCATGAATATGGTGTAGGAGCTCAATTCGGGGGAAAATATTTTGTTCACGACGTCAGGGTTGTCAGATTGCCACGCCATGCAGCTTCATGCCCCGTTGGACTTGGTGTTAGTTGCAGCGCTGACAGAAATATTAAAGCTCATATCACGGGAAAAGGTATCTTCCTTGAAGAACTTGAGAAGAATCCGGCCCGTTTTATGCCCGCAAAAGCACCGGAGCTTGAAAAACCGGTTGAGATCAATCTTGATCGTCCTATGAAAGAGGTGGTTGCCGAACTGACAAAATATCCTGTAAAGACCAGGTTGAATCTCACAGGTACACTGATCGTTGCAAGAGATATTGCACACGCAATGATTAAAAAGATGCTTGATGATGGCAAACCAATGCCGGAATATTTTAGAAATCACCCGATATATTATGCCGGTCCGGCTAAAACACCAGAGGGTATGCCGTCGGGGAGTTTTGGACCTACCACAGCCGGAAGGATGGATTCGTATGTTGATCTTTTCCAGAGCCTTGGAGGATCATTAATTATGCTGGCTAAAGGTAACCGCAGCAGACAGGTAATCGATGCCTGCAAAAAACATGGGGGATTTTATCTCGGATCAATAGGGGGACCAGCAGCTATCCTGGCTGCAGAAAATATAAAATCTGTGGAGATTGTTGATTTCGAAGAGCTTGGTATGGAAGCAATCCGGTTGATCCGCGTTGAGAATATGCCTGCCTTTATTATTACAGATGATAAAGGCAACGACTTCTTTGATGAATACAATAAATAGAAGGGGATGGTTTTCTCTGTGACCCTCTATGGACCCGATAGCTATCAGGACTCTGTGGCTCTCTGTAGCTCATGAACTCACCCCCTTGTGTTCCCCCTCTCTGCTTCGCAACGAGGGGAAAGTTATTAAACTTCATTTTGATTAGAACGTTCATCCAATAATATAACTAAATATTTAAAATCCACCAAATTAGCACCCCTCTTTACGAAGTAGAGAGGGGCAGGGAGTGAGTACATCTAGGTCCTTTGCGCCTACTTTGCGTTCTTTGCGGTTAATGGAATTTTCTTTTGTATTTCCAAAAAGCCATAAAAAAAGCTAAACTAACCCAGATAGTAAGCACTATAAAACTCATATGCAGTGACTTAAATTCGGCAATGAAGCCCAACAATACAGGGCCTACCAGAAAACCAATATTGGTAGTGGCAGCAATAAATGAAACACCATCTGCTGTTTTTACTCCATCAACATTTGAAGCCAGCCGATATACCTCTGGTACAATGACAGAAAAGCCAAGTCCGACTACAAAAAAGCCAGGAATTGTAAAGATCGGGTTAAGAATTAAAACCAATAAGAAACCTATAATACCGATAAAGCTTGAATAGGTGATCAATTGCCAGGAACCAAGTTTTTTACTTAATGAATCTCCGGTAAAACGGCCAATCATCATTGCAAAAGAAAATGCTGAATAACCGAGCCCTATATATTCAATATTCAGAACTATTATTTTTTTCAGATACAATGCACTCCAGTCGGCTATGGCACCTTCCGACACCATCACCACCAGACCAACCAGTGCTATCACAATAAGTGGCATTATTTTATTTCGTTTATGTTTTTCCATAATAGGTTGTTCCCCTTTTCTGAAAAAATATTGTGACTTTAATTTGGTTTGAATGAGTTGTATAGCGAGAACAAGCACAGAGATATGCAAAATCGGATTATGCACATAAGCAGCAATGAAACTTCCTGTTGCTGAACCTATCATCCCGCCAAGACTCCAAAAACCATGGCTTCCCGACATGATATATACACCATCCTGCTTTTCAATGGTTGCCGTTAGTGAGTTTAATGAAATTGCATACGACGAACCTGCCATTCCAAAGATAAACAGGCTTATACAAAGAGAAACATAATTATAAGCCAGGAAAGGACCAAAAAAACAGATACAATATATTAATAGTGCAAAATAGGTGTACCTGCCAACACCTACTTTGTCGACCAGATGTCTGCAAATGCGGATCATGAAAAATGCACCCAGAGCAGAAAAAAAGATTGCCTTTCCTATTCTGCCTTCAGTAATTCCAATTTTCTCGGCAATATGAGGAATGTACGTTACCCATGTACTGAAAATAAGACTAAAGCAGGAATACAGAAAAGCAGAAGCAAAATATTTTTTATGCTGAAAGAAAAATTTAATTGAAATCATATTCGACAGGCTCCACGTTTTAGTGTTTTAAGAGCTCTAAAGCTCTTTATTATTTAACTTCTTCAATCATAAATATATCGTGCCTGTCGAGATCACGCCAGTATTTAATCGAATTCTTCCTTACCAGTTCCCAGTAAATATTACTGTCGAGGCCATTAACAAAATTTATTTCCTTCAGGTCAGAACGGATTTTCTCAGCAATCTGCGGTTTTAGTGTCAGCCGGATTTTCCGGTTCATATAGGTAAATTCAGCTGATGGAGTAGTAGGCGTGTTGTTTATAACAGTCAGCAAACCGTGTCCGGGAGTCGATCCGGTGCTTACCTGTAATCCATCATTGATACAACTCAGAGGTGGATCTGAACCCGCAAATGAAGTTGTACTGAATTCATCAACTCCCGTGTCGAAAAATTCTCTTGCCCGGATTCCCATTTTAACACCGATAATGGAAAAAACACCAAGATGACGATGCAGTTCATTGGTAATCACCGATGATGTCCATTCATCCATTCCGTATTTCTTAATAATTTCAGCGACAAACGGCTCAACATCAATTGAATAAAAAGATGAGTCAGTTGGAAATAACTTTATTACCTGATTTTTTGCCACTGTTTCTCCAGCCAGGATTTTAAGTGTACTCTCCCTGAGCAAAGAGATATTTTCAGGAGTACAATCGATATAATCAGTTATAATGTCACTCCGGAAAAGCCCTGGAAAGTGCAGATAAAGAGTAACCATTTCATCATTCGCCGAATAAGAATATTCGTGGTTTTTTGCAATCTCTGATCTGAAGAATTCTGAAATCCGGCCAGCATAGATTGTCGGTATCTCTGAAATAGATTTTATCATCAGTTCATTATAAAAGATCACTTCATCTGGACTTCTTACAACTCTCACAGTAATATCTCCTTTTAAAACCTTCTCAGCGGCCTGAGCATCAATCTTATAATTAAAACATTTTTTGTTATCTGGTCCATCACAACTCCAGAAGATCTCTTTTACCTGCTGTTTAAAAAGAGGTATCTCCTTCTTTGCAGATGAAGCAGTTGACAAACCCCCGAGACAAATAAAAGTGACTTTCGTGTTTTCATTTGAAAGAATTTCCTGAATCAGGCTTATGCAATCGGGAGCTGTTTTTTCATCCAACCCGGTTTCATTTCCCCAAATGGTATTTAAAGCAACCGGGAATTCCGGTGATTGAAAATTACAATTTCTGTTTATTCCGACAGGTATGCCTTCATGCCAAAATGAGTTAAGAAGGCTTTTTACTTTAATGTAGGCATTATGAATGCTCAGAGTCCCCGGAGATATAGTAATTGCCAGAACCCTGACATCCGGAGATGCAAGAAGCATCGTGATGGCTCTTATATCATCTATACCACCATCAGTGTCGATTATTACATAATGACTTGGTTTCCAGGGATGTGAAAATAGAGCCAGATTAAGTGTAAGACCTATAATAAGAATTAATATTCTTTTCATGCTATAAGGTATTTGGTTGCAAAAATATATTTTTTATCTTGAACCCCGCAAAACCTGATATATGAAACGATTTCTTTTATGGTTCTTTTCCGGGCTGATTGCAGGAGCATTGCTTATTTTAGGTGGAGGAAAAGCTTTGCATATGACATCAACAAACGATTACTGCGTCTCATGCCATATTCATCCTATGGCAGATGCATTATGGAAAAAATCTGTGCATTATGATACGCGATCGGGATACAGGATTGCCTGTGTCGATTGCCATCTGCCTCCGAAAGGCAAAGGGTATTTTTGGGCAAAAGGGAAGACAGGTTTACGTGATCTATGGAGCAAATGGACCAAAGATTCAGCTTCATTTAACTGGGACGACAAAGGACGTCTTGAAGCTGCACGCTGGTATGTTTATGAAAGTAGTTGCATCAAATGTCATGAGAATCTTTTCCCTGCAAAACTTTCTAAAGCGGGAGAGGATGCACACCTTTATTATACACAGACAAAAAAAACAGACGAACTTCATTGCATTAACTGTCACCTTAATGCAGGACATTTTATAGAGGGATATACCCATGGAAGCAATTCCACATTTGGAAAAACTTCTTCTGCAGCGAAAGAGATCTTTACTGAACCTGCAAAGGTTAACGAATTTAAAAACTTCACAGAGTATATCCCGAAATCACCGGTTTCATTCAATATGCTGGCTATTCCGGGTGGAACATTCAGGATAGGGAGTCCGGTGACTGAACCTTTCAGAAAGGACGATGAAGGACCTGTCAGAGAAGTTAAGTTAAGCCCGTTTTTTATGGCGGAAATAGAAGTTTCGTGGGATGAGTATCTGGCATTTTACGTTCAGACAGCTGCAGAAGGCAGGTCCACAGATACGGAAGGTTTAAGAACACATAAGGTATCAGAGACTGATGCCATTTCGGGAGCTACACCTCCTTACGGACAACCAGACCAGGGATGGGGACTGGGTAAGAGACCGGCAATTTCTTTCTCTTTTCATGCAGCTGAAACTTATTGTAAATGGTTAAGTAAAGTTACAGGCAAAAGCTATCGTCTTCCTACGGAAGCAGAATGGGAGTATGCCTGCAGGGCAGGCTCACAGGGACCTTATTTTTTCCCGGGTGACCCAAAAAAGTTTGAGAAAACCGGATTAAAAGCAAAACTCTCGAAAAACGATACAACAATAATCAATACTTATATAATATACAAAGGCAATAGTCCCGCAAAAACCCAACCCCCCGACAGGGTAAAGCCTAACCCTTTCGGATTAAGGAATATGGCCGGGAATGTGGCTGAGTTCTGTTCCGACTGGTATCAGCAGGATGCGTACTCACAATACCCTGAAGGAATTGTAAAAGATCCAAAAGGCCCTCAGCAAGGAACTGAACATGTTATACGGGGAGGTTCATTCTTAAGTACAGCCTCAGCCTTAAGGAGTGCAGCCCGAGACTTTACCAGGACAGGGTCGTGGTTGAATACCGACCCTCAGATGCCGAAAAGCATCTGGTGGTACTCCGACTGTTTCAATGTCGGGTTCAGGGTAGTATGTGATTTTGATGGAAAAACCGGGAATAATGATGTGAAATAGTAAAATAAAAATTTAATTCTTTAAAAAGAGAACTAAAGTTCATAAAAAATTTGTTTTTTAAAAAATCACATATTTTATTGCATTTTAATTAGCCTGATCCTAATAAGAAGAAAAGCGGAATATTGAGTTGAGGAAAGTGAATAAAGAAGAAGAAAGTTTTTTTTTAAACCTGTAAGTGTATTTTATACACTTACAGGTGATTTAAAGAATAATTATTTTTAATCCTAGTTCTAACTATTTATTAACTAACTAACAGTGTAACAGTATGAAAAAAACTTGCAACTGCATCTGGCTGTTAAAGCCAAATGTGAATTTTCAAAAGTTACTACTAACTATGAAAATTGTTATTTTGCTTCTGTTTTGTGGATTGGCACTTCCTGCCTATTCGCTTGCTACAGAAAAGCCTTCCGGTAATAATACCCCGGGAACTATTGCTGCACTCCAGCAAATTAAAGTTTCAGGGACTATTATCGACGCGTCAAACACCCTGCCATTGCCTGGTGTAAATGTTCTGGTTAAAGGAACACTCAATGGAGCCATTTCCGATGCAAGCGGTTCATCCTTTGAAAAGACATCGATCTTAATCCCTTTGACCTTATTATTTTCGAGCAATTTCCTCCACTTCCGCTGAGGAATCAGAATCTTTCCGTTACCGGAAGCAAGATCAATTTCTGTTCCGTTGCCGGAAATGAATTTCACATAATATGCTAAGGCTTTTTCTTTAATAATGAAGTTCAGGGGAGCAATATTCGATGGTATTGTAATACCTGAATAATCTGGTTCAAGTAGTGGTACCATTTCTGAAACAGAAATATCACCGCTTGGTTTATTGCCGCAACTGTATAAGAAAAAAGTAACTATTCCCAGATATATAGACTTTCTAAGAAATCTAAACTGAATTGTGTATCTCATTTAACTTAGGTCTTTTAGTACCTCGGCGTTTTATTTATTTCTTTTTGGACAGTCTAAAAAGATATTAATTAAAATCTTTTCCTTTGTGTTCCTTGGTGCCTTACTTTGTGATCCTTTGTGGTTAAATGAATTAGTTTTTACCAGAAAGGGACACGAAGGATTTCAAGAAGGTTCACAAAGGACTATTAAACAACCCACATTGGATTGAAGTGAATTATTAACTTCGAAAAGTAGTAAAAAAAGCATTCATTTATCTCTTCCTGTTCGATTTAATAAGTAAACCTGCTTATCAAGGTTCTTTTAAACAGCTGCATTAAGTTAAAAAACTTTAAAAGGAGCTATTTATTTGCTTTTTCAAAAGCCTATATTTACATTTGATTACATTCCAAAACTAACTTGAAGAAACTATTTTTATCATTCTTCATAAACTTAATCCAACATGAAAAATTCAAGTATCTCAAGACGTAATTTCCTTGGTAAAGCAGCAACAGTCGGAGTAGCAGGTGTAATTGTTCCTTCTATAATAACCAGTTGTGCCAGGGAAACAAAAAAGGTTGTTCCAATTCCTGCAATGCTTGATCAGGCACCCGACGGACCTGTTCTTAAAGCTGGTGTTATTGGTTGCGGTGGTCGTGGAACAGGTGCGGCAATTAACTTTTTAAGTGCCGGACCCAATTTGCAGATTGTTGCTTTGGGTGATACCTTTCAGGATCGTATAGATTCCTGCAGAGCCGAGATTCTGAAACAGAAAAATCAGGAAGTTCCTCTTGACAAATGTTTCGTAGGCTTCGATGCATATCAGAAAGTTCTTGATGCCGGTGTTGACCTTGTTATTCTTGCTACACCTCCTTTCTTCCGTCCCGATCATCTGGCAGCAGCAATAGTGGCTAAAAAGCATGTTTTTGCTGAAAAACCTGTTTGCGTTGATCCGGTTGGAGCAAGGTCAGTAATGGCAACGGCTCAGAAAGCAAAAGGGATGGAATTGTGTATCGTTACGGGTACTCAGCGACGTCACCAACGCGACTATATTTCAGCATGGCAACAGATTCAGGAAGGGAAAATTGGAGATATAGTTGGAGGAAATGTATGGTGGAACGGGGGAAAACTTTGGCATCGCGACCCAAATGCAAAATGGAGTGAAATGGAATATATGATCCGCGACTGGGTTAACTGGTCATGGCTTTCAGGTGATCATATCGTAGAACAGCACGTTCATAATCTCGATGTAATGAACTGGTTCACAGGTACTCATCCGATAAAAGCAGTTGGATTCGGTTCAAGGCTCCGCCGTGTTACCGGGAATCAATATGATAATTTCAGTGTTGATTTTACTTTTGAAAATGGAATTCACTTCCATAGCATGTGCCGTCAGATAGATGGATGCGCAGATAATGTATCTGAAAGACTTCAGGGATCTAAAGGTTCAACAAACTGCCATAACTCAATTCTGGATCTGGCAGGAACCGAAGTATGGAAATATAAATATCCTCTTGATAAAGATGGAAAACCAACAAACAGCGTAAGTGTCGACCCGTATGTCCAGGAGCACATTGATCTGGTTACAGCTATACGTACCGGTAAACCTATAAATGAAGCTGAAAATACAGCTATTTCGACCATGGTTGGAATTATGGGACGTATTTCCGCTTATACAGGTAAAGAGACTTCTTACGAAGAAATGATGAACTCCGACCTCAAACTTGGTCCAAAGGTATTTACATTAGGTCCGGTTGATGTTGACAAAACTGTGCCAATAGCAGGACTGGCTTTTGTTCCTGAACCTGCTACAAAGTAATAGTTATTTCGCAATGTTGATTATATGGATCATTCAAGAAGGAACTTCATAAAAAAAGCCACTGCTACAGGAGCCGCTATTCTGGCTGCTCCTGCAGTTTTTGGTACCGGCGCTTTTCCAAAGCGACAAAAAGCTACCGATGCAACTGCTCCGTTCAAGCTGAAGTATGCTCCCGGCATGGGGATGTTTCATGAACATGCCGGCAATG
>Ga0208478_1000517_pt1 | contig 13435 bp, 6 predicted proteins | sample NGESurdeep072012_5_FD_184462 | JGI IMG/M metagenome (GOLD analysis project Ga0208478, IMG submission 184462) | Arctic peat soil microbial communities from Barrow, Alaska - NGEE Surface sample 415-2 deep-072012 (SPAdes) | ecosystem: Environmental > Terrestrial > Soil > Wetlands > Peat ... | reverse complement strand
ATACCATCACGCGAAGCGAGTCGGAAGTGGTGGTTGGGGTGCGAGGACCCGGCAGTCCATATCCCATCCCCGCTGATTCGAATCGTAGAAGAAGGCCTGGGCAGATCACCCTGCGAAGTTGTAGGCAAGCGGGGTGATGAAAAGTGAATCACGTGGCCTCGCGGATTTGAACGCCCCGGCCACGTGATTTGCTTGGTCCGGTTCTCACAATTCACTCGCAGGCCCGCGGTGCGTTGATTGGGCCGTAGTTGCACGCCGTGGATCCGGATCGTCCACGCAGCCCCATGGGAGTAGGATTGCTTTCCTGTTAGGCCCGCTCTTCCTCAACCCTTGAACGGAAAAGTTGCAGGCCATCCGGGAGTTCAGCCGGCACTCTCGCTCGCACCGATGGGCGAATGCGCTACTCTGTTCATGCCGATACCAGTTTCACTGATTGGGCACGGCCATGACGGCGCTTGTTTCGGCAGCGCCACCGAGAGATGCGGGTCACAAACCAACTCATTCTAGCGGTGACATTCACCTTTGCCCTGGCAACTCCCGGGCAACATGCCATGGGGCAAGCGTCACCGTCAGCGACCGCGGAACCGCCGTCTCCAGCGCAGCCGGCACCATTGCCCTCGGCTTCCCTTGCGCCGGAAAATCTCCCCCCAGAAGGTCCAGCCCCGGCGCCTTTCTCCTTGCTGGACTTCAACGCCTCGGGCACCAAGTTCAACGTAGACAGCCTGATGAGGGTCCTTCGCGACGGCCGCCATGAAGGCTGGGTGCTGGCGGCTTATCCCGACCCTAAAACCAGCCGGCCGCTGATTGGTGCGGGAGTCAGTCTCGATGTTCCAGCGCGCGAGCATGTCCAGAGCGACTCCTTCAATCCGAACATGTTTCTCGAGCCCTCCTCTGCGCAACTGTGGCAAGCTGCGGGGCTTGATCCGGAACGGTTACAGAGCATACTCGACCAGTTCGACCGTAACTTGAAAACATGGAAGAAAAAGAACTACCGCAAGAAGATCAAAACTCGCAAGCTGCCCCCGGAACTTACAGAAGCAGAGGCCACCCGGCTGCTGCATGTATCGGCCCTTCAGGCCATTCACAATGCCCGGGCCTACTGCCGTAGTTTCGATCAACTCACCGCGTCACAACAGATGGCATTAAGCCAACTCGTGTTTCAGATGGGCGTGAATCTTGAGGAATTTGTTCAGTTTCTCGCTGTCCTGAACGGCGGCCCCAGACTTCAGGATGCAGCCTTGCGCGAGGGCGCGATCGAAAGCCAGAGCGAGCACTGGAGGGCAGTACAACAAACCCTCATCGACAGTCAGTGGGCCAAACGTTATTCCAGTCGCGCCGTAGCCGTGATCGCGATGTTCGATCCCGATTACGTCGAGGACCCCAGGGCAGCGGAACGGCGGGTGCAGGTGGTGCTCCGTCCCCCGTCAAAGCATAAGAAACCGCGCGTACAGCCTGTCGCGACCACGGCCCCGCAATCCAGAACTGCAATGAAGTTGCAGTAGAATTTGTGTGTGGATTGTTTAGCTGGCTCGCGGGAACGAGTGTGGACCAGGGCAAACGTCGTGTGACGGTTGCAACGTGCTTCGTGCTTATCGTGGCCGCGATGCGAGCTGGCGGCATCCGCCGCGAAGGTTGACACCAGCCGCTCGAACTAGGAAGGGAACAAACGTGCCGCAAAATCCGGAAGGTTCCAGACTCGAAGAAGCCCGTACCGCCAAAACTCCGTGGAGAAAATGGGGCCCCTACCTCAGCGAGCGGCAGTGGGGAACGGTTCGCGAAGACTACAGCCAGGACGGCAATGCCTGGGACTACTTTACCCACAATCAGGCCCGCTCCCGCGCCTATCACTGGGGTGAGGACGGCCTTGCCGGCATCAGCGATGACAAGCAGTTGCTTTGTTTCAGCCTGGCGCTGTGGAATGGCAGGGACCCCATCCTCAAGGAGCGCCTGTTCGGCCTGACCAACAGTGAGAGCAATCACGGCGAGGACGTCAAGGAGTATTACTTCTACCTGGACAGCACGCCCACCCACTCCTACATGAAGTACCTGTACAAGTACCCGCAGGGGGAATATCCCTACAGTAATCTGGTCGAGACCAGCAAGCGGCGCACCCGTAATGACATGGAGTATGAGCTGCTCGACACCGGCATCTTCAATGACGACCGCTACTTCGATGTATTCGTGGAATATGCCAAGCAAAATCCAGAAGACCTCCTCATCCTGATCAGCGTAAGCAATCGCGGGCCTGAGGCGGCCATTCTGCATGCCCTGCCGACCCTGTGGTTTCGCAATATCTGGACGTGGTGGCCCGGTACTGCCAAGCCGTCGCTGCAGCAGGTTCCCGGACAGAATGGCGTGCAGTCTATTGCGGCGTCCCACGCCGAACTGGGTGAGCGGTATCTGTACTGCGAGGGCGACGTCCCGCTGCTGTTCACAGAGAATGAAACCAACAACGAGCGCATCTTTGGTACGCCCAACGCCTCTCGTTTCGTCAAAGACGGAATCAACAACTGCGTAATTGATGGAAATCACAACTCGGTCAACCCCGAGAAAACGGGGACCAAGTCCGCGGCGCATTATCAGTTGAGTGTAGGCGCGGGACAGACTGCCACCGTTCGTCTGCGGCTGAGCGATCTCGCGCCTGCTGCCATCGGCGATCCTTTCAAGACTTTCGCTGCAACCATGCAGACCCGTCACAGCGAGGCGGATGAGTTCTACAAATCCATCACGCCAGCTCGTGTAAGCGATGATGAAGCTCGCGTCATGCGCCAGGCGCTGGCCGGGATGCTCTGGTCCAAACAGTATTTCTTCTTCGACGTGGACAAATGGCTCGAAGAGCACGGCGAGGACCCGATGAAGCCGGGCAGCCGCTCCATGCGCAACAGCGAGTGGTTCCATATGTTGAACCAGCACGTCATCTCCATGCCCGACAAATGGGAGTACCCCTGGTATGCGGCATGGGACCTCGCCTTTCACACCATCGCTCTCTCCACGGTCGATACCGATTTCGCCAAGGAGCAACTCGACCTGATGCTGCAGGAATTCTTCCTGCACCCCACCGGTCAGATCCCCGCCTACGAGTGGAACTTCAGCGACGTCAATCCGCCCGTGCACGCCTGGGCTTCGATCTTCCTGTACCGGACCGAGCAATCGCTCAAAGGCCAGGGCGACATCGAATTTCTCAAGCGGTCCTTCGCCAAGCTGGTGCTCAATTTCAGTTGGTGGGTCAACCGCAAAGACCGCTTCGGCAAGAACCTGTTTGAAGGCGGCTTTCTCGGGCTCGACAACATTGGTGTCTTTGACCGCAGCGCCGCGCTCCCCACCGGCGGACATCTAGAGCAGGCAGACGGCACCGCCTGGGTCGCCATGTTCTGCCAGAACATGTTCGAGATCGCCGCGGAACTGGCTGCCCACGACCCCTTTTACGAAGACATGGCCATGAAGTTTGCAGACCATTTTCTCTGGATCGCGCGCGCCATAAATCAGACTGGACTTGACGGAATGTGGGATGAGGAGGACGGTTTCTACTATGACGTCCTGCGCCTTCCCGACGGAAGTGCCCGGCGCCTGAAGGTGCGCTCCATGGTTGGCCTGCTACCGTTGTGTGCCACCACGGTGATTGAGCCATGGCAGCGCGAACGGACACCGCGAGTGACCGAAATCCTGCATGAACGCTTGCAGCGGATGCCCGAACTTCGCGACAGCATTCATGCCACCGGGCGCGGTCATATGGGATATGGCGATCGCGGTATCGCGGCGCTGGTAAAAGAAGACAGGTTACGCCGGATTCTGACTCGCATGCTCGACGAGAACGAATTCCTCAGCCCTTATGGCATACGCGCGCTCTCCCGCTACCATGCCGACCATCCCTATGTCGTCAATGTCGAGGGCCAGGAATATCGCGTGAATTATCTTCCCGCCGAATCCGACACGGGCATGTTCGGTGGAAACTCCAACTGGCGCGGGCCAGTCTGGATGCCAGTGAATGTGCTGCTGATCCGCGCCTTGATGTCGTTCTATCTGTATTATGGCGACAACTTCAAGATCGAGTGTCCGACCGGTTCCGGCAAGCTCATGAACCTGTTCGAGGTAGCCCACGAGATTTCCAACCGACTGACCCGCATCTTCCTGCGCGATCAAGCAGGCCGTCGTCCGGTGTTCGGAGGTACGGAGAGGTTCCAGACCGATCCCCAGTGGAAGGACAATATCCTTTTCTACGAATATTTCCACGGCGACAACGGCGCGGGTCTGGGAGCCAGCCACCAGACCGGTTGGACCGGACTTGTTGCCAAGTTGATCGAGCTCTTCGGCCGCCTCGACGCGCAGCAATTGCTGGATGCCGGCAAGTCAGGTGCCTTTGCCGAGCAACATTCCAATCCTTGAGAAGGAGAACCCGTCGGCGTTCCCGTTGCTGGAGCCTGCCCCAGCCTTGCGTTTAACTTTGCAGTATTCCGGCGTTCCGGAATACCCTCCTTGTTCTGCAGGCAGAGCGTCGTTTAACTCCTTTGTTTTTGCCGTCCTCGGGAACTCAAGGCCACGAGGGTTCGTCTTTCCCCGTTTCAGCAGCCTCTTGAACCCGGGGCGCGGTCACGCCCTGCCGTGAGGGCGGTCACAGTCTGGTAGTGCCGTCGTCAGGGAAGATAGAGGGTTTGGATTTTCAAGTATTGTGAAGGAGAACATCATGCCGGAGAGCGCAGTGAGTGAACCGATCGAAGCCGCAAAAGACGTACGTCAATCGGCTCCCGGACAGCCGTCCAAGAAGGCCGTCAAGGCATTCAACTCATTTCAGATCGCACAAGCCCAGTTCGACAAGGTTGCCGAGTATCTCGGATTGGATCCCGCCACCCGCGACCTTCTGCGTTACCCGTTGCGCGAGTTCCATTTCGCGATCCCGGTGCGCATGGACGACGGCTCGGTGAAAATCTTCCGCGGCTTCCGCGTGCAGCACAACGATGCGCGTGGACCGGGGAAGGGTGGTATCCGCTTCCATCCCCAGGAGACGATTGACACGGTCCGCGCCCTATCGATGTGGATGACGTGGAAGTGTGCGGTGGTCGACATTCCGCTGGGCGGAGCCAAGGGCGGCGTTATTTGCGATCCCCACAACCTCAGCTCGCGCGAGCAGGAGCAGATCTGTCGCGGCTGGGTGCGTCAGGTTTGTAGAAACGTCGGTCCGGTTACCGATGTGCCGGCGCCGGACGTCATGACCAACTCGCAACACATGCTTTGGATCCTCGACGAGTTCGAACAAATCCATGGCGGCCGCTATCCCGGGTTCATCACCGGCAAGCCCGTGGGCATGGGCGGCTCGCTCGGACGGACCGAGGCGACAGGCTACGGCGTCGTTTTCACTCTGCGCGAAGCACTCAAGGAATTAGGGATGAAGCCGGAGGACACCACGGCGAGCGTCCAGGGCTTTGGCAACGTGGCCCAGTACGCCATTGAGCTTTACCAGCGCCTGGGCGGGCGCGTGATCTGCGTCTCCTGCTGGGACCAGGCTGACCAATGTTCCTACACCTATCGCAAGATGGACGGCGTCGATTTGAACCAACTCCTGTCGATCACCGACCGTTTTGGTGGAATCAACAAACAGAAAGCCAGCGACCTGGGTTACGAACAGCTACCCGGCGAGGCTTGGATCGAGCAGAATGTCGACATCCTCATCCCCGCCGCGATGGAGAACCAGGTCACCAGCGAAACTGTTGGCAAAATCAGCCCCAAGGTTCGCATCATCGTCGAGGGCGCCAACGGCCCGACGACTCCAGAAGCCGACGCTCAGATCAAGGAACGCGGCATCCTGCTGATTCCGGATTTCTTGGCGAACGCAGGTGGCGTGACCTGCAGCTACTTCGAGCAAGTGCAGAGCAACATGAACTATTTCTGGGAGAAGGACGAGGTCCTGGGCAAGCTAGACGTCAAGATGACCGCCGCGTACGTCGCGGTTTCGGAACTCTCCCGCCGCGAGAAGTTGTCCATGCGGGATGCGGCTTATGCGATTGCGATTGGCCGGGTCGCCAAAGCCTGCCACGACCGCGGCTGGGTGTAGCACTTCGGGCGTTCGGTCCGGTTCCGCCGAAGATGCGGACAGCCGCTTCGCCGGGAATGGCGGACGGAGGCAGCGATGACCGATCTTAATACGGTGGTTGCGGATCTGCCGTCGTTCGACCGGCACTTCTGGGACGGCGCCTTTCATTTCACGCGCATCGGAACCGGCGCGTTGGGTGGAAAGGCAAGCGGGCTGGCATTCGCCAAAGATCTGCTGGCTCGCGAGATCGACGCCTCTGCTTTTCCCGGCATGGATATCGACGTTCCCACGATGGCCGTCATTGCTACCGATAGCTTTGACGATTTCATCGCGCGGAACCAGCTAGTCGAATTGCCGGTTGCCGAGATGCCCGATGAACGCATCGGACTCGCCTTCGAACACGCCGACCTGCCCGTAGAGCTGCTGGGCGATCTCCGCGCCCTGATTACACAGGTCAAAACGCCGTTGGCAATCCGATCGTCCAGCCTGCTAGAGGACGCGCTCAATCGCCCGTTCGCCGGCGTCTATGGGACGAAGATGATCCCGAACAACGAGTTGGATGCCGACTCCCGTTTCCGGCGGCTGGTTGAGGCCATCAAGTTCGTGTACGCTTCCACCTACTTCCGCGAAGCGCGCGACTACATCAAGACCACTGGCCGCGATCCCCACGAAGAAAAAATGGCCGTCATCATCCAGGAAGTCGTCGGCAGGCGGCATGGAGACCGTTTTTATCCCGACATGTCCGGCGTAGCGCGCTCTTACAACTTCTATCCGACTGGGCCGGCCCGTCCCGATGAGGGTGTAGCCAGCTTGGCCCTCGGTCTCGGCAAGACAATCGTTGACGGTGGAGTGTCCTGGACATTCTCGCCCGCCTACCCGAAAAACCCGCCGCCGTTTGGCTCAGTGCAGGAGTTGCTGCGTGGCACGCAGACAGAGTTCTGGGCGGTCAACATGGGCAAGCCGCCCGCCTACGATCCGGTCAGCGAGACTGAGTACCTGGTGACCGCGGGCTTGAAGGAGGCCGACGGCGATGACGTGCTCCGCTATCTGGCTTCCACCTTTGATCCGGTCCGCGATCGTGTCATTCCCGGCGTAGGAGCGCGTGGTCCACGCATTCTTGACTTCGCTCCGCTGCTAGTTCTGGAACAGTTCCCGGTCAACCTCCTGATCAAAGCGTTGCTCAAGGCGGCTGAGAACGCTCTCAGCGCCAACGTCGAAATTGAATTCGCGATTACCATTCAAGCCGACCGGGGCCAAGCACCGCGCGCGCGGTTGGGATTCCTTCAAGTACGTCCCATGGTCGTCAGCGAAGACATGGTGGATGTCAGTGCCGCCGATCTTTCCGATCCGCGTGCCATCCTTGCGTCAGACATGGTGATGGGCAACGGCATCGCCGACGACATTCAGGACATCGTCTTCGTGCGGCCGGAAAACTTCACGCCCATGCAGACACCCTTGATCGCGCAGCATTTGGAAGCGATTAACCGGAAGCTCTCGGATCAGCATCGTCCCTTCTTGTTGATCGGTTTCGGGCGCTGGGGCAGCTCTCATCCCTCGCTGGGTATTCCGGTAGTCTGGAGCCAGATAGCGGGAGCGCGGGCAATTGTGGAAGCTACGTTGCCAGCAATGAACGTCGAGCTCAGTCAGGGTTCGCACTTCTTCCACAATCTATCGAGCTTCCGCACCTGCTATTTCATGGTGCGGCACGACGGGCCATTTGCGATTGATTGGGACTGGCTGAACCGCCAACCGATTGTGCAGGAAACAGAACTCGTCCGCCACGTGCGTCCTGCAGGTATGCTAACGGTTCGGGTGGATGGCCGCTCCCGGCGCGGCGTTGTGCTGACCATGGAGCCAACGCACAAGATCCAAAAGGCACTATGAACCGAGACGAATCCCAGGTCGGCATCATCCTTCGCGAACTCCAGGAACGCGCCAAGGAGTTGAACTGTCTATACAAGGTGGATGAGCTGCTGAATCGACCCGAGCTATCACTCGACGAAATCTTCAGTGGAATCATCCAGGTTCTGCCGCCGGGTTGGCAGCATCCTCATGATTGCCAGGCGCGAATCATCTTCGAAGGACAGGTAATTCAGCCGCCGGATTTTGTCCCCACGCCCTGGGTGCAGAGCGCGAACATTGTTGTACAAGGTCAGAACGTCGGCAGCGTGGAAGTCTCGTACCGGACCCAGATGCCCAAGTTCGATGAGGGCCCCTTTCTTAAGGAAGAGCGGAAACTGATCGAAACCATCGCCGACCGCATTGCCAACCATGTAATGCAAAGGCGGTTGAAGGCCGCATTTGAAGGTTTGTCTTCGGTGACCGGCGAAGTGGCGAACGAGAAGGGCGAGTGGCAGGTTGTTCTCGAATTCCTACGAGATACCGACCCGGTTCTGCTGCGGCGCATTTCGCGTAAATTGATCAATCACCTGAGCTGGTGTGGAGTGCAGGAGGCCAAGGACCTTTTACAGCGCGGCGGTGTTACGGCGCTAGTCGATGCCGCCGCTCCTGGCGACGAAAATCGTCCCCTGCGCCGTGATACTCCGACCGAGTCTGCCGACCTCACGCCAGAGGCGTTTCGCCTCGCCAGTCAGCACCTGAGCGAATCCGAGATTCTAAGCTGCGTCACCACCTGGATCAAGGAAGAGAAGTGCAGCTTCCTGGTGCGGGCTTTGGAGAACCAAGCCACCTCGCTGGGAGAAGTCATCGAGGCCATCGAACGCTACCAGCACGCCGGCATCGAGGAAAGCGAGCTGTCGCTTTCCACCCAGAAAGGCCTGCGCGTCTCGCTCATCCGCCGGTTTTTCTCCGAGAACCTCGAGTTCATCAACATCGCCAAGAATTACATCGAGATCAAAGACTTTTTCGATCTGCTGGGACGAATCATCTTCCCGCCGGGCTGTCACGGAAAGCTGGGAGGCAAGAGCGCCGGCCTTTTTCTCGCCAAGAAGATCATCGAAAAGACGCATGAAGCGAGCCCACAGCTCCGCTACGTGAAGGTGCCTCGCACCTGGTACATCACCTCCGACTGGATTCTCAACTTTGTCCACCACAACGAGCTGGAAGATGTACTCAACTGGAAGTACATGGAGATCGATCAGGTGCGGCGTGAGTATCCCCACCTGGTCGCGCTCTTCAAGAGCTCATCGTTTCCTTCTGAGCTGGCCAAGGGACTTTCGCTGGTCCTCGATGAACTAGATGACCGACCGCTGATCGTTCGCAGCTCGAGTCTGCTCGAAGACCGCGCCGGGTCGGCCTTTTCGGGAAAGTACAAAAGTCTCTTTCTCGGCAATCAGGGAAGCCGGGAAGACCGGCTGACCGCGCTCATGGACGCCGTCGCCGAAGTTTACGCCTCCATCTTCGGTCCCGACCCAACCGAGTATCGTGCAGAGCGCGGACTCCTCGATGTCCACGAAGAGATGGGCATCATGATCCAGGAAGTCGTGGGTCAAAAGGTCGGCAAGTATTTCCTTCCCGCTTGCTCTGGGGTCGCGTTCAGTAACAACGAGTTTCGCTGGTCTGCTCGAATCAGTCGCGGAGACGGGCTCGTGCGTCTCGTGCCCGGACTGGGCACGCGTGCGGTTGACCGCGTGAATGACGACTATCCCGTCCTGATCGCGCCCGGACAACCCAACCTCCGCGTCAACGTCACAGTGGAAGAGGTATTCAAGTACTCGCCCAAGCGGGTCGACGTCATCAACCTCGAGACCAATGCATTCGAGACCGTGGACTCGGTCGCACTGCTGCGCTACTGCGGCGCCAGCTATCCGCAGATCCGCCATTTTGTTTCGATCGTCGAGCATGATCGCATCGAGCAATTGGTCGGCCCCATCCCGGACTTTGGCACACGCGATGTGGTTTTCAGCTTCGAAGGCCTGATCCGCAAGACACAGTTCGTGCCGCGGATCCGCGAATTGCTGACGCTTCTGCAGGCCAAGCTGGGCACGCCCGTGGACATCGAGTTTGCCTACGATGGCGAGGACTTCTATCTCCTGCAGTGCCGTCCGCAAAGTTACAGCGGCGACACTGTCCCGGTGGCGATCCCCCAGAATCTGCCAGTGGACAAGGTGATCTTCTCCGCCAACCGCTTCGTTTCCAATGGCAAGGTGCCGGAGATCACGCATATCGTTTACGTGGATCTAGAAGGCTACAGTCAGCTCTCCGACCAGGCCACCATGCGCGATGTCGGACGCGCCGTGGGCCGCTTGAACAAGTTGCTGCCCAAGCGGCAGTTCATCTTGATCGGCCCTGGGCGCTGGGGCAGTCGCGGGGACATCAAACTCGGCGTTCCGGTCACCTACTCCGAAATCAACAACGCTGCCATGCTGATTGAAGTCGCTCGCCAACGTGGCAATTACCTGCCTGATCTGTCCTTTGGCACGCATTTCTTTCAGGACTTGGTCGAAGCTTCGATTCGCTATCTGCCTCTCTATCCGGACGACCCTCTGACGGCGTTCCAGGAAGAGTTCCTGCGCCGTACACCCAGCGTGCTGGAGGAATTGCTTCCCGAATTCGCCCACCTCTCGGATACCCTCCGCGTCATCGATGTCCCGAAAGAGAGCGGGGGACTGATCCTGCGGGTGCTGATGAATGCCGATCTCGACCAGGCAGTCGCGTACTTGTCGCCTTCGCAACAAACCGATGGTCGCACCGAGTCGGACGTCGAGGCGGTGGAGCGTACCGGCGAGGAACACTGGCGCTGGCGCTTCCGCATGGCGCAGCAGATCGCGGCGCAACTCGATCCCCAAAAATTTGGGGTAAAGGCGTTTTATCTCATCGGCAGCACCAAGAATGGGACCGCCGGCCCGGCGAGCGACATCGATCTGCTCATTCACTTCCAAGGTACTGACGAGCAGAAGAAAGAGTTGACGCTCTGGCTCGAAGGCTGGAGCCGTTGTCTCAGCGAAATCAATTTCCTGCGGACCGGCTATCGTTCGGAAGGCCTGCTCGACGTCCAACTCATCACCGATGCGGACATCGCAGCCCGGTCGAGCTACGCGGTCAAAATCGACGCCATCACCGATCCCGCGCGGAAGCTGCCGATGAAGCATTGACTGTTTGGATTACGACAATAGGCGCAACCCCTCGCCGACGAGTACGCGGGCGAAGCCCGAGCGCAGCCGGCGACCACTATTGCATGCAACGCTGGTATTGAACTTGGTGGCGGCGGTAGGACTCGAACCTACGACCTACGGATTATGAGTCGATCCACCAATGCTGAAAACAAAGCAGATCAATAACATAGCTCGGAAGAACCCGGCAATATACGGCAGGATTCGCAACCCAGGCGCAACCAGAAAAATGAGACGTAGTGGCGACCAGAAACTCAAAATATGTTTATCGGCCTACCGTTCTGAACTGCGTTGGGTCTACACAGGAACAGCAGCCTTGGCGGAATTGTCAAACGCAACTGGGCTCAGTGTGCAGATTACGTAGTGGTGGTTGCGTCACTTCTGGTCGGCAATCCTTCCCCAATCTGGTCCCTTCCGGTTTGTCCGTCGCTCGGGACGAATCTCAGCGATTGTCAACGGCAGATTTCCCAGAGCCGGCCTTCCGGCCCGCATTGACTCGTCAACGGGAGTCCGTCCTGGCCCATACATTCCGAGTCGCCCAAGACCCGGGAACAATTCTCCCGGCAGCCTAAGAGTCTTCGCCCCTAGTCTGCATAGTACAACTGAAAGGACGAATGAACAGTCACACCGACCTGCCCGAAGCCTGTGGCGAAAAATGGTCTGAAACGGCCATGCGATCTATCAGGACGGCCAGGCGCGGAACTCATCATGGCTCAGGAGATGTTTTCTCCAACCGGAAGCCGAATACACTTGCGCAGACTTTCTTGTTCGTCCCTCTGTTTCTCCCTTGCATTCCGGCGGCGGACCATACATTTGCGCCAACTGAGTGCACCACGATCTCGCGGCTGGAATCCAGCTCACTGACCCGTTTAGGCAGGTCGTTCAACGGGATCAAATAGCACAGCGGACAGCACGCAAGCCACATTGGACATCTACGACGTGCATTTCCGCATGATTAAGAATCCGACTAGCTCCAACTGAGTCACAGAAGTGCGCTTCTCGGCTTCCCCTCGCTGCAATCCTTCGCCGGTCATAATTCCTAAGGTCAGAGTCCTGTAGAAATCGGGGTGATCCTCCAAGCTCGCGTCAACCGATTTGGTCTACTGTTGATAAATTGCCATGTCGTAAGTTAACGATATCTCTCTCGGCATAACCGCATGAGTCGCTCGATTCAGAGAGTCGAGAGGGTTCTTGTGTGGGCGGTAAAGTTTGCGCTCTGCAGAGCTCAGAAGCCCAAAAATATTGCGCTGCTGTCTCGGGGGATCTTCACCTCGATGCCGCGCTGGTGATTGGCGGCGATGGTCGCGTCGAGATCGAGCGCGCTGACCGGGATTGTGCGCTGCTGGCGGTCAACTTCAATCTGCAGAGACTGGTAGGTTAGTAGGTAAAAGCGACTTTCAAGCCGCCCGCCGTCCTTGAGCACGAACAACGTCGCAGGCTGCTGCTTCGCAACTGGAACTTCTTTCGATTGCGGCACTTCGATTAGCTTGGGCGGCTCCGGAGGCGGAGACTCTCTATTTTCCACCACGATTACCAGCGGCGAGGTCGTATTCGCTGGTTGCTGATTGGGTGGCTGATCTCCCAAGTAACTATCATCCCAGTCCGGGGCGTACCAAGGTAGCCAGACCGTTTCGTATCGCGGGCGACGACGAACGCCCGACTGACTCGTGAAGAAGCCATTCGATGGTTCCGTTCTTATGCCGTGGCCGCCGGCGACACGCACTCCAACGCTCCGAGATCCGCCACCTGCTGTCTGGGCCTGCAATATCGCGAGAGTTAGAACCAAAGGCATTAAAAGCAACCAGCCAGCACGTCGCATATCCAGTATGATGACTCTGTCGCCGCACGCGATGCTGAGATTTTTGTCGCGTCCTTGACATGGCCTTCGTGATTACCGGCGCCATCTCGTAAGTAATCCCGGCTGAGCGTCGCCGTTCGGGTTAACTCACGAGATGGCCTGTTATCGGCACCTATCGTGAGACGCACCGGTGCTTGGGCGTAAGCTGTTGTCGTGAAACACGCAATTCTTTTGCTGGGTGCGACGCTGGCGGTTCTTGGATGTGCCATCGCATTAGGGAGAAGCGGGGAACGTAGGGAAAGAAAAGCCGCCTAGGTGAGCGGCTTTCCAGAAGACGGCCAGCACTGTTCAGTGAAACGTTACCACTGCACTCCGGGGTAGAGACTGGGCAAGCGAATGGTCCGGTAGGAGTTCTGCCCATTGATCTGCATGGTGCGGAGCACTTGAGGATTGGGGCTCTGGGTGACTTCGACGACGCGCGATCCTGTGAGGTTTAAATCGCCGGGCGCAGTTTCGTCCACTAGCAAATTGGAATTGGGA
>Ga0208478_1000516_pt1 | contig 13453 bp, 13 predicted proteins | sample NGESurdeep072012_5_FD_184462 | JGI IMG/M metagenome (GOLD analysis project Ga0208478, IMG submission 184462) | Arctic peat soil microbial communities from Barrow, Alaska - NGEE Surface sample 415-2 deep-072012 (SPAdes) | ecosystem: Environmental > Terrestrial > Soil > Wetlands > Peat ... | reverse complement strand
GATGTCTTAGGCGAGTTAGGCAAATCCTTATGTGCCGGGCAAACACAGAAAGTCACTATTATGGCTCCCCGCGCCAGTCGGTCCTCGGTAATCTTTGATCTCGACAACGACGGCGACTTGGACATTGTGACCAATGATTTCAATTCTGAACCCCAGGTGTTGATCAGCGATCTCGCCCAGCAGAAAAAAATCCACTGGCTCAAGGTCGTTCTTGCCGGCACCAAATCGAACCGCAACGGCTTAGGTGCGACGGTTCGGTTGTATGCGAACGGCCAAACTTACACCAGATACAACGATGGCAAATCCGGGTATTTGTCGCAGAGCGTCCTGCCTCTCTACTTTGGCCTCGGCGATGCGCCGAAAATAGATCGAATCGAGCTCGATTGGCCATCGGGCCGGAAACAGGTGGTGAGTAAAGGCATCCATGAGAACCAAATATTGAAAGTCACCGAACCTGCGAAATGATTTATCCCACAAATCACATCGTGGGTACTTTGTTCTAGCAACTCTGCGCCTCGAAATCTGGACAAGTGGCGAAGGACAACGGCCTCTTCGAAGGGAAGGTGTCCCAATTCCAATTCCCGCCATGGTTAAGACCAACGCACCAGAGAAGAATGTGCTAGGCAGCCTGTTCGGTGTGCCGTCCTGGATAGTTGCCGCGAAATCGCCAGCTAGTAGGTAATCCTGAAGCATGGCCTTCAGTCGCCACACAGTGGGTGACCAGTCGCCGTCAGAGCGGCTCTGCCTATACCCGGACAGCGGCTCATTGACGCGGGCCAGAAATCTCGGTCGGGGAAGTCACTTGGACGTGTTGTCGGCGTTCCGTCCTTGTGGCCGCGACCGTTTGGCGGCGACGAGTCGCGCTGCGATGCTAATCCCGCGCGCAATAGCCCTAACAAGGGCGCTGCCTGAAATACCCTAACCAGATGGATGCCGCAATAATCCAAACGATTGCGAACTCTACCACTGGCCCGCCGGCGAGCAGAGAGTGCAAGACGAAGGGAATGGGGATCAGCGTAAAAAAGATCGCAGCTACCAATGAGGCCGTGCGCCAGCGCAGGCGCACGAAATAGAGGAACCAGAGGACCGCCGCCAGACTCCAGTCGAACGCCGCGTGCCAGGGGTTGCCGCGAACCGTCAGAGAGACGATATGGCCCTGGGTGAAATCGAATGACAGCGGGACGAGCGTCAAGAACAGGCTCACGCCGAACAACCACGTGCGCCGCCGCAATCCCCAAAGGACGCTCTCCAGATCGCGTTTCTCCTTTTCTGAGCTGGCCGAGATGGGCGCGGCCGCGCGCAAAGTCTCGAGCGGCGTTGCTGCACTGCGCGCAATGCGTTCGAAGTCGGGATCCTGACGAAAATAATCCTCGACCAGCACCTTCGTATCCGCGCTCGCCTCGTCCGAGAAATAAATCGGCAACAGATCCGTGACCACTTCCCGTGTTACGTTCATGGTTTTGCTCCTGTGGCGGGAACGATCTCCCGCCATGCCTGCCTGGTTTGCATCAGCTTCAATCTTGCGCGATGGACCTTCACTTTTGCGGTGACCAGCGGGATCCCCAGCGTCTCCGCGATTTCCGCGTAGGGCATTTCGTCGAGCGCGCGCATCAGCAGCACCGTGCGGTCCATCTCCGGGAGTTGCTGCAACGCCGCAAGCACCGCGCGCACTTCCGCGCTCAGCTCCATTTGCGTCTGCGCGCTGATCCGCCTATCGGGCATATTCTCGTCAAGCGGCGTGTGGCGCGCGCCCCGGCGCAACAAATCGGTATACGCGTTTCGTACAATGGCGAAAAGATAGCTTTTCACCGTTGGCTGGCGAATGCGGTCAGCCGCCATCCACGCGCGCACAAACGTGTCCGAGGTGATCTCATCCGCCATCACGACATCGCCGCACAAATACAGAGCAAATCGGCGGACATCGCCGGCATAGCGTTTGTAGAGGTTCTCGATGTCCGTCATCTTGATTGCTCGATAGGTTACGGGCGAACCCTCGAAAGGTTACATCACAGGAATCCCGGCGGCTCAATCCCGTAGCGGGAGAGTTCTCGACCGCGAATCTAATGGCTGGATGGTCGGCCACCGGAAGTTGACCGCTACGAGAAATCTGAGGAGCCTGATTCCTCCCGAATCGCGAGCAAGCCTGACGCTATGGAAAGCTGGAAGGGGATGGTATCAGTGCTTCGCGACCGAAGTCCCGTTCTGGGAGATCTGGCCCGGATTCTTTCCTTGGCGAACATGAATCACCATGCGTTCGCTGTCGATATCAGAAACCTTGAGGTGGCATAGTTCAGCCCGGCGCAGGCCAGTTGCATACAGCGTCATCAGCATGGTGCGGTGCATCAGGTTCTGGGCGGAAGCAATGAGTCGCGCCACCTCTTCCTGGCTCAGTACGGTGGGCATCCGCCTCTGACGCTTGGGAAACGGAAATTGGGCGCATTTCGCGGCGGAAATCCACATGAGCGAGAAGTCGGCTAGTCGGAGAAGTGGTTTTGGCCGGGATTCCACTTGTCCGGTTTGGGCGTTATACGTCAACTTGACGCCGAACAGCCCGGGTTTCGGATTGCTCCTGGCTCGGCCAGAATGCCCTAATGGCCGATGCCAGTCGTGAGTGAAATCGCCTGATTGCGACAGTTGGCCTCTTTCTTGCACACGCTGCGGAATCTTCTCCGCCATGCCATCTAGTATCATTCCGCGGTGGAGAGCAAGAGCGGTTTGTCAGCACACTGTTAGAAGGAGTTTCCGCCGTGAGCGCATCCTCGACGAAAGTCTTTTTGATCTGGTTCTTATTCACTGCCTCAGCTTCTTTTGCTCAGAAGTATCCAGAGGGCATTTGGCAGGGATACGACGGTGAGTGGAAGCATGTCTCGCAGCAGCTCATAGCGCTGGCCGAAGCGACGCCCGCCGACAAATTCGCATGGCGTCCCGCTCCCGGAGTCCGTTCCGCCAGTGAGGTCTACATGCACATCGTCGAGGCTAACTTCTATCTTCTCAGTGTTACCGGTCCTAAAATGCCCGCCGACCTGCCCGAGGACTCGGGAAAGAAGATCACTTCCAAGCCCGAAGTGATCGCCTGGCTGAAGCGCTCGCTGGATGCAGTGAAAGATGCTCATCTGGCCGAGAAGCCGGAGGATCTACAGCGCAAAGTGCACATCGCCGATCGAGACGCGACGGTCGACGGGGTGTATCTACGCATCCTCGTCCACGCGAACGAGCATATGGGACAACTGGTTGCGTATGCCCGGATGACAGCTGTTGTTCCGCCGTGGTCAAAGAACTGAAACTATACAGCCTAGGCCGCGTTCTTCAATTGGCGAAATATCGCCATATCACTCACACCCCCCCGAACCGGCATGTCACTTGGCAGTCGTCAGCAATCCAAAAACAATCTACATGAGCGAGAAGTCGGCGTTCCGTCCTCGTGGCCGGGACGTGGTGGAGTTCTTCAACAGCACGGGTTGGGCGTTTCACTTCCAAGTGGCGGCGCCAATGCGGTTGCCGGCCGACTCGCGAGTAATCTCCCACATGCCGCTTTCGGGCCGATGTGACACGGCATCAGCTTTGGGCATTGCGTTCAGCAGATAGGCTACGACATGGCCTGTTACCGGTAGCTATCATGTGTAGCCGTTCGAAATAGCAATCGCATTCCTTGCCAGCCAAATCCTGCGTCTGCGGAACCGAACGGATAGTCGCGGGTATCCGATCGGATACCGGATCGCCGCATGCTGGCAGAAGCTCACAAAACCGCTGATTCTTAGGTTGTTGCAAACAAAGCAGAATGAAGCAAGTGAAGAAGCCTCTCCCGACTCTGGCATCCCGCTTGCCCTATCCCATGGCGTCACCGCAGTTGGTGCCGCTGTAAAGCTCCCAAAAGCAAAACAGCCCAACGGAGTTTCGCAGCAACACAATCTCCTGAAACGAAAGAGAGGCGAAGACAATGACAACCACACTACGCAAGACGTTTTTTGTTATAGCAGCGGTAATAACCCTGGGGGGTGCCATACAGCCGAGCATCCTGTTTGCCCAAACCAGCGGTGTCGGATCGGATGGCTACACTCGCTTCATGTGGAGGGGGAATAACTCGGCAATCTCCATATGGCGTCTCGATCCAAGCCTGGGCAGTCCCGTGAGTCATGTGTATGGCCCGTATGACGGGTGGATCCCGATGGCATTGACCGTCGGGTCCAACAACTACACCTACGTGCTGTGGAAGAATGCTAACGGGTCAATTAGCATCTGGTCGGTAGATCCCAATTTGAATTATGTTACGAGCCATGTCTATGGGCCCTATGCCGGCTGGATTCCTGAGTCGATCAGCGTATCGGAAGATGGCGCCAACACATTGCGCGTAATCTGGAGGGAGACTCAGGGGCAGGTGTCGGTCTGGGCTGTGGATGCCAATCTGAACCTTCTGACTTACGCGGCTTACGGACCCTACCCTGGTTGGGAATCCGCTCAACCAATCGACCCTTGCGCTGGTTGTTGGGATTACTGAAAGGGCAGCCAGCCCAACGACGAGCGACCCTTGGAGGGACTTGCTTTAGGGAAGCCGTGCAGTCTTGCACTTTTGGTCATCACTTCCTCGGCGATTCCTTAATGAGGTTTGCCGCCAATGGGACAGGGCATCCGCCTTGTTGCCAAGGTCAAGGCTTAGCGAGTGAGAAATCGCCAACTCGTAGGTAATCCCTGCTGAGCGGCCCGTTCGGGTTAGGCTACGACATGGCCTGTTCCCTACAACAAACTAGATGTATCATCCCGTCTATGATCAGAGTCGGTAGCGATATTGATTGCCGACATCGCGATAATAGCCTATCGGCCACCCACCAATGTGAAGCGCCGCCCGACAAAATGGTGCTCCTGTTTGTGGCGTGTTCCATGCGTAAGATCAATCTGCTGACTGTTGCTGTCTTGCTGCTGTCAGCCTGTTCTTCGTTAGCACAACCCAGAGTATTCCTGACCGGGTCCGGACACGCCGTGCCCCTGCCCACGGCTCGTGGTCAACAGGTTGTCATGGCTTCAGTATCATTGGGAACGACCGATACGCCATTGACGATTTCGAAGATAGAGGCGGCCGGAACCATGACCACTGACCCAGACCTGGAGGGAGTCAGCTATGAACTCCTGTTCTTGGTTTGCGACCAGCCCGACTGCCTTGGTGCTGTTAGGTCACCCGTCGTCTTGCGGCAAGACGATTGGCAGACACCACTCCACATTCTTGCCAGCAAGTCATTCGGTATCGTGGAGCGACACGTCGCGGCGGAAGTGTTGGCGGAGCAGGGGCTGCATAGAGACGTTGGCCACCTGTACGTTGCAATGGCAATCAAGCTCCTGCATGGCTCCGCGTTTATCCCCGGAACTGCCACAGCCGAGCTGCTTCGAGTTGAGGTGGTACCCTGACTTTGCCCGACTGATTGCTACAGATAAATCGCCATCTCACTCATAATCCCCGCACACGAGCGAAGAAATAGCGGCGCAAGCTCAGCCCAGGTGGCGCGACGATCGGAAGGGCAGCTACATTGCCGGTGCGGGAAGTTCCACCTTCGTCCCCAACCCCGCATACACATAGTTCTCCCCATACGCCTTCTTCAAACGCGCAAACGCGGGCTCCCCCGTGCAATGTCCCGGCGCAATCATCTGAACCTTCCACTTTGTCTTCAAATGCTCCACCACCGAATCAATCTCCTCCACTGGCGTGGTCACGAGGTGCAACCCCCCAAACACAATCTCCGTTCTCGGATCCACCGCGCCTGCCGCTTCCAGAATCACTTCGATCCCCGCGTGCGAGCACCCTTCCACAATCAGCAATCCCTTCGGTCTTTTGATCGCCAGCGTCAATTCCGGTAGCCCGATCGTCCCTTTATTCTGGGAAACGGTCCGCACCAAGAAAATCCCCGGCGATACTTCCGTCAATTGATTCACCAACACAAAATTTCCCGTGTTATACAGCTTGCCGAATGTGAGCTGTTCGGGCTCGGTTCCCCCGAAATACCGCATGTTTGACGGCAAGCTCTCATCCGGCCGGAAAAACGTCTTGGGGACCGGCATTCCTCCAAATCCGTCCGCCATGAAATCCGCAGGTACATACACCGTAACGTTCGGATTCACACTGAGGACATATTTCAACCCCGACGTGTGATCTGTGTGCCGGTGCGAGAGAACCACAAAATCGAGTTTCGTCAGGTCTACACCCAGCGCCTTCACGTTATGCTCAAATTTCGCGGCGTCATTCCCTGTATCGAACAAAATCCGCTTTCCGTTGTGCTCCACCAAAGCAGAGAATCCCCAATCCTTTGTTAGCTCTTTCGACTCCCCAAAAGCATCGTAGAGAATCGTCACCTTATCCTGTGCCCGACAGGGAGCTGCCGCCACACACGCCAGCACAAATACCAAAATCCGCAAAACGTGGATTCGCAAGGAACACCTCCGCCCGGTGGTGCGCACAAGTTTACTCCGGGGCGCGGGTGTTGCAGCAAGCTTGCCTATCGTCGGTTTTTGTAAGCCAGACCGGATAATTGTCGAAAAATCGCCATCTGTTAGGTAATCCGGCTGAGCGGCCCGGTTCCTGTTAGGGTACGACTTGTCCTGTTCCCAACAACTACTTCTGAAGGCTGTGCCCCCCGGTGCATCTCCTCCCTTCCAAGATGGATAGCCAGAGGCTTTGAGTGAAACTGCGCATCACCACCATAAACCTCATGCCATCAATGACATTCGTCTTCACCCCCACTTCACCACCCATCCACCGCCATTCCACCGTGCGTGCATTGCCGATTTTTCGGAGCCGGCGCAAAGTCGCACTCACTTGGAGCTACTGCTCCCGTGAGGATGAAAATGAAAAACACTGCTCGTACGACGGTGATCACCTTGGCGCTGGTAGTGATGGCGCTCTCAACTGCTTATGCCCAGAAGAGCACCGCCACCGTAAACATTCCGTTCACCTTCACCGTGGACGACGCCCGCATGCCCGCCGGCGAGTACATCATCTCGTCAACTAGCGAGCGGGTCGTCACCCTTCAACTGGTCGGTGGCCACGAAGCCAAGACCACGATGACCAATAATGGTTCGTCTACCAAGTCGGATGGCCGCGCCAAGCTGGTCTTCCACAAGTACGGCAACGCGTACTTCCTCGCCGCCGCGTGGCTGCCGAACAGCGATCACGCTCGCGAGTTCTACGCCTCGTCGAACGAGATCCAGGTAGCCCGCAACGGCGGACAGGATGTTGTGGACTTGGCGCTGCTGGCAAAGAAGTAAAACACTATCGAGTTGCCGCCCGGCCATGACCCACCACCATGACTCAGCGGCTGCAAAACGGGGCGCCCCCACGAGGAGCGCCCCGTTCCTTTCTGCAACGGAAATAGGACTGTAGGCATTTTGCCCTAGCGATACGCCACGTCCAGGGCATAGATCTCATCTACGCCGCGGTCGAGCAACATCAGGATATGGTCGTCCGGCGTGAGCCCAAACCAGCTGTTCCAAGGCATGGCGGCATAGGCGGTATCGGTGCCCGCCACACTGACAATGAGTTCCGGTTGGCCTCCGGGAATGCCCAGCTTGTAGACTTTGTTAGGCGCGGACACGAAATAGAGGTAACGGCTGTCATGCGACCAATGTGGGGAGGCCACCCGGGTTCCTCTTGACTGTATCGGTAACACCAGCGGTTGCCAACGCTGGCTGGCGAGGGAGTACAGCAATAACTGGTTCTGGTCATCCGATAGGGCGACTAGATAGTGTCCGTCCGGCGACCAGCGCGGAGAGAACATTCCCTGCGATCCTGGGACGGTTTTAGACTGCTTCGTCGAAAGGTCGAGAATTCTGATCTCCGATCTTGCCTCTTTCGGATTTCTTGACATCCCGAGGGCATCTCCGCCGTAAGCCAGGAACTTGCCGTCTGGTGACCAGCTTGGGTCAGCCGGTTGGAAGTCGCCGGACAGAAGCAGCATGGGAGCACCACCATCTGCGCTAACCACATAGATCTTCTTCTGAACGCCCCACTCCATGAACGCAAGGAGTCGGCCGTCTGGCGACCACCTTGGGACAATGATAGGTCCCATCGGTGAAGAAGTAAGTTGCCGGCGGTCGCTGCCGTCCAGACGGCTCCGCCAGAGATTCCCCTGCGGGTGCGTTACATAAGCAACCCACTGACCGTCGGGCGAGAAATCCGTGGAGCCGGCGGAAATTCCGTCGAGATACTTGCGGAACATGCCTGCTTGAGCGTCGTAGATGCTCAATTCTCCCCGCCGTGTTCGGCCAAGTGCGTAGATCTCCTCGCCATCCTTGCTAGCTACAGCGCATTGGAACGAAACGGGACCGAAGGTGAGTTGCACAGGTTGCGGCTCCCGGCCGCGCAACCTGCCCGACTCGCTGATCGCCCACACGTTGGACACTCCGTCACTGGGACTGGTGAATAGAAACAGCTTATTGCCTGCACTCCAGTCCATGCAGTTGGTCTCTCGGAACGCATGCGAGAGGACGTGTTTCTGTGTTCCATCGATGCGGCTTTCCCAGATCTTGCCATCGGCAGTGTCATAGCGGATGGTGCTCCCGTCCGGTGAAATCGCAAAGTACAAGGTTACGGGGTCATGCGGCAGTTGCAGGAGAGGGTGGGCGTTGCCGCCGTCGATGTCGGAGGCGAACAGGTGGAGGAAGTCGGAAGGTTGCACATAAACGACCTGCGAGCTGCTGGGTAAGAAACTGCACCCGGAAATCTCACCGGGAATACGCCGCGGAGCGCCGGCTGGCACTGGCAAGATCCAGAACGGACCGGGAGATGGCCCAGTGCTAACCAGCAGCTCAGAGCCGTTGGGGGAGATATCCCGGACAGAGGGATGGTCGAGTTGCGTGCCAAGGTAGGAAACCTCTCCACCTGCCGTTGAAACTTCAGCCAAATGCGACTCACCGTCGTTGATTTCGTCAAAATAGAGTCTGGTTCCATCGGTTACAAGGTGGCCGAATTTTTGGCGCCCCGTGTGCGTGAGTTGGTGAATGCCGGTGACCACCGGGGTGCGTGGACGGTAAATCCAGTACAGCGCCGCGCTGGCTACCGCGAGTAGGATCGCGGCGGCAACGGTGTACTTCCAGCGCGTCTGCTTCGGCGGAGGCGGTGAGGGTGGCCTAGGTACGGCTTCCTCATTCGTTATCACCTCGACCTGCGCAACGAAGCGATAGCCCCGCCGCGGCAGCGTCTCGATATAGCGTGGCCTCTCGGCGTCTTCGTCGAACACTTGACGCAGCTTCTTGATGTGTGTGTTCAGGCTGTGTTCGAAATCGACGAAGGTGTCTTCCGGCCAAATGTGTTTTCGGATTTCCTCGCGGGTGATCAACTCGCCTGGGCGCCCCAGCAGAAGCGTGAGCACAGCGATGGGTTGGCCTTGGAGCTTCAGCTTCCGGCCGTGCTTGAACAACTCGCCCGAATGCCGGTCGAGTTCAAATGCTCCAAAACGAATCTTCTGCGCGGTTGGGTCTGGCAAACGTACCCTACAATCGCCACAAGCCGCTCAAGTGGCCCAAGATTAGGGAGAATGTAGCACAGAAATCAAGATATGGCGCGCGCCATTCGCACGGGTCATTGTTCAGTGAGTGGCTTCGAATCAACTAGAAAATGGCTCGATTGCCAGCCAGCGAATTCTCACGACGGACCGGCAGTCATAACTAACTTGATCCGGGACTTAATGCATTTTGATGGCTGACGCGCCTAGCTGTCGAGAAATCGCCAAGGCGTAGGTAATCCCCTGAGCGCCACGGGTTCGGTTAACCTCCGACATGGCCTGTTCAAGCTCGCTATCTTGGATTGAATTGAGGAATCGCACCAACCTGCTGACCACATTTGCGTCGATCAAACAGGATGCGCAATGACCGGGCAGAAAAAGCCGGGGAGCATTTCCCCGGCTGCTCAGAAAGAACGCAAACGAACTACAGGTTGATCTTGCGACGCAGGATGCCCGCCAGACCTAGGACCCCGCTGCCCAGCATCAGGAACGTCGACGGCTCGGGGGTAACGGCTTTCTCGAACTGGCCGGCCAGGATGACATTGGCGGCCGTGGTGGGGTGGAATCCGTCCCAGAAGAGATACTGGCCGGGATTCGCGCAAACCGTCACGCCATTGAAGCAGGGATCGGTCACATCGGTGAAACCGAACGCCGACGGGTCCCCCACCACCTCGTGCATGAAGTTAAAGGTGTTGAAGTAGGTGACGCCCTTCGGAAGCTCGCTGAGCAGCAGGCTGTTGAAGTACATGCTTAGTTGCGTGGCCCCTAGATTGCCGTAGTAGTCCGGTGTCAGGCCGAGGTCAGGCATGCCCGGTACCAGGATGTGCTGCGCTCCATGAAGCTTCAACTCGTCTACGATCCCAATCAAGTCGGAGACCGCAGTGTCGGCGGTGGCCATGGAGAAACCGTTGGTTAGAAAATCGTTGGGCCCGCCCCACACCACAAACAGCGAGCTGGATGCGATCAGCGTGATCGTGCTCAACGACCCGGCTAATTCAGGCTGCATCCCCGGCAAGCCTAACCCACCGAAAGAGGTCTGGGTGCCGTGGTCAATATAATTCCCCACACCGGTCGTAGCTCCACCATAGGCGAAGTCCAGCAGTGGCGCGTACAGCGCACTGGCCAGATACTCCACCGTTACCGGCCCGTTGGAAAAACGGCCGTGCCAGTAGGGTGCAGGAGGATATCCGATTGCGGCGAAGAGATTGCCGTTGTCGGATAGGCTGTCACCGTAAACGATCACATCCGTATATGGATCTGCACTGGCGATGGTGGTCAAGGCGAGAAGTATGACTGGCAACAATGCGAAGCGAGCAAATTTGCGAGCATTCATGGCGATCTCCTCACTACTGCGTGTTAGGTAGCGCAAACCGGTGAGACACGACAGCGCCGCGATTATACGCCTCAGGCCGTGACGGTTGCGGAGTGCCGTCGGGCACCCATCCACATAGCTTGTCTTTCACGGTTCGTAGGACGGGCCAAATTTAGCTCCGGCAAATAACAGTGGTGCAGGTAACAAGCAAAAAGTGTTGGAGTATTCCCAAAACCAAACTGAAGGGATTCCAGTGCACATTATTTTGCTTGGCCTGGTTAAGGCGCAGGAGGGCTGCGGCCCTGCACTGCTGAGACGCCGCTCGACGACCGGCAGATCCACCCGAGCGACAGAACCTCGGATAGCTGTCGTAACATCGCCATGTCGGAGGTAATCCCGGCTGGGCGGCCCTGTTTCGGTTAAGGTGCGAGTTGGCCTGTTCACAACATCTATCTTGGTCTGAATTGAGAAACCGCAGGAACCTAACTGACTACGCCGTCGCCAATAAAGGATTTGGTGCGGCAAGCGGCCTGACGAAAGCCGCAGGCTCTCGCTCCGGATTTATAGGTTCAGCGACAGGTAACTACCGGTTGATCTTGCGGCGGATAACGCCCACGGCTCCTACCAGTCCGGTGCCAAGCAGCAACAAGCTGGTTGGCTCTGGAACCACCAACCCGAAGTCATTGATTTCGTCGAACTTGATTGCGCCCGGCGTCCCGCTGTATACCACAGACATGGCTGAGCCTTGGAAAGACGATCCCGCCGGGGACCAGAAAGACGCCGCGCTGAGCGGGAGACTGAGGAGTGGAACGCCGGTCCCATCCAGTCCGGACCAGAGAGTGACCAAGCCAGAGTTATCCGAGGATCCGTAGTAAAAGGAAAAGACGTTTGTGAATCCGCCCGAAACATTCATGATTGCGGATGGTCCGTTCAGCAGGCCACCTCGATCTGGGCCGTATGGCGGAATAACCATAACAGCTAAGAAACTCGGGGTGAAAGTGATGCCAAAGTTTGTCCCGGGTCCTGACCCTTGGCTGCCAAGTCCGCCATTGTAGTAGTTGAGGACCTCTTCACCGTAATTGAGGCCGCCAAAATCAAGCCAGAACGAACTGGCCGACGCATTGCTAGCAGACACGGTCAGAAGGGTCATCAGGAACAGGAATATTAGCAATCTTCGTTTCATCACGAATCTCCTTTTCGAGGTCTACCTTGCGGGTAGCATAATCCTCGTGTTCAATTTCTCCAAGCCAAGACTGCCCGTCCCAGCAACACGTGGAGTAATGCCGTTCCATTGTGAGAATTACTGCCTATCGGGTTTACTTCTCGCCGGTCTCTCTCCGACAGTGCTCCCTCCTTCTTCCTTCTCTGCCATTCGACTTGAGCTCTCGTGGACTAGTTGTTGTTGCAGGAAGCAAAGCGACAACGCGCAGTTGGCCGTCAACTCGAAAACTGGACTTCCTCTGCCAGCGTCCCAGACAGCTGACGAGAAATCGCCATTGCGTACCCTATCCGGCTGGGCGGCACGATTCCCGGTAGGGTACGAGTTGCCCTGTTATCGCCAATTACTGAAATCCACGACTGGCGATTATCATCTCTGTTGATGTCACCGAACCGGAAGCATTCGCTCTTCACGACCTACGTCTTGCGCATCGCGGCGGTGTGTCTAGTGCTCGCCGCCACCACGATCGCTTACGCTTGGAGTCACGGAGCTTACAGCAAAGCGAATAGTTCTACCCCGATCCTCACTGCTCTTATTGTCCTATTTGCAACTGCTCAGTCTGGCGACTGGCTTCTCTTGAACGGCAAGAAACTTTCCATCCAGACGAATCCTTTAGAGCCATTTTTGCAACAAAATCCCGAAGCGCGGCCGAGGTCCGGATTTGTGAGTACCGGCAATTGGCGGGGCTACACAGCAACCTGGCAAGTCAAAGATCAGCGCTTAATGCTCATCGACATTGAGACTGTCGATAGCATCACCGAGACGGACTACGGTAAAACTTTCAAGGGAGAGCTCCGATCAGTGATGTCGACAGTCTTTCCGGGTCGTAAGGATGTCTTCGCCGATTGGTTTACAGGTTACGTTGTCATACCGGATGGTGAACTTGTGGAGTACGTTCATATGGGCTACGCGTCGACGTATGAGAAATACCTCATCCTCCGCCTCGAAAAGGGAATAGTGACTCGTCGGTGGAACGTCGACAACGCAGGATTCCTGCGATTCCGCGATGCGCAATTCGAAAATTTCAAGAGAACGGAAGAGTATCGAAGGGCGCTATCGGAACTTTTCGAGCGAACGCCCAGCGAAAACCGAAGAACATGGAGCGCAGAGGAAACCGAGGAGTTTCTGCGCACCTTCTACTCTGGACAATACACTGCTCGAATTTTCGACGCTCAATAATAGCGGTGCAGAGTTTCCGTGAAATCGCATTGTTGGTGAAAAATCGCCATGTCGTAGGTAATCCTGAGCAACAGCCGATCGGAGAGTCCGCCTTCCCGAAGACTGCCCAGGAGTCTTGGTCCGGGAAGTCACTTGGACGGGTTGTCGGCGTTCCGTCCTTGTGGCCGCGACCTGGCGAATTCTTAACAGCACGGGTTGGGCGTTATACGGCCAGATGAAAGGAAGGCATTTGGTCGTGCGACTTCGTTTTCATTCATCGCA
>Ga0208478_1000515_pt1 | contig 13467 bp, 4 predicted proteins | sample NGESurdeep072012_5_FD_184462 | JGI IMG/M metagenome (GOLD analysis project Ga0208478, IMG submission 184462) | Arctic peat soil microbial communities from Barrow, Alaska - NGEE Surface sample 415-2 deep-072012 (SPAdes) | ecosystem: Environmental > Terrestrial > Soil > Wetlands > Peat ... | reverse complement strand
CTCAACCGGGTTCCTTGTAGCAGCCCTCCAGCTTTGCAGACTTACTGTTAACAATGCTATTACAAAAGCTAAAAGCCCTGAGAGAATAAATATCCACCAGTTTAAACCAGTCTTATATGCAAACTTCTGAAGCCATTTATGCATTATATAGATAGCAGCAGGGCATGCAATTAAAAAGGCGATAGCTACCCATTTTATGAAATCTTTATTGAGCATAATCATTATTTCGATAACCCTGGCGCCGTTTATTTTGCGGATTCCAATCTCTTTTACTTTTTGTTGAATATAATAGAGAGCCATTGCAAAGATCCCCATTGATGCGATGATGATTGAAAGCAATGAGAACGCACCAATAAGCTTTGATTGTTTTACTTCTCTGGCATACAATTGATTTATTGCTTCATCAACGAAACCTGAATCACAAGGTACACCTCCGGTAAAGGTGGATTGCGCCTCCCTTATTTTACTTACAGTTCCTACGAGATTAACAGAATTCAGTTTAACCATTATGCTCCATGGTCTATCCTCCGGTCTTAGCTGACTGATTATTATTGGTCCGATTTTAGTATGTAGCGACCTGAAATTAAAATCGTTTATTATTCCCAACAGAGGAACATCGCTATTATAATAACGGAATGAAACAGGATTCTCCCCCAGGTCAAGCAACCTGACTGCAGCCTTGTTTATCCAGACTCCATCTTTAGAGAATGCAGCAGTTGTTTTATCGACCTTCATCCCCATTAAATTGAAATATACAGAATCGACAACAAATTGCTGAAAACTGACTGGCTTATCATTATAATTAAATGACTGGTTATTTCCTCCATCAAGCGGCGTTCCACGACAATATGAAACATCGATTACCCCGGGGATTGATTTAAGTAAATTCCGAAATGCATTTTTTTGATTTGCAGTAACGGTGTTTTCCATCCAGAACAGACTTTCCTTATTGAAGCCAGTATCGTAATTTTGCATGTATTTTGACTGGTTGGCTATTGTAGCTGTGCAAATCAGTAAAATTATTGCAATACTGTACTGGAATGCAATCAATACCTTGGAATAAGTGGTTTTTGTTTTCCTGGCAAGGTTGCCTTTTGCAATATCGAGAGGACTAAAACTGTCGACTACAATGGCCGGAACAATCCCTGAAATAAGACCGGTTGCCACTACAATAACAATAATGATTACTATGAACTGCAGACTGAATTGTTTGTTCAGATTCAATGTGCAATTCATCTGTGTATTGAAATATGGCTCAGCTAAAAAGGCAAGATAGAGCGCTACAATAGCAGCCAATGAACTTAGTATGACAGATTCGGTAAGGTGTTGTGATACCAGGGACCATCTGGAACTTCCCATCAGTTTTTTGATTGCAGTTTCTTTGCTCCTGAACCCGGCTTGCGCAACAGTAAGATTAATGTAATTGATAATTGAAATGATTAGTATCAGAAGAGCGATTGCAACGAAAATGATTACTGAAGTACGGCTGTTTTGTCTGATTGCAGGACCGGGTTCTTTACTGAAATACACTTCGGTTAAGGGTTCGAACTTAAGTGTTGTAGAATACTTGTTTGTAAACAGCCAGTAGTCTTTTTTAAATTGTTCAAGAATTAGGGGTGCTTTTGCTGGAAGATCAGTTCCTTTTGCAGCCAGAAAATAAATGCCGAAAGAACTATTGCCATAGTCTGTTAGTAGCTCTTTCCATCCCCATAAATCGGCAAGGACTTTAAAATTGAGTATAACATCTACTTTAACAAAGCTGGTATTAGATGGAAATTCTTCGTAAACACCTGATATAGTAAAACTCTGGTTGTCTATTGAAAAAGTTTTCCCAACCGGACTTTCATCTCCGAATATTTTCCTGGAAAATGAAGAAGAAAGTACGGCTGAATTTTTTGTCGACAGGACCTGTCTGGGATCACCTTCATTCAGTTTAAATGAAAAGATGCTGAAAAATGAAGAATCAGCCATCATGTAATCGATTTTCTTCAAGGACTTATCCTGGAACATTGCATTACCTTTATTCTTGAAAATACGGGTATAAGCCTCTACTTCAGGAAACTGGTTCTTTATAAAGTCTCCGACTGGTGGAGCGAACATTGCTGTCTTGTCGCGGTAAAGTCTGTATATCCTGTCTTTGTTTACATGAAACTGATCTACTGAAAGTTCCTGTTTGATGTAGACGCTTAATAAAAAAACGAACATCAGCGATACGGCAAAGCCTGAAATAGTTACAAATGTGTAAAGTCTGTTTTTTGCCAGGTATTTAAAAAACATTTTCAATGAGTTGAGTCTCATCAGCAATAATATATTAATGTTAAAAGTTATTCATATCTCAGTGCCTCCACGGGGTTCCTCGTAGCCGCCCTCAGGCTCTGCCAGCTGATTGTCAGCATTGCAATACCTGTGACCATCAACCCGGCCAGAACAAAGATCCACAATGTCAGGTCGGTTTTGTATGCGAAGCTTTCGAGCCATTTATACACAGCATACCAGGCAATAGGACAGGCAATGAGAAAGGCTAAAGCTATCCATTTGAAAAAGTCCCTGTTAAGCATTACCAGTATTTCGGTTATTCTGGCACCGTTGATTTTCCGGATGCCGATCTCTTTCATTCTTCTTTCAGAATAAAAAGTTATCAATCCAAAAAGACCCAGGAGCGAGAGTGAAACAGCCAGCAGGGCAAAGATCCCGATTATTTTTGATAAGCGTTGTTCCTCAACGTAGTTTTTGAAATATGTTTCTTTAACATTAAGATAAGTAAATGGTGTTGCAGGAAATATTACCTCCCAGTTTTTTTTCATTAGCGCAATTGTCTGATTTTCATATTGAGGGAGTATCCTGAAAGTTATATAGGCAGGGAAATTATTTTGAAGTCCGTATCGGTATATCATCGGCGGAATCGGTTCTTTCAGAGTAGTCGGATGGATATCTTTCATAACTCCTATGACCGGGCATTTGGAATCTTCGAACGAAAGTTTTAAAAATTTGCCGTCAATATTCTTCCATCCGAATTGTTTCATCGCAGTTTCGTTTATTATAAACGCTTCGTTGTCAGTTCCATATTGATCCGAAAAGAATCGTCCGGCAACAACGTTTACGCCAAAAACATTTGTAAAATTTTGATCCACTGCAGTTGATATGACAAGGCATTCATCAATTGAAGCATCAACCGGATTTACAGTAAAAGAATTTTCAAAATAGAAACCTGGTATATCTTCCGTTATACTTCCTGTTGATAAACCATAACTTGCGCCTTGCTTTTCCATTTCACTGTTATATACTTTGGTTTTGTTAAATTTATCAGCGCTGTTCATTTGAACATCTCCCAGGCTGACTGCCAGCAGGTTTTCATTATTATATCCCAGATTGGCGCTTTTCATAAATGTTATCTGCCTGACAATGAAGAATTGCGCTATAATAAGAGCAATAGTGAGTGAGAACTGAAATACGAGCAGCCCGTTATGAACTCCTTTGTTGATTCTTATAAAGGAATTTTTGCTTTTGATAATTTTTGCCGGAATGACTTTTGAAAAACTAACTCCAGGAATTAACCCCGAAATAATGGCTACTACAATAGAAATAATAATTGTAAACACCCAAACGGAGATGTTATTTTCCTGACCTGTCAATTGTCTTTCGGCCAGCCGCTCAAACAGTGGCAGGAATAAACTGCTCAAGGGCAGGGCAAGTAATATTGCCACAAATACATTCAGCAGCGATAACCAGATCTGAAGAGAAATGATATGACGCGAACTGGCACCCACTATTCGCCGGATACCGGCATCAATATTCATTTTAAATGCGCGTGCCAGGGTAAGGTTTATATAATTTATGCAGGCAATCAGAAGAATAATGAACGAAATACATCCTAACAGAATTATATAGGTATAGGAGACGACAGGCTGTCCTATTAATAAGGTGTTAAAGTGAGATTTATAAAAAGGGGCTGTAAAATAGGTACTGCGTCCTTTTAAAAAATCGGGATAATACCTTGAAGGGATCTCCAGAAGATGACTGTTAAAACTGTCTTCTGAATATCCATCCTGGAGTATGACATAAGTTAACATCCCGCCATTCCACCATGCAACTTTGTACTGAGGATTTATTTTTTCCCTTATTTTATCAGAGAATAAAACATCAAAGTGTACCGATGAATTCAGCGGCAGATCACTATAAACGTGAGAAATTGTAAAAGTGAAATTGTAGAATGAGATGACTTTGCCAATAGGATTTTCGTTACCAAATATTTTTTCGGCAAATGATTTTGATACAGCAATCTTATCAGGATCATTAAGAACAGTATGTTTATCGCCCAGGATTAGGTGATAATCGAAGATGTTAAATATATCTGGTTCAGATGAGGCTCCGGTAAATCCGGAATATTCAGTATCCTGAATTTTAAGTTTATCGGTTTCGCGGAATGTTTTCCAGATTCCTGTAACATATTTAACTTCAGGAAAGTCGTTTTTCAGAGTAAGTGGTAACGGCATGGCGGAATAGGCCAGATATTCCCCCGATTTAAGATCATGTTCGCAAACCTGTAAAATCTTTTTTGTGTTAGCATGAAAAGCATCAAATGAGAGTTCATAATGCAGGAGCATAACCATAAGGACAAAAAGTGAGATTCCAACAGTTAACCCTAGAATATTTAAGATGGAATAGCGGTCCGCTGCCCTGAAATATCTTAACGCGATTTTTAAACTGTTCAGGTTCATATTATTTAATTATTAGGTTCAATTTTGTTCAAATCTCAATGCTTTCTCCTTATCTCCCTTTCACCGTCTCGCACCTCATGCCTCACCCCTTCCACCTCACTACTCATATCGAATTGCCTCCATCCCAATACGCTTCGCTATCGAGGATCTTCGCTCTCCTAATTATTCATATCGGAGAGCTTCGACAGGGTTCCTTGTTGCCGCCCTCCAGCTTTGCCAGCTCACAGTTAATAAAGCAATACCAAGTGCAAGTATTCCTGCTAAAGCAAATATCCACCAGCTAAGTTCCGTTCTGTAGGCAAAGGTTTCGAGCCATCTATGCATAGCGTACAAGGCAAGTGGACTGGCAATCAAAAAAGCAATGAGTATCCATTTTATAAAGTCCCGGTTGAGCATAATCATAACTTCGATAACTTTGGCGCCATTTATTCTACGGATGCCAATCTCCTTAGTCTTTTGTTGACTGATTAACAGAGACAGTCCAAACAACCCCAGACTAGCTATTAAAATAGCTATAATGGCCATTAATCCGATAGTCTTTGAGAAACGGATATCTGATTCATAAAGTTTCTTTAAAATATTATTGATAAATTCGAATTCAAAAGTAGTTGTACCTCCTGTAGCTTTCCATGAATCTTTTAGAAATGCAATAGTCTGCTGTACATTATGAGTATTCATCCTGACAGCAATCTCACGGACCATTGAAGGATTTAAACCGATAATCATCGGATTTATCGCCTCATGAATAGAATACATATTGAAATCAGACACAACTCCGATGATTGTTCCGAAGCCAATCTGCTTACCAATAACTTCTTTCAATCCTAATGCTTTTATTGCCGATTCATTTATCAGCACTCCGGAGTTATTTTTAGTCTCATCAAAGTCATTTCCCTGCAGCAGCTTTAATCCCATTGTTCGGGCAAAATGATAATCAACAAAGAGTCCGTTGACAGTCACTGTCTTTTCAGGTTCATCAACTTTTGGAATTGAAATATTCATCTTACTTACATGAGGCGGTAACCACAGTGCACCGCTGACATCCAGTATATTTGGATTTTTGCTGATCTCCTGCTTAAAGAGCTCGTAATTATGATCACCTAAAGGAATTCTTATCATTCCTTCTTTTGCAAACCCCAGGTCTTTAGAGAAGGTATAATTAACCTGTTTTAGCACCAATATCGTTATCGCTATAAGAATTATAAACACGCAGATCTGAAAAATTACCATGATTTTTCTCATCTTATGCTTCTTTCCTATTGCCATATTATGGACTTTCAGCGCTTCAGTCAAACTAAATGATGTGATCCTCAATGAAACGAGTAATCCTGATAAAACTCCAGTCCCCAAGGTTATAAGTGTCAGAATACCAACACTTATGACAACCCTGTTATTAATTGTCAACTGATATGATTTCCCAAGCAACTGACTGATAAGAGGTAAGGAAATCTGAGCTAATTGCAAAGCAAAAGGAAGAGCAATTAAAGATACCAGGACTGACTCCAGAATCATTTGTACAATGAGGCTTTTTCGTGAAGCGCCACATACCTTACGAACAGCAAGTGCTTTGATATATGTCATTGCCTGAGCTGAGGTCAGATTCAGATAATTGATACATGCTATAATGAGAATGAGCATTCCAATGGATCCAAGAACATATAGCATTGGTAGATTGCCTTGATCTCCACTATTGTTCTCCACAATTTTGCCTGACCCGAAATATATATTGGTCAGAGGTTGAAGTAACAGGGATAGTTTGTCATTTGTCGTTGAGTGCTCAATACCTAATTGATGCAATTTTTTTTCAAATTCATCAACCGAAGTGCCTTCTTTAAGTAGAAGGTAGTTAGTAAAAAACACGCCTTTATTCCACGATTCTCTGAATTCCCGCTCATCAGGTTTCATATCTCCGGTCGATATTAAATTAACAGCAAGGTGATGAAGGCTAAAATTAATACCGGCAATTATTGATGCTTTAATAGTCGAGTTCTGAGGAAAATCTTCATAAACAGCTATTATCTCCATCGGGTATATTTTACCCAGGCACCTCAATGCCAGTGGTTTGCCTAACGGATTTTCATTTCCAAAATATTTCTGCGACAGTTCCTTACTAATCAGCACCTTGTTATCGGTTTGATCAAAACCCGATAAACTGCCCTGAACCAGTTTTACCCCAAAAATCTCGAAAAATGAACTTTCAGTACAAAACATCTTAGGTTCATGTATGAAATCATCGTCCTTTTTTATTTCAATATTCCCAATATTGTATATATGAGCACATTTATCAACTTCTGAAAACTTATCTTTAAGTGTCTCTCCAACGATAAAGGGAGTATCTGCCCATGTATTATTATCAGCATTGTTATAATTGAGAATCCTGTAAATATTTTCCCTCTTTTTGAAGGAGCTGTTATAGCCAAGTTCATTTAGTAAAAAGACAATAACCACTGACACTATTCCAAGACCAAGTATGAGCCCGGCAATGTTAATTGAAGTATTTATTTTATCTGCTCTTAAGTGCCTGATACTTAAAAGAAGATTATTTTTTATATTCATAAGTGATAATTATTTATTTTCTGTGGTTCAATTTTATCGATTAGAGCTCATTGGTTCAATTTGTAATTCCTCCATTTTCAAATTGTTCATTCGTATCTCAGCGCCTCCATCCCGATACGCTTCGCTCCCGATAGCTATCGGGACGAGGATCTTCGCTTTCCTCACTACTCGTATCGGAGAGCTTCGACCGGGTTCCTCGTCGCAGCCCGCCAGCTTTGCCAGCTAACTGTGAGCATCGCAATGCCAAGCACAATGATTCCGGACAGACCAAATATCCACCAACTCAAATCTGTTTTGTAGGCAAAGCTTTGAAGCCATTTATGCATTACATACCATGCAACAGGGCAGGCGATTAAAAAAGCGATTCCCACCCACTTTATAAAATCCATATTTAACATTGTAAGTATTTCGGAGATCCTGGCCCCGTTTACTTTACGGATTCCAATTTCCTTAACACGGCGCTGACAGGCAAATATTGACATTGCCAGGATGCCCAGACAACAAATTACTATTGCACAGCCGGCTAATAAGGAAAATATCCGGCGGAACCTTAGTTCCGATTGATACATGTCCTTTATTGCCTGATCCAAAAAACTCACCTCTACAGGAAATGAAGGTGACAATTCGGCAACTGTTTTCTTTATATTGTCAATTGTTGTTTTAAGTGATATAAAATCTTTTGTCTGAATGGTTAAGAGACAATATGAAGCATAAGAATCGTTTCTTATTGCAAGAGAACCAATGGGCTGATTTACAGGTTTGTAATGAAAATCCTTTATAACGCCGATAATTTCAGAACTATACCCTTTCTGATCCATCATTCCCATATTGATTGTGCCTCCTATCGGGTTGGTAAGATTATGTTCGCGAAGGAAAGATTCATTTACCACAATTTTCTTTTTATCGGAGGAAAGATTATCGGCATATAAACGCCCTGAAACAAGTTGAAGTCCTAATATTTCAAAGAATCCGGCATCTGCACTGAATGTGTCAAAATTTACATTTTTCTTTTCTCCGTTAAGGATTAACTGAGATCCCCAGTATGAAATAATTTTGCCAGGGAAATACTGCGAAAAAGTGACCTGTTTAACAGTGGACTTTCCTTCCAGGAGATTTTTAAGAACATCCTTCTTCTGGCTAAGTTGGTCTGTCATCTTAATACCAATAATGTTACTCTGGTTAAACCCAAGATTACTGCTCCCGAATTGAACCTGTTTCTGTACCAGTACAGTAAAGGCAATCAGCACAGTGGCAATTGTAAACTGTATAGTGACAAGTATCCCTCTGAAGGAGAAGTTGGTTCTATTTGGTTTGGTTGTTTTCTTCAGATTATCAACTGCCCGGGAGGAAGAGATCCTTAAGGCAGGAATGATACTGAAACCAACACTTAATACAATGATAATTGCCAGAGAAACAATAATAAAGCCAGGGGAATATGTGAGCTTCTGATTAAAGTGAATCCCTGCAAAGTCTCTGATGAAGGGATTGACTGCATTAATAAGTTCAATTGCTATTAAAAGTGCTGCCAGGAAGAACAGGAATGACTCAGCAAGCGTATTGCTGAGTATTGAATACTGTTTTGCCCCTATTATCTTCATGACCCCGGTCTGTCTTATTTTTTCCTGCCATTGGGATGATGAAATGTTTATGAAATTGATCAGGGCAATCAATAAAACAAGAGAAGCAACAAGAACTAAAATCTGGATTTTCTTCTTGTCTCCAGATATAAGATAATCACTGCCGAAAAGAGTATATTTTGAAAAATAGATTCTTTTTAACGGAGTCAGTTTTGTGTTCAAATAGTCTTTTTGACTTTCTTGCGGGAAAAGGGACAGAATTACTTTTGCTGTTTCTTCAGGATTGACTCCCTTTTTTAAAAGAAGAAATGTCTGGAAATCACACCATCCCCATTCTGTATACTCACCCCCGTTTTCCTGAACAATTTTTCTGGTGGCAATATTTGTAACTGCACTGAAATTAAGGCAGGAATTAGAATTAGGCTCCTCAATAACTGCACTTACAGTAAGGCTTTTGTTGTTGTTCAGTTTTATGATTTTACCCAAAGCGATATCACTGCCGAAAAGCTTGCGTGACAGTGATTTTGTAATTACAACCGTCAGCGGGTCTTTCAGAGCAGTTTCAACATTTCCTTCTATGAAATTGTAAGTGAAAAGTTTAAAGAAATCTTCATCTGCAAAAATAAGGTCTGATGTAATGGGTTCCTTGTTTTCAGTCTGGAATACCGGAGCCTCCCATGTTCCGCTGATCCGCACAGTAGATTCTACCCCGGGAACCTTTGCATCTATATGTTCCTTAAGGATACCAGGCGTATAAACATGGTCCGACTCCAATCCGTATAAATAAACCCTTTCTCCGTTCTTCTGAAAGCTGTCAGTTGTAAGTTCACTGTAACAATAAACAGAAAGGATGATTACAAGCGCTAAACTGACCGATAAACCCAAAAGGTTAATCAGATTTGTCACCGGCTTCTGTATAAAATTCCGCATGATTGCTTTAAATAGGTGCTTCATATCTTTTATGTTGTTTTCTTATTTCATAAATTTCTATTTTCTTCCTTTTTTTCACCCCCAAACCCCCCAAGGGGGGCTTTGACTTCTGAATCTTATTCTCCCCCTTGGGGGAGTGATAAAGTGAGGGATAAAACTCACTACTCGTATCTGAGAGCCTCCATCCCGATACGCTTCGCTCCCGATAGCTATCGGGACGAGGATCTTCGCTCTCCTCATTATTCATATCGGAGAGCTTCGACCGGGTTCCTCGTCGCCGCACTCCAGCTCTGCCAGCTTACTGTTAATAATGCGATTATAAATGCCATTAATCCTGATAAGCCAAATATCCACCAGCTTAATTCTGTTTTATAGGCAAAACTCTGCAGCCATTTATGCATGGCATACCATTCAACAGGAACAGAAATTAGAAATGCAATAGCAACCAGGAAAATAAATTCTCTGTTCAGCATTAAAAGGATTTCGGATATTCTTGCTCCGTTTATTTTACGGATGCCGATTTCTTTGGTGCGCCGTTCTGAAGAAAAGATAGCCAGGCCCAATATCCCTATACATGAAATAACAATAGCCAATATGGCAAAAAGACTGATAGTTCTGGCAAAATATTCCTCCGACCTATACATCGAGTCAAACCATTCATCATAAAATTGATATTTAAAGGGATATCCGGGCAATATTTTTTGCCATTCATCATTTATAAATTTCATGCCCTCCCTAACGCCATTTGAGAGTAACCTGATACTTATGGTTGTAGGTCTGCTTTTAGTTGTAAACATTATGCATACTGGTCCGATTACCTTATGGAGTGAACTGTAATGAAAATCATTTACAACTCCTATTATATCAAATCCCCCAAAATTGTTGAACCGTTTATGGTCCAGATTTTCAAAATCAAAATATTTATATGCAGCTTCATTGATCATACAAACTTTATCAATGTCTCCGGGTTCAAGATTTCTGCCCCTTACGACTTTCAAACCGAATGTCTCAAGAAAAGCAGTATCGACCAATAAACATGGCACACTCATATTTTTATTGTTGTTCTCCATATTAGAACCCATACTCATATATATTTCTCCCGGAACACCTGATGAGACGGATAGCTTTTTAATGTATGGAGACTTTCTGAATTCGTCTAATAAAACCTTTGATTTTTGTGCATCGTTTTCAAGGATGTTAGGGAGATCAAGCCGAAACAAAAGTTCCTTGTTAAATCCGGCATTTTTATGCTTGACGTACTGAATCTGCCTTTGAACTATTATCACACAAAAGATTAAAATGATGGATATCGTAAATTGAAAGATTGTCAGAGAATTACGCAGATAGTTCTTTTTGCTTTTTAATATAGTATATCCGCTCAGAATTCTTACAGGGCTGATCCCTGATAATACTATAGCCGGACCGCTTCCGCTGATTAACCCTATAATTAGTATTGTCCCTGGCAAAATGATACTATATGGAAACCGGAATAAAATTTTAATATCAGTTGTTGTATTAAAAACTGTTTGATAAAATGGAATAAGTAACCAGACAAGAAGAATTCCCGAAACGAAGGCCAGGAAGATGACTATAACAGATTCAGATAAATACTGAAAAAGGATAATGGTTCGGTCGGCACCGATAGTTTTTTTAAGTCCTGTGTCTTTGTTACGTTTATTTTGTTGTGCAATAGTCAGATTTACATAGTTTATCACAGCCAGTATTAATATGATAAGAGCAATTCCTGAAAGCAGTTTTAATAAGCTGGCATTTCCCTGTTTAGTTTCGCTTCCTGTAGTAGGGTCATGAAGATAAATATCTTTTAATTTTATAAAGCCGACCTGTTCAGTATAAGGTTTTAATAAGTCATGGTGTTCGTTAATTTTAGCAGCCAGCTGATCCTGGTTTACATTTTTATTCAGTTGAAGATATATCTGAAATGGCCACCGATATGTACTCAAATCCCTGGAATCACCAATCCACTGGTTGAATTTAAATTTCTCGTTTTCTGCATTCACCAGTATTCCTGCTGCAATACTTGAGTTATCGGGGAAGTCCTTTATTATCCCTGTTATGGTAACTGGCAGTATTCCAAAAATAGTTAAATCTTTTCCCAATGGAGATTCTGTACCGAATAAAATTTTTGCCGTCTTTTCAGTAATTACAGCTGAATTAATATTATTAAATGGAGACGATGATTTACCTGTCACAAATTTAACAGAGAAAATCTCAAAGAAATGATTATCCACTGACATGATGTCATCGAGATAATAACCTTTGTCTCCGCATTTAATCTCAATCGGATGAGGGGAGCGTATTAAGAGGCAGGCATTTCCTATTTCAGAATAATTTTTCAGCAGGATATCTTTCACATGGTAATCAATGAGGCTTGAATTATCTTTTGTATCATTCAGTCTGACGATATGATCAGCATTCTCATTAAAACGATCGTATGAATACTCTTTTATAAGGAAAAGAGAAATTGCAATACATATTGAGATTGCAAATGCAAAGCCGGCAATATTTATTAATGAAAATTTTTGATTGGTACGTATATTGCGCAGGGCAATTTTTAAATAATACCAGAACATATCATTAGTTTTTAATTTCATTAATTATTAAGTACTATAATGATGCCATAGTTGTATTTATTTAATATTCAATAATTTAATAAACATACTTCTTGGTAAGCGTAAAGATATTTTACAATAAAGCGTAAAATATTTTTACAGATTGTTGACTTTGGGTCTGGAATAAGATAATTTTACATTACTAATTTCGACCCCCCCAAATGGGATTTACCTCTCCCTAAATCCCTCCCCCGGGGGGGGAGGGACTTTAACGTCAGGAAAGTTAGACCCCCCTTGGGGGGGTTGGGGGGTAAAAAGACGGGAGCAGGAACATCTTGATATCGAACCAAATGCAAAACCAGAAAGGTAACATTCTTGTGATTGATGACAATAAAAGCATCCTCAGCGCTCTTGAGATTTTGCTGATGCCTGAATTCCATGAGGTAACACTTCTTTCAAATCCGAATCAGATACTTACAGAATTGTCTAAAAAGGATTACAACCTGGTAATACTTGACATGAATTTCAAAGCCGGAGTCAATACAGGCAACGAAGGCATTTACTGGCTCGAAAGAATCAAAGAGGTCAAATCTGAAATATCAGTTGTAATGATAACGGCTTATGGTGATATTAATACTGCAGTAAAAGCATTGAAATCCGGTGCTTCTGATTTCGTTCTGAAACCATGGGATAATGAAAAACTTCTGGCAACACTAAAACTTGCGATTCAGCTTAATGTTTCAAAAACGGAAGTCCGGCAGCTTAAAGAGAGAGAGTCTGAACTTAAAAAAGAGATCAACCGTGACCAGCGGTTTATTATCGGTTCATCTCCTAAACTTATGCGTGTTCTGAACATGGTAAGAAAAGTAGCAAAGACTGATGCAAACATACTGATAACGGGAGAAAATGGTACAGGTAAAGAATTGATTGCCCAGGAAATACACCGTATGTCAATCAGAGCCAAAGAAGTATTGGTAAGTGTAGATATGGGTGCTTTAAGCGAGACTCTCTTTGAAAGCGAGCTCTTTGGACATGTGAAAGGTGCTTTTACCGATGCCCGCGAAAACCGGCAGGGCAAATTTGAAATTGCAGACAAGGGCACTCTTTTTCTTGATG
>Ga0208478_1000514_pt1 | contig 13477 bp, 11 predicted proteins | sample NGESurdeep072012_5_FD_184462 | JGI IMG/M metagenome (GOLD analysis project Ga0208478, IMG submission 184462) | Arctic peat soil microbial communities from Barrow, Alaska - NGEE Surface sample 415-2 deep-072012 (SPAdes) | ecosystem: Environmental > Terrestrial > Soil > Wetlands > Peat ... | reverse complement strand
TCACCAGCGAAAATATAATCTTTTCCATTGAAGGTATAAATAAAAGGACAGGATGATTTTGTCAGCAAAACAATTATCCATACCACAGCTAATGCACCAATTCCGACGGCAAGTCCGGAAAATGCCCATGATGCAATAGTTGCTCCGGAGTCTTTATCGTAAACCTCGATTTTAGATATCGCTTTAATAGGAAAAGTAATCTTTGTTGATCCAGTCCTGGTGAACTCTGTTGTGTAGATATGAACCTCGTTCAGTATTTGCGATTCATCCTTTTTGTATCGGTTTGGCCCATCCGTCTTAACTGTTTTGACCCTTTCAATACTGGAGAGATAAGTTATATTCCCTGTTATATTTTCTTTTTCAATAATAATATCTGAGAACTGCCACGTTTTTTCATCAAGATGAAGGATGATAGATTTATGTTCATCCTGCATTTTACTGATAGTATTAGCAGGCGGTTCAGAAGATCTGGTAACCTTGAAATAATAACAACTGTCGGTCATTGTCAAAAAGGAAAGCAGAATGAACCATGAAACAGTCTTTGAAACAACGGGTATTCGAAAAAGTTTGAACATGATGCAGGATATTAATAAATTATTAACTGAACAAATTATTTTTGAAAAGACATATCAAAACCCAATTGATATACCAATTTCAGGGCATATATAGGTAAACATTGGCAACAATGAAGTCTCCAGTCCTCCCTTGATTTGCAGATGATTGTCGAAGTATATTCTGCAACTCAGATTATACATAAGACTTGCTGCAAAACTTGCAGCAGAAACAGGATAATAGCTATACGGAGATGCTTCCCTATGAATCTTCCTGCAGGAGCCCAATAAAACTGAAAGTCCGTTGAAAATTCTAATATCACCTGTCTTTGCAAGAGAATAATTAAACGGGTAAAAATTGATGCCTACTCTTGTGAAAAAGTAATAAGAAGTGAAATTAAAATAATGAAGGGGATTGTTCCCATTCCACCCTGCAGATTCCTCCGGTTTAAAATTAATTAACAACTCTGCAACGAAGTTTCTCCTCCCGCTTTCTGAAATCCTTTCATACCAAATGTTCGGATTTTTAAAAGCCAGATTAAAAATATCAACACTAAAATAATTTCTTTTTATAATATGCGGAACCGGATCTTTATACTGGAAAGGGAAGCTGAGCGATTTTCCATTCTGATATGTAAGGCTGTCAAGAACGGATTTACTTATATAATGTGTCCTCCTAAGTGAATCTCCGGGAGTTTGATATGTGACAGTCTTTCCATTAAAGTCGGTAATATTTACCTTGACAATTGTACTGTCCTTTTTATATAATATATCCTGGCTGCATAATTGTCCGGAAATAAAAAAGAAATAGCAGAATAGAACACTTATGATTTGAATAATTTTCATAAAAAATGTTTATGTTATCAAATTTACATCCAATATATTTTGAAACAAATTTTAGTTCCCCTTGACTAAAAACTTACATGACTCCTTTAATAATTCATTCTGAGGGGTCCGTAAATAATATTTGCACTGCTTGTTTTGGATTTTATAGTCACATTAACACAATTATTTTGCAAAATAGAAGTCGTACTTTAATTTTCTTTTTAGGTTTATTATCACTTTGCTTTTTCAGCATTCACTACTTTGTATGTTAAAATTCAGTTATAAAAGGCCAGATCAAGTTTATCGTATAACTAAAGAGGAAATTCAATAATCAGGCCAATTTATATAACTATAAGAGTATGTGCTATTTATATTAAATATGAGAATTAAGCCAAATTATTATTGTAGTGATATGATACACTTCATTGATTCAAAATGCTACAATTATTATCTCTACTGAAATTAAAGGCGTTAGATTTTTTAATCATTAGTATAAGTCACTTTCCCATATCCCCCTTTCGAGGGACCGACAGTTGAATATAGGCTTCATAAAACGATGATTTATTTAAATTAAAAACCATCCACACAAAGCTTAACTCAAATGGATGGATTATGCTTAAAAATAAAGAGAGCAACCCGAACACCTTCTCTGGATCTGGTTTAATTGTCTTTTAAACAACGAACAGAAAAACCAGCTTTCTTAGGATCGTTGAAAAACCAATAATAAGAATTATCATTATCCAATTCGCGGTCGTATGCCCAATCTGTATTTGACTCATTAACTGACCACCAAAAACCATTCAATCCCACAAAATCAAATTCTCCTGCGGTATAACGATAACCACCAGGAAGAGCTGTAAAACCGCTGGTATTATTAGCTCCAGTATTTGGACTTAGCCAATGGCTTGTGCCAGTTTCTTTAAGTTTGCCCCCAGCAACACTTTCACCCCCCAGATAGGTTGCCAGTGTTGCCCATTCGTCTTTGGTGGGTACATGCCAGCCAGTTGGGCAAAGCTTGCAAAATCTTCAGTACCTGTACCATCAGATGTTTTATTATTAACCGTGGTCGGATTGTTTAAAGTATTCCAGCATACGCCGCGTTCACTAACTGATGCTCCACCGTCACTGGTTATATTTCCACCAGATATTGCAGTTGTCGCAGTAATTCCAGAAATAGCTGTTGTAGTCAAAACAGGGGATGTCGGTTTGTCCTTCTTACATGAATCTACAATAAAGATTAATAGAATTATTCCTGTGATTCTAAACATATTTTTCATAAGAGATTTTATTACGATTGATTTATTATGAATATGTATCTTATCAAATTTACATCTTGTTTAAACAAAATGCAACTTAAAATAAAATCCATCCACCAATATCTTTTCAGACCTGATGGATGGACTTAGCACTGTTGATTTTCAGTGGTTCCTGATCACTTAAAGTTGAGGTGAACCATATCATAATGCTTTTCAATGCCTTTAGTAAAAACCCTGATATTTGAAACAGTTATTATTTAATTCTGTTGTACTTTTTCAAAATTTCAATTAAACGGTCTTTTGGCAATCCGTAAATTTTGGTATTATTTTTTCCTGTCATATCCTTTGCAGCAATAAGAGCATTCAAAATTGCCTCTTCTGTTGCCTGGGCTGTAGCTTCAAAAAGTGGACTCATGTTATCATTTGGTATCATCACTAAATTCTGGGTTTCTCCTCTGTTTGCGGCACCAGGATTAGCAGTTGAGAAGGCAATAAAGATATCTCCTGAAGAATTACCTGCAAAGCCACCCATTCTGCCAATCCCTAAAGGAACCCGCCTTGCAAGTCTTTTGAGCTGATGAGGAAGTAATGGAGCATCAGTGGCTACAATCACTATTATGGATCCGCGATCATCATCTTTTTTTACAGGATCTATTTCTGGCATAAGGTCGGTGATCTCCTTACCAACAGGAACACCTGCAACTGTCAGTGTCCTGCGGATGCCATAGTTTGCCTGAACCAGTACCCCGAGTGTATAATTCTTTAAACCAACCGTCACTCTGCGTGAAGAAGTACCTATTCCTCCCTTAAAATCGTGACAAATCATACCGGTGCCTCCTCCTACGCTGCCTTCATCAACTTTCCCTGACCTGGCACTATTTAAAGCATCAAATACATGTTCCTTTTTAACGTGAAATCCATTAATATCATTCAGGTCGCCGTCGTAAGTTTCAGCTACTACCGGCAGGGCCCAAAAAACATTGGGTTCATCGGGCAGAGGATCAAAATAATTGTTCTTAAATTCCCATTCAATCACAGCATCTCTTACTACCCCAACACTATGTGTATTCGTAATCATTATCGGACCTTCCAAAAAGCCGGATTCTTCTACCCAAGTTGTCCCGGTCATTTCGCCATTACCATTTAAAGTGTACCAACCTGCAAAAACAGGATCATATTTTTTCCCTCTTGGGAAAATTGCAGTAACTCCAGTTCGCACAGGCCCTTTGCCAACAATTAATTTTCCATCTCCGGAGATGAGTGTTACTTGTCCGACTTCAACTCCACTGACATCTGTTATCGCGTTTAAATCGCCAGGAGTTCCATCCAGCGGAATACCTAAATCACGAGCTCTGATATCTTGAGCTTTAATACCTATTGCTGTGATCAGAAACAAGACCAGGGGTAGAATGATTCCAATAATATTGATACTTACACTCTTATATTTCACTATCTTTTCCTCAAATATAATTTTTTCATTTGATTTATATTACTACCAAAATTAACTCTTAATTTAGTTTAGCACAATATTATTTTACAAACAGTTTATATAGTGTCATTAAATATTGCTTTATGCCTGCCTGCCGCACAGGCAGGCAAACCCATGAATGCCGGTTAAAATAGATGCCATAGGCTCGCACTTATCAATAATGAGGGTTGCGATTTACGTTTAACTTAGGCTTATGGAATTCATTTTGCAACATAAAGAGAGCAAGAGGCTTTATTATTTGCCATTATTGAAATATTTTGGAGTTTTAGCAATAATTCTACACTCTTTTAGCTGATAGTCTGTTTTACTAATAACAGAAAGAGTATTCCAATAATAATCCTGTAATAACCAAAATATTTAAAGCCATAATTCTGTACAATTCTCACAAATACTTTCACAGCAATCCATGCGGTAATAAAAGCAACTGCCAGTCCGAGACTCAGCAAGAAAATTTCATGCCCGGAAAATTCAACTGATGTTTTATACAAATCGTATCCGGTTGCAGCAAACATAGTTGGAACGGCAAGCAAAAAAGAAAATTCAATTGCTTGCTTTTTATCCAAACCGTTAAAAATTCCGCCTACGATTGTCGCTGCCGCTCTCGATACTCCCGGGATCATAGAAACACTTTGAAAAAGACCTATGAAAAAAGCATTCTTATACGAGATACTTTCAAGTGCTTCTGTTTTACTTTGCTGGCCGGCTACCTTTTTGTCAATCAGAATCAGAACTATCCCCCCTAAAATAAGAGAGATAGTTACAACTATCGGGTTAAACAAATAGGCTTTGATGTAAGGATATGCTAAAAACCCAATAATACCTGTTGGTATAAAAGCTATGGCAAGTTTCAGGTATATAGAAATCCCTTGCAAAAATCGTCTGGCATATAGCAACACTATAGCCATAATAGCTCCAATCTGTATAGAAATCTCAAATGTTTTCACAAAAGCATCTTCCGGGATATTCATTATGCTTGAAGCTAATATCATATGTCCGGTAGATGATATCGGAAGAAATTCTGTCAAACCTTCAATGATGGATAAAACTATTGATTGAATAATATTCATTTCATATAATTTTTTTTGGAAACAACCTGTCAATTTGCCGGAAAGGTATCCTTTTTTCGCTTTTGATTGATGTATGACTGATATTTTAACAAAGAATTAAAATATTTTTCGGGACTGGATTAAACCTTTAAATAATTCGGACATCTAAGACATATGTTAATATTTTAAACTTCAAACTAAATAAAAGATTATGGAAATAAGAAAATTCATTTTTAGGTTATCCTTCTTTTTTATAGCAGGATGCATATCATTATCTTCCTGCAAGAAGGAATCCTCTGGTCCAAATGAGAATCCCCTTACAGCCTCGCAAACAATTCAGGTTCAAAATGCTGACGTACAGGATGCTATTGCGGATAAGACGGAGGAAGATATTGATAACAAACTTGATGAACTGCAAAACAATAATTACGCAGTTGCCGGTATGAAATCATTGCTGGCAGATCTCACAGATACTGTCGTAATAACTGTTGACCACCCCGATACAACTACCTTCCCGAAGATTGTTACGCTTACGTACTATAGCTATAAGGATAGTTGTGCAAATGAAACCATTATCAAAAATGGTAAAATCACTGTAACAATTACAAGTGCTGATCCTAACCATCGAAAGTTAGTTTCAAGAGCATTTGTTTTCAGTAATTTTGCAATAACCACAGATAGCACAACGATTAAGTTGAATGGTACACGTACAGTCAGCAGGCAAAAAGAAACTGTCAAATTTAACGGGCTTCAGTCGGTCAGGATTGCTGTTACTGACAACATTACAGCTGCAATGAAATTTGCTGTGGCAACTACCGGAAAAACCGATTCGCTTTATTTTACACGCAATGTTAATAAAGTACGAACAGCAGTTGCCCATTTCAGAAATATTTTTTATAAGCCTGGAGATCTTTTTCATTTTTTCTTCAGACATGTTTCCTCATCCGATACAATAACCTATAACGGTACAGTTACAGGTATAAACGAAGAGGGCAATACCTATACTAAGACTATCACTTCACCTCTTACTATAATAGAGTATCAAGGCAGCCTGGTAGTCTCATCCGGAACAATAATCTATGTGGTTGGTACCGATTCATTTGAGGTAACATTTCAGACGGACCCATCGCACAAGCATTTCACACTTGTAACAATTACAAACAATCTGACAGGCAAAACAAAGAGTTTCGACCGCAGGTTTGGACGTATATTTAAAAAATGGTGGTAGAATCCGGCATGCAATAGAATAACCGGGCATCGTGCCGGTTTTTTCATCTGATGACTGTTTCGGATAATCCGGAAAATTTAAAAGAGCCTTGAAGTTAATTATCAAGGCTCTTTTATTTATTTGCTATGGGTTGAGTATAAATCTATTTTTTGACTTTTGTAAATTTGTATTCACCTGCTTTTACTCCATCTTTACTAAATCCGGTCATGGTAAAAGTATCCGGTGAATCAAGTACAAATTCATATTTTGAAATAACTGTTGCCGGATCAAAATTTTTGACAAAATCTACATTGAATTTCTTTTCGGAGGTGAATGCACCCAGCCATGTTGTAATAGTCCCATCGTAATAATGCTGAACACCATTAAACTTTCCATCATTAGAATTGAAAGAACTCAGATCTTTACGTATATGAACTTTTTTTTCTTTTACAAGATCATATACCTTTATCTCAAATGCTTTCCCATATTTGTCCATTTCCCATACTTCAACAGTGTCCTTACCTGCATTATGATGCCAGGTACCCAAAAACTGACTCATTAGCTTTTGCTGATCAAGCTTTGATGCTGTGGCCTGTGCTTGCGTTCCCTCTGATAAACAAACCAGGAATACAATTACCGCAATTTTAGAAATTAGTGTTTTCATGTTGATTGATTTAAATTTTAAATAATAAATTAATAATGAGACAACCAATAAAGACTCAAATTTACATTCTAAAAACACTCAAGTCAAATATATTTCTTTTCTGTTGAACTCCCGTATAGTCTGATAAGGTTCGAATTATAAAAAACTGACACTGTCGAGCTGTGCAATGTAATCATCCTCTTTAACTAATGTGCCTTCCGGTACAATATCCTGTATCTTAAGATCCATTGCATGCATATCGAAACCTCTCCCCGGTCCACCACCGCGATCCGATCCCATACTAATCTCGGGACCTTTAATATCAATTGATTTTTCTGCAATTAACTCACCTGAATTTGTTACCGTTATTTCAAAAAGTCCTTTTTTGACCTCGGCATAAGAATTGATGTTGCCTTTCTTTGAAGTCATTTTGTTGAAAATAATCAACGCTATAACTGCAACAACAATTCCGCCGATAATCAATATTCTTTTCATCTTCATTTCACCTTAAAGTAAACTGAAGAATAGCCTGTTTTGCCATCGGATGATATTCCTTCCACAACTATTGTATAATCTGATGATTCGTCGGAAGTGAAAAAAACAATCTCCGCCTTTCCATTTTGCCCGGTACTAAGATCCGGTTTCCAGCATAAAGTATTCCGGTAGTCGGGTATACGGTTATCTTTTGTTGCAGTGGTACTATAATCCGGGGAATAAAAACTGTTTTGAACCTGACAACCTTCATATACCTGTCGGAAAATTGAGTTATCAAATTCCATAACGCTTAAATTGCCTTTTTTAGTTATAAAACTAACAATACCGTCAAAAACATTTTCTGAAATAAAGTATCTGGTATTTATTATATCTGCTCTTTCAATCTCCTTTGAGTTAATACTTAATACCTTTTCAAAATCGTAAACCGGCACTCCATCGACCAGGATGAGTGGCTTATTTTCAAAAGGCTGACCCCTGAATTTGTTTATAAGCTTAAAATCATGCTTCCCGTTCTGCTTAAGAGTATAAACATTAGGCAATAACTCTTTAACAACCTCTTTTAAAGAAGTAAGCTCAATATAATCTGCCATTTTTATAGTGCTTTCAGGCTTCCCGTAAAAATCAGGTATAATGGCTTTTGATTCATCGGATCTGTTTTGTCTGAATGGTTCATAAATATTGTTAATCTGCATGCCAACAATAACTTTATTTATCTCATTTAACTTACTACTGTCAAGATAAAATGCCACAGGTTTAAATTTGCTGAACGTACTGCTGAAGGGCTGATTAAGTTCTACATAATATCCTGAAATATCGGGAGACAAAGGCTGAATTACTATTTCATTCAGTCCTGCCTCTTTAACAACAAAGTGGAACTCTCCGTTTTCGTCTGTTTTACCGAACTGACACCTGGCCGTTTTCCCAACAAAGGAGAGAGACAGGTCTATTTTCTTCAATGGTTCATCTGTGGCTTTTAACCGCAGGTAACCACTGATAAGATGTCCCTCGGGTTCAGCAAGATTTTCTGGCCCGTCCACCCTGTGAATTTTACCATTCATATGATCAATACTATAAAAACTGGTCAAACCGGTTGAATTGACTACACTTGATTTTGCTACAGATACCGACAAGTCTGTCTCAACCGGATTGCCTGCCATGTCGGTAGCAGAAATCTCCATTTTTACTTTTTCCCTTGATAAATATTCGGGTTTCTCTAAAGTGATTGTATAATTAATCTTCTTTTTACTTTCATTGAGAACTGATCTGCTTATAACCTGATTACCCTCATCGTCATAAATTGTGGATTGTGACAGACCATTACTAATTGAAATCGCTGAATCAGAACTTTTGATATCCGGAGGAAGTTTAAGATGATCGAGACTTTCAAACGGATTGATTACAGCAATGGTTTTATAGAAAAACTCATCTGTTGAAAAATTCTTCATCCAGCTTGTATACGCCCGGATCAAATAGTTCCCTGAGCTTATATTATCAGGAAGTATGAAACCTGATGAACCGGAATTATTGTCTGTTTTTACTTTTAACTGCTTTAACGGGAAGTTGTTTTTATCGAGCAATTCGAGGTATACAACTTTGCTTATGTTATCGGGGGAATGAGTCAGTCCTTGCAATGTATATACTTTGAACCAAACCTCTTCCCCGGTAATATAAATATCACGATCTGTCCTGACAAAAAGCTCCTCTTTAAAGTTTCGTTTATCGGGTTCTCCGTCTTTATCAATTAATTGCTGGGAGTATAATTGCTGGCTTAAAAGAAAACTTAAAAGTATCAAAATTCTGATATTCCGTGAAGATATCCGGCTAATGACGTGCTCATAATATTTTTTCAGATCAGTCATATTAATTAAGATCTACCCAGAAAACTGGTTTTGTTATAGTTCCAGTTATCTCACAATTTGCACATTCAGGCCTGGCAAATACCATTTTTTCAAGCTGATTTGCTCCATTACCATATACAGGCTCAACAAAATAATAATCTGAAGTTACACAAAATAATGCATAAACAAAGTCCCATGTAATAAGAGGTCCAAGTGCAGCCTGATAATCACTCGGAGCCGCTTCGATTCTTTCACACGGATAATGATAAAAAGGCAGATTCATTCCTGCTATTTCACTGAAAGGTATATTCTTTCTTTTTTGTTTTACTGATGAAACCTGGAAATAACCTAAGACCTGCTCTCCAGGATTATTTATATTATGAATATTACTGATTACCGGAAATGGTTGTGATGCAAATATATCTCCTCCGCTTTCATTAACCTGTTTTAGATTATTCCAGAAATCGTATTCAGCCTTTGAAACTGAATACTGCTTTATAAGAATGCTGTACTCTATAAGCAACCTGTCGGATTGATCAGTGGCAATGAAGTATATCGGTTCCTTTTTAATGGGGCCGGTTTGTCCTGAATAGTTGGAATATATCAATATTTCATCAGAATTCCTGCTTTTCCAGCAATATTCCTTAACAGCGGCTACAGAAGTAATTGAACTGTCAGCCATATTAAAATTAAACTTCTTCGGATACGGTACTTTAAATTTCCAGGTCTCTTCATAAGCCCAGCGATAATATTGGTTGTAATCTCCCTCTTTTGAGTCGAGATAAATGCTTACACCTTCCTGGCTCTGAGTTCCGTTGTTGATCAGCTCCTGATCCTTAGCGAAATAGATACTGTCAATATCCGGGACAGATTGCATCACACATGGATCTGAAACATATTCATCACCTGCATTGGTTGTAATATGTAAAGTATACGTTCTTCCGACTATTCCTATAAATTCAAGGCTGTCAGTTTTATATATTCCGTTGCCCCTGTTTTTCAGATTGCAGTTGTTCCCTGCATCATCTGTAATGAACACGTTAGCGTCTGAAACCATAACTGGACTATTATTCTGATTTTGTATTGTCCCTGACAGCTTAACTGTATATGAAGTGTTTGCATCTGTAATCAGCCCATCGACAACCAATAGAGAATCGTATCCTTTAAGCTTTGGAGTATACGGGTCTATACAAGTGCATAGTGTAAAGACAGCAATTAAGGTAATAATAGATTTGTGCCCCACCTTTAACATGAAGCCATTGTTGTTTTAATAATCATGCAAATCGAACAATAATAAATCGGGAAGCAAAAATAATATTAATTATGCACCTTATACTCTTAAGCTGAAAAGATTCTCTAATGAAAAATGAGCATTTAATGATTCAGGAGAATAAACATCAGTTTAAATCTATCCAGAAATCAGGTTTAGTTCTGGTTCCGGTTAAATCACATATTGCGCATTCTCGTTTCGCAAATACCATTTTTTCAAGTTTATCCGTTCCTGGATAATAAACCGGTTCAACAAAATAATAATTCGAGTAATAACAAAAAGACATATATAAATCGTCCCATGTCTGGCCAACAGCAGGCACAGCTTCTATTCTCTTGCATTGATCATAGTGGTAGAAAGGCAGCTGAAGTCTGACAATTTCACTTAACGGAATAAATATTCTTTTTTGCTTAACAGCTGAAACCTGGAAATAGCCCAGAACCTTCTCACCCTGATTATTGATACTATGAATATTACTGATAACAGGAAATGGCTGTGATGCAAAAATATCACTCCCGGTTTCATTAACCTTTTTTAAATTATCCCAGAAATCATATTCACTTTTTGAGATAGAATACTGCCTGACAAGTATGCTGTATTCTATCATTAACCTGTCGGATTTATCCGTGACAATAAAGAATATTGGTTGCTTCTTAACAGGGCCGGCTTGCCCTGAATAGTTGGAATAAATCAATATGTCATTGGATTTATCGTTTTTCCAGCAATATTCCTTTATATCGGCAACTGAGGTAATTGAGCTGTCAGCCATATCAAAATTATACTTCTTCGGATCCGGTACGCCAAATTTCCAGGTCTCCTCAAACGCCCAGCGATAATACTGGTTATAATCCCCTTCTTTTGAATCGAGATAAATGCTTATACCTTCCTGGCTCTGAGTTCCATTGCTTACCAGTTGCTGATCCCTGTCGTAATATAGGCTGTCTATATCCGGCACCGGTTGCATCATGCACTGATCCGATTCATATTCATAACCTTCGTGAGTGACTATATGCAAAACATATGTTCTTCCGGTCATCCCATTAAATTCAAGGCTGTCTGTTTTATATATTCCGTTGCCTTTGTCATTCAGATTGTGATTGCTCCCTGCATCATCTGTAATAGATACAGTAGCATCTGAAACCACTTCCGGACTGGCATTCTGATTCTGGATTGTTCTTGATAACTTAACTGTATATGAAGTATTTGCATCTGTAATCAGCCCGTCGACTACCAAAAGAGAATCATAGCCTTTTAGTTTTGGAGCATAGGGGTCAATACAGGTGCAGAGCATAAAAACAGCAATTAAGGTAGTTATAGTCTTTGGCCCCATTTTTAACATAGAGCAATCGTTGCTTTATTAAATGTTTCTGTTGAAAATTTTATTAGCACTACTAAAATAGTACTTATTTTACACCATATGCTCTTCATCAAAAAGATTGTCGAATAAAAAAAATAATAGTCAAAGAGTATTTCAGGTTATAAAAATTTGTTATTTCGGGTTATGAAATTCAGCCGCATTGTTTATAAGATGAAATTTTTGCTCCCACTCTTCCTTTTAACTGTTACATTTACGTTAGCGGGACAAAATGGCAACATATTAAATATTAATTCATTAAATGGTTCCGGGAAAATAGATCTAAGTTCCCTGATTGACCGGCAGACTAAGTATATTAAAAGCTCATATTCTGAAAAGATTGAAGCTCCAAAAGAATTTATTAATGGAAAAGAATATGAATCATATTATGCCCGAAGTAAGTCTAAGCCACTATTATTACCAGATAAAAAACGATCTGCTTCAATTTTTACCCGGACAAGGCGATATAATAATCTGACCTTGCAATACGACACTTTCCTTGATGAGGCTATATACACAGATACCAGCAGAACAATTAATTACAGTTTCCCTAAGATAGCGTTGAATAAAGATATAGTTGAGGGATTTAATCTGTACTTTGAAGACGACAGTTTAATTTTCAGATATTTCAGACTACCCGATTGTGTCAAAAATAAACTGAAAGAAGGGTTTTATGAAGTTGCATATCAGGGCAAAAGTAAATATGTAATTAAACATACATCTTCATTCTATGTCAGGGAAGGTTTAAATGAATATAAATATGCCCCTGAAAACTATATAAGCACAGGAGATGTCTTTTACAGGGTAAAAAATAAGAGAAGCCTTCTTAAATTATTCGGAGAAAAATCGGGTGAGATTAAAAAGTATCTCCATTTGTCCAGAATCAGAATCAGGCAGGCCGATAAGAATCAGTTTGTAAGTATTATGAAGTTTTATGATTCTCTTATTACATCTGCAAAGTGATCTGAATGAAAAAACTCATTTATATATTATTCTTTGCCTGTCTTATAAATGAGATACATGCGCAGGATAAAAATCTGTCTCTTCAGTTTAAACAGATTCTTTTCAGGGACCTTGCCGATACTATTGAAAAAACAATTCCTGTAAAAATCTACTATTCAAATAACTGGGTCGATAGCCTTTTTTTGAATATCAATTCTGAAAATGAACCGGTAAATGCCTTATTTGACAAATCATTAGGAAAAAACGGGCTTTCATTTATAATAACAGATGATAATAAAATTATCCTTTCAAAAGGGTACACCATTAAGACTAACTTCAGAAAAGAATATCTTGAATATCTCGAAAAGAATCTGACTAAAGCCGATACCACAAACTACTCAAGGGCAGTCGTGAAAACAGAAGATAATTTCATTAATGACGAGTATAAAGTATTTAAAATCGGTAATCCTTCAGGTCAAAGCAACGACGGAAAAGTTTATTTGTCAGGGACAATTACCAAACCGGAGACAGGAGAAGCACTTGCCGGAGTCATTATTTATA
>Ga0208478_1000512_pt1 | contig 13486 bp, 10 predicted proteins | sample NGESurdeep072012_5_FD_184462 | JGI IMG/M metagenome (GOLD analysis project Ga0208478, IMG submission 184462) | Arctic peat soil microbial communities from Barrow, Alaska - NGEE Surface sample 415-2 deep-072012 (SPAdes) | ecosystem: Environmental > Terrestrial > Soil > Wetlands > Peat ... | reverse complement strand
GATTATAACCTGAGGCAGGAGAATGGTAAAAAACATGTTGTCGAGGCTCTTCAGAGTCTGAATTATAAAGTAATTGCAATTGGAGATTCCTACAACGACGTTTCTATGCTAAAAAGTGCTGACTATGGAATTCTTTATAACCCGCCTCAGAGTGTAGCGGATGAAAATAACGATTTACAGGTTGTTAAAACTTATCCCAGTCTGAAAAGGATCATTTCGCAGCTAATAAATGAGGAGGAATTATAAGATTCATTTTTCATAAATGTCATTGGTAGTTATAAAAGTATACTAACTTAAAAGTTTAGCCTTTATGATACTTTGTGGTTAAATGAATTGGTTTTACCACAAAGGGACACAAAGGTATTCACTAAGGCTCACAAAGAATTTTTTTCAATTGCCTAATAATCCGTTTGATTAATTTATAGGTACGTGGATCAATAATCCAATAATTTCCTATTTTTACTTCTACTCTTACTTAATAAATTAGCCGGCATCATGAAACTTCCACCCTCATCTAAAAACTGGATAACAATTATCGGTTCAATAATTGTCACTATCAACCTGGCACTTATAATCGTTTTGTTTATAATCTCAACAATATTTAATAAAGGGAACACCAACCTGGGGTTATTTATCTATATTATTCTCCCGGGATTTCTGATTTTAGGGCTTCTGATGATCCCGGTTGGAATGATTCGCGAAAGAAACAGGATCAGGAGAAGTGGAGTTAAGGAAGAAGCCAGGTTCCCCCGGATTGATCTGAATGATACAAGGCATAGAAACGCTTTTATCATTTTTACCATTACAACAATTGTTATTCTTTTCCTATCGACACTTGGAAGCTTTCAGGCTTTTCATATTACTGAATCAGTGGAGTTCTGTGGTACTTTATGCCATCAGGTTATGGATCCCGAGTACACTGCATACCAGAATTCCCCGCATGCAAATGTTGCCTGTGTGGAGTGCCATGTCGGATCCGGAGCATCATGGTACGTAAGATCAAAAATTTCAGGATTACACCAGGTGTATGCAGTGATGACAAATTCCTATCCACGACCAATTGAAACACCGCTTCATGATCTGCGACCTGCAAGAGAGACATGTGAAAAGTGTCACTGGCCTCAAAAATTCTATGCCCGAACTCTCTGGACCAACAAATATTTTCTTGCCGATTCATTGAATACAGAGTGGGATATAATGCTTGAAATGAAAACTGGTCCGGAATATAGCGGACTTGGTCTGAAGGAAGGAATTCACTGGCACATTAACCCGGCTGTAAACATTGAATACATTTCAGAAAATGACAAACGTGAGAATATAACCTATGTGAAGTATACCAATAAATCTACCGGAGAGGTAACAATATATAGAAAGGACAGCAATCCCATTGCCGATAGCCTTTTGTCTATATCTACAACAAGAACAATGGATTGCATTGATTGTCATAACCGTCCATCGCATAACTATAATTCTCCTCCGGTCTATTTCGATAAAGCAATGCTTACAGGCGCGGTTTCAAAAAACATTCCCTTCTTTAAAAAGGTTACTATGGGCATATTGAAAGATACCTTCAGTGACAAGGATACTGCACTTATTAAAATAAAAGACGGAATCACTGATTATTACAAATCGGGTTATAATGATTATTATAGCAGGAATAAAGAGCTCATCGATAATTCTATCTTAGCGGTTCAGAAAGCATTCAGCCATAATACATTCCCGAAAATGAAAGTAACTTATGATCATTATCCTGAGCATATCGGACATATTGAATCAGACGGATGTTTCAGGTGTCATAATGATTCTTTTAAATCACCAAACGGGCGTAAAATATCGCGTGACTGCAATCTCTGCCACAATATTGTCGGGCAGGGAAAACAGGGGATGATGGAATATGCAAACGTAAGAGATAATCTGGAATTTAAGCATCCACTAAATATTGGTACAGCCTGGAAAGAAGCTAATTGTTCCGAATGCCACAAATACTTATATTAAAAGTCGAAAGTCAAAAGTCGGATACATTTAGAGACTTTATGGACTTTACAGACTTTATTTGCGTCGGGATGTTCGATTTTCAGGTTATAGACAATGTAAATACTGCCAATGAGATTCCTGGAACTCTCAGGAACCGTGAAAGAAACTGGGTTTTATAAATTCTATCTGAGAATTTCTGAGGTGTACCGATCTGCAATATCAGACTGATCTTTCGAAAGACCTGAAATAATAACAATTCTATTCCCCTTCCATCCCAGGAAAATAGTTCCGTTATATCCGTCTTTTAACATAATCCTGCCAATCTCAGAATCCGCAGCCTCATTTCCTGTAGCAGTAAGATAATCTTCTACTGATTTTTTAGTCTCCGCAGGAGTAATATTTTCTATTATAAATATAGAGAAATTATCATTTCCTGATTCATAAGTTGCTTTAAAGGCTTTATTAAGTAACTTATGCCCCAGAACACTTTCATTAATATATGTCTCCTCGTTGATCTTTTTACCGGTTTCAGGAAAAAGAGAAAGAACTGAAGGCATTTCTGAACTTCCTGTAATCATATCTGCAGCAATATGAGCTAATGATTCAGATGATTTCAAGGTATTCTCATTCTTTGAATATGTCCTGATTTTGACATAGTAATTGGCTTTAAAGAAATTAATTGCCCCGTCTGCAGTAATATATCCCTGTGAACCCAGATTCTGAAAACGGAATGAAGGGGAACGTTCAGTAGAATATATTCCAAATGCCATTATATGGTCAGCCAGTCTGTAAATCTCCATTTTAATTACATTTTTCCCTTTCCTATATTCTGCAACATGCAGATCAACAAAACCATACGCCAGATATGTATCTGCTGCTCCATTAATATAATCCCATAGATTTTCTGAATGATAAACAGGATAGTCTGTGGTTTTTTTATAGCCTTTAAGAGCAGGAAGTTTTATATCCTGGGCAAATATGGATCCTGAAAGTAAGACCAGAAAAAGTGTAATTAGGAATTTGTATTTCATTTTGATTAAATAATTTGATTATAATAAAATATTTAAAGCCTGATGGCTTAATGAAAAGCTGTTAAACCAGAAAATCTGACGGCACATTTACAAGCCGGGAAATATCTGCAATTTTTTCCCGTATATCGAATTTTTTAGTACACTCCACCTTGCATGAACTGCACTCTTTGCAGGGATTACCATCAGTCCCCAGTTCACATAACAGAGATTGAGCCATAGCCGGGTTTGAATAACCATAAGCATACATGTATGCTCTCATCAGATCCGGTACTGGAAGATTCATCGGACAGGAACTAAGACAAGTCGCACATCCGTTACAGTAAAGTCCTTTTTCAGTGCATGCGATTAAAAGATCTTTCTTTTCCTGGTCAGTTATTGAAATGTCAGCCAGAATTTTAACATTCAGATCCAGCTGATCAAAGTCCGTCATACCAGGGATTGTGGTAGTCACATCAGGATTTGATAATACCCATTTCAAAGCAGCAGTTGAATTTATCGGTTTGGTTTTTTCTTTATCGAGAAATCCGCCTCCTGCCAGGGTCTTCATAGCCACTATCCCAATTCCGGCCAGATTTGCCTTTTTAATGGACCTATTTAATTCAGTGATATATGTCTGCTTAAAATTATATGAAGTCAGAATTACATCCCACTTATTCATAGAAGCTGCTGCATCAATAACTACCGGTTCATTTGAGTGGGTAGAAAAACCCATGAACTTTATCCTGCCTTCTTTTTTGAGGTTTATAATTGCATTTATAATCGGCTTGTATTCAAGCATCTCTGGATTCCTGACATCATGAATATACAAAATATCAACATAATCCATCTTTAGTCGCGAAAGGCTGGTATTGAATTTTGAAATAAAATCTTCAGCAGTTGACTGATCGGAAGGCTTGCCTTCCCTGTCAACACCGGCAGGTTTGACTTTTGTAGCAAGATAAAACGAGTTTCGAGGATAATCTTTAAGAAGGTTCCCAAGCATAATCTCATTGTTCCCATTCTGATATCCGTTTGCAGTATCAAAAAGTTTAATCCCCTTTTCGTAAGCTGCCTTGCAGAGGTTCGGATTATCGGATCTCATAACTCCAAAACTTATTACAGGAACTTTCATCCCTGTTTTCCCGAGCGTTCTGGAGATAACGTCTTTCTGCTGATTTGATGTTGCAGCTGATAGAAGGGAAGGTGATAATGCCACTATTCCGGCAGCGCCTGCGACTCCGGTTCTCAAAAAACCTCTTCTGTTAATATTTTTCATCGTAAAATATGTATTTCAATACTATGATTTGATTCGCCGTTTCAAGTGGGGTCTCGTTCAAAATAGTTCAATTATTTCAAGCTTCTGATCCGCACCTCAATGCCGGAATCCTTTAATAATTTTAAGATTTCGTTGGTGTCCGTTTCTCCAAAATGGTACGGATAAAGGATTTTTGGTTTAAAAGCAAGTGCAGCATCTGCAACCATTGCCGGAGTCATTGTATAAGGAAGATTCATCGGGAGGAAAGCAACATCGATATTTCGGAGTGATTTCATTTCAGGTGTGTTCTCAGTGTCTCCTGCTATATAAAACCTTTTCCCGCCGATTGTAAGGATATATCCTAATCCAGCACCTTTCGGATGAAAAGGATGGCCAGGAGTGCTTTCGTTCACAATATTATAAGCAGGTACTGCTTCAATAATAATGTCACTGATTTCCTGCCTGTCACCCGCTTTCATCGCCATCGCCCATGGAATTTTTGAGATGGAGTTTTGATTACAGAACAATAATGTCTCCGGCTTCTTAAGATCCCCGATTAACTTTACATCAAGATGATCCCCATGCTCATGAGTAACCAGAATAAGATCGGCTTTCGGAAGAAAGTCATAATTCCCTGAACTTCTGACAGGATCAAAATATATTACTAAACCGTTCACTTTAAACATCAGTGATCCATGTCCGATAAAATGCATTTCAACCACTCCTGCCGAAGTAACAATCTTATCAAATTCAGGAGACTCCTGAGAAAATCCCGGAATGATCATAACAGTAAAAGTTATAGTTAGAAAAGTTTTTTGCAGTAAAGCTAAATAACAGTTATTCATATTCTTAATTTTTAGGACTGACAATATACAAAGATTTGAAAAAATTCAATAATTATTAACTTTATTTAAGCTTTTTCATCAAATAATTTATGGTCGCATTCATAATATCTTGATTTTTTAATAACTTGCCTGCAGAATTTAGGTCACTATGTTAATTAATTAACATTGATACGTTTAGGGAAAGATAAACAGGTTATTTCTTTAGCAGTTTTTCTGGTATTTGCAACATCGACCAGCGGACAGACAGGAATAAATTACAAATTCCATACTGATGGTAATTTGCAGAAAACTGATGTCATTATCGGAGATCAATCTATCCTCATAAATTATTCAATATCAGAGCTCAATATACAAAGCTTGACCAATAATGCCGGTTCATTTTATCGTATATCCATTCCTGGTCATATTCCGTCGGCCGATCCGGGTAAACCTGAACTCCCGGTTTTCAGCAGGTTGATCTCAATTCCCGAAGGATCAGGATTCAGCGTAAAGATCTCCAACGTCAGAGCTTCCGGAATAAATCCGTCAGGAAAAAAAATTGCGGGTCTTCTTTATCCTTCCCAGGAGAGTGAAACAAAGGAAGTTCAGAAAACAAAACAAGGGTTTAAAATTGATAAGACAGTTTATGGCATAAAAGCATTTATTCCAGCTGACACGGTAAGAATTGAACCATTAGGCATAGCAAGGAATAATAAACTTGCAAATCTCTACATTTCACCGGTAAGATATAATCCGCATTCAAACTCACTAGAGGTAATAACATCCATGAGAATTGAGATAACATTTACAAATTCTGTAAATATCACAGCAAAATCTCTTTCCGCCCAATCTGAACTTTTCAGTAAATCGCTTGATAAAGGAGTACTAAATTATAATCCAGGTAATGTAATACCAGGGTACTCTGAGAAACCTGTTAAAATGGTTATAATAACAGATCCTGCTTTCAAAAAACAGCTTCAGCCATTTTTTAAATGGAAAACTCAAAAAGGTTTTAAACTTAAAATCCTTTACAGAGGAACCGGACTGGCTGGTAACGATTATATGCAATTAAAGGATACTCTTACTAAGATTTACAATGCTTCATCCGCAAACGACCCTCCGCCTGAATACCTGCTTATTATCGGAGACGTCAACAGAGTTCCCTATTATGGTTCCGGTGGTTCAGGAAATATCACAGATATGTATTATGGTGAATTTGACGGTAATGGTGATTATATTCCGGAAATGTTCATCGGAAGAATTCCGGTTGCCGATACCACTGAGCTGAAAACTGCCATCACTAAAATTATTCAGTATGAGAAGTTTCAGTTTACCGATATAAATAAATTTTATTCACGTGCAATCGCCACTGCAGGTTACGATGCAGAATGGGCCAGTCATATGAACGGACAGGTAAAATATGCAGTTACAAATTACCTTACAAAAGCGAATAGAATCGATGAATTTCACTTTAATTATCCTGAATCTTACACAGCAAAAGATTCAATTACAGAACTTATCAATAACGGTATATCTTTTATTAACTATACCGGGCATGGTGATGCTTTAGGATGGTTGCATGTTAATATTAAATCGTCCGACATTCAAACCTTTCAGAATAAGAACATGTATCCTTTTGTAATAAGTAATGCCTGCAGGACAGCACAATTTGACCTGGCGACTTCTTTTGGAAACAGGATGCTGCTAACGGCTGATAAGGGTGCAATCGGATTCATCGGATGCTCAAACGACTCATATTGGGATGAAGATTTTTATTGGGCGGTTGGCCCCGGAACTATTTCTTCCGATCCAACCTATGAAGGATCAGGTCTCGGAGCTTATGACAGGATGTTTCATACTCATGGTGAATCTCCTTCAGACTGGTATTTTACGATGGGTCAGATTAATTATGCAGGAAATCTTGCTGTAAGTGCAAGCAATTCCAAATGGAAAAAGTATTACTGGGAGACATATAACCTTGTGGGAGATCCCAGCGTTATTCCAATTCTTGGAACACCGGGAACCTTTAACGTTTCATTACCGGACACTCTGCCAAACGGCATTAAATCACTCTCTTTTAATGTTGATCCATTTGCGTATGTAGCTGTTTCTCATTTTGATACATTATGGGATGCCTCATTCTCCAGTAGTTCAGGTGCTGTTGTTCTTCAAATGCCGGGACTTTCAGATGATTCATGCCTGGTTGTAATAACAGGTCAGAACAAGATCCCTGTTATAAAGACAATCCATTTTTCAAATATCCATAAAGAGTTTATAAATCTTACGGCCAGCAGTATAAACGATAGTCAGGGAAATAATAATAACCTGGCTGATTTTGGAGAATCTGTTTACCTGAAACTTACAATAAGTAATCTGGGCTTAACTGATTCTCATAATCTATATGCCAAAATATCCTCTACCTCCGATTTAGCAACGATTACGAGCGACTCGGTTTATATTGGAACTTTGGCGGCACGATCTGATATTGTGCTTTCAAATAATCTTGGCATCCTGATTTCCAATGATGCACCAGACATGGGAATAGTTACATTTAATCTTCTTTTAAAGGACCAGTTATCTGAAAAACATTACTCGATTGATATCTGCATTCATGCACCGGACCTCCAGATCATCAACTGTGTAATGGATGATAAAACTGTCGGAAACGGAGATTATATTGCCGATCCGGGAGAAACATTCAACCTGGTTTTCAAAGTTTTAAACCAGGGCAGCAGCAACACAGACGGGCAATTTAATATTTTCAGCCAGGATGGCGATATTTCTATCATGGAACCCAGCGTTAAATCCGGTGTGTTAAAATTCGGAGAGGTCACAGACATACCTGTCCTGGTAAAACTTTCAGAAACGGTTTCCTCCGGCAGCCTGATTTCAGTATCAGCAACACTCGATTGCACTCCATATATTGTAAATAAAGTTTTCTCATTCAGAGTAGGGAAAGTCAGGGAAAGTTTTGAATCATCATCTTTCAATGTCTTTCCGTGGATCAATGTCAGTTCAATACCATGGGTTATTACTTCTGCAAATTCTTACGATGGCAATATTTCTGCCAGATCAGGCACTATTTCTCATAATGGATCCACCTCATTAGCTATAAGGACTTTATATGCTGTGGATGATTCTGTTAAGTTTTTTTACAAAGTTTCATCTGAGCCGAATTATGATTTCCTTTCATTCAAACTAAATGATGTCGAGATATTCAATAAATCGGGAGAAATTCCCTGGACAAAGGCCGCATTTGCCGTGAAAGCCGGACTCAATAAAATGGAATGGAGTTACAGGAAAGATAAATCTATTTCCAAAGGATGGGATTGCGCATGGATTGACATGATTGATTTTGCTCAGTCAAGCTCTGTCAGATATATTCAAAAGGATCTGCAGGTTGCCAGAATTGTAATGCCGGTCAGTAATGATCATTACGGACAGGAAAATATTACAGTAAAGGTTCTTAACGTTGGAAAAGATACTTTAAATGGATTTAATCTGGCCTATGAAATAAATAACCATTTTCCACCTGTCAAACAATTTTTTGATAACAAGGTAATTCCTTCTGGTGATTCGGTAACTGTTTCATTCAAGACAAAAGCGGATCTGTCAAAATATGGCATTTACAAGATCGTTACTTACGGATTTGATAACAATGACGATTATCTTTTTAATGACACTTTGACTGCCAATATCGAGCATACAGAAATCAAGGAGACATTAAGTACGTTCCCTAATCCTTTCAGCGACGAGCTTACAATTACTGTTAACTCACAGGTTGACGAGAAGCTTCAGGTATCTATCTACAATGTGACAGGAGTAAAATTATATGGTATTGAAAAGTATGTTATAGCTGGAATTAATTCATTTACCATTAATGATTTCAGATTAATTCCCGCAGTATATTATCTTAACATACACGGAACTACAATTGATAAAACAATTCCAGTCGTGAAAATCAAAAAGTAGCTTTTCAGTATTTTTTTTAAATTTATTTTAATATGTCAACCATAACACCAACCAGGGATGCCGCATTTGACTTGTTTAAAAAATACAATAAGTCAGAGAGCCTCCTGAAGCATGCATTATCTGTAGAAAGTGTGATGCGATATATTGCAAAAAAACATGGCGAGAATGAAGAAAAATGGGGAATTATCGGGTTGATTCACGATCTTGATTACGAGATGTATCCGGCGCAGCATTGTATAATGACTGAAAAAATTTTAAAAGAAAATAACTGGCCGGAAGAATATATCAGGGCGGTACTGAGCCACGGTTGGGGTCTGGCATCTGATGTAAAACCGATTTCATTGCTTGAGAAAACAATCTACGCAATAGATGAGCTGACCGGTCTTGTTGCCACGAGTGCCCTTGTCAGACCTTCAAAAAGTGTAATGGATATGGAGGCAAGATCTGTTAAAAAGAAATGGAATGATAAGAAATTTGCAGCCGGCGTTGACAGGTCAGTTATTGAAAAAGGGGCTGAAATGCTTGGTGTGAGCCTGGATGAGTTGATTACGGATTGTATTATGGGTATGAGAATGGTTGCGAAAGAGATTGGATTAGGAGAATGAACGGAGGAAATTCCTCGCTAACGCACGGAATAAGAAATCCCATATAGATAAAAAGGCCGGATCAAATGACCCGGCCTTTTATCATCAATTCAGTGAGTTATTACAGAATTTTAAGCTTAATATTTCTGAACCATACGTCGCTGCCATGGTCCTGTAGTCCAATATAACCTTCTTTAGCTGGATTAGCAAACCATTCAAAATCTTTAAATTTTGAATTGTCAATCATTTTTTTCCAATCCTCTGTCCAAAGGTGATATTCAACAACATTTTTGCCATTCTGTGAATATACGACTGTTCCCTGGTAAACAAGAATATGAACATGGTTCCATTCACCTGCTGGTTTTGTGTTTTGTGGTTTAGCGGGAATAAGATCATAGAGCGATCCTGCCATACGGTCACCATTTTCACCCAATTTGGCATCGGGATGTTTGTCGTTATCCAGAATTTGCATCTCAGGAGAAGATTTCCAGATAGGTTCATTGGGTATCTCCTGTGCAAGGATAAAAATACCACTATTCCCACCTACACCGATCTTCCATTCAAGATCGAGTTCGAAGTTGCTAAGTTTCTTGTCATAGATGACATCGCCCCCATTGCCGGCCTCGCCTGTTCCGGATTCTATACAATGAAGAGTTCCGTCTACAACATTCCATCCTGCTTCAGGAAAAGCCGGTTTATTGTAGCCGCGCCAGCCTGTTGTTGTTTTTCCATCGAAAATGGATACAAAACCGTCATCCTTAGAGGCTGCCTTTTTTGTATTGCCATTTGATCCACATGATGTTACAAGTCCTATAACCAGAACACCTGATAAAATAATGTTAAATAGCTTCATAACAAGTAATATATTAAAAGTTAAAAGTCATAGGGAATATTTTTATTCACCTGTGACTTAATTTAATTATGCAGGCATATCAGGTAAAGTAAATCCTTTACGGTAAGTATGCTTAATCATTTCAGAAGCGAATTGTTTTGCAGGCATCGCCTCGGTCCACTTTCTGTCAAATTTAGGATCTCCATTAGTGATTGTAAAGTTATCTGAAATACAGATTTTTACATTGTCAGTATCGTTGATATTGGTGAATTCCATTTTTTCACCGTTCCATTCAAGTTCTTTGTTAAGTCCCTGAAGTCTGACAGCAAGAACACCCATAACAACCATTTCATTAAATGGTCCGGCTTCTGAGAAGTCTGATTTTGTTTTAACCCTTGTACCTGCATTTTCCTTGCAAGCACGTACCCAGTCCATTTCATGACCGCCATCCATTGCTTTCTCAATTCTTCTTTCAGTTTTGGGAACTACAGGTTTCCGTCCGGATAACAACCATGGTCTGACACCATAGCAGCCACAGATAAGCGTGTCTTTTGAACCGTGGAAGATCACTCCTCCACCTGCATCATTCATATCTTTTCCGGCAGGCCAGCCTGCTGGTTTAGGAGGCTCAAGACCACCGTCATACCAGGTTACCTGAACTTCAGGATACTTAATTTTTGCTCCTTTTGGTGCAACTCTTTCAGGGAATGTAAGAGTAACCATCTGAGCATTTGGCGCACAGTCGGTCAATAACAGGGTTGAACTTCCCTGAGCTTTAATCGGGTAGCCCAATTTAAGGCTTTTAAAAATAGGATGCATAATATGGCAAGCCATGTCACCAAGAGCGCCTGTTCCAAAATCCCACCAGCCTCTCCAGTTCCAGGGGGTATAAACGCTGCTATACGGACGCATCTTTGTAGGGCCGATAAAAAGATCCCAGTTAAGAGTATCAGGTACCCATTCTCCTTTTGGAACGTTTAGTCCCTGCGGCCATATAGGGCGGTCAGTAAAAGCTTCAACTTTTTTTATTTCACCTATTTCACCATTCTGTATCCATTCAATTGAAAGGTTCACACCTTCATCTGATGAACCCTGGTTACCCATCTGCGTGGCAACTTTGTACTTTGCTGCCAGTTTTGTTAATAACCTTGATTCATAAACAGTATGTGTCAGAGGTTTCTGGCAATAAACATGTTTGCCCATCTGGATTGCGTTTGATGCAACGACTGCATGTGAATGATCGGCCGTAGCAACAATTACAGCATCAATTGATTTGCCCATTTCATCGTACATCTTTCGCCAGTCCCAGTAAGCTTTTGCATCGGGATTTGCAGCAAATACTCTTTTTGCATACCCCCAGTCAACATCGCATAGAGCTACAATATTTTCAGTGGGTTTAACGTGCATAAGGTTTGAATTACCCATACCACCAATACCAACAACAGCAATATTCAGCTTGTCGCTTGGAGCCGGAGTTTTGCGGCCAAGGCCACTGACAACTGAGCTCGGAAGTATAGTCAGACCTGCAGCAACAGCACCGGTTGTTCCAAGGAAGGTCCGGCGTGTAATGTGTTTTGAATTTTCTTTCATGTCAGGTAGATTAAAATTTATAATTGATCGATAAAATTAATAATTTTAAATTAAGACGGATGTCTGATCTGCCATATTTAACAACATATTAAGAAATCTATAATTCTCTGATCCAAATATTTCTATATGCGACAGGATTTCCATGATCCTGTAATTCAAGGCTTCCTGGGCCATGTTTCTTAATAAAGTATTCAGGTATTCCAATATATTCGGTAGGACCTCTTACAATTACATTATTCTGAACCAGGACTCCATTCTGAAGTACAGTAATCCTGGGAGGAGTAATATATATTGTAGAGTCATTCTCGAAAGTCGGGGCTGTATATATAATATCATAGGTCTGCCATTCTCCTGGTTTCCTGCATACATTTACCAGAGGCGGATATTGTTTATAGATACTGCCTGCCTGACCGTTGCGATATGTGCGGTTATTATAACTATCAAGTACCTGAACCTCGTAAAGTTCCTGTAAAAACACTCCGCTGTTACCCCTGCCCTGGCTTTCACCGGTCACTTCTGAGGGAGTTTTCCATTCAATATGCAACTGAAAATTCCCAAATTTCCGTTTACTTTTAATGTATCCGGCTCCCCTGACGCTTACTAAAGCCCCATCCTTAACAATCCATTTTGTTGGATTTCCCTGCAGGTCACTCCACTCTGAATTCACATCAGAACCATTAAATAAAACGATAGCATCTGCGGGTGCATCAGAATTTACGGCTCCTGGCTGAATTATTTTAACTTCTGGTTCCCATATCTCCGTCATACCCGGAGTCATTTTCTCAAGCTCAGGAAACTTTGTGGCAGCAGGTTTTGAAGCTGGTTGAACCTGTCCTGAACAGTAAACATAAGCAATCAGCATCAGGCTGATAATCAATAGTCTTTTCATCTTTAAATTTCTTTTTAAATTAATCAATTCCTGCACTCACCAATATGATAATTTATTTGAGGCGTTGTTTTACACAAATATAAAGCAGGATTTTTTAAAAACCTAATTGATTTGAGATTCCTCATTGCGCTCTGATCCTATGTAACAAAAATAGACCACATCACTACTAACGCAAGATGTTTTCTAATTTTACCTGTACAAAAATCAGAATATTTAAACTACTTTAGCAAATGGGATAAAAACGGGAGAGAACATGCACAAAGGACAGGTTACAATAAAGGATATAGCAAAAGAACTTGGGATTTCACCTTCAACTGTATCAAAAGCTCTAACAGGACATCATGATATAAGTAGTTCAACAAAACAGGCAGTGAGGGAGCTTGCTGAGAAGTGGAATTATCAACCTGACCAGATCGCCTTAAGTCTGAAAAGTGGCCTGAGCAAAACGATTGGAGTTATTGTTCCTGAAATAGTACACTATTTCTTTTCAACTGTGATTGGAGGGATTGAAGATCTGGCTTATGATTCAGGATATCATGTCATGTTTTGCCAGTCA
>Ga0208478_1000510_pt1 | contig 13498 bp, 10 predicted proteins | sample NGESurdeep072012_5_FD_184462 | JGI IMG/M metagenome (GOLD analysis project Ga0208478, IMG submission 184462) | Arctic peat soil microbial communities from Barrow, Alaska - NGEE Surface sample 415-2 deep-072012 (SPAdes) | ecosystem: Environmental > Terrestrial > Soil > Wetlands > Peat ... | reverse complement strand
GTCAAATAAAATTTTCAAACACATGCTGGGAACGCCTTCCGAAAAAGATTTACTTGTATATAATGAAGCAGATGAGACTTATAGCGTCAATCTGTCAGAGACTAAAAGCCGCAAATACATACTTATAAATTCAACCCAGACTCTTGCATCTGAGATACGATACATAGAAGCCTCAAAACCAGACATGGAGTTTAAAGTATTTGAGCCCAGAAAGGTAAACCATGAGTACAATATTGACCATGTAGGAAATGAATTCTACATCAGGACAAATTCTGACAGTGCTTCGAACTTCAAATTGATGAAAACCGAAGAGGGCAAGACTGAAAAGGCAAATTGGAAAGTTGTAATCCCTCACAGAAGCAATGTTCTTCTTGAAAGCTTTGAATTATTTGATAATTGGCTCGTTGCACAGGAAAGGATCAAAGGTCTCAACAACCTCAGTATTATTAATAAAAAGGATGGAAGTCAACATAACATTGATTTCGGAGAGGAAGCTTACACATCTTCAATAAGCATAAATCCAAATTCAAATACTGATATTCTCAGATATAATTATTCTTCACTTACTACTCCAAACTCAGTGATTGATTATAACATGTTTACAAAAGAGAAGAGAGTAATGAAAGAGGAAGTAGTCCTTGGTGATTTTGATAAGAATAATTATGAATCTAAAAGATTATGGGCTAAGGCTGCGGATGGAGCTATGGTGCCTGTTTCCATTGTGTATAAGAAAGGTTTTGTGCAGAATGGGAAAGCGCCTCTTTTACTGTATGCATACGGATCATATGGTGTATCGACAGATCCGGGATTCAGGTCAACCATATTGAGTCTGCTTGACAGAGGTTTTGTATATGGACTTGCCCATATCCGGGGAGGAAGTGAAATGGGACGTTACTGGTATGAAGATGGCAAGTTATTGAAGAAAAAAAACACATTTACTGATTTCAATGATTGTGCACAATATCTTGTTAATGAGAAATATACAAGTAGTAATAATCTTTTCGCCATGGGCGGCAGTGCCGGAGGATTATTGATGGGAGCAATCCTGAACATACGGCCCGATCTGTACAAAGGTGTGATAGCAGCAGTACCATTTGTTGATGTGGTTACAACAATGCTCGATGAGTCGATACCGCTAACCACTTCAGAATGGGACGAATGGGGTGATCCAAGAAAAAAGGAGTATTATGATTATATGTTATCATATTCGCCATATGACCAGGTTAAGCAAATGAATTATCCAAACATAATTGTCACAACCGGTTATTGGGATTCACAGGTTCAGTATTGGGAACCTGCAAAATGGGTGGCAAAACTCAGAGATATGAAGACTGATAAAAACAAGCTTGTTATGGATTGCAATATGACAGCTGGCCATGGAGGAGCATCCGGCAGGTTTGAACGCTACAGGATCACAGCTTTGGAATATGCATTTATCCTGGATCTGGCCGGAATAAAAAAATAAGCTTAAGATATTATAAAATCCATAGGGGATGTTGAAAAAGTCCTTATTAACCACAAAGCACACTAAGAAGGCGCAAAGGGCACAAAGTTAAAACATTATAATTCAGCTCTTTGTGTTCTTTGTGTTAATCCTTTGCGACCTTTGTGGTTATTGGATTTCGCCTTTTTACTTTTTACTTTTGTATTTTATCTTTAAAATGATTTATCCGGAAAATTTTGAAAATAAGATAGGTTTTGACAGGATTCGGAATCTTTTGAGCGAGAAATGTCTCAGTCCTATGGGGATCGAGAAGGTGAATGATATTAAATTCATTGATGACTTTGAACATTTAACTCATAAATTATCTGCAACTTATGAGTTCCAGCAGATACTGATATTTGAGGAATTTTTCCCTTCAGAACATTATTATAAGATTTCTGATTGTCTTAACAAAATAAGGATTGAAGGTACATTTCCTGAGGTACAGGAGGTTTTTGATCTTAAACGGTCACTTGAGACGGTAAAAATAATTCTGAATTTCTTCAGGAATAAAGATGCTGCCAAGTATCCTGTTCTGCATTCAATGTCCAGTTCAGTCAAAACTTATCCTTATGTACTGGAGGCAATTGACAGAATAATTGACAAACGCGGAGTAATTAAGGATAATGCTTCCACCCGCTTAAAAGAGATAAGAGCTGAACTTGTCGGCAAAAGCATTCATGTAACTAAAAGGCTGAATGCAATTCTAAAACAAGCTCAGTCTGACGGAATTGTTGATACAGATTCTTCGGTTTCCGTAAGAAATGGCAGAGGAGTAATACCTGTAAGCTCGTACGATAAAAGAAAGATCAAAGGCCTTATTCATGATCAGTCAGCTTCAGGAAAGACAGTTTTTATTGAACCGGAGGAGATTGTTGAAATCAACAATGATATAATTGAACTCGAATATGAAGAAAGAAGGGAGATTGTCAGGATTCTGATACTATTTGCTGATAATGTCAGACCCTATATCGACGATCTGCTTGAATCAAATTTATTTCTGGGTGAAATCGATTTCATACGATCAAAAGCACTTCTTGGCAACCATCTTCGTTCAATCAACCCGGTTCTGACAAATAAGCCATTTCTGATGTGGAAAAGGGCGATCCATCCTCTGCTCTCACTTGCATTCGAGAAATCTGCCGGAAGGAAAGTGGTTCCTCTTGAAATTGTCCTTGATGAAAAAGACAGAATATTGTTGATCTCCGGTCCTAATGCCGGAGGTAAGTCTGTATGTCTTAAGACGGTAGGGCTGCTTCAGTATATGCTGCAATGTGGCCTGACAATACCGGTCGCAGAAGGATCAGAAACCGGGATCTTTAAAAATATTTTAATTGATATAGGCGATGAACAAAGTATTGATAATGATTTAAGTACTTATAGTTCTCATCTTATTAATATGAAATATTTTATAAAAAACGGCAGTGATAAAACACTGATTCTTATTGACGAATTCGGCACAGGTACGGAACCTATGCTCGGCGGTTCAATAGCTGAAGCTATTCTTGGTGAGTTGAACAGGAAGAACGTGTTTGGTGTAATAACAACACATTATACCAATCTGAAGCACTTCGCATCTCTCACAGATGGAATAGTCAATGGAGCTATGGCTTTTGACAACCATCTCATGCAACCTCTCTTTCAGCTTAAAATTGGCAAACCCGGAAGCTCGTTTGCATTCGAAATCGCACGGAAAATTGGTCTTCCTGAAGATATACTTGAAGTAGCTTCAGAAAAAGCCGGGATAAAAAATATTAATTACGACAGGCATCTGAAGGATATTGCCCGTGACAAACGATACTGGGAGACCAAGCGGCAAAGTATCAGGCAACAGGAGAAAAGATTAGAGGAGTTAATGGCTGAATATGAAAGCGAGCTTTCAGGTGCCAAGACACTCAGAAAAGAGATAATTACAAAAGCTAAAGATGAGGCACAGCAATTGCTGAAAGAATCTAACAGGATGATTGAGAGCACTATCCGGCAGATTAAAGAGACACAGGCAGAAAAAGTAAAAACTAAAGATATAAGGCAACAGCTTGAGGAATTTAAAAATGTAGTTAAAAAGGATACAAAACCAATAGAAACTGAATCGGAAGAGAAGATTGTTATTTTGAATAAAAAAGCGTACAAGATTAAACTGGAGCCTGAACCTGTAAAGGAAATAAATATGCCTGCAGAATCTCAGGTACATCCTCTTAAACCAGGAGATGCTGTAAGGATGATTGATACAATGGCTGCAGGTGAGGTCATTGAGATAAAAGATAAAATGGTTCAGGTTGAAACAGGGAGTTTAAGGTTTTTTGTTCCGCTTGACAAAATTGAGAGAATATCCAGGTCTGATCTGAAAAAGAGCCTCAAGGCAAATCAGGTTAACAGGGAAAATGATCCTGGTCTGGTTCAACGAAATATTAATTTTAAACCTGAAATTGATATACGTGGTGTCAGAGGGGAAGAAGCCATCAATCAGGTCAGAGAACTTATTGATAATGCGCTCATTGTACAACATCGCAATCTGAGAATACTTCATGGGAAAGGTAATGGTATACTAAGGCAACTGGTAAGGCAATATCTTGCCACAGTCGATGTTGTAAAATCATTCCGCGACGAACATGTAGAGCTTGGAGGAGCGGGAATAACCCTAGTCGAAATGGATTTTTGATAAAAATAGAAGTTTATAGACGCATGACAGAAGAATGACAAAACCTCTGTGCTCCTCTGTGGGCACTCAGTGGCACTCTGTGTAACAAAAAACTAAGAATTTACACAGAGATCACAGAGAAGCACAGAGTATCACAGAGAAAAATCAAAATACTCGATAATATGAAAACAAAACTGATTCTTTTTTCCTCATTGTTTGTCTTTTTATTAACCCTTTATTCATGCAAAATTGATGCAAAACACACCTCCGGCAATATTGTTGGAGCATCCGGAGCAAAACAGGAGTGGGGAATTGTAATCCATGGAGGTGCAGGTGGCATGACACGAGAAAATACTACTTCTGAAATCGATAAGGAATACAGGGCCTCACTGCTTGTCGCTTTGAATACAGGCAAGAAGATTCTTGCTGAAGGAGGATCAGCTCTTGACGCTGTAGAAAAAACGATAAGGACTATGGAAGACAATCCTCTATTCAATGCAGGAAAGGGGGCCGTTTTTACTCATGAGGGCAGGAATGAGCTCGATGCAGCTATCATGGATGGATCGAACCTTGCAGCAGGAGCAGTGGCCGGGGTTACAGATATAAAGAATCCAATCACGGTCGCCAGAAGAGTAATGACAAATTCTCCTCATGTAATGCTAGCCGGAGCTGGTGCCTCACAATTTGCTAAAGAACAGGGTCTTGAAATTGTTCCGCCTTCATATTTTTATACTGAGAAGCGATTTAATGAATTAAAGGAAATTCTGAAAAAGGAGAATCATGGTACTGTGGGGTGTTGTGCTCTGGATAAAAGCGGAAACCTTGCAGCAGGAACATCAACCGGAGGTATGGTAAATAAACAATATAACAGGATAGGGGACTCGCCGATTATAGGAGCCGGCACTTATGCAAATAATAGCACTTGTGCCGTTTCTGCAACCGGTCATGGTGAATATTTCATAAGATGGACGGTTGCGCACGATATTTCTGCATTAATGGAATATAAAGGCCTTACTCTGAATGAAGCTTCAGGACTAGTTGTAAATGATAAGCTTGTAAAAGCTGGTGGCAGTGGTGGAGTAATATGCATCGACAAGACTGGTAATGTTTCTATGCCTTTCAATTCTGCAGGTATGTTCAGAGGATTTGCTACTGCTGATGGGAAAGAAGGCATATTTATATATAAGGATGAAGGAATAAAATAGCTAAACACAGAGCATGAGGCACAGGTTAAGAACTAATTTTAATTACTGCTGAGCACTGTGCCTTGTGCCTTTAAGCCCTTATGGCAATTTATTAAACTTATTCATTCCCATTACCTCATAATAAAAACAGCATTTTAATGGTATTGCTGAAAAAAAAGCGGAAATGTTGTGACATTCCCGCCTGAAAAATATGTTGTAAGGTAGTGATTAATTGAGTCTTACCGTACCATATGATGAAAGTACATTAACTTTTGATGAAGGATTTTCTTCTTTTCCGACTGTTCCTGATAGCTCAGTTGAATTATTCTCGATAACGCGTCTTTGATTTTTAAAATTATCTTCGTCGTATTTCAATCCGCCGTATGTCACTTTTGCATCGAGTTTGTAGCAGGCTGATTCTTCAATTCCCAGCTTTACACCCATGTAGTGAGTGTCCACATCAAGTGATTCAAATCCGGCCGGAATACGGTCTATTGAAAATGAGCCATAACTGCCGCTGTAATTCAACTTTTTTATCAGTTCCCCGATATTCACTTCTGTGTACCCATTCTCCAGAACCAGGTTTTTTATAGTCTCAATCTTTATATTGTCATATTTACTTTCACCCACCATTGAACTGGTTTCGCCCAGCATTATCTTAGAATACTTACTATCAAGGAGTATTGCCTGACTTTTTGCTATCTCCATGCTACCGACATATCTTTCATTAAGGTCGAGCCATCCTGTTTCGTCAATTGTACCTTTTCCGTAAGCCAGGATAAGCCGGCTCAGAGGTTTAATATTTCCTCTTGTCAGTTTTCCGGCGGTAAGGTTACCATACTTAATGTCTAGATCCATCAAGCCGTGAAGCTCATCGATATCTGTATTACCGTATTTGTTTGAAAGTGTCAGATCGGTTCCAACAGGCATTTTTATATTATAGTCTATTCTGAATCTTTTTGAATCGCTCCATCCTGAAAAATTGAAATTGTCCTCAAGTACGGTTTTTGCTGAGATCACATTAGTACCTTCGGAAAACTGAACATCTATTTTGTCGAGGAAACTCTGAGCTTTATCTCTATTCGACATGTCAACAGTTACTTTAACATCGATAACTATCTGGTCCTTATCCCAGCTCTGAATTACAACATCTCCATACTTATTGCTGATTGCAAGTGTTTTTATTCCAGCCGTATACTCCTTATGGAATTCCTTTGTTACCTCATCTGCTGATATTGTGGAAGAAATTAAAAAGAGCGATATGATGAAGAACAATCCTGATTTATAAATTGACTTTTTCATTTTCCTTCGTATTATGTTTATCATTCCTGATTGCTTTAAGCTGATTTACTATATAACTCATTACTTCCAGTTTTGTCTGATAATGCTCTATCATTGCATTAATTATCCGTTCATCGTTTGGATTTGCTTTGAGTTCTTTCTGCAGAGATACATACGTTAAATCCATGTTTTTTAACTCGTTTAGAAGAGTCGTTTTTTGTTCGGGATTATTTTTCAGATCTACATTTACAATTTCACCCTCCATCAGGTTCACCTGATGCAGGTAATAGTTTTCAACCTCTTTGTATTGAGGGGAGACCTGTCCTAGCGTCATCCTGCTGCTGCCGGTACGGATGAAGTGGTCCCATGTCCATAGTGAAGAGAGAGTGATCAGCAGGGTTACTACTGCTGCCTTTAACAGGTAAGGGACAATACTTCTTTTAATAGAATTGACCTGAAATCTTTTTTCAAGTTTTCTGTTAAACCTTTCTAAGTGACCTGTCGAAGGTTCTGCGTCTTCGAAGAAATCCTTATTATTTCTGATTATGTCCTCTATATTTTTCATATCCGTAGAATTTTTCATTTTCCTTTTAATTCTCCAATGAGTTTCTGTTTTGCTCTTGAAAGTTGCGATCGTGATGTACTGCTGTTAATAGAGAGTATTTCTGCTATTTCATCATGATCGTACCCTTCAAGAAGATAGAGAGAGAGTATTACTCTGTATCCGTCGGGAAGTCTTTCTATAGCCTCTTTTACATCTTCAACCCTAACATCAATCTCTTCATTTCGGGCTGTATCTTCACCGCTATCATCTCTTATACCAACATGTGACTCAATATCTTCAAAGACCGCTTTCCTTTTATTCAGGGCATCAAGTGACCTGTTAACTACTATCTTTTTGAGCCATGCACCGAAACTTACAGTTCCTGAATAAGTATCAATTTTTTCAAAGGCCGACAGGAATGATTCCTGCATTATATCTTCAGCTTCCATGGTGTCATTTATTATCCTCAGACTCGTGTTGTACATAGCTTTGTAGTACAACTTGTAGATCTGAAACTGTGCTTTCTGGTCACCGTTTTTACACTCGTCCAAAAGGTCCTGGTGTAGGTTTCTGAATGCCGCTTCTACATTTGCCATCTTTACGTAAAGACTAGTTTTTATATGTGTTGCTGCATCCACCTTCTATTAATTTTCTAATCAATAGACGTGGTAATTTTTTTAATGCTGCACTCAAATTAAGAAATTTTATTTAAAATTTCAGAAAAGGTTAAGAATTATTCCATTCGTCACCTGTCCGCTAGAGTAATTAAGCTCTGAACCAAACAAACTGTGAGGTATAGAAAACACCACAAGAAGTACAAATGCAGCCAGCACAATGTAGAGTGGTCTCTCTTTTTTTCTGTTCATTGCTACAGCTAAAATCCAGAAGATTAATGCAATAAGCGTTTTATTATCGGTCAGATCCCATCCAAACGGAATTCCGGTCCATAATTCGCCAAATGCAAAATACTGAACTAGGGGACCGAGTACAAAGCCGCCTGCAATGAAAAGGATTAAGGTCCACACAGCATATTTTTTGTACATAGGATATTTTATTACTGCCATTAACCCGGCTAGTGTGGAGAAAAGCATAGCGATAAACATTAATAAGATATGAGGCACCAGAACAAATGCCGGAACATCTCCTTTAAATCTTATAACTACCGGATTTTCTTTGAGATATGTTTGAGATCCCTTCAAATCGGTAATTTCAATATAATACTGTATTTTTCCGGCAACAGGTTGTTGCGGAACACCGGCAAAAAATCCTCCATGTTTTGGATCTGGTCTGTAATCAAACTCTTCAGCCTGATATTCGCTTTCAGATTTATACCTTTTAAAAAATAGCTTAGCTCTGATATTTGAATCGTTCAGGTCAAGTCTGATTTCAGATTTTTCACCAAGACTCAGGGTTCGTACTAACCTTAGCTCGTGAACAGTATTATTAACCGTAACATTTATTCGCTTTGGATAGGTAGGACCTGTCATTCGTTGATAGATCGCAGCACTAAGTGTAATAACGATTGCAAGAAACCATAAAATGAATTTTTTCATTTTGAAAGATATTAAATATCAGATTTTTAGCCTTTAACCTTGATTATAATTGTATCACTAATACTACTTTTTTATCATTACGCAAAACTTCAACGCTGATTGTCTGGCCATGTTTAAGCTGACCCATCCTGAACATATAATCCTGGATATTATTTACCTGTTTTCCGTTAATGAATGTAATTATATCACCTTTTTGCATTCCTCCGAGAGCTGCAGGTTTGCCCGGAGTGATAAAATCAGCCCGTAGACCGTTTTTAATAACTCCTGCGAAATCGGGCATAATACCCAATGTGACTCCTTTTCTCCTTGGATACCTGTTAGCGTCTGCTTTTGGACCGGCTTCTTTAAACTGTAACCTTGAATTTTCAGATGCAAGCTCCTTTGCAACATTAAAAATAAGATCGGAGATCTCGACCATCCCTTTGAAGTTTATCTTTTCCCAGGTATCAGTAGGTGTGTGATAATCCATGTGGGCACCTGTAAAATAGAACAATACCGGAATATTTTTACCATAGAAAGAGGAGTGATCCGACGGGCCGTAACCTTCTTCAGAAAGAGTAAGTTTAATAATCGTAGTATCGCTATTTGCATAAACCAGGTCTTTTAAACCTGTAGCCGTACCAACTCCTCCGATCTCCAGATTATTTGTTTCATTTAACCTGCCAACCATATCCATATTTATCATCGCATTAACCTTAGAAAGATCTATACCGGGATCATCAACAAAATGTTTTGAACCCAGAAGCCCTTCTTCTTCTCCGCTAAAGGAGAGGCATATAATGCTTCTTTTATGACTTCCTTTTGTTTTAGCGAATTTTTCAGCAAGTTCCAGCATCATGGCAACACCTGATGCATTATCATCTGCGCCATGATGAATACCTATTGTATCTAAAGCCCTGCTTCCGGAACCTGGTCCGCCCATACCAAGATGATCAAAATGAGCGCCTAGAATTATATATTCATCTTTAAACTTTGGGTCCTCCCCGGGAAGCAACATTACTACATTCCTTGTATTTGCCAACTCCCTCACAATTTCAGCTTTCCCATTCACAGTAACCTTTGTGGAAAATGAATATGGTTTTTTCGTGTCATTAAGTTTTTTCTCAAGAGCGGCTATTGAATTCTTTGATTTTGATAAAATGATATCAGCTACCTCTTTCTTAATTCTCAAAACAGGGATACCAACTGAATAACCTTCTAAGTTGAGCAATTCAAAAGCATCCTGAGAATCATATACAGGACCTGAAACCATCAGAACTCCAGCAGCTCCCATATCTTTTGCCAGAAGTGCTTTATCCCTGTCTGCACTGAAAGTAATAAACGGACTTTTATTGTTTTCAGGTTCCGGGTCCCCTCGGAGTATCATTACCCATTTCCCTTTTACCTCGACACCATCAAAGTCATTCCATTTTAAGCTGTCGCCATTGATATTAAATCCGTATCCGGCAAAAACAACCTCTGATTCCATTCCTGTATTTGAACTGAAAGCAAACGGCATAAAGTCTTTATCAAGAGTGTAAGATATTCCATTTACCGCCAAGGAGTTAGACTTGCCAGCCAGCACTCTTCTGGTTACTTTATACCTCTGTAATCCATCTCCTGACAGAGGTTTTAATCCATAAAAGGTTAACTTGTTTTTTATATACTCTGCTGCCAGACTATCTCCGGGTGAGCCTGTAAGTCTTCCTTTAAGGGAATCTGATGAAAGATATTGTATATGTCCCTGTAGCTCTTTTACAGTGACTTGACTATTTCCTTTACATGAAAATATGAAGAGGATTACCAGGATTGGCAGGGTACGAATGATATATTTAAGTTGAATATTTTTTTTCATATTGAGAGTCTTTCTTTATTCAAATAGTTTAAATGCTTCTTTAATTAATCCTATAGCTTCCATGAGTTGCTTTTCTGTGATAATAAGAGGAGGAGCAAACCGTATAATATGATTATGTGTAGGTTTTGCAATCAGCCCTTTATCTTTCATTGCCAGACATACGTCCCAGGCTTCTTTACCATTCTTTGGCTTTATAACCACTGCATTTAAAAGCCCTTTTCCGCGAACAAGTTCAACCATATCTGACTTAATGTTACTGAATTCAGAACGGAAAATCTTACCAAGACGATCAGCATTTTCTGCAAGGTTTTCATTTTTAATAACTTCTAGCGCTGCAACAGCAACTTTAGCTGCAAGAGGGTTACCTCCGAAGGTTGAGCCGTGTTCTCCCGGTTTTATTGTAAGCATAATCTCGTCATCAGCAAGTACTGCAGAAACAGGCAGGACGCCTCCTGACAAAGCTTTCCCAAGTATCAGAATATCGGGGCGGACTCCTTCGTGATCGCATGCAAGCAATTTACCCGTACGGGCAATCCCGGTCTGGACCTCGTCAGCGATGAATAATACATTTTTTGATTTGCATAGCTCGTATGACCTTTTCAGATAACCTTCATCAGGAACAAAGACACCAGCCTCACCCTGGATAGGTTCAACCAGAAATCCTGCAACATCGGGATCTTTGAGGGCATTTTCGAGAGCCTTTAAATCATTATACGGTATTATTATGAAACCGGGAGTAAATGGCCCGTAATCATTCCTGGCATCAGGATCAGTCGACATTGAAATGATTGATATTGTACGGCCATGAAAATTGCCTTCACATGCTATAATCTTAGCATTGTTTTGTTTTATACCCTTTTTCTTGTAGGCCCATTTACGGCATAGTTTCAGTGCTGTTTCATCTGCCTCAGCTCCGGAATTCATTGGAAGAACCTTGTCGTACCTGAAATATTTTGTGATATATTCTTCATATTCACCAAGTACCGAATTATAAAATGCCCTCGAGGTCAATGTGAGCCTTGTTGCCTGATCAGTTAATGCTTTAATAATTGCAGGGTGGCAATGGCCCTGATTCACAGCTGAATAGGCTGACAGAAAATCGAAATATCTTTTCCCTTCAACATCCCAGACAAATGGCCCTTCACCTCTTTCGAGAACCACAGGAAGAGGATGATAGTTATGAGCACCAAATTTGTCTTCCCGTTTAATATAATCCTGAGTATTCATGTTGTTGATTATTAAATAGATAAGAAATGATTAAATGTGCATACAATCTTACAAAAGCTTTTTCTATTTTCAAAATCAATAAGGGTGAGGTAGTTGAAGAGATTGAAAGAGTTGAAAGAGTTGAAATGCAAGATTTCAAGACTGTATGACCGCAAGACAATCCTATTCCTCCACTGAAAGATCAGGCCTGAGTCTCCTTGTTCTTTCTTCCGATTGCTCATGTCTCCAGTTTTCAATTTTTGCTGTGTGCCCTGAAAGTAGAATTTCAGGTACTTTCCATCCATTAAAATCGGCAGGTCGTGTATAAACAGGCGGAGCAAGGAGATCATCCTGAAAAGAATCGGATAGTGCAGACTGTTCATCGGACATAGCTCCAGGGATAAGTCTTACAATCGCATCGGTAATAGCAGCGGCGGGTAATTCACCACCTGACAGCACATAGTCACCTATGGATATTTCCCTGGTTATCAGATTATCACGAATTCTTTGATCTACCCCCTTATAATGACCTGCAAGAATTATAATATTTTTATTAAGGGAAAGCTGGTTAGCTAATTTCTGATTAAATTTTTCTCCGTCAGGGGAGGTATAGATTATTTCATCATATTCTCTCTCACTTTTGAGCTTTTCAATAGCTTTATAGACAGGTTCTATCATCATCACCATGCCTGCTCCACCGCCGAATGCATAATCATCTACACTTTTATATTTATCATTTGTAAAATCACGAAGATTAATAATATTTATCTCAACCAGCTTTTTCTCCCTGGCCCTTTTAACTATTGAATGATTCAACGGGCTCTCGAGCAACTCCGGTAAAACTGTAATTATATCAATTCTCATCTGAATTGTTTTCTGTAAAAATAATAAGAATAAATTACCCCCAACCCCCTCATGGGAGGTATTTCATATGCATATCCTCTGTGGCCCTCTATCTTCTCTGTGAATCTTTGTGACAGTTCTTATTTTTATCTGATTATATTTGCGCAATGAAATGTCGCGAAAAATGCGGAGCATGCTGTATAGCGTTGTCTATCTCTTCACCATTACCCGGAATGCCAGATGGCAAACCTGCAGGAGTGAGGTGCATACATCTTTTGGATAACTACAGGTGTGATATATATAATGGTCAGGGTTATCCACGTGTATGTGCTGGCTTCAATGCGGAGAAGGAGTTTTGTGGGTCGAATAGGGATGAGGCGATGACTATATTATTGTCTTTAGCAAATTGAGTCTTAACGCTTCGCTGTCTATCTGGGCATTTATAGACATGTCGAAGGCCGTAAAGACTTAAATGACAGACTGAAGGGCGTTAAGACATCAAGACATCAAGACTTCAAGACAATGAATTATTTCCCTGAACTATACACTATTTTTCCACCGGTAATCGTATAATCCACCTTTGTCTTCATTATCTCGTTTTCGGGAATTGTCAGCAGGTCCCTGTCAACTATTATAATATCCGCCAGAAAAGCGGTTTTGATCATACCTTTCCTGTTTTCCATAAACTGTGAATATGCTGAACCAAGAGTATAGTATTTTATTGCTTCTTCCATTTTTATCTTCTGCTCGGGGTACCAGCCTTCACCTTCTTCTCCAAGCCTGTCTTTGCGGGTAACTGCAGCGTATAGTCCTTCCATTGGATTAAGCGGTTCAACCTGATAATCTGTGCCAAATGCCAGTACTGTTCCGGCATCTGCAAGACTTTTCCAGGCATACGCGCCTTTTGCTCTTTCATGGCCAATGCGTTTTTC
>Ga0208478_1000508_pt1 | contig 13507 bp, 13 predicted proteins | sample NGESurdeep072012_5_FD_184462 | JGI IMG/M metagenome (GOLD analysis project Ga0208478, IMG submission 184462) | Arctic peat soil microbial communities from Barrow, Alaska - NGEE Surface sample 415-2 deep-072012 (SPAdes) | ecosystem: Environmental > Terrestrial > Soil > Wetlands > Peat ... | reverse complement strand
GCTTCACGCCCTATCAGGCGGCGCGCTGGGAGCACGGCTGGAAAGTGCGGCCCGAACCGAAGAAGAACGTGCCGACGCAACCCAAGGGCATCGCCAAGCGTTTCAATTACGACACCATCCTGCATTCCGCGCCGGCGCTGGAAGCGATGATCGGCCTGGTTGGCAGCGAGCGTGTGATGCTCGGCAGCGACTATCCCTACGACATGGCCATGATGGATTGCGTCGCGCATGTGCGCTCGCTGAAGATTTCCGACGCCGACAAGGACGCCATCCTGAACGGCAATGCCGAAGCCATGCTGGCGGGAAAATAACCATGAACGTGCAGGCGGCGCCCAAAACTGGCCGCACCCCGACCGCGGCCGTCACCGGCCTGATCGCCGACGCCATGCAGAAGGCCGGCGTGCCGGCGGCCGACGCTGCCAAGATCGCCGAATTGATGCTGGAAGCCGATCTCGTCGGCGCCGACGCGCACGGCGTTTTCCGCCTGCCGCAATATGTGCAGCGGCTCAAATTGGGCTCGACCAATCCGCGGCCCAACATCACGGTGACGCGCAGCGCGCCGGCGACCGCGCTGGTCAACGGCAACAACGGCATGGGCCACCTGGTGGTCGCGCGCATGGTGGAAACGGCCGTCGAACAGGCGCGCGAGTGCGGCGTCGCCTGGGTCGGCTGCCGCAATTCCGGCCATGCCGGCGCTGCCGGCGTCTACGCGGCGTTGCCGCTGAAGGCCGACATGATCGGCATCTATTCTGCCGTTGCCAATGCCAACCACATGCCGCTCGCCGGCGGCGCCGAGCCGCTGCTCGGCACCAACCCGCTGGCGATCGCGATCCCGGCCGGCGAAGAGCCGCCTTTGGTGCTCGATATCGCGACTTCGATCGTGTCCTACGGCACCATCAAGAACCACAAGCTGCTCAACCGCCCGCTACACGCCGACTGGATGATCGATCCGAAAACCGGCGCCGCGGTCACCGATCCGCAAAAAAGTGCGGAGGCGCTGCTGCTGCCGATGGGCGGCTACAAGGGCGCCGGCCTCGCGCTGATCCTCGGCCTGCTCGCCGGCACGCTCAACGGCGCGCTGTTCGGCCGCGATTGCGTCGACTTCAACGCCGACCCCGGCACAGTTACCAATACCGGCCAGTTCGTGCTGGCGCTCGATCCCAGCCGCTTCCAGCCGCTTAGCGCTTTCAAGGCGGAAGTCGACCGCCACGTGCGCGAATTGCGCAAGTCCAAGACGCTGCCGGGCGAAACCGTGCGCCTGCCCGGCGACCAGCGCGCGCAGCGCCGCGCGGACCGCTCGGCCAACGGCCTCGCGTTGCCGCGCGAATTGCTGGCGCAGCTCGACAAGCTGGCGGGGGAACTTGCGATCAATCCCCTGCAGGAGCGTTAGGGCGCGAACCCGTCGACACGGTAACGGATTGCTGGTGCGGCGCCGCTTCCGATTTTCGGGACGGGTCCGATCACATATCCGCCGTATTTTTCATGCTGATACCTGCGAATCATCCACATCTGTCGCCATCGTGACGCGGCCGCCGAAGATATCGGCGCGACAAAAATCGACTAAGGAAAATGATGAATTGGGCCAAAAAGAAATTGTCCTATCTTGCGCTTGTTTTGTGCTGCGGCGGCGTGCTGTCCGCAATCTACAGTAATAGTGTGTCCAGCGAAAATACCTACGACCGAATTCAAGCCGGTCAGTGGGTTGTTGCTTCGATGTATTGGGAAGACAAACTGGTTTCGACTGGGAAAAGTTTCAATCCGATCGGATGGCATGCAGCGCACAAGACATTGCCGATCGGGACATTGATCCGGGTGTCAAATCCCAAGAACAGCAGATCGATCAATGTAACGATCAATGACCGTGGGCCGTTTACGCCAGATCGAGAGCTGGATCTAAGTCTCGGGGCCGGGGCATTATTGGGATTTCAAGGGCTGGGCACCGTCTATATGGAAGTGTTATCGATCCCACCGATAACCAACAATCAACGGCCTGTCGTGGAAAGTTTGTTTGCAGTGAACGACGCCAACGCCAACTGTGTAGGCCACGCGGCGTGTTAGTCTAGTGTCGGTCGTCACGCGCATCGGCATTTGAATCTCGCGCGCGGGCAAGACGGAGCTAGGCCGCCGCCTTTGCGTCGCCCGGATCGAGCGGCAGTTTCACCGGCTGCTTGCGTTTGGCCGATAAATCCAAAGCCTTGGTGAGCATCAGATTGCGGTGCGCTTCTTCCACCGTCGCCGCCGCCGTCGGCAGGCCGAGCGCGATGCGGTTGAGCCAGCTATCGGTCTCCAACGCCATCGGTCCGCGCAATTCGCCGAGCGCCATGTCGCCGGGCGGATAGCTGCCCATGAAATCGACCAGACGCGTGGCGTCGGGGTTGTAGCCCTCCGACTGCGCCTTCGACACCGCCAGCACGATGTCGCGGTGAGTGTCGTCGATGGTGAGCACGCCGGTGGTGCCGACAATGCCGACCTCGAGGCTGTATACCGCCGCCGGCCAGGTCACCGGTAGCGCCCAGGAAATGTTGAGGTGATAGACGGTGCCGTCGTCGAACATGATCATGCCGGCGGTGGCGTCGATGCCCTGGTAGAGCGGGCCGAGCACCTTGTCGATCGAGCGCGCATAGACCTCGACCGGCGTCTTGCCCTCCAGGCACCACATGCAGATGTCGAGCGCGTGGGTGCCGGAAATTACCATCGGCGAGATCGTCTTGGGGTCGTCGGTGCGCTTGTAATTGTCGATCGCGACGAGCCGGTTCATGAAGGCGCGCGAGGTTACCAGCGTGACGTCGCCGAGAGCGCCGGTGCTGCATTTCTCTTTGGCCGCCAGCCAGCGGCGGCGGAAGCGCTGAGTATAGCCGACCACGGCGTCGATCTTGGCGTCCTTGATCGCCTTGAGCACGCGCGCGGACTCGTCCAGGCGTGTCGCCAGCGGCTTCTCGATCAGCAATGGAATGCCGCGCTCGACCGCTGCCATGATCGGATCGACGTGCAGGTGCTCGTCGGTGGCGATGATGGCGCAGGTCACTTCCGGGCGCTTGAGCAGTTCGACGTGGCTTTGCGTCACGAAATCGGCGCTGATCTTGGGACCTACTTCGCCGGCGCGGTTCGGGTTCTTTTCGGCCAGCCCGATCCATTCGACCGCCGGATGGCGCGCCGCCACCTCGCCGCGGAACAGGCCGACGCGGCCGCCGCCGATGATCGCCAGGCCGATGCCTTTGGCAGACTTCTTCATGCTGGATTGGCTCCTGACCGGTTCTTTTCCTTGAATTCCGCGATCCCCGAAATCGTCTCGTTGGTGAGCGGCAGATCGACCGGCTCGTTGCGGTAGGCCGACAGATCGGCGGCGCTGTATGTTTCCATCACCCGGCGCGCGCTCTCCGGCGTCACCATGACCGGTGTGTCGCGAATGCAGGCTTCCAGGAAGTGGATGGTCTCCGGCCCCATGCCGCCGGCGAACACTTCGCCGACCTGCTCGCCCGGCATGGTCGACATCGGGAACACCTGGCCGTTGGCCATGGTGTTGAGCCAGTTGTCGCGCTGGGTGTCGTCGAGCACCAGCGCGCCTTCTGTGCCGGTGATCTCGATCCAGGTCGAGCAGTAGTTCGGATAGCTCGGCGGGAAGTTCCAGCCGCCGCCGATCATCACCACCACGCCGTTGTCCATGGTGACGGTGGTGAACATCACGTCGTGCGAACCGTTGACCGGCTTCATGTAACCGTAGGCGCCCTGGCTGTAGACCCGCACCGGCTTCGCGGGCTCCAAGAGCCAGAACACGAAGTCGAGGTCGTGGGTGCTCTCCATCACCACCGGCGAGAGCCGCACGCGGCCGGCGATCTTCTTGCCGAGGCTGCGCGAGAGGTTGCGGCTGACCAGCACCGAGACCACGTTGCCGAGCGTGCCGTCGGTGATCTTCTTCTTGGCGTAGGCGATCTTCGGATTGAAGCGTTGCGAATAGCCGATGGTGAATTTCAACCCGTTGCGCTTGGCCAGTTGAATGAGCTCGTCGGCTTCCCACAGCTCGAGGGCGATCGGTTTTTCCAGCATCACGTTCTTGCCGGATTTCAGACAGTCGCGGCAGATCGGATAGTGGTTTGTTTCCGGCGTGGTCGAGATATAGACCACCGAAATATTCGGATTATTGATGATGTCGTTGTAATCGAGCGTCGCCGTCGCCGGCTTGTAGAGCGCCTTCACCTCGGCCAGCCGGTCGGGCCGGATCTCGCACAGGTGCAGTCGGTCGACCAGGGCGGTGCGCGCCAGCGTTTCCGCGCGCGTGCCGCCGACCCATCCAATACCGATCACCGCGACTTCAACTCGTTTCACCGGACGTATTCCTTGTAATTTTTGCGCTGTGATTTCGCGCGGCCGGACGGCCGCGCGCGCACACTATGCCAAACCGGTGCGCCTCCAAAGGGCTTGCCGTCCACAATATGGAATGCCAGCTAGAATATTGAAATTACTAGTATTCTCATAGCGTTAGAGCGGTCGGACCGACCCCGAAAACCTGCCGTGCGAACTGCGGATAGACCTCGGCGAGTTGCGGCGCCACCGTCTCGCGCATGAGCTTGAGCGTCTCAGGCGAGGGCGCCGGCGTTTCCGGCACGCTGGCCGGTTTGTCGAAATCGAAGCCGGTGTTCTCGATCACCTCTGCGACCGTGTGGCCGGGATGCACGCTGGCAAGCGTGAAGCGTCCATCGGCAAACGAGAACAAACAACGGTTGGTGACCAGCGCGATCGGCCCACCCGGGCGATAGACATTTTTTTCGCTGGCGCCCGGCGCGCTGATGAAATCGACCTTGGGCACCAGCGTGCGACGTGAATGCTCGACCCGGAACAAGATCACCTTGGGCACCACGTAATAGAGATAGGCCGAGCCGAACGAGCCGGGGAAGCGCACCTTCGGATGATCGTAGTCGCCGGTCGATACCAGATTGACGTTGCCTTGGCCGTCGATCTGTCCGCCGGAGAGGAAGAACACATCGATGCGGCCTTGCCCGGCGCAGTCGAACAATTCGCGCGCGCCGTCGGTGAAGAAATTATGCTTGCGGCTTTGCAGCAACGACACGTAAGGCCGCCCGCGCCCGCGCTCGCGCGCCAGCAGCGCCGCAGCGGCCGGGATCGGCGAGGCATTGCCGACGGCGACATGGCGCACGTTGCCGATCAGCCGCGCGATCACGTCGGCGAGCAGCTCCTCGTCGCAGAAATCAAGCCGCGCGTTTGGCATATACGTACCGCTTGAGATAGTCGGCAAAACCTTCCGCCGTCGCCGCTAGCGCTGCATATTCCGCGAGATGCTCGGCGTCGGCGGCATAATGATCGGGCAGCCCGAGCGGCCAGGCACCGCGCTCCGCCACGGCGATGCTCTCGACATAGAAACCCGGCAGCGTGCCGGCGGCGAGCACCGGATCGTCGAGCAGATTGCCGTCGTGAATATTTTCCACGGTGACGATCGTCTTCACCGCCGCATGCGCCATGGTGGCGAGTTCGCGCTGGCGTCCGATCCAGACATTGCCGGAGCGGTCGGCCATCGGCGCATGCAACAGCGCCACGTCCGGCTTGATCGCGGGCAGCAAGACGATCGGATCGTTGTTGCCGAACGGGCTGTCGATCACCTTCCAGTCGTCGCGATACTTCAAAATGTCCGATCCGATCAGCCCACGCAGCGGCATGAACGGCACGCCCTTTTCCGCCGCCTGCAACGCGGCATGCAGCGCCGGGCAGGTGGCGTCCATCATCTTGATCGCGCCCGAAATCACCGCGGCGGTAAAGCGCGGCGCCGGGCCGAACTCGCCGAGGCTCACCGCGGAAGTTTCCAGCGTCGCGACGCAACCGGCGCCGATCAGCAAATCCGCCTGCAGGCTCGAGGTCGGCAGCGCCACCAGATGCAGCCGCTTGACGCCGCGGCGGATCAGCGCGCGGGTCGCCGCCATCGGCACGCCCGACACCTCGCGCGGCACCACCAGCGTGCAGCCGTCGGTCACGGCCACCAGCGCGTCGTCGAGGGATTTCGCCGGCTGAAACATGGCTCACTGTCTCATTCTTGTGCTTGCCAGGTCCACTGGATTTTGCGACGTGGGCGTATGGCAATGGACCTGCAGGAAAAGCTCAAAGCCAAGCGTTTTGTGATCACCGCGGAAGTCACGCCGCCGGTGACCGCCGACCGCAACGAGTTTCTCGTCAAGGCGCTGCCGCTCAAGGGCCTGACCGACGCGGTGAACATTACCGACGGCGCCGGCGCGCGGCCGCATCTCGGCGCGGTGACGGCGGCCGCCATGCTGGTGGAAGCCGGAATCGAGCCGATCCTGCAGCTCACCTGCCGCGACCGCAACCGCATCGCCTTGCAGAGCGATCTGCTGAGCGCCGCCTCCTCCGGCGTGCGTAACTTGTTAATGCTGCGCGGCGACGATCCCTCGGCCGGCGACCAGCCCGACGCCAAGCCGGTGTTCGATCTCGATCCGCGCTCGCTGTTGGAAACCGCGCGCCGGTTGCGCGATACCGGCGAACTGCCGTCTGGCCGCAAAGTTTCCGGCCGCGCCGATTTCTTCCTCGGCGGCGCCGACAATCCGATCGACCCAAAGCCCGGCTGGGAACCGAAAGGGCTGCAAGCCAAGATCGACGCCGGCGCGCAATTCGTGCAGACCCAGTTTTGCATGGATGCCGGCGTGGTGCGCCGCTACATGGCGCGGCTCGCCGAGCACGGCATCACCGAAAACGTGTCGCTTATCATCGGCATTGTGCCGCTGCGCTCGGCCAAGTCGGCGCGCTGGATCAAGGACAAGCTGTTCGGCGCGACCATTCCCGATGTGCTCGTTGCGCGCATGGAACGTGCGGCCGACCCGACGGCGGAAGGCCGCCGCATCTGTCTCGATCTCGTTGCCGAGCTCGCCGGCATCCCGCATGTCGCGGGTGTCCACATCATGGCGCCGGGCAACGAATCTGCCGTGCCGGAGATCATCAAGGCGGCGCGCGCCAGCGTCTCCCGCCTGGCGCCGGCGTAATTTTTCGGTCGTCCCCACGCATAAGATTGATGCTAATATAACGGGGGAAACGAACGCCAAAGGGCCGCGCAAAAGGCTCGCGCGACAGGGAGGCACCGCACCATGACCATCGCCCGAACCCGGCCCATTGCGCTCGCCGCCATTATGGTCGCCGCCACGATTGGCCTTCTGTCGCAACCGGCCGCCACGCAAGGCAAGCCCTGGAAGCACGCCTTGCTCAATGCCAAGGCTGACGCCGGCATCTTCATGATGCTGGCCAAACGCGGCTTTGCGGAAAAGCAGGGCCTGATTATTGAGCTCCTGCAGGTGAAGGACGACCAGATCGGCCTCAAGGCACTGATCGCCGGCGAGGTCGACAGCTTCGAAGGCGGTCCGCAGGGCGTATTCGCGGCGGCCGCGCGCGGCGCCGACGTCAAGATCATCGGCTGCCACTGGGTCGTGCTGCCGCACGGCATCTACGTGCGCGACGACATCCACACGGTGGCCGACCTGAAAGGAAAATCGATCGCGGTGTCGTCGCCGAATACGATGCCCGACATGCTGGCGCGTTTCGCGCTGGCGAAATACGGCGTCACCACCGACCAGGTGAAGCTCGCAGCCGTCGGCGGCGATCACGAGCGCTATCAGGCGCTGGCCGGCGGGGTGGTCGAAGGCGCCGTGGTCTCCAACGAATATCAGCCGACCATGCCGAAGAACATTCATCTGCTGGTCGCCGGCCGCGACGCGGTGCCGAATTTCCTGCGCGTCTGCATGGTGACCAGCGGCAAGGTGCTGGCCGAGCGCGGCGACGACGCCGTGCACTTCCTGGCGGCAGAAATGCAGGCGTTGCGCTACGCGTTGTCGCACAAGGCTGAGACAGTCGCGCTGACGCAGGAGATCATCCACGCCAAGCCCGACGATCCGCGCCCGGCTTTCGTCTATGACGACGCGGTCGCGCACCACGCCATCGATGCGGACCTTCCTATCCCGGCGGACAAACTGGAATGGATGCAGGAGCAATTGGTCAAAGCCGGAAAACTGAAAGAACCGATCGCTTTGGCCAAGTACTCCGCGCCGGAGTATCGCGAGAAGGCCTTGAAGCTTATCGGCAAGTGATCGAGCGCAGCGCATGATCCCGAAAAGTGGGAACCGGTTTTCGGATATGATCATGCGCAAAGGAATAAAGTAACTGGAGACCTGCATGGGTGAGGTGAGTTTCGTCGACGTGTCCAAGAGCTTCAGCTTGCGCGTGGACGGCGAGTTGCATCACGTGCAGGCGCTCGAGCGCGTCAGCTTCACCGTGCGCGACGGCGAGATCGTGGCGCTGATCGGGCCGAGCGGCTGCGGCAAGACCACGGCCTTGCGCGTCGCCATGGGGCTCGATCCGGCCAGCGGCGGGCGCGTCACCGTGGACGGCCGCGAGGTGCATGGCTGCGGCCACGACCGCGGCATGGTGTTCCAGCACGCCGAACTGCTGCCGTGGCTTTCCGCCATGCAGAACGTCATGTTCGGGCTGGAGATGAAGGGCATGCGCGGCGCGCTGTTGCGTGAGACCGCCAAAAAATATCTCGACCTGGTGGGCCTCGCCGATTCGCAGAACCGCCGCCCGCATCAGCTCTCCGGCGGCATGAAGCAGCGCGTCGGCATCGCCCGCGCGCTCGCCATCGACCCCAAGGTGCTGCTGATGGACGAGCCTTTCGGCGCGCTCGACGCGCAGACGCGCGAATCCATGCAGGCTGAGCTGCTGGAAATCCACGCCCGAACCAAGAAGACCATTCTGTTCGTCACCCATGACCTCGACGAAGCGGTGCTGATCGCCGATCGCATCGTCGTCATGATGAACGGCCACGTGCAGGAAATCGTGGACGTGCCGCACAAGCGTCCTCGCCCCGATCTCGCCATCGTGCGCGGCAGCCCCGAATTCGCCGAAACCCGCTACAAGGTCTGGCGCATGCTGCATGATGCGCCGGCGGTGCATTAAACAATCATGGTCGATCTCGCCGACAGCCAGAATAAGACCGCCGCGCCGCCGGAACCGGACGCCGCGGAACGGCGCCCGCTGCCGCGCTGGGCGATCACGCTCGTCTCGGTCGTCGGCTTGCTGGTGCTGTGGGAGATCTTCGGCCGCGATGTCAATCCGGTGTTCGGCTCTTATCCGTCGGCGATCGCGGTGGCGTTCTGGGAACTCTTGCGCACGGGGCAATTGTCGTCGGCGCTGGTCGAGAGCCTGCAACCTTTCTTCGTCGGTTATGGGCTGGCCATCGTGGTCGGCATCCCGGTCGGCCTCGTCGTCGGCCGCTTCCGCACGGCGGAGGCGGCGTTCGGCATCTACATCACTGCCGGTTACGCCATGCCGCTGGTAGCGTTGGTGCCGCTGTTGATCCTGTGGCTGGGGCTGGGCTTCAAGGTTAAGGTCGCGGTGGTGTTCCTGATGTCGCTGTTCCCGATCTGCATCAACACGTGGCTTGGCGTCACCGCGGTGCCCAAGACCTTAATCGAAGTCGGCAAGTCGTTCGTGGCGCCCGACTTCGTGATCCTGCGCCGCATTATCCTGCCGGCGACGCTGCCCTACATCATGGCTGGCATTCGCCTCGCGGTCGGCCGCGCCGTGGTGGCGATGGTGATCGCGGAGTTCTTCACCACCATCTCGGGCCTGGGCGCGGTGATCATCAATTCCGCCAATAATTTCGACACCGCCACCATGTTTGTGCCGATCATCATTCTGATGCTGATGGCGGTCGGTCTGAACACCCTGATCGGCTGGGTCGAACACCGCGTCGCGCCCTGGCAGGCGGAAATCGCCGGGCGGGATCGGGAGTAATCAGGTCAAGGCGCGCATCGCCTTAAACAAATCGCGCACCTGTTGTTCCGAAATATTTTTTGTGATGAACACAACGCGGCTTTGCCGGTTGCCGTCCGGCCAGGCATCGAGCTCGACCGGCGGATGCGCGAGGTGCTGTACGAATTGCACCACCACCGGACCCTGGCAGCCTTCGACGTCGAGAAAACCCTTCACGCGCAGCAGGTCCGGTCCGCGCAGCGCCATCAGCGAGTCCATGGCCTTGGCGAAGGCCGGCCACGGCATCGGCTGATCTAACGTCAGCACGAAACTGCCGATGCCGTCCGAATGCGCGGCCTCGGCGACGAAGGCGTTGCGCTGATCCGCGGCCGATTCGGTGAGCCGGCTGGGATCGAGCTCGCCGTTCACCGCTTCGAGAATCTCGGCGCCCGGATTGAGCGCGCGCAATTGTGCGCTCAGCGCGCCGGCGGCGCCTTCGCCGGCGATGTCGGTCTTGGTCACCACCAGCCGGTCGGCCAGGATCACCTGCTTGCGCGCCTCCGACGACCAGGAAAGCGTATCGCCGCCGGCCTCCGCATCGACCACGGCCACCACCGCCTCGACGTGGAACAGCTCGCCCAGCGCGCGGTCGGTGGCGAAGGTCTGCAGGATCGGCGACGGATCGGCCAGCCCGCTGGTCTCGATCACGATGCGCTTGAAGTCAGGCAATTCGCCGCGTTCACGCTCCACCACCATGCGCCGCAAGGCCCGTTGCAGATCGGTGCGCGTAATGCAGCACATACAGCCGTTGCCGAGCAGCACGGTCTCGTCGGTGCTGGAGCGCACCAGCGCATCGTCGATCCCGGTCGCGCCGAATTCGTTGACCACCACGGCGGTGCCTTGCCCCTCCGGCGTGCCGAGAAACCGGCGCAGCAGCGTGGTCTTGCCGGCGCCCAGAAAGCCGGTGATCACGGTCACCGGAATGCGGTGGCCGCGCTCGCGCTTGAGCCGGCGCCCGAACATCCCGGCGGCCGGGGAGGGGAAGAGCTCGTTCATGCCTCACTTTACCTCGCCCCGCTGCGCGGGGCGAGGGAAGATCAGAAATCCATCTCCAGCGTGTACAGCCCGCCGCTGAAGCGATCCATGGTGTAGACGATTCCGCGCTCGTCCACGAACACGTCGTTCATCTGGATGGCGCCGACCGGCGAGCCTTTCGGCCCCGGCGGCACGAAGCAGGCGACTTCCTTCGGCTGGTACGGATTTGAAATATCGTAGGCGCGCAAACCTCCGTTGAAGAAGGTGCCGAGCACGATCTGGTCGGAGCGCCACGCCGTCGGCAGCTCGACATTTTCGTGGATGTTGTGCGCGCCGAAGCGGCCGCCGCGGTCCTTGTAGGCATCGACCGGCGGCAGCGGGCAGGTGGCGATCGACACCGGGTGTGCTTCGTCGCGCATGTCGAGCATCCAGATCAGCTTCGGCCAGTCCTTGCCGGCGTTCTCGGTCGATTCGTCCGTTACCAGCATGAGATTTCGATCGAACAGCGGCACGGCGGTGTGCATGAAGCCGGTATAGGGCGGCGAATTGGTCCAATGCGAAATCACCTTCGGGTTGGCCTTGTCCTTGATGTCCATCACGAACATGCCGCCGTCGATGTAGCAGAGGTAAAGCCGGTCCGGCCGCGACTGATAGACGTTGGTGTTGTGCGCTCGGTACCCTTTGTCGAGCGGATGGCGCGGCGGCGGCGCGACGTTATCGGTGGCGCTGGTGCCCGGCATCCACCAGCGGCCGACTTCCTTCGGCTTGGCCGGATCGCGCACGTCGATGCAGCGGTAGAACTGGTCGTCGAGCGGATTGCTCGGCTTGAAGTCGGGCGCGCCCGACGCCATGTGGACGTATTCGCCGTCGCAGAACCACAATTGATGCACGCCGCGCGAGGTCGGCCCCGAGCAGTCGAAGAACGAAATCGAGCGCGGCTTCTCCGGCACCGAGACGTCGAACAGCTCCAGACCGGCCGGTTTTTGTCCCGTCTTCTGTGTCTGGTAGGCCACCGCCATGATGTTGTTGGCGGAGCATTCGAGCGAATTCGACCGCATGTGCGCCTGCGGCAGGTCGGTCTGCACCACCACCTTGGGATTACGCGGATCGGAGACGTCGACGCCGGTGAAATTCTTCGGGGCGCTCTCATGCGCCAGCCATATGATGCGGCGGCCGTCCTTGGCGATCGTGATGGACATGCCTTCGCCCATGCCACCGAAGCCGCCGAGATTGTTCTGGGCGAGCAGCTTGAAATTCCAGGTGATGGGTTCCCCGGTCTGGGTCAACGGATTGCTGGCGGCGGGCATTCAAGTCTCCGGTGCTTGCGGTTGTCGTGGAAAGGCCGGCGCTTGTCGCGCCGGCCTCGAGGTTGGTCGATAACGGACTATGCCATGGCCTTCTTGAGGAACTCGGTGCGCAGCGTCTTGCTCCAATCCGGGATCGCCTTGATTTTCTTTTCCTTGAGCAGGTTTTCGGATTGCATCTGCATGTAGGGCTGGATGTCCGCCGGCCAGCCGGGAGCAACCTCGACGCGGGCGAGCGCCTTGGCGAAGGTTTCGGGCGCCAATTTGTAGCCCTTGGACGTGTAGAACGAATAGATCGTATCGGCGACCTTTTTCGGCTGCTGCTTGAAGTCCTTCGCCACGTCGAGCCACGCCTTGAGATAGGCAACGATGGTCTCCGGGCTCTTCTCCACGAATTCGGGCGTCGCCGCCATGAACACCGGCAGCTTGTCGAAACTGTCGAATTCCGAGATCGTCACGGCCAGGCCATCGGCTTCCGCAATCGCATTGTACGGCTCGACATTGCACATGGCGTCCACGGTCTTGGCCGCCATGGCGGCCACCATGTCGTCGACGTTCATGCGGATTTCCTGATAGTCGCCCTTCTTCAAGCCGGCCTTGGTCGCGATCTGGTCGACGAAGATGTTGCCCGTGGACGAGCCGGTCTGGTTGGCGACCTTCAGGCCCTTGAGCTGCTCGACCTTGGTGATACCGAGATCCTTGCGCGCCATCACGCGCGCGGTCTTACCGACATATTCGATCATGGCGATGGCGACCAGCCCGCCTTTGTCGTGACCGAGCGCAAGCGAGGGGCCGGCATAGGTGCCCATGTCGACCTGGCGCGCCACCATCTGCTGCATGGTGAGATTGCCCGACGGCACCGCGAATTCCTCGAATTTGACGCCGTGCTTCTCGAGCAGGCCGGAGCGCAGCAGGTAATAGGTCGGCATGCCCCACATGTTGGTCTGGTAGCCCTGCCGCACGGTTTCCAGCGCCGCCATCGACGGGCGGAGTCCAAGTCCGGTCGCCAGCACGCCGGCGCCGGTGGCCGCCAGCGCATGGCGGCGGGTAATACCCTTTTGCAGAAGTGTCATGCTCATCCTCCCATTATATTTGCTGGCCGTTCGCTGCCGATTTTTCGGTCTCTTCGGTACTCGCCTCGTGGCCGAGATAGCGCAACAATTCTTTCTGGCATTCGACGAATTCGACGCTGAGCGGGTCGCGCGGGCGCGGCAGCGGAATCTTGATCACGGCTTTCACCGTTCCGGGATGCGGCGTCATCACCACCACGCGGTCCGCCAGATAGACCGCCTCCGCGACATTGTGCGTTACATAGATCACCGTCTTACGGGTCTCCCGCCACACCTCCGCGAGTAGCCGCTGCATGTCGTCACGCGTCAGCGCATCGAGCGCCGCGAACGGCTCGTCCATCA
>Ga0208478_1000507_pt1 | contig 13507 bp, 11 predicted proteins | sample NGESurdeep072012_5_FD_184462 | JGI IMG/M metagenome (GOLD analysis project Ga0208478, IMG submission 184462) | Arctic peat soil microbial communities from Barrow, Alaska - NGEE Surface sample 415-2 deep-072012 (SPAdes) | ecosystem: Environmental > Terrestrial > Soil > Wetlands > Peat ... | reverse complement strand
CGCCCCGTGCAACAAATGACTAGCACGGCCCGTCACATCACCTCGACGAACCTACGGGAGCGGATCCTCCCCGATGGATATCCGGTCGAGCTTGCGTCCGAGGACAAGAAAGAGCCGGAGCTTCCGCTCCGGCTTGGTAACTTCTTGAGGTGGGATTGACTTATGCGAGGAACTTGCGGCGCAGCGGGCCCGCCAGTCCAAGCGCCCCCGAACCAAACATGACCAGAGTGCCCGGTTCCGGAGACGGAACACTGGAGCCCAAGGTGACGTTGTCAAAGCCGACGTAGTTGGCGGTTCCGCTGAAGTCCACCGAATAGGCGGTGCCGCTAAAGCTCACCCCTGCCGGGAGCCAGGGGCAGTAGTCATAGTTACCCGAGCATGGCGGCCCGTAGATAGTGCCGTCAGGAGTGGTCGGTAGCGTCAGCGTTGCCAATACCGTGCCTGTTCCGTTCAGCCCCGAGTATACCGTCGCCGAACCTGTGTAGAACGGGCTGCTGTAGAAGAAGGAGAATCCCGTCGTGAAACCGGCCGACACGTTCATGATGTCGCCCGGACCAGACAGGAAGAACAGTGCCGTCGGCATGGTCGCACCATCGAAGTTGCCACTGCCGCCCGCCGCCTGCGAAACAGTTGCCAGCGAGTCCGTCCCAAAGGTAATTCCGAAATTCGGGCCTGGACCGCTACCGTTACCGCCGAAGCCGCCGTTGTAGTAGTTAAGTACCTGCTCGCTGTTCTGCAGGCCCTCAAAAGTTAGAACGATCGTTCCCGCCTGAGCCGCCAGTGAGCCCACGACAACAACCGCAGTCAACAACAGAAGTTTCTTGATGAGATGCTCTCCTGCTGTAAAAAACCCTCTCCCAGGTGACCGGGGAGAGGGCAGTTGTGGTTGGGACGAATACTAGTCGTCTGTGGTTGCGACGAATATTAGTCGTCGTCGTCCTTGTCAGCTTTAGCGGTAGGCGCCGGGCGATTGAACTCGCTTGCGGGCCGGACCACTTTGTCGCCGGGATAAGGCACCTTGAATCCGGTGGCCTCATACCAGTTGTAGTGGCGAACGGTGTCAGGGTCTTCGCAGTCCGGCTTGTGATAGTTACCGGCGAAGAGTTCTGCCTTCTTCTCCAGCCAACCATCCCTCAGGGACGCGACGACAGGATTGTCGATCTTGAGAGACCCAAGATTCGAACAACTCGTTCCCGTAGACAGTGGGATCGCGTTCAACACGTGGTCCCAAGGCGCGAAGTTCGCCTGGGGCGGGTTGTCGGTGAACAGCGTCCGCATCGGCGAGGCCACGAGGTCGCGCTGATTCATCGGCGCCACGCCGAGAATCTGCTCGATCGTGCGGTCCATGTTCACCTGAGTGTAGAAAGTGTGGTCGGCGCTGCCGCCCTGCACCGTGTAGGGGCTGATGACATAGCCCGGGCTCCGGTGACCATCGACGTGGTCGACGCCGTTCTGCGCGTCGTCTTCCTCGACGAAGATTACCGAAGAGGACCAGATCGGGCTATGGCTGATGATATCGACATAGCGGCCAAGGGCCAGGTCGTTATCAGCCTGCATGGCCTGCGCGGTCGGCGGGCCGCCCGTGTGGTCGGAGCTGATCCACATCATTTCGAACTGGGGCACTGTACCGTTCTTGACGTCATTGGCAAAATCCTGCTGCCAAATGTCGACGCGGAACTGGTCGGGAATGCCCAGGTCAAACTGCGGGTAGTTTTGGATCGTGTGTTGCATCAAGCTCGGAAGCGGCGAGAACGAGGAGACGGTGTTTTGGTACTGCAGCGGCCCTTTGCCGGCCTCGTATTGCAATGTGTCGGCATAGAACTCACACCAGCTCGGCTCGCAGCTAGCGGAATTATTAGGGTCCGAAGTGCAAGTTGACGTGTTGAATCGGTTGTACTCGATGTACTCGCCGTAGTTCTTCCAGCTGACGCCGGCTTTGTTGAAGGCGTCCCACAGAAAGCCCTTCGTCTGATAAGCAATCGATTGGCCGCCATTGGACGGATAGTCACGCAACCAGTCAGGCGACTGGATGTCGTCGGAGTAGGGCGCCATCGCCTGAACGATCCAGTTGTGACCGTCAGCCGACTGCCGGCTCGGGTTGTAGAAGTTGTCCAAAAGCGGGAAGCGCGTCACCAGCTGGTGTGCGTTGGGCGTCACCGCTGGGCCGCCTCCTGGAGGAGTGTTGCCGAAGACTGCCAAAGCAGGGTCGCCATTGCCGCCGGCCACGTCGCCCAGGATCTGATCGTAGGTGCGGTTTTCACGAATGATGACGAACACGTGCTTGATGAGCGACGGATTGCCAATCCTTGCAGGAATTGCAACCGGCTTGGTCTTCTTGCTGCCGCCAAAGGCCCCCTGGATATTCACCTGCAGATCCCAGTGGTTGCCCTGGTACACCTTCTGCGTCATCTGCGCCAGCGCTGCGCTGCCCGGAACCGGAATGATGCTGACGGTGCCCTGGTCCTGATGGGAGTTGAAGCCGCACACTCCATAGGACTTCGAGCAGGTTGCATTCGGGAGCGGCGGTGCCAGCGGTGTGTTGGTGGTGCCGATGCCCTTGTCGTTGGCGACGAGCAACACGTTGTCCACCGCGTCCAGCACAACCGAGCTCGGCCCATAGCCGACCGGGATCATGCCCTTGACGGGCTGCCACGCGTTGGCATGGAGGTCTACTACGGCAATTGCGTTGGCGTTATACAGAGCAACGTAACCGATGCCGTTCGCATTATCGACGGCAATCGTGTTCGGGTTACCACCAGCCGCCTGCGAGCTGGGTGTTCCGATGGGCAGCCCGAGGTTAATCTTGCGCACTTCCTTGTTGGTCGTTGAATCGATTACCGAGATGTTGTCGCTATAAGCATCGGCGACTAACAGGTACTGGCCCCACCACGCCAATCCAGTCGGGTGCAGACCACTGAGCGTAATGGTGCCCTTGACCGAAAACGAGGGCAGGTCCACCACGGAAATAGTCGCGGTGGAGATGGAACCCACCGGATTCACTACAACCGGAGTTCCGTTGGAGTATCCCTGGAAGTCGCTCGCAGTAGCAACCCGTCCAGCCTCGTTGGAGACATAGGCAGTGTGGCCATCGGCCGACATAGCAACGCTGACCGGGATGTTCCCTACGCGGACCTGCTGTCCCAGTACCGGAGGGTTCTGGGTCAGATCAATCTTGGTCAGCGTATTGTTGTTGCCCAGCACGACGTACGCGGTGCTGTTACCCGCCGAGAGCGCGATGCCTTGCGGATAGCCAGTGTACGTGGCGTCTCCAAAGGCCGAAACGGTCTGGCCGCAGGGGATATTGGAGCTGCCCGTGGTTCCGTTAGGGCTGGTGCCCGTGACGTTGCCGTTTAGATCGTTGTACGGGAAGCAGGTGACGGTGGTCAGATAGCCGTTTGTGTCAACAGCCAGGGGGGTGTTGACGCGGGCGAAGTCTGTCAGCGTTCCGTCCGCTTGCACGTTGGCAATGGCAACGTAGCCGGCCGGGACGCTCGGGCCGCCGTATGATGGTCCGTCTTGGCTGAACAGCAGGTATTTGCCGTCCGACGTATAGATGATACCGGTACTGCTGCCGGACTTGAGGCTAAACGGTGCGTAGGTCTGCAGGATCGTGCCAGTCGTTACGTCAAAGACTTGGACGGCTGCTATCTTGGAGCCCATCGTTAGGACGGCGGCGGTGCTATGCCCATTGGCAGCGCCGCTGGTCGCCTTGTTTGGGTTAAGTGCGATGGCCTTGGCGCGGACGCCAGTGCCCGTGCTTTCATTGGCGGCAAGGGTAACTTGCGTGCCGGCGGGGGTGATGATCGCGCCATCACCAAGGACCCACGAGCCGGGACCAAGCGGGCCGGCTGGGTAGGTTGGGAACTGGTTGGACTGGGCGAGCGCCGTCATACCCAGCACTATCGACAGCAGGCCGACGATCATCAGCCTGCTGCCGGTGCGAATGCTAATTCGAGACGACTTCATCTGCATAAAACTGTCTCCTCAAGAAAGAATCTGGCTAGGGGTTGCAGTGAGTAGCTGGGAATAAATTTCCTACTTCGCCAATTTGCGGCGGATCACTCCTCCGAAGCCCGCGAGTGCGCTACCCAGCAGAATTAGGCTGGAAGGCTCCGGCACAGGAGTGGTGATGTTCGCGACGGCAAAATACGGCGTGGTGGGGCTGGTAAGCACGAGTGAGTCGAACGTCCCGGTAAAGCTGATGGTGCCTTCTGCGTTGCCGAAGCCAACAGGAGTCGAGCCGATGACAGTGGTGGATCCCACTGGCGCGCCGGCTAGGTAAGCAGTAAGCACGAAGGGTCCGCTCTGGCCGGCGAGCCCGAAATTCATGTACACGCTAGGCTGGGGCGAGCTGAAAGTGAGGTCCAACGCAGTGCTGGAGGCTCCCCCCGGGCCCGGATCGGCCACGATCTGCCATCCTGAAAAGGAGAAGAAGTTAGTTGTTGTGGCAAACGCGCCGGGATCCGCAGGGCTGCTAAAGGTCGCGGTCAGGCCATTCACGGTGTCGGAAAATGTGGTCGCGGTCCCGGTCGGCAATTCTCCATTGATGAACGTGCTGTTCGCGAATAGCGCAGTGCTGCACAAGAGCAGCACTGCCAGCGCGGCCATTGTGCGACCAAGTTGAGAGTTTCGAGACGAAATCATCTTCATAAAACTGGCTCCTCCAGAAAGGAAATTGTTGGGGTTGGTTTTTGCTTGCGTGACAAAGTGAGGGCGGACAACGAAGCCAGTGTAGTGAGGGAATCCGCACAGACAGATGACGCGAAGATTACATTTTCGTCATCTTTCGGAAGGTGTGTTCACGCCGGTTTCGAGTGCTCTTTATCTGTTGCCGATTTACTAAGATATCTTCGCGGTTTACAGCAACACGCCTGAGCCTGCTAGCCTACCGCTGGATTCCGGCTTGGGGCTGGCGATCCGCCGGTTTCTGAAGAAGCCGGAATAACTGATTCCATCTTGAGGATGGCCTTTGCGGGCCGCCTTTGCTTGGCTGCCGACGACCTGCATATCGAGGCGGCGAAGAAGGGCCGGCAGAAGTCGAAGTACCTTCAGCGCGAGCAGGAAAAGCTCCATGAAGCGACGCTGCGGCTGGGGGACAGTTCTGCACCGGTTCAACGCGATTCGGGCGGCGTCCGGCGGACGGGGAGTTTTTTACAGCTTAAGCGGGGCGCTTCTTACTGACTGGCTGGGACTGACCTGACCGAACTCAGTTGATGCAAATTTGTCTTCCTCGCAACCTGAAGTCACGCACAGGTGGACGCAGGATCATATCGGTGCTTTTCGGCCTGTAAGGCGCGAAGTGCCCCAGAAGTCAGCTACGGACCCGCAACAGGCGCGCCCAAAACTTGTGGGAGATCAGGCCTGATTGCTAACGATAAACGTTAGGTCTCTATCGGGACTGCCCCGGGAGACGAGGCAGTCCCGATAGAGACCTAACGTTTGTCAGGACCTATCGTACGGGCACCCACGGCCACTGATCCAGCACAACTCGTTGCCGAGACGCGCGGGTTCGACGAACAGCTACACGATATGCGAAGGAGCCGCAAGCGCCAACGCTAATAGCTGACGATCAGGAGTCTCGGCAAGGCCGACTCGACGATACACAGTCAGCGCTGGACCGTTGTTGTGGCCTACTTCAACCGTCAACGCTCGGACGCCAACCCTCTCGCAGAAATTCCGGAACTCAACCAAAGCGCCCGTGCTGAGCCCCCTGTTGCGCCAATCTGGCTTCAGGTAGAGATCATCCAGGCAAGCGACAAGACCGCTGTACTCCATCGCGTATTTGAGAGTGAGCACGATGTGTCCAACGTCTTGATGTTCCGCCTGGATAACCCAGACGTACCCCAGGCGATCATCACCGAGGATAGCCTCAAACGCCCCAGCCGCACGCGCACGGTCAAGGTCATAGCCGGCTTCAGCGTAGAATTCAGCCATCAAGTCCACCAGCAAGGGGATGTCGTTAGGACTCGCTCGTCTCATCTCACCATTATCGTATGAGCTGGGCGTAGGCGGCGCTACGGGCCTGTACGGAATTCTATCCAGTGTTCGTGCGTGGGCAAGCCTATCTACTGGCGCACCGCGGATCAGTAACGGGAAGTCGGCACGGCACACCGAACCCGGTTGCAAGTGATTTTGCCCAAGAATGAATGTCATGAAGGGCGTTTAACACGACTAATCTGCTTTGACCGGCGCAACCGCTTCAACCATCACGACTTCAGGGTCATGGCCGCCGGCACATCGACGGTATGGGCGTTTTACGTCAAGTGGCGGCGCCAATGCGGTTGCCGGATGCTGGCCGGTCGGGTCGAGGACTGGCGCGGTATTCCGAAGGTCGAGCCTATCCTATTCAACATATTCTTGAGTGAGAAATCGGAGAATGACCAATACGCCAGGCAACTGCGCTCATCGGCAGGCGTGGCGGTCTTCGTCGGCGAGCGTGCCGACCCAGAAAGCTGGTTCGAAGTCGGCCGCGCTTATGAGCGCTTCGCGCTGGCGGCGACGGCACTCGGCGTGCGTACCGCTCCTGTCAATCAACCGGTCGAAGTCCCAGCCGTGCGTATACAGTTCGCTCAGTGGCTCGGACTGGGTGTAGCGCGGCCCGACTTGGTCGTGCGCTTCGGCCGCGGCCCGCAGCTACCATACTCGTTACGGCGTCCGGTGGCCGAGGTGATCGCATGACTGGAAGCGCGCGACGGCGCCCTACGCGCCCGACCGACGCTGCTCGCTGAGGCGGGGCCCCTCAAAGCAGGTCCTTCACTCGGAGTAGACGAAGACATACGAGGTGTGGTGGAAGATGATCCTAACAGTAATTTTATGGTTGACGTTAATCGTCACCGTCGCGCTCCTATACGGCTCCCATCGCTGGGAATCCGCCACCAAGAAAATGCATGCCAAAATGGAGGCAGCACGACTGCCTGTCGGGAGAAAACGTTTAGCCCCGATGAATTGATTGGCTTGCCTGCACCGGTGCAAAAGTAATTTCGGGCTTCGTTTAGGGACGGGCGACCTATCGTTTCCGGCGTCCACGTTGAACTGTCCGGCACCATCAACATGAGTGCAACCGGGGAAAAATGGAAAAAGTTCACCTCGACGCAGCGGGTCATCGCCCAGCGGCCAGGCTTCGACTGGGAAGGCCGTATCGAGATGATGCCTGGTCTTACCGCGCGTGCATGATGCCTACATCGCCGGTGAAGGCGTTCTTCACGCCACGCTGTTCGGACTGGTGTCTTTGGCGAACCTTCGCGGAACGCCGGAGATAGCGCAGGGGGAGCTAATGCGCTTCCTGGCTGAGGCCGCGTGGTATCCGACGGCACTGCTGCCAAGTCAGGGCGTGCAATGGATAGCGATCGACGACTTCTCAGCCAAGGCAACGTTGAAGGACGGTGAAACCGCACTGACATTGCTTTTTCGCTTCGATGAAAACGGCCTTATCGAATCGGTGCGCGCTGAGGCACGGGGGCGTGCAGTCTCGGGCACAACAATTCCAACCCCGTGGGAAGTTCGATGGAACAACTACAACCTGACCGACGGAATGTGCATCCCAACCGAGGGTGAGGTGGCGTGGCTGCGTCCGGAGGGGGCGAAGCCCTACTTTCGAGGTCGCATCACAAGCCTCCGTTATGAGTTCGCACACTGACCGAAACTGAGCGAATATTGATCCGTCGCTCGAGTATGTAGCGCACTCGTGGCGGAGTTCATCCCGAGCGCGGTGACACTGGTTGGAGCGTGATCCACCAGCCCAGCCCAACACATGTGATCACAGCTCCGAGCAAAAAGTAGAACGGCTGAAGCGGGGGACTGTTCGTATAGCCAACGATGGCGACCTCGACCGTCATCCAGCTCAGCAGAGCTACCCCGACTCCCAACCCAGCAATGGGCGCCAGCGGATGCCGGCGCCACGCCAACTGGGCTGCCACAAGCGGACCGAGCCCGAGGACGCAGAACAGGATTAGTCCCGGCGCGAAGTAGGTTTCGAACGGCGAGCCCTTTAGCGCCGACAGGGGGAGCGGGATAATCTCTCCTCTCGGCCCGAGCATCAAGGCGCCACCTCCACCGAGCGCTCCCACGCTCAGAAAGACTTCAAGGGACACGGCGGCCTTCGCGAATCGCCTCAATGGGCACGTTTTAGGCATGGTATGGATGTAGACACGAGGCGTCCGGGCGCGCAACCTGAAATCCGACCGGGCGCCCGATCAAACTGAACTAGGACTCGAGGATTCCTACCAGACAGGCTTAGTGTACGCGAGCTCACGGTGAACGTACTGTGGATGCGGGCAATATGTCCCTGACAGGTGTATAGACATCGGAGACCTCTCAAGGCCCTGTTTGTCGGCAAACCGCCGACTGAGAGCGAACGACATGCCGTAAGTCACAGGAAAGGGTAGGGCGTTACACATCAAGAGGCGGTGCGAATGCGGTTGCCGGATGCTGGCCGACTTGCCGGTACCGATCTGTAGCGCGACGGATATGGAGTGAGGAACAGACATTTGTCATCGATCTACTGAATTCGAAGTGATTCAAAAAGCGTAGAACGAGATAACGATAAAGGATGGATCGTATCGCCGGGCGTTTCGTCGTACTTCGGCCACGCAACTCGACCGCGAGCGCGAGGTTTATACTAGGGGACGTCTCGGGCGCCCTTGCCCTCGGTCCGTACCGCTGCGGAGGTGGAACATGAACCGGTCCGTCCTGATGAGAGTTATCTGCCTTTCGGCTCTGCTGGTTGTGCTTGGATGCGCGCCTGACGCCGCTTTCGCGCAACGCGGTGGCGGCCATGGTGGCGGCGGGGGATTCCATGGCGGCGGCGTCGCGTATCGCGGCGGTGCAATGGGCCGAGCCTACAGCTCCGGCGGCTGGCGAGGCGGCTCCTCCCGCGCATACTGGGGGAGTTCACGCTCCGGATGGGGATGGGGCTCAAGTGGATGGCGCTCTAGCGGCTGGGGTGGCTGCGGATGGAGCGGATGGAGTGGCTGCGGATGGGGCTGGGGTGGATGCGGCTGGGGTGGATGCGGCTGGGGTGGATGGACCTTTGGACTCAGCTTCGGCTGGGGAAGTCCCTGGCCTGCCAATACTATCGTCGTTGCTCCCGCTCCGGTTTGGGTCGTCACCGTCCCCAATTCAGCGGCTCCCGCGAGCGCTCCGAGCTGGGATCCGCCGCCTGACAACCAATCCAGGCCGAACGTCCAAAACAACCTACCGCCTGCCCCGGCGAGTGCCACTGTGGCACCCAGCGTTTTTTACGCGAACTCCGCGAACATGAGGTACAGATCGCGAGTGGCGTCGCAACGAACGGTGCCTGCAACCCCTGCTATGGGCCACTACCTGAAGGCGAGCTATGCGAAGGAACCGCTTACGCCGCTAACCCCGGAAGCCCAAAACGCCGTTCGGGCGCTGCGTGCTATGCCACCTTACGCCCAAGCGGAGCAACTGAGCCGCTACGGAAGCCTGTCGCCTGAAGAGGTCAAAGTGGTTCGGGCTGTCGTCGGTATGCCTCCCATCTAAGGTTGTGGCCGCCAGGAGTTTGCCTCCGCCGCCTGCAATGAGCTTATGCCTCAAGAAGCGTTCGCCTGCTATCTTTCGTGAAATCAGTTACGTCGCAACGACGCGGTGAGCACGCGGGAATGATGTCTGGCATCGGCTGCACGGAGTTCTCCTTAGCGGCAGCAGACCTCAGGGTTGCATCAGCGGCAGACCTTCGCGAATCCGCTGGGAGAAATCCGGTGCGTCGTCGGCGGCTTGTGCCGCGGCATTGATATGGGAACGCCGCCGGAGTTCGTCAAAAGGCAGTATCGGGGACAGAAAGCCTGCTATGTACAAAGCACGATCGGAGTAGCCGTTCACTAAAAAGCGGATATCAAAGTGCGCGGGCTTGCCAACGATTCTGGCATAGCGGACGATGTTGATGGTGCAACTGTTGCTCAGCAGATGGTAAAACTCCGGCCGATCAGCCAGTTCGTTGATTCGGTCAAGGTAAATCAAGAAAAGGTGGCGGGCATTCTCGGGGGAAGTCACGATCCGGTAAAGGTACACATCCTCGTGCCGGATGTTGGTGCGTAACCGCACCACGTCGCGCTCCGCGCCTACGACGTAGATCAACCCGAATTGCTTAAACATCGAGGCGATCGGCTCGAAACCTCGACCAGGCTCCGGCCTTGCTTCGATGGAGATGCAGACGGGGGGCGCATTGTCGAAATTAAAACTCACGAAGGTATGCGCCACCGGTCCAGGCATCCAGTAGGAAATATAGAAGTCCAGCGAGGTCAGATGGGAAAGCAACACCTCGCGCTCTTCATAGCGCACCGTGAAGTCGTCGGCGGTGCGGTAGTCAAAGTTGCGAACATCCTTGAGTAGAACCCGGTCGCCGTCAATGACGGCGCGTGGCATTACGGCAACATCTGGCCGCCATGGGCCATCATGGGTAGGCTTAACGGACATAAACCAAACGATGACGACGAGAACCAGCCCTGAAAAGACAAGAAGGTTGCGCAGGCTTCGTTTCCACCACAGGGCATAAATTCCAAATGCCAGAAAAGCCAGTGCCAGCACGAGCCGCGACCACGGCCAAGGGAGATTCGACCAATAAATCGCGAGGGTGGTCCAAGCGAGGAGCAGGAATTGGACGAGGAACTTAGGCCCAGTCCACAGCCAACCGAGGGGCCTGACCAGCCACGATGTCGGAGTTGTATTGGAGCGCGATTCAGTTGGCGTCATGGACAAGTGCCAATAATGACTACAGGACTTTCGGGCCGCGTGATTGCCTCGTTTCAATACGGCCAGCGTCCAATTCTAGTACAGGAACAAGAATGTGATATTGAAACGGAAGGCCCGTCGTAGCCGCAATATATTAATCTCGGATTCGCGTCCTCTGAGTGCGCTTCCGCAATCTTCGCATGTTGTGGGGAAGAACATGCGATTCATAGGGAATGATCGTTCGCTGCAAGCGCAATGGAATGCGCCGCCAAAGAGGGAGCGATTGCGGTAACGCCCCCAAAACGCAATGACTGCCGTTGAACAATTATGCCCCCCGATCCCATTTAGAATGTGGTGGGCCATTGCGCTCTTGACTGTCGCTTGTGCCCCGGAGAACCACCATGACCATCATCCGCCCCCTCGGCCCCGTCCGTCTCGCCGCCATCTGCTGTATAGCGGTTTCCACGCTTGTTGCACAATCCTCAGTCCCGGCAGCCGCGACCGGGGCCGCGCCCGCGCTTCCGCCAGCCCTGATCGCCCGAGTGCAAGCGGCCATTGACGCCGACACGCCGCGCCTGGTGGAGATGTTTAAGGATCTGCACCGCAATCCAGAACTGGCGTTCACGGAAACGCGTACCGCCGAAATCGTAGCCCGGGAGTTGAAGGCGCTCGGCTACGAAGTCACAACCGGCATTGGCAAGACCGGCGTAGTTGGTGTGCTACGGAACGGGCCGGGGCCCACCCTGTGGGTGCGCGCAGACATGGATGCCATTCCCGTGCGCGAAGCTACCGACCTGCCCTGGGCCTCGACCCGCACGCAGCAACTCAACGGCGCCGAGGTACCAGTGATGCATGCCTGCGGCCATGACGCCCACGTCGTTTGGATGCTGGCGCTGGCCAAGGCGATGGAGTCGCTCAAGGCCGACTGGTCCGGCACCCTGGTTGTATATGCGCAGCCGGCGGAGGAGCTCATCCAGGGCGCGCAGGCGATGGTCGACGATGGCCTCTGGAAACGCGGCTTTCCCAAGCCCGACTATGCGCTGTCCTCGCACGCGATTCCCGGGCCGGTCGGCAGCGTCGCGAGCGCACCCGGCACACGCATGGCCGGTACGGACGCGCTGGACGTCACCTTTTACGGGGTTGGCGGGCACGGTTCCGCGCCGGAACTGGCGATCGATCCTATCATCATGGCCGCACAGGCCACGCTGGCGTACCAAACCATCATCAGCCGGACGGTTGACCCGCAGGCCGCTGCCGTACTCACCGTTGGCGCGATCGATTCCGGGAACGCCAACAACGTGATTCCCGACAGGGCCACGTTGTTGTTGAGCCTGCGCTGGTTTGACCCTGCCGTGCGCGACCGCATGATCGCGCGCATCGATGAGATCAGTGCCGGCATCTCGCTGGGAGCGGGCATGCCTGCCGACCGCAAGCCGACCCGGGTGATGAAGGGGTCGGCCGGCCCGCTGGTCAACGACGCCGCGCTGGTTATGCGCGTGAACCCCTCGCTGAAAGCGCTGCTGGGAGCGGAGCACGTGCTGCCGCAGTTCCCGGCCGTGATGGGCTCGGAGGACTTCCAGGAGGCCTTCGCGGGAAAGCACGTGCCGTATATCTTCCTGCTCAATGGAGTGGCGCCGCCGGACAAGTTTGCGGCAGCCCGTGCGGAGGGAAAAGCTTTTCCCTACGCGAACCACAATCCCAACTTCTTCGTCGATCTAGCAGCCATTCCGCTCGGCGCCAAGATCAACACCGTGGCGGCCTTGGCGCTGCTCAAGCTTCCGCCCCCGACCGAGGGCTCCGCCGGCGCGCAGCCGAAGTGAGGCCCAGTAGTTCGACCCGTGATCCGGGAAAAGTGCCGGGCTGCAATTGTGCAGCGCTCAGCTTGAATCGGGCCATCTTCTCGTCGCTCACCTGGGATGGAACCCTTCGCGCGGACCAAAACGCAATCACAACCTTTCCCCTCGCATGGCACAGACCGCAATCACTGAGCCCCTTGTAAAACGGATGGGTCCATCTATATTCCCCGGCATTTGATCCACGTAGAATGTAGGTTCTCCGGGCCGGCTATTTGGAAGCGAGTCACTTGGACGTATTGTCGGCATTTCGTACAAGTGGCTTTCGGGTCTCAACGGCTCATCTGAAGAAAACGGCGGACCATGATGACAATATTCAGCTCTCCTCAGTTCACGCGAATCCCTGTCATCAACTGAGTCAACCTCCGAATAGCCCGAGGTACGACCGTGCTAGATCAATGTAGCGAGAGATGGTCCTTTTCGTACACACCAGTCGCGCGATTTCCATCCGGTCAAAGTCAGCGACACAGCACTACGAGTATTACTTGCGGTAGCGTTGGTTCAATTGCTGGAAGCGCGGGGCCTTGCGCAGCGCAGCAAAGTAAGGGCTGTTGTCGAGGGCGGCGAAATCCGAAAACCCGGCTTGAAATGCCTTCTGCATGGTCTCAAGCGCCTTCGCGCGGTCGCCTCTTGCGGCGTAGGTTGCGCCCAGCCAATAGTAGTTGATGCCGGAGGGTCGGAGATCCGCCATCATGGCCTTCAACGCTTTGTCGTACTCACCCTTAGCCAGGTACACCTGGCCGATACCAAGATCAGCGCTGCTGGCGCGGGGGGCTATCTGCCGCATTTGCTCGAATGCGGCAAGCGCCTCATCGTAGCGTTTTTGAAGCAGCAAAGCGCATCCCAAATGATAATAGGCAGGATATAGAGAAGTCTGCAGGCGTATGGCTTTTCGCGCCGCGGCTTCCGCTCCGACAGCATCCGGCGGCTGCTGGTAGCCGAGTGCCCAGGAAAGTTGATCGGAG
>Ga0208478_1000506_pt1 | contig 13508 bp, 11 predicted proteins | sample NGESurdeep072012_5_FD_184462 | JGI IMG/M metagenome (GOLD analysis project Ga0208478, IMG submission 184462) | Arctic peat soil microbial communities from Barrow, Alaska - NGEE Surface sample 415-2 deep-072012 (SPAdes) | ecosystem: Environmental > Terrestrial > Soil > Wetlands > Peat ... | reverse complement strand
GCGGGGATGGCAGTGGTCGATGAACGGCGTCCAGGAGCGGCGGTGCGGTCCGCGCCGGCGACCACGTTCGACCTGCAGCCGCCGCAGGATCTCGCTGCCGAGCAGTCGGTGGTGCTGGGCGCGGGATGTTGATGTCCAAGGACGCCATCGCCGATGTGTGTCGGCCGTCCCCGACCTGATTGACGAAGCTATCGACTTCGTCGCCCCCACGGTCAGCTCGGTCATGTAGCCGAGCAAACGTCAATTTGCGCCAGGTCGTTGGGCGTGGTCACACACCAGTGGAATAGCGCCGCAGATGTAACACGCAGGATGACGCCCTCTATCCTGGCACCGGATCGACCGGCTCCGGGTCAAGCTCGTGCCTGGCCAGCCCCCGGAAATCGGCCCCGTCCCGGATGACGATGCCGTCGGTGAAGTCCGCCACGTTGAAGGTGACGCACCGCCGGAGTGGTGGCGCGTTGCTGAAGTTGCCGCCGTCCAAGGTGGCGGAACCAAGTCGAGGTCGTGGCGCTACTGCTGCCGTGGTGCCGAGGTGGCCGGCGATGTGCTGCTGATGGTGAGCCGGACCCGCGGTGGTTGGGCAGGTGTTGGTTGGTGCGGGTTTCCCAGTCCGCTGGTCGTTGTCAGCGGGGGCAGGGCGCGTTCGACGGCGATCGCGTTTGAGCAGCCCCGCGGACGGGTCGGAGGGCAGCCGCAAGCACGCGCGCACGGGACGTCGATGCACTGCTGCCGGTGCTGGTCCGAGCCGTCGCCCGAGAGCGGCCATCGCGTACACCCGGCGAAGCGTGCGGCGGCGGTGTCGGCGCCGAGCTGCGCAAGCGGCAGCGTCGTCAAACCGGCCAAGCTCGGCGTTGCGTTGCCGGCGGCAGGCGACGAACAGCGCGAATGCAGCACCCAGGCCGGCGATCACGGTCAGCACAATCCGGTTGGTGTCCTGGCCGGGAGAGCTTTCGTCCAGCGCGCCGATCTGCCAGGGCCAGTCCCCGCGGAGCAGCCGGGCGAACAGCGTCCACACACCACCCCAGCGACCACCAGCCCGCTAGAGTCAGCGCGACCGCGGGTAGCAGCCTGATCCGGCGCACGGCCAGCGCGGCCCGCCGCGAGGTCCTTTCTTGTCCCCATCGGGATGGTTGTCGCAGGCAGGGCTTGCGCCGCGGCGAATGGCCCGAGCCGTGCCGAGCCTGGCCGGCACTCAGCGCAGGGTGACCTGCCGGCCCAGGATGCCGTCACGGGCGCGGCGTTCGGCGTCGTTCAGCGGAGCATCGGACAGGAGGGCCTGTTGGAGCCGGCCCGCGAACGCCAGCGCCGGCGCGTCCCACTCCGTCGGGTGCGCCTCGTGGTCCAGGTCCCACACCGGCACCAGCCGACCGTGGGCCCGGAACGACCCGACGTACCGCGATCCTTCGCCGAGGCCGAGCTCGCCGGCGACGGCCAACCGGGCGAGGGCAGCCATCAGTGGCTGCTCATCCTCGGGACGCACCCAGCGCAGGTGCGCACGGTCGCGGGCGTCCACCCAGTAGGCACCGGGTAACCCGGCGACCCTGGAGGTCGGCGTGATCGCCGAGTTCGCCCGTTCCAGGGACAACGCCACCTCACTGCCCGGTACTGCCTCCTCCTCGAGCCACCAGGAGAAGTCCGGATGCACGATCACCTCGAGCGGCTCATCGACGACCATGTCGCCGAGCCGCGGGCCGACGCTGGCCCGTCCGACCACGGACAGCACGGTCGACGGTTCGGCGGCCAGCGCCCACTCCAGTGCCGCCGCGAGGTCTCGGGAAAGATCACCCGAATGGGTCTGCACCTGCATGCCCAGCAGCACCGATCCGTCGGATCGGGTCAGCGCCGCCGCAGCGCCGGGGAGCACGCTGGCCAGGGTGACCGACCGGTCTGCGACATCGGTGGCAGTCGGCAGCAACGTCAGCGGCGCCGATGCGGACGGGACGAACTCCCGCAGCGCGATCAGCTCGGTTTCCGCAGCCAGACCGGCGAACGGCCGCGTGATGATCATGTCGGCGGCGTCGGCGGCCCCGTGGCAGGCCTTGTACCGCTTGCCCGATCCGCACGGGCAGGGCCGGCGCGGGTTCTCGGTGGACTCATCTGCGGTCGACGCTGTCGACGTTGTCAACGTCCCGGACGCCCGTCGTTGGGTCTTCTTGGACACCGGGCCACGGTAGCCGACCTGCCGGGTGAGTTGGTCCACGCGCGGTTCGGCGGTCGACCGCGGCCGCCGCTCGGGTCAGCCCGCGGTCGCACCGCCACCGGGCAGAGACGAGGCAGGCAGAGACCCGACGGGCCCGGACGCGACGGGCCCAGACGAGACGGATGGGGCGGGCACGGCTGGCGACGAGACCGGGCCTCCCGTCGGGGGCAGCGGCCGGGTCGGGGCGGGTGCCTGCACGACCCATCTGGTCGGACGCAACCGCGGACCGTCGATCAACCGGGCGAACCGGCGCAGCACCAAGGCGCCCAGCCCGGCCACCGCCGCCGCCGAAACGTCGACGGCGATGTGCAATTCGACCGTGTCGGCGATGGCCTGCAGGCTGCCACCCAGCCCGCGACCAAGGGTCACCACCACCAGCACGGCGTTGACGACCCAGGTGGACCACCACAGCAGCACCAGTCGGCAGCCTGCCGCCCGTGGCCTGGAGTCGTCGCTCGGGCCAAGCAAGGTGTCGATCTCGACCAGGATCTGCCCGGCGCCGTAGACGTTCCATCCCGGCACCAGGAGTCTGGCCGCCACCGCGCCCGCGCTCCGCGACGGGGCTCGTCCGGCCGCCACCGCGGCCCAGCGGTGGGTGCGGATCAGCGCCGTCACCGCGATCGCGACGGTCAGGATCGCGAAGGCCAGCACTGCCAGGCTCGAGGCCGCGACCAGAGCATCGCTGGTGGTCACCTCGGTGGCGGACAGCACCTTGGTCCGTCCGTCGATCATCAGCAGGAACCGCCAGAGTTCCGCTCCCGCCGCCACCAGCGCCGCCGCTGCGGTCAGCCAGCCCAACCAGGCCGCGCGCCGCAACTGCGGCGACGGCGCCGGACCGGCCGGGTCGGGCCCGGTCGGAGCCGGACGCCAGACCACCGCCGGGAACCCCCACCGCGGATGACCGAAGCGGTAGGACGGGGTTTCCCCCGGCGTTGCCGGGGATGCGGGCCTATCGCGCGCCGGTCGGGACACACCGGGCGGCGGATGCGCGATCCACCGGTGCAGCGGCAGGACGGCACCGCAGGCAACGCAGGTGAAGTGCCCGGGCGGCACGGGCGGCTGGACGAGATGGCAGCGCAGGCACCGGACGCCCTGCACGGGCGACCGCCGCGCGGCGGCGTACGGCTGCGGCGGTGGTGGATAGCTCACCAGGTCCCCCCTCGACCGGCCGGTGCCCATTTCCTGCCGTCGAACGCCGACAGCGACCGTGTCATCGCCGGAATACTCAGATCACCTGGGGCGCGGCGTCGCGCTCCGCCTCCAGTGGCCGCCCGCTCGCCGCCCACACCGACATGCCGCCGGCGACGTTCACCGACTCCCAGCCTTGTGAGTTCAGGTACGCCGTCACCCGGGCCGACCGGCCACCCGATCGGCAGATGACGTACACCGGGTCGCCGTCCGGCACCTGGTCAAGGCGCTCGGCGAGGGTGGTCATCGGCACGTGAACGGCGCCAGGAGCGTGTCCGGCCGTCCATTCGTCGTCTTCCCGGACATCGAGCAACACGGCGTCGACCGGTACCTCTGCGACTGTCACTTCGGGGATCTGCGGGGTACTCACTCCGCCATCCTTCCACCGACCGTCACCGGGACGCCCCGATCCGACGGCGGCACCCCCGCGGACGCCGCTCAGCTGCACCGAAGTGCTAACACGGCCGATGCAAACAGGACGGCAACATCGGCCAGGATGACGCGAGCGTTGTCAGCGAACCGTGCGCCGGCGTAGCCACCCCGTCGGCCGGGTGAAGGAGTGATCATCATCGACACCTACGACCTCGCCGTCATCGGCTCCGTCCGGCCGGTCAGAAGGCGGCCATCGCGGCGGCCAGGCTGGGGTACCGGGCCGCGATCGTCGACCGCGGCGACATGATGGGCGGTGTTTGCATCAACACCGGGACCATCCCGTCCAAGACCTTCCGCGAGGCGGTGCTGTACCTGACCGGGCTGAATCAGCGCGAGCTCTACGGCCAGGCCTACCGGGTCAAGCAGGACATCACCATCTCCGACGTCTCCTCCCGGATCCACCATGTGGTGGCCCGCGAGATCGACGTGGTCCGCAATCAGCTGTCGCGCAACCACGTCGCCACCGACACGAATCGAAAGCCGCCGCCGCGAGCAGCTACCGTTTCGGACGGAGTCCCACGGATCTCGGCCTGCCACCCGAGTGGCTCCCGCTGCCCCGCCGGATCCGCACCGTCGAAAGGAAGTCGTTCGTGTCGACGTTCAACGTGCTGGTGGTGTGCACGGCCAACCACTGCCGGTCGCCGATCGCCGAGCAACTGCTCACGGCCGCCGTCGCGGAGCAGTTCGGTGACGACAACTCCTGGAACATCAGCTCCGCGGGCACTGACGTCGACCGGATCCGCCCGCTGCACATATTCGCCGACGAGGTATTGCGCGAGCGCGGGGTGCTGGTCCCCGGTCATCGGGCGGTCCAGGTCACCCGGGAACAGATCCTGGAGGCGGACTTGATCCTTGCGGCCGCACGCCAGCACCGCGCGGCGGTGGTCACGATGGCCCCTCCAGCCCTGGGCCGGACCTTCACGATCAGGCAGTTCGCCAGGCTCGTCGACCAGATCGAGCCGATCACCGCCGCCGACTCGGTGGAGTTGGGCCTGCAACTCGTCGAGGACGCCAAGTTGGCTCGGGGCATGATGCAGCCCGTCCCGGTCGAGCAGGACGATGTGGCCGACCCGATGGGACGTCCGCTCACCGTGTTCCGCGAGTGTGCGGATCAGCTCGACGACGCGGTCCGGCGAATCCTGCGGCCGTTGCATCTGTCGGCATCGATCAACGGCTGACCGCGATCCCACGCCCCCTTTGGGCGAAGTCTCGCGAACGCGGCAACCGAGCCCCGCTCGGCCGCGGACCCCGCAGGCGCGGCTTGCGACACCCGGATGTCCGAATGGTCACCGACGCCACGATTCCCGATTCCTGGGCGGCGGTCGGTGCCAGGTCCGTGCACGTCAGTGCCGGGTCAATTCTGGACCGGGGAACACGGTTGGTAGGGATCGACGGAAACCTCCCACGGCCTGACCCCGGGGGTCAGCATCAGGCCCGGGGTCACCTCGGCCGACGGGTCGCCGCCGGACGGTGCCAGGACCGTGAAGGTCACCACGGTGGAACTACCCGGGTTCATCGCGATCGTCGCCGTGCCGACCTCCCGCAGGTGGTCCTGACCACGGCTGATGCCAATGTCCTCGCCGTCCTGGGTCGCCCCGACCACGCCGCCGCCGAGCGGGGCGAAGGCCAGCACGTTCGTCTTCAATGTGTACGGCTGACCGTCCGGAATCGCCCCGGTGACATAGGAGGGCAGCCCGGACGACGGGGCGTCGTAATGCAACGTCACCGCGACGTCCAGCTCGCGTCGGCCGTCGGCGCGGCACTGGCCCTGCGTCACCTTGACCTCGTTGCTGAGGTAATAGCCGAGTTTCGCCCCGGTGCCGTCGTTGAGGAACACCCCGATGCTCGGGGATTCGGGGTTCTCGTCGAGGCCGCCGGCCAGGTTCGTCTGAGCGAGGTCGGCCTGCTCCGTCGCGTTCGTGCTGTACATCAGGATCCGGCGCTCGGCCGCGGCCTGGCGCAGCCCGTCGAGAACGACGACGCTATCGCCCCTTCCGGACATGACCTCGGAGAATGCCATGCCCGTTCCGCGGGCCAGGAAATCGTCCCGGGCGCTCTGGTCCTTCTCGTCGAACTGCTTGTACGCGGTGGACAGCAAAGTGGGCACCACGTTGTCGGTGGTGATGGTGAAGCCCTGGCCGATGTCGATGGGGGCGGTGCCCTTGAGGGCGTAGGACAGCGCGACCGGGTCAATGGACATCACGCCGTCCACGGTCGTACCGGTACGCAGCCGGTACATCTCGGCAAACAGCGGCGCGGCGGTGGCGAAATCGGGGGTGAAATTGACGTCCTGCGGGTATTGAGCCATCAACTCGCTGTAGAGATGCTTCTGGTTCTCGGTGAGTTCGGCCACCGGCGGATCGAAGAATCCCAGAGTCCGCCAGCCCGCGCCCTGCTGCAAAATGGTGACCTTTCCCTGGTCCGCTTGGATCAGCGCGAAGGAGCCGAAGATTCCGCCGGTGGCGCGCGGCTCGGCCAGGTTCTGGAAAACCATCAGATAGGTCCTCGGCCCGTCCGCACCGAGCATCGGCGGCACCAGGCGCGCGATTCGTGCACCCGGCCCGGTGATGTCCGCGGCCGCATCCAGCTTGCCGGACAGGCTGTCCACCGCATCGCCGACCGGTCCGATGACGTTCGATCGGTCGATCGCGGCCAGCCGTTCTCCGGCCTGATTCACCGCCGCGTCGGCGTTCTGCAGCAACGGGGAGATCCGCTGCAGCGGTTCCACGTCGATGGTGCCGCCCTTGGGGGCAAATTCGCTGGGCTGCAGGGTGGTCGCGATCTGCACCAGCGACGGCATCACGTTCTGTGCCAGCGAATCCACCGTCAGGGTGACCTGACGAATGGCGTCGAGATTGGTCCCGACGACCGGAATCACCGTGGCGACGCGATAGAACGGGTCGTTGACCGCGGAAACGGCACTGTCGGTTTCCGCCTGGAGTTCGTCGACGGTCTCCGAGGTCGCGGCCGGGTCGGCCTTGGTGATGTCGCGGACCTCGTCCTGCAGGGTGCTCACCGCCGCCGATGCATTCTGCAGATGGGAGTAGGCCTGATAGGTACGAAACGTCACCCAGAGAATTCCCAGAACCACTGCACCGGCGCCGAGCAGCACGGCCCGGGTCGTCCTCCTCCGGCGCTTCGTGCGCGCCCGCGCCGCTCGCTCGGCGCGCTCTTCGGCACTGATCGTTCGCGGCTCGCGATAGCTGACCTTGGGCGGTGGCGGTACGTAGGTGGACAACTGGAAGCGGTGGTCGTCGCTCACCCGGCGCGAGGATGGCGGCGCTGAGCGCAGACCGCGGGTGAGAGGTCGGCTCGGCGGCGCAACATCCTCCGCGGTTGATTCCGCCGGTCGATCGGCGTCCTGATGCTCCGGACGCGGCGCGGGTCCCTCCCCCTCGGCGTCCGTCATCCGACGCCTCCTTCCACGTTCACTGAGCGTGACGCTACCTTAAGGCAGCGTGGTATTCGTGTGAACGAATCCCCCCGATTTCCATCCTATTTCACCAGACGCGACCGTCTGCGATCAGCCAGCAATCGCCCACCCGTTTGGCACGTCGGACAGTATTGAAAGGAACGGTCCGCGAAGGACACCTCGGCGATGGCGTCACCGCAGACCGGGCAGGGCAGACCGGTCCGGGCGTGCACCCGCAGCCCGGTCCGCTTCTCCCCCTTCAGCCGCGCCGCCTCCGCTCCGACCGACCGCGCAACGGCGCCGTCGAGAACCTCCGACATGGCCAGCGCCAGCCGATCGAGCTCGTCGGGTCCCAGCGACCGGGCAGTTGCGAACGGGGACAGCTTGGCCATGTGCAGAATCTCATCGGAGTAGGCGTTGCCGATCCCGGCGAGCACCGTCTGGTCCGTGATCACCGTCTTGATCCGGCCGGGGCGGGACGCGAGCGCGGCGGCCAGCCCGTCCCGATCCAGCTCCAACGCATCGGGACCGAGCCGGGCGACACCGGGGACCGCCTGCGGGTCGACCACAAGGGCGGCGGCGACGGACTTCTTCGTCCCGGCCTCGGTGATGTCGAAGCCACCGCCCTGCTCCAAGCGGATCCGCATGGCGATCGGCCCGCCCATCTTGACCGGCGTGACCGACAGCGAGTCGGACCACCGCAACCAGCCTGCCCTGGCCAGGTGGAACAGCAGGTGCAGGTCCTGCTGGGGGCCCGCCCCCTCCGGGCCGGCTGCCGTGACGACGTCCAGGAACTTGCCGTGCCGCCCGACGCCGGTGACCACCCTGCCGACCAGCGCGGACGTCGGGGGGTCGTACGTGGTCATCACGTTCAACGAGGCGACGGTGACGGCGGCGATGTGCTGGCCGGTCGCATGATCGGTCAGGAAGGCCGCCAATGCGGCGACCTCGGGCAGTTCCGGCATCCGACCAGTGTGCCCTGCCGACCGGCCTGCCCGAAATGTGGACATTGGTGATCGGGGGCGGAGCGCCGGGCGGCGGTGCGCGCGGTGTCACACACTTGTCGGTATGAGTCAGCAGCCTGCCAGGGCCGACGTCACCCTCCCTATCACCCTCCTTCCTCTATCGCTGATGATCACTCAGTGGTCCTCTTTGCGGATTTCTCGGCTGGCCGCGCGATGACCGCGGGGCGCCGACAACCACGTGTCGCCGTGATCGGCGCGGGATCATGGGGGACCACCGTCGCCTCGATCGTGGCGCGCACATCGCCGACGCAGATCTGGGCCCGGTCCTCCGAGGTGGCCGAGGAGATCACCACCCAGCACCGGAACAACCGCTACCTGCTCGACTTCCCACTGACCGAATCGCTCACCGCGACCGACGACCTGGCCGCGGCCGTGGAGCCCGCGGACATCATCATCATGGCGGTGCCCTCCCACGGGTTCCGCTCGGTGCTCACCGAACTCGCGCCGCACCTTCGGCCCTGGACGCCGGTGGTCAGCCTGGTGAAGGGCCTGGAACAGGTCACCCACTTGCGGATGACCGAGATCGTGGACGAAGTACTGCCCGGTCACCCCGCGGGTGTGCTGGCCGGCCCGAACATCGCCCGCGAGGTGGTGGCCGGGTATGCGGCCGCCGCCGTGATCGCGATGCCCGACCTGCACCTGGCCGCGCAACTCGGAGAACTGTTCCGCACCACCCGTTTTCGCATATATTCCTCGTCCGATGTGGTCGGCGTGGAGATTGCCGGTGCGTTGAAGAATGTGTTCGCCATCGCGGTCGGCATGGGTGACGGGGTGGGCAGCGGTGACAACACCAGGGCGATGGTGATCACCCGGTCATTGCGGGAGATGAGCAAACTCGGCGAGAAGCTGGGTGGCGATCGGGACACCTTCGCCGGCTTGGCCGGGATGGGTGACCTGGTGGTGACCTGCACCAGCCCGCACAGTCGCAACCGGCACGTCGGGGAGGAACTGGGTCGCGGGGTGCCGATCGGACAAGTGCTGGCCGGGATGAAGCAGGTTGCCGAGGGCGTCAAGACCGCGTCGGCGGTGATGAAACTGGCCACCGGGGCGGGTGTGACGATGCCGATCGCGCGCGAGGTCGACGCGGTCGTCAATCACGGCTGCAGCCCGGTCGACGCCTACCGCGGCCTGCTGGCCATCGCACCTGGTCACGAGGTGCACGGCGACAGCTGGTAACCAGGCGGTCGACGAAGCGCTGGGCGACCGGCGGTGCGGTTGTGGCGGCGGTGCGGCGGGGACCGCTGGGAGCGGCGTGATCTCCACGGCCGGTGCGGTAGCTGCGGCCTCCTACGACACCGCCGTCCGCAATTGCTCCGGGAAATCCTCATCCATTCAGCTGCCGAGGACGGTATGAACGTCGGTGACCGCAGTCGGCCACCCGTGTCCGCCCAGGCCCTCTCGGCGGTGGGCGGCGCGGTCCTACGGAAGCAACAGACTCGATCACCCAGGCCACGAACCTTCCAAAGATCACGCGGCCGCGGTCCTGCGATACCAGCGCCATCGATCACAATGATTTCGACCTGCGATACCAGCGCCATCGATCACAATGATTTCGACCTGCGATTTCGACCTGCGATTTCGACCTGCGAAATCAACCAGCGAGTTCGATCAGCACTCGATAGCACCGATCGGACCCACCCGCGAGGGACCTGGCTCCGAACCTTGTTCACGAGTGCGAGTCGCGAAGATGACAGTGAAGCAAACAGAGAAGCAGACAGCGCCGGAGAGGATGCACCACCATGGCATTGCTCAGCCCGACCCGTCCGCGCTCGATTCCGCGGCCATCGGCCGGTGTCTGGCCCGGATTGTTCGACGTTCCCAGAGTCCCGGTTCACACCGCCATTGCGCGCCGGCTGGCCAGGGCCGCGTTCTCCTCGCTGCCGATCACGTTGTCCTTCCCGGACGGCCGGCGATGGGGAACCGGAGGCCCCCGGCTGGACATCGTTCGGCCGGAGGCGTTCTTCGCCAGGCTCGGGGCCGACGGTTTGATCGGGTTCGGAGAGGCATGGATGACGGGCGACCTGACCGCTGGTGGTTGGACGGTCCCGACGCCGTTCGACCGGGCGCCGCGGTCGATCGGTGCCCGGGTGGCGACCGAAGATCCCGAGAACATCAACGCAGCCACCGACGAGCTCGCCGCGGTACTGACGATCATGGCGCAGCGGATGTCGGTGCTGGTACCGCGATCGATGCAAAGACTCCGGCATGCCTGGCAGACCCGGCCGCCGAGCACCGAGGAGAACACGCCGACCGGTGCCAGGGAGAACATCCACCGGCACTACGACCTGTCCAACGACCTGTTCGAGCTGTTCCTGGACCCGACCCTGACCTATTCCGCTGCCTGGTTCGAACCGGGTGACGACCTGCAGACCGCGCAGTTGCGCAAGATCGACGGGATCCTGGATCTGGCCAGGGTGGGGCCGGGCATGCGGGTGCTGGAGATCGGCTCCGGGTGGGGCGGGCTGGCCATCAGGGCGGCGGCGGAGCGCGGCGCGCATGTCACCACCCTCACCCTGTCCGAACAGCAGAAGGAACTCGCGGACAAGCGGATCGCGGCCGCGGGTCTGTCCCACCGGATCGATGTCCTGCTGGAGGATTACCGGCACCACGCCAACCGGGAGCCGGGAGCGTACGACGCCATCGTCAGCGTGGAGATGATCGAGGCCGTCGGCGAACGGTACTGGCCGGACTACTTCACCGCGGTCGACCGGATGCTGGCCGAGGGCGGCCGGATGAGCCTGCAGTCGATCACCATGGCGCACGAGCGGTTGCTCGCCACCCGGAACGGCTACACCTGGGTCCACAAGTACGTCTTTCCCGGTGGCATGCTGCCCTCGATGACCGCGATCGACCAGGTGGTCAAGACCCGCACGCCGCTGCGGATCCAGGAGACCCGCCGGCTCGGCCCTTCCTACGTGCCCACCCTGCGGCAGTGGCGCCACCGGTTCAACGAGAAGCTCAGCGAGGTTCGCGCGCTCGGATTCGACGAGACCTTCATCCGGATGTGGAACTTCTACCTGGCGTATTCGGAGGCGGGGTTCGCGGCGGAGTACCTGGACGACTGGCAGATCGGGCTGGGTCGCGGCTGACGCAGCGGACGATCAACGGCGGACGATCAGCGCCACGACGGGCCCGCGTGGGGCGCAGCATCGCCAGATGGCCACGCCGTGCCGCCGGCCGCTACCGCCCTGACTGCATTCACCAGTTCGTTCGGCGGACCGCCTTTGAGCAGGTAGCCGACGGCGCCCGCCTGCATCGCCTCGCGCAGGCTGCCCCGGGTCAGCGAGCCCGTCAGCATGACCACCCGCACTGACGGGTGGCAGGCGAGCAGGTCCCGGGTCGCTTCCATCCCCGACTTCGCCGGCATCCGGACATCCATCAGCACCACGTGCGGCAGCACAGAGGACGCCGTGTTCGGAACCTGTGTCCCGTCCTCGCATTCACCGACGACCTGGATGTCGTCGGCGCCATTGAATACGCCGAGCACCCCGGCCCGGACAAGGGGGTGGTCGTCGACGATCAGGACGCGGATCACGTCCGGCTCACCGGGAGAAGGAGTCATCAGTGCAACGATGGCGGGCCGCCGCCGTCTTGGCGACCCCCACTTTGTGGTGTCCTTCCGTGACCGCCAGTGACGCCGACGCGGCCGGCCCGCGGCCCAGCAATCCACCGGGACCTCCCACGCAACTGAAACATCCTGTTGCCCTTCATATTTGACCCCCCGAGAGCACGCGGGAACAGCCGCGCACGGGGCCTGTCCTTGCCGGTGGTCATAGGGGAAACTCTGGGGTCGGTCGATTCCGGGTGGGCCGCCCGTCGATCCCGCCGCGCTCGCGTACGGCTACGCGGTGATCGACAGCACGACCGCAATGCCCACGGTCGCGCCCATCAGCAGCAGCTCGCCGGCCGCCAGCCGGAGCAGTGGCCGCAAACACCCGGTGCGCACCGCCGGGACGGTCCGCCGGCGATGCCAGTAACCCACGCTCGCGAGCAGAACCAGCGCCACCGTTTTCGCGACGATGAGCTGGCCGCGGTCGGTGCCCAGCAGTGCGGCCCAACCGTCGAGCATCACCGCAATTGCCAGGACGCCCGAAACTCCCACCGCGAGCGCACATACCAGCGCGGCCGCGCTGAATCTCGGTACTGCGACACGCACGTCGTCGGGAAACCCCCGCAAGTGCGCCACCAGTGTCAGCAAGCCGCCGATCCAGATCGCCGCACCGACCAGGTGCAACCCCAGCGCGACCATTGCCACTCCGGGCGACGGGTGGTATCCGGCGTGACCGGTCAGTGCGCTGGGTAGCAGGCCGCGGCGCTGATGACCAGCGGCACTCATGGCGGCGCTGCCGGACAACCGCGCTCCGAACAGCGCCACCGCCAGCGCCACCCAGAGGGTGGCACATTCGGCCAGCACCCGGTCGGTCCCGGACACCGCGACCACGGCGTCGGCGTGGCCGAGCAGGTCGCCGAGTCCTGTCCCGATCACATCAGACAAGGTGAAGGCGATCCAGGCGAGAGTGCTCCCCGCCCAGAGCCACGCCCACCGGACGGTGATCGCCGCCAGGTGCGCCCTGGCTGGCTCGGTCACGCGGGAAAGCGACACGGCACGCAGGAAGATCAGTCCGACGACCGCAACTCCGGCCATCTCGTGGACGAATTGCGTCACCGGCAGGCCCATGGCGGTCAACGCACCGATCGGGCAATCCCAACGGCGCAAGGGTGGTAGCGGGTGCCGGTCCACCATCGGGCGATGACAATGGCCGCGAGCCCGGCGAGGAAGAGGGCCGCCAGCACGGCTACGGTGCCAGGTGCACGAGCCACCGGCGCCTTGCGTTCGACGCGTGGGGCGAGTTCGACCATGACGGTCACCTCCGGGTGGACACGGGCAAGCGGCTGGAGTTCTGCGGAAAGTCAAGCGCGACAAGCAGTGTCATTGTGCCGGCCCGGGTGACCGGGTTCAGCTCTGGCAGATGGAGCCGATCCGCAGCAACAGCCGGCCCTCGATATCGGCAGTGCGAATCGGGCCGTACGCCCGCGAATCAATGGACGTCTCTCGGTGATCGCCGATGACGAAGACCGTGCCGACGGGCACCGTAACGGGGCCGAAGTAGACGCCATCGATGCTGGCGTGGTCGACGTAGGGCTTACATCGGCGCCGCCGGCGAAGTGACCGGCCGGTAGGAACGCGACAGGGACGCGTTCAGGAATCGGAACCGTCAGACGCGCTTCTTGACCTTCATCACCGGCCACG
>Ga0208478_1000505_pt1 | contig 13526 bp, 14 predicted proteins | sample NGESurdeep072012_5_FD_184462 | JGI IMG/M metagenome (GOLD analysis project Ga0208478, IMG submission 184462) | Arctic peat soil microbial communities from Barrow, Alaska - NGEE Surface sample 415-2 deep-072012 (SPAdes) | ecosystem: Environmental > Terrestrial > Soil > Wetlands > Peat ... | reverse complement strand
TCTATTTGGTGCGCGAAAAGAACTTCGACGCCGCGCGTCTGGAAGCGTTGGTCGATCACCACTCCGGCCTACTCGGAATTTCCGGAATCGATAGCGACATGCGTCGGCTGCATGAATTATCTCCATCCAACGCAGATGCACGGCTGGCAATCGAAATGTTCTGTTACTCAATCCGCAAACAGGTGGCGGCCATGATCGTTGCGCTCGATGCGGTGGATCTGCTGGTCTTTACCGGTGGGATCGGAGAAAACGATGCAAAGGTGAGGGCCGAGATCTGCGGCGGTCTCTCGTGGCTTGGTATCAGCCTCGATACAACACGAAATCGATCTTTGGAAGACCCCATCAGCAATCCAACGTCGCGTTGTTCGGTCCGAGTGCTCCCCTCGGAAGAAGACGCGCAGGTCGCCACTCATACCTGGGAACTAGCCTCTGGTATTTCGTGATTCGACGCGGGTCATCAACGCCCTGGTGGGGTGTAAGCCATAAGATTTATAAGCCTCCAGTTCAAGACGACATAATTTCTGGAATCGATGGCTACAAAAATCCTCGTCATCTTCAAGATCGCCTTGTCGCTGGAACTAACTGAGGTCTCTCGGAGCGGTGGGATTGGCAGGTCGGATGGCTTTTTTGCTCAAGCAAAACTCGGCGTTGTACGAGTATCGTCAAGGCGCCAGCTCAAAGCTCAAAAACTTGATTTGGCCCTGGCATATCGACGCGAGTGTCGGCAAGATGTGCCGCAAACTGCTTCATGGCGTCTTCTTCACCGTGAACAAGGAACGTACGTTTCGCGCTAGTTTTCTTTTGCCAAGCAAGCAGCTCCGCCTGGTCGGCATGGGCGGAGAAACCATTAATGGTGTAGATTCGAGCCCGAACCGGAATATTCTCACCAAAAATGTTCACCTGTTTCTCACCATCGATAATACGGCGCGCGAGAGTCCCAATGGCTGCATAGCCGACGAACACGATGCTCGAATCCGCACGACCGAGATTGTGCTGGAGGTGATGGCGCACGCGACCGCCGGTGCACATGCCAGCGCCAGCCATAATAATGGCCCCGCCATGGATGTTGTTTATCGCAATGGATTCGGCGGTCTCCCGCGTGAAATGCAATCCTGGTAAGGCAAAAGGGTCGTGTCCTTCTTGAAACAACTTGGCGGTCGCTGGCTCAAGGCACTCCGGATGGCGTCGAAAGATCTCCGTGGCTGATATAGCCATCGGTGAATCCAGAAACACTTGTGTCGATTTCTTGAGCTGACCTTGAGTGACGCCCTCACTCAAGACATGGAGCAGTTCCTGTGCGCGCTCCAGAGCGAAGGTCGGAATGATGACGTTTCCTCCGCGTCTGAAAGTATCGTTTATCGCTCCATAAAACTCATCGATGGATGGGCCCAATTGCTTGTGCAATCGGTCCCCGTATGTAGTTTCCATCACGACGTTTTCGGCGTGTGGCGGTTGCGCGGGGCTGCGCAGCAGGAGGCCCCCAGCTTTGCCCAGGTCGCCCGAAAATAGCACACTTGTCGAATGGTTCGGTTCCTCAAGCTCCAGGAAAATACTGGCCGAGCCCAGGATATGGCCAGCGTCGATGAAGGTCGCGTGCATGCCGGCGGCGACCTCCAAGACCTGTGAGTAGATTGCGGTCCGTCCGAAATAATCGAGACAGTTTAGTGCGTCGAGGGTCGAATAGAGCGGTTCGTTTGTAGTACGACCTCCGCCGTCGTGCCCGCCCTTTCGTGCACGGAAGCGAACTTCTTCCTCCTGCAGGTGGGCTGCATCCAGCATGACCAGTCGTGCCAACTCACGTGAGGCTGACGTTGTTATGATCTCGCCGCGAAATCCTCTTTTGGCCAGCAGCGGCAGGCGCCCACAATGATCCAGGTGTGCATGGGTGAGCAATACGTAGTCGATGCTGTTAGCATCAAAGCCAAAAGGTTCAGCATTCTCTTCGTCCAACTCGCGGCTACCTTGATGTAGCCCGCAGTCGATCAAGATCCGCTTCCCAGCACATTCGACCAAATGACAGGAGCCGGTGACACTGCGATCGGCACCATGAAAGGATAATTTCAAGTCACTCTCCTGTATAATCGTTCATTTTTAAAGGAAACTGCACGAGCGTTGCAGCAGTATTGCAATTCAGGCATCTCACGTTGCGGCGTGCAAAGGCTCACCGCTCGCATCGTGCCAGTGCAAAATACCGTCCCAGATTTCCTGCGCCGTTTCGGCAAACCAGAACAGATCTCGATCCTCCGCATCGATGACACCTTCCTCGACGAGAAAATCCATGTCGACCGCCCGACGCCAATAGGCTTCACCCACCAACACCACGGGAATTGGCTTGATTTTGCTGGTCTGTACCAGAGTTAGAACTTCGAACAGTTCGTCGAACGTGCCATATCCACCGGGGAACGCGACCAGCGCCTTGGCTCGCAGAAGGAAATGTAGCTTGCGCAGCGCGAAATAGTGAAAGCTGAAACAGAGCTCGGGCGTGACATAGGGGTTCGGATATTGCTCATGAGGTAGGCTGATGTTCAGTCCGACGGACTTTGCTCCGACATCGAATGCCCCGCGGTTAGCGGCCTCCATCATTCCGGGCCCTCCGCCGGTTACGATGACCGTATGGTGTTTGCGAGCGCCATGATTCGCATTGCCCACGAGTTGCCCGAATTCGCGAGCCACCTCGTAATAATGACTCTTGGCATGGATTCGATCAGCAATTGCCAGCCGACGCCCTAGTTCCATGTTACTCGGGTCGGCTGCTAGTGATCCGCGCAGCGCCTCCACCTTGCGACGCGCGGCAGCCGGCTCGCAAATTCGCGTGCTTCCAAAAACCACGATCGTTTGATGAATCTCGTGCTCCTCAAGCAGCAGCTCGGGCTTGAGATAGTCGATCTGTAGGCGCACACCGCGTACGCCATCTCGTGCGAGAAAATCACTGTCATTATCAGCACGACGGTAGCTAGGGTTATTCAGGATCGCCTGCACACGCCGCAAGGCCTCGGGATCTTCCTCAGTTGCCTTCGGCTGTTGCCAAGGCAGCGCTTCACGCCGCTTGTGGGGGAGGGCGGGCGTTGGAATTTGGTGCTTCTTGTTCATCGCTTTTCAGATCATTGTGACTTGGGAGGACACAGCGTTAGGACGGATTTCTCTACCGCATCAATATCCTATCAAAAATTGTCCGGCGGAGGAATCGGAGCGGAATCTGCAGTCTCCGGCATATCCGCGAATGCGCCTTTTCAGCTCAGCCTGAGAGCAGGACGCCCAACGCGCCAGCCCAGGCCGCCAACGCGACAACTATCAATCCCGGTATCACACGAAAAGCAAAAGAACGTCCACCATTGGTGCCAGCAAGGAACATCTTGCTCATCGTGTTGGTCGAAAGCCCAGCCAGAATTGGGAAAATAGCGTCAGCAGCACTCATCTTTCCCGATACGACGAGTGAAGCAACCGAAATTGCGGCTGAATGTGTATCGACAAACCCGGCCAGGGCGGCGGCCACAATAATGCCTGTCTCACCAAACCATTCCCGGAGCGCCGCGGAGGCGACGAGGATGCTCGAAAGAGTCAACGCGAATACGAGAGCCGTCGAGAGGCTGAAGGCTCGGCCGCCTTGCGCTTCGCTTTCAGCCTTCTGCCGCAGAGCCCGGACCGTAAAAACAGTTCCATAGACGACGGCGGCCACGCCAGCGCAGATCAGTGGTACCGAGAGAGTTCGAAGGGTTGTCATGCTAGTGGCAGCAAGAACAAGTGCCATCTGGACGATCGTCGCAATCGTTGACAACACCGCGCCTGCAACTGCAGCCGCGAGAACGTCCGGCGTCTTTGCAGCCCGCGCACCCATAGCGCCGATAGTCGCCGTGCTCGAAATAAAGCCTGATGCGAGACCTGCGATGGGAAGTCCGAACCGGGCACCAAGCAAGCGAACTGCGATGTAGCCCGCGGCGCTGATGGCCATGACGAGAATCACAAGGATCCAAATAGAGTGCGGGTTTATCGCGCCAAACGGTCCCATTGGACGATCCGGAACAAGCGGCAGGACGACAAGTGTCGCACCGGCGAAGATCAAAGCATCATTGAGTTCGTCTTCGGTGAGCACCGAACTGACGAAGCGGTGAAGCCTTGATCGGGCGGCGAGCAGAACAGCAACGATAACCGCGATGCCCGCTGCCAGCGCGGGCTGTTGCATCGCAAGACCACCGAGTAGGGCGGTCAGGATCAGTGCAACTTCGGTCGTCAGGCCAGGATCGTCTTCGTGCCCACGCCAATAGGCGGCCGCCGTCAATATGATGACGCCCGCGGTCGCAACTGCAAGCAGCACCTCACCGCCGACGATGAAGCTGATGGCGCCTACAAGTGAGGTAACTGTGAATGTTCGTATCCCAGCGGGCGAACGCGACGGACCCTCGCCTTTGCGACGCTCCCGTTCGGCGCCAATTAATAGCCCGATACCAAGTGCCACTGCGAGGTTCAGGATTACGGGATCAATGATGAGTATGTCCTCCCAGCTGAGTGACACCAGAATAGGATCAAGGCGGTTGCATGAATGTGGCGCCACACGACGAGAGTCAAAATGTGTCTTCGTACTATCGGCCGCGAAAAGAATTGGTCAAGATGACTGCCATCGCTGCAATCGCGGCACCGCAACATCCTGGTCGCTATCGAACTAACGGCGGACAAAGTTCGGCACGGGCGCGGAATGGCTCGATCGCTAATAACCCTAGGCAGACATACCAACGCTTCTGTTTAGGGATAGAAATGGCCCCGTTCCCGAGGCCATTTTTCGGTACTTGCGAGATTACGCCGTGATTTCGCGGACAATCAGCCCCGCAACAAAAGGACTATAATGACGATCACCAATATCGTGCTGAGGCCCCCGCCAAAATAATGGAATGGAGGGCCCATATAGAAACCACCGCCGCCGAAAAGGAGAACCAGAACAACCAAGAGTAGGATTAGCCCCATTGTATCCCTCCTATCGAAAGCCCCGAACGATTTAACACGATAATCTCATCCGCTGTGGTGATATTTGAGATAGGTCAAAGGACTTGGTCGTATCCCAGCGCCAACAGGGCCGGCTGAACTTTTTGCAGGACGAAATGACGTGCCGCATTCGGTGCGAGCATCCCGGATCACCCTTCCAGAAAGTGCCCAAATGCAGCCAGCGGCTGAAGTTGGTCGCAGATGATCTTAGTAATCGCCAACATGGGCAGAGCTAGAATCGCGCCCGGAATACCCCACATCCAGAACCAGAAGACGAGTGAGATGATGACGAGGACAGGATTGAGGGTAAACCGTCTGGCAAGAAGCATCGGCGTTACCATCTCACCCTCAATCAAATGAAATCCAAGGTAAAGCCCCGCAGGAAGCAGTGCTTGCCAGAGCACGTCATATGTTAACAGGCCAGCGAGAAAAAAGATTAACACGCCCAAAGTAGGCCCAAGGATCGGCACATAGTTCAGTAGAAAAGCCACTGATCCCCAGAGGATTGGGTCACCCACCCCCGTAAGCCACATCGCGAATGCCGTAGCGATACCTACTGCCGCGTTCATGACCGTGATCGTGACCAGATACGCGGAGATATCGCCTTCGATTTGCTGCGAGATTTCGACGACCTGACGCTTGCTCTTGAAGCGCGGCAGCACCTCGACGAGGCGGTGCAGGAATATATCGCCAGATACGAGGAGGAAAAAGAGAAACAGCACCGTCGTGAAAAAGCCGCTGGCGAAGTTCCGAGTCCCCTTGAATAGGTTCGTCAGAAGACTTGGGCCTTGCGCCGGGGCGGCCTCACGTGGTGATGGTGCCGGTCCTCCAAAATCTTCCACCTGATGCAAAAATCGTTGCAGTGTATCGATCGGTTCTCGCATGATACTCAGCCGCTCCTGAAGGCGAGGAATGCCCTCTGGAAGCTTGGCTGCCCAGGTGCGGGCGGGGCTAGAAATGGCCGCGCCCAAACCAACGATCGTTCCGAATAAGGCAAGAATCAGCAATAGCGACGCGAGCATCCGCGGTACGTGCAATCGCTCCAACATACGGAAGGCTGGCTGTAGCAAGAGCTTGAGAACGATAGCAAAGACGAATGGCAACACGATCTCGCTCGCGACATAAGCTGCCGCCAGCAGTGCGAGTATAAATAGACCGCCAAGGAATGTGACCTTCGGATCTGACGGCAGCGGCATTTCCTCCAGCACTTCAGCCGGCAGAACAACCTTGGTCTCCTGATCGATGAGTGCTTTCACTGGAGCAATTTGGTCCGTAGCAACAGGCTCATTGACAGGCGACGAAGAGGGCCGCTGTTGCGGGGTGATTGGAGAGAGATTCATCGGTCTAGTTTTCGGCGTCGGATTTGGAGCGGGCCTGATCGCGGCTCGTCCGCTCCCTTGCCAGCCCCGCCGCCAGAATGGCGGCGACGGCGATGGATGCGACCCGACGCCATCCGATGGCGCGCCCGATCTGAAGTCCGAGCGTCAGCAGGCCCGGGTCCAACCAGTTCGCGCTGCTGCGGGATGCGAGCTCGAGCCGCGCGCGTTCGATGTTGCGGCGGCGGATCGTCAGATAAGCCACGACAGCGACGACCGCGATCACGAAGAAGAAGCCTCCCAACGCCAAGCCGGCAATCACCGTGTCGTAGCGTTGAGCGATTACAACGAAGCCTGCAATCAAGAAAAAAATAATTGTCGCGGCGATCGAAATCGCGGCGACGATTGCCCACACGACGATTCCGACGCTAAAGCCTGTTCTGGTTTTAGCGGTTAGCGCGAAATGATGGAGTATGCCGCTCATCGCCGCACTCGCTACGTGCTAGCGTCGCCACGTTACCCCAAACAGAAATCCCAATCCGGCCACAAGCGCGAGTGTCGTGTAGGGCCGCTGTTTGAGCGACTCATCGATCGCATCGGTTATGTGGTCGCCGACTTCGCGTGCAGCGGAAACCGCTTCATTTCCCTTCTCCGCCGCATCTGAGATCACGCCATCGAGATTTGACTTCGCTCGGCCCCACGCCGCATTGCCCTTGCCGGCGAGAATATTGGCGATCTCCTGAGTGAGATGCGCCACATCACGTCGCAACGCTTCGAGGTCGGCTTGGATTTCGTGCGCCCCGGCCGACGCGGCTTGGCCGGTTTCTTTGGCGGCATCCTTGATGTCCTTCGCGGCATCTCGCATCGTGTTCGACATGTTGGACATTAGCAACGCTCCCGTAAATACGGTGGTGCACTAGCTTAAAAATTAGCATCTTTGAAACAAGTAACGCACACAAACCGTATCCGATACTTGATCTGAATCAACGCTCAATACTTATGATCGTGACGGAGAACGCCAAGTCACATTGATCCAAATCATCAATGTCTGATGCTGGACATTGCGCATGCGGGCATTCCGCGATTGCGATAAAAAAGTCCGCTTTTGGGGGCAAGGCGTACTTCCCAGCGCAGTGACTAACAGCCCGCGCATTCCGGCCATCCACGCACCAATTCGCACTCAAGTCCTGAACGGTCGCTATTGGGGGCATAGCCGACATTGGTCGGCACTGGCGCCGTATGGATCTGTAGCGAATGACCCATCTCGGACATCGGCCGGCCGCACAACGAGCTGTGCCTGATCTCACATCCGGCCAGGTCAGGTCACTTGGCGCGTGAAAGGTGCGTCGGCCACCGCCATAAACGTGCGGTAATCGTCTGTTGCCGAGCCTCGTTGCGCTCCTTGGCAATCGCCAGAAAAAGGAACGCGACCGCGATGGTGAATAATAATGCCCCGAAGCTGATCGTCGTCAGCCACGCACTGGCAAATAAATGATTATCCGTGGTCCAGGGTAATATTGCACTGAGTGGGGTGTGCAGTAAGACCTGTGCGCCATAGGCGGCCAAGACGAGGATCGTCGGCCATCGTGAAATCAGCGGATCGTTGCGGCCACGCCAGAACTCGTATGCGGCAAGCCAAGTATAGGCCGCTATGATTCCGGAGCCGAGCAGAACGCGGACATTCTGGGATTCGATCAGGAACGGCGTTCGGCTGGCGAGCAGCCAAAGGGCGGCGCCAGCGACAAGCGCAAGCGGTTGCACGGAGCGCCCGCCAAACACGCGCGCGCCCGCCCAAGTCAAGGCAAACGAAATAAACAATGTCGCGTTGGCAAGATCGATGGTGATCAGCTCGGAGACCGTCCCATACATACCAAAAAAAACGATGGAGCAGGCCCGCAACAAATACGCAAAGCCCCACCAAGCGACGGCTTGAATGCTTGTGTTCTGCACCCAGGTAAATAACAAAAGCAGCCCAAGCATAGCTTCAATATCGACGGTCATCAGCAGAAGCGTGTCTAAGCCGACTTGCATTGGCTGCTATCCATAGAACCACTTGGTGCCTGTCAGGAGATAGATCACCCCGATTGCAATCGGAACTGATTGGATCGCGCTCAATCTTATTTCCTCTGAACTCATATTGTGGCCCTAGAAAAAAGGCCCTGACCGACATCGGGGGGTAATCCTAGCCGGTCAGGGCGCACGCCACGCACAACACCAGACGCATTGGGAACTTGGGCTTAGCTGATTAAAATCGATATAATTCCGGCATATGTGTAAGTACGTATGGGATTCTTGTAATCGGCTTTCCTCGCTATTTAGCTGCTCTCAAATTAGGGCCCGTACTCATAAATCGACAGCGCCAAGTCCATGCCCGATTTGGAGTGCATTACGGACTCAAGGCGGACGTTGTACCAAGCCCAAAAATTGCAAAAAAGCAGGCATCACGACTCGGATCAATTTCTGACCGAATGCTGCCACATCGCCGTGAGGTCGAACGGATCGACTTGGTCGGGGTGCAGAGGACCTATTCGTTGGCTAGGCCACCTTGTGGGTCCGGTTATGATGGCTCACGTGATATAACTGCTCACGCTCACAGTATACGCAGACGAACAATTCGTTATCCAAACCAATGGCAGGATTAGCTGACTCAATCAGCTTGAGCCGTAACTCGCCACCGCAGAATTCACAGCGCGACGAGGGCGGAGGCTCGACGAGGACGCGCATATGATTTCCTTCCATCTAGCATGCTTCGGAACGAGTTAATAGAAAGCATGAAAAGGTTCACGGATTAATGCTTCGGGTAAGAATAATTTGTGCTGCATTTTCGATATTTCGGAGTCGTATTAATTCCGCTACGGCTCACGGACAACTTTGTCGGCATGTTCGCGCAAGGTCAGCTCCACTCCAAAATGCGGCCATTGGTCAACGTTGTTGGTAGGGCCGTTCAGCGCCCGTGGGCTGCTGCCGGCCACTAAAGGGCGCTATTCAGCGGCGTGTTCAATCGCGCCGGCGCGCGCCGGAGACATTTTGCCAACGCGCAGCAGTGCCTTCACCTCGCTTGCGGGCAACGGTTCGGAGAAGTAGAAGCCCTGAACCTTGTGGCCGTCCCACGATCTAATCAGCTTCATCTGCTCCGTGGTTTCCACACCTTCCAGAATAGCGTCGAATCCGAGCTCGTGCGCCATACGAATGGCCGTTTTTACGATTGTCGCATTGCGCGATTTCAACGTCAGATTGGACATGAAGTTTTGTCCGATCTTGATGCGGTTCACAGGAAAGCGGCCGAGATATTCGAGCGACGAGTACCCGGTCCCAAAATCGTCGATCGCAATACGCAACCCGGCTTTTCTAAGCCGATCGAGAGTGTCGCTGTGCTGGCGGCCGACCTCCATGAAAATGGTTTCCGTAAGCTCGAGTTCTAGAAACCCGGGTGGCAGACCGGTTTCCGCCAAAATTTCCGCGATGTCATTCTCCAGTTCGAACGGTGTCTTGAACTGCAGCGCCGACACATTTACCGCGATCAGTGACGGGGAGACGCCCGCATCGATCCATTCCTTCATCTGCCGGCAGGCTTCGTGCAGCACCCAGCGCCCGAGTGCAACGATTAACCCGTTCTTTTCTGCCACCGGAATGAATTCGCCGGGCGAGACGATACCCCGCGCTGGATGACGCCAGCGAACCAATGCTTCAACGCCGATGATGCCGCCGGAATCGACATCGACCTGGGGCTGGTACTCTAGATAGAGTTGGTTGGACTCGATGGCTTCACGAAGCTCACCAGTGAGCGCCACACGATTCCGTACATCGGTGTCCATCGCATCGGTGAAGAACCTGTAGGTCCCCCGTCCTTCTGCTTTGGCTCGGTACAGGGCGACATCGGAAGAAGACAGAAGCGCTTCCGCGTCTGATGCATCCAGGCCGTAAATCGCGATGCCAATGCTCGCGCCGGAACGAATCTCATTGCCCTGGATCAAGAATGGCTCGCTAAGTGTCCTCAATACCTTATCCGCGAGCACAACAGCATCCCCGGGCTCTCCAATACCGCTGTTGATCAGAGCGAATTCATCGCCACCGAATCGTGCCAACGTATCGGTTTCGCGAATGCTTGCCTGCAACCGCTGGGCGACCGCCTGAAGCAACAGATCGCCGACGGGATGTCCCAATGTATCGTTGACGTCCTTGAAATGGTCGAGATCGAGATAGAGAACGGCGAAGCTCTTGCCGTCGCGACGTGCTGAGGCGATCGTCCGCGCCAGCTCTTCAACGAAGGCCGCGCGGTTAGGGAGATCGGTCAAAAAATCGTGACGGGCCATATGAGAAAGTCGGTCGCTCACACGCTTGCGTTCAGTGATATCGGATATTTCGCCTTCTAAGCCCTTTAGCTTGCCGTCAGTTCCCAATATCCGTTTGCGATGAAGTTCGACCCAACGATAGGTACCGTCTGGACTTAAGAGCCTGATTTCGAGCGCCGTAGCGGGGGCCTGCTCGCGCAGCGCTTGCGTTAGGTCGTCTGCGGCCCGGACCCGATCATCGGGATGTATGAGCGTGCGATAGAGCGTTGGCTCGGCAAGCATTTCTGCTTGCTCGTAGCCGAACTGATTGACATTGGAGGAAACATACGTCATCGGCAGGCCCGGCTCGGATGAAATCCGATAGAGAACCGTCGGGCTGTGCCGGATAATCGTGTCGGCGTCAGCGAGTTTTTGAGTTTGACGGCCGCGCTCTATCGTCACTCCGAACAGGGTCGCCAAGGCAAGGAGGGTTTCGATATCCGACGCGAGCCATTCGCGATCGGGCGTGCTGTCGTTGAGACCGATATGGCCCCAATTTCTCCCTTCGACGACTATCGGTACCAGCAAAATTGATGCCGATTTCAACGCGCGGAGTATGCCCTTGACGGTCGCGTTGGCGTTCGCGAGGGTGGTGATGACTGGCTTGCCTTCGCTCAATGGAGCGAGCCATGACAAAACGTCAGGGTGCTTTATCAATTCTGTGATGAATGGTGGCAGCAATGGTACTAAGCCAGACCTGTTCCATTGATAGGTCGGAATCATATTAGAAAGCGCGCCCGGACGATCGGCGTTTTCGACGAGAACGCAGCGATCTACCTTCAGCGCTTCGCCGACCATGTGCAACGCTTTCGGCGCTCCCTCCTCGAGCGATAAATTGTTGATCAGCGTCGCGATGCTGGCGATGACGGCATATAGGACGGAGGCTCGGGCAATCGCGGCTTTGGCGTTATTGCGCTCGGTGGTGTCACGCATTATCCCTAGCAAATACTGCTTCCCGCAAAGCATGATCGGTGCGGAATTGAAATCGGCGAGAAATACCGAGCCATCCTTGCGTTTGACCGGGATATCCGTCGCGAGTTTTAACTCGCCGCGTATTTGACGTTCAAATTGTTCGACGACGTGGGGGAGTGCCTCAGTCGGATGGATGTCGCTAACGCCAAGAACCGTCATTTCCTCCGGTGTGTAACCTAGCATTCGACGGAACTGATCATTCACGATTGAAAATTTCTTAGTCTCTGGGTCCACTATGACAATGCCGTCGAGAGCACTATTGAAAATTACCCTGAATTGCGCCTCGGACTGTTTCAGCGCCTCCAAAATCTGTACACGTTCAGTTACGTCGCGCAGGATACCCTGACCGAGCACGGCCGCGCCGGCCGAATCTTGCTCGTACTGCAGGTCTGCTTCGACCCAACGGGTCTCGCCATCCTTCCGCAACAGACGGAAGGTGGCCGTGCCCTTGGATTTACGCTGGCCTATAGCCTTTGCCAGTCGGGCTATTATCTGCTTTCGATCGTCCGGATGGACAACGTCGCGAAAGAAATTCACCGCACCTGATAGGAATTCCTCAGCGCGGTAGCCAAATTGAGTGCAATTTTCCGATAGGTACTCTGGCACGGGCCCTTCGGGGCCCATGCCCGAAGCAGAGAATCTCCACCGCCCAAGGACAACTGGGCTGTTTTCGACGATGATCGATGCGGCGGCGAACTGTTCCCGCTCACGCTTGCGCTCCTCAAGCTCGAGCGTGAGCGTTTCGACCGCGCGGCGCAGCAACTCGTGAACATTTTGCGCATCGATGGTGCGCTCCCTGATTTTGACTTCCAACTCGTCATGGACCTTGCGAAGGACCGCGACCGATCGCAATCGCTCTTGTTTCAAATGATGCTGGGTACGCATTGCCATACGCATGAACCAATTGGTTGGTGATCATTCGACGTCTACGCGGAATACCTGAACAATCGCATTTAGAATGGAGATGAATTTCCTAGTTGGGTAAATGTGCGCTTACGAGCAACCGGCCGGCGTGGAAAATTGCCGGCTAGAAGAAGTTATTTCGTAGTTTTACGTATGACGAAAATGTTCAAATTTGAATCTGCTTATCTCTACCGTGCGCGAAACTTGGTTGAGCGATTTTTCAACAAGATCAAGCAGCGTCGGCGTATCGCTACCCGCTTTGACAGGCTCGCAGCCGACCATCTTGCCTTCATCAAGCTTGCATCGATACGGATTTGGCTTCGTGCTTATGAGTCGGCACCCTAGAAAGTTCCATCGAGATGAAAATGCGGACGTCAAAAGCAACGGCCACGCGAAGGCCGTTGATGCTTAAAATTTCCGCCTATAGGTATCCGCCGGTTCCGGCGCAATTCTCGGTGCCAACAAGTCCTCTGCGCGTCCGATTTTCGGCTTCACGCCGGTCGTCGGGTAGTAATGTTGTCTTTGCAGCGGCTCAAACTGAGTGTTGCGCGAGACGACACTAAGATTGTCCTTCGCGTTCACGGCGATGATACTTGCAACGGCGAGAGCGAGGAATGTAGTTGCGAACAGGGCGCGCGTCTCAAAATTCCACCAATCCTCGATGGTGCTGGCCTCATCGCAAAGCATCTGACCTAGTTCTTTTAGAACGTCATGCACACCGGGACGGTACACCTTTTTTGAAAATTCAATACAATGATACGCTTGCTTACGAAGGCACTTGGGAGAGCCTTCAACTAGAGAGCAAAGTGTGCATTTTTCGGTAGAACAAAAATACATGGTGGCGGCCTTATCTCGTTCGGATGCAGGCCGCGATTATGTAGAGGCCGGGAAGCAGACCAAATACAATGGCCCAAACAAACCTCACCAGCATTGGTTGGTCCGTTAGAAAAGGTATCAAGGTGCCGGTCAGGAGATAGATCGCCCCGATTGCAATCGGAACTGATTTAATCGCGCTCAATCTTATTTCTTC